>Ga0315278_10001466_pt1 | contig 20672 bp, 22 predicted proteins | sample YL17G06_0_MG_FD_203880 | JGI IMG/M metagenome (GOLD analysis project Ga0315278, IMG submission 203880) | Sediment microbial communities from Yellowstone Lake, YNP, Wyoming, USA - YL17G06_0 | ecosystem: Environmental > Aquatic > Freshwater > Lake > Sediment | place: USA: Wyoming | collected... | reverse complement strand
GCAGCTAATCCCGACGAAGAGTCCATCTTGTTAAGGGAGTCTTGCAGATCCTTGGCACCACGCTGGGCTGCATTCAAGGCCTCTTTAAGTTGATTCAGCCCTTGATCGAAAGACTCAGGCATCTTGATAGGTGTGGAATTTGTAGGAACAGCAGCCGCTGCCATTGAAGCCATTCGGGTCCTAGTATCCCGAGCAAGAAATTGTATCGCCGTACCGAGGTCCGTATAGGCTCGATTTAGGGATCCTATCTGGTCATCCAGATCGGAAATGTCGAACACTATGAGTTGCTCGCTTGCCACAACTAACCCGTAACACCTGCATAACCAGATGTCAGTATATTTTCCTGTTGATTTATTCGCGCGCCAGCAGTCTCTCCGGCTGGCAGTATTACTTGAATGGGCGTAGGTGTCGTACCGGGAGCGTCCTTACCCTGTCGGTACATTTCCTTTTCCCTCTCCTCCAGATTTTTCTGCCCATCCTCTCGGATTATACGATCCCCTTCGAGTTGAAACTTAGCCTGGTCTATTTGCTGCTGCAAAGAATCAATCTCAGATTTCGCTCCTTGAGGAAGACCTTGCATAGCACGCCTCGCCCCCATGACGCCACCACCCGTAAGGTACTCCATCCTCTTTTGCAGCTCTGCAACTCGGTTTTCAGAAGCAGCGACCATGTTATCAAGATCATTCATAGAGCTTTGGAAAGACATCTGGCGTCGGAGTGCCGAATCCGTGGCTATTTCTACCGCTACACCCCCCAACTCCGAATAATTCGCCTTTGATACCTCACTAAAAGGATTGTATGAGGTATCCGCTCCCCCTTGGGTGGGCACTTTCCAACCTAGAACATCGAGAACTGGTTTGAAATCATCCTTGAACTCTTTTCCAGTAGCTTCGGCAGCGTCCTTGAGACCTTTCGAAATATCAGAAACTCCAGATCCCATGCTAAGGATCAGGGCATCGAACATCGCATCGCCCTTTTTAAGAGCCGCTTTCTCATCTGCCCCACCACCCGGGAGCGCAGCCATAATCTGAAGGGGGAGCATCTTGATCCCGAGAATGATGACACCCACCAAGTCAGCCAGAATCTTCAGAAGTCCCTGACCTATGAGCGCAACCGCGTTGGTGAGATCTCTCGTGAGCTTCGCCAAGTCAGAGACCTTTTCGCTCTCCACACCCAGCGCCGTTTTCAACCGGTGCTGCTCATCCTTCGTCAGCTCAGAGAGCTTGTTGGTCTTGGAGAGTTTGTCCCCAAGATCGTACAACGTCGCCGCGGTCCGATTGTCGATGCCGTTGTACTCCATGATCCTGATCGCCTGAGACCTGCTACGGCCACCCTCCGCGGCCCAGTTGCGCATCAGAACCGTGGCCTGGGTCACGAAGGTGTCGCCCCCGCCCTCAGCAACCCTCTTGAAGCCGTCCTCCCACTTCTGAAGGGCATCCAACGCGGTCAGCTCCGGGAACATCTGCTGAGCCAGCACAGCCTTCATGCTGGGGCTCATGCTCGCCATGCCTTGAGAGATCCCATTGACCACCTGGGTAGCCTGAGCCCCCGCGTACTGTGGGCTCAAACCCATGGCCTCATAGTGCTTCTGGATCTTGCCCATGAGATCCGCAACGTCTTCGATGTCCACCCCGTACTGCTGCATCGCGGAAGCGCCCGAGATCACGGCGTCCGTGAACTTGCTGATGCCCATCGCGCTGCGCTGGCCGGCGAATCCGAGCTTGATGTACTTGTCCGTAGCGCTCTGCAAGGACTCACCCAGGGCGGTCGTGATCTTGATGACGTTGGTCATCGAGGTGCCGGTATCCAAGTTGAAGTGCTTGTCCAGAGCGATGGTGGCGATACCGACGTTCTGGCCCACGAACTTCAAAGAGCTGTCGAAAGACGCAATGATGTCCTTGGACCGGTATCCCGCGTCCACCAAGGCTTTGACGACCTGCTGGGTTTCTTCCTTGGCGATCCCGTAGAACCACTGAGCTGTTTCCTGGAACGAAGAGAACCACCCAACAGCCTTTCTGGAGGCTTCAGAGGTCAACGCCTCCCCAGTAGCCTCAACTACATTCAACATCTCTCCGAACTGAGCCTTCTTTCGATCCTTCTCAGTGACACCCAAAATCATGGCACCCAGGGCACCGCCGATGAGCCCACTTGTAAGAACCCCTCCAGGAACGTGGCCGGCTACCTCCTTGACCCTGCTGGCTGCGGCATTCATCTCCGACTGCAAATACTTCTGTATGCGAGTAACATCATCCGCTGACTTCTTGTCAGCGTCCTGGACCACCCTGATAACCTCACCAGCGTTGCTTTGAGCAAGCTCCACAGAAGCATTCGCAAAGGCAGCCCCCTCCAAGATGATAGTGACCTGTGACCTGGCCTTCTCCAGCTCAGGACCCCCCACGCCTTTCGAAGAGGCCCCGGAAGCAGCCATCCTAGAAACGTCACCGGAAATCTTGGTGCTGTTCTGAGCGATGGACTCCATGAGCTGGTTCACGGAGCCGGTGCTCTCCCGGATCCCATGAAGGGACTTCTCCAGCTCGGGGTTCATGGCGGCGAGGGTGGTTGTGACCTGGGCCGCCTTCTGCTGCAACAAGGACAGATCGGTAGAAGCGGCCCCTACCAGCTCCCTGATCGAAGCTCCGAACTTGGTATACGATGCAGAAACGTCCGAGATCTGATCACGGAACTGATCGAAGTCCCATCGCAGGAGGTATTGGGTCACATCGGTCATGTCACTTCACATCCAGAGTCACTGCCTGACGACCTTCTTTAGGAGCCGCGGCACCGGAGCCTTTGAGGTTCACCTCCTCTACTTCGATCTTCTGAACCTCAGGTTTCCCTTTCTTGGATCGCCAATCGTTTCTAACCTGCCCAATCGTCCTCGCAGGGGCCTCTACGAGCGGATCGTCTCCCAAGTCGTCCTTGGAGAGAACAAGGCTCTCCAGGAGCATCTGGGACTCCTTGCCACCCCATTTCATGGCCTTCAGGATGTCCTCGGGGGCGTTTTCGAACTCAACATCACCCTCGTCCTGCATGAACGTCTCCAGCTCCTCCGGGCTCAGCTCCACAACCCCTGTATCCTTCTTGGAACCCCGAATGGGACTAGAAGCCTCCAGCTGCTTCTGCACCTCTCGCTGGACCTGGTACTCGTCCTGTCGAGTCTTTATGGTTTGGAGAGCATCGTCCCGCCCGATGAGCGCGACCAGCGGAAGGCACTCGTGGTCCTCCGGGGGACGCAGCAGCTTCGTCTCGGGGTCTTCAACAGGGAGAAGATTCAAGCCCAGCATAGAGATTACCTGCCTACGCACATTTTCGGAGATCATCCGAATGTCGTCGTAGTGCTGCTTCTCCTGAACGTTCATGGCCTCCAGTTCGAACACCCACTGGGTGTCGTTCATCCCTTTCAGCCGAGGATCCCCTACAGGGAGCATCCTCTTGGTCAAGATCTTCGCCTTGACCTTGAGCTTGTCTACTGTCCTTCTCCAGATGGGGTAGACTCGGTCCCAGTGGGCTTCGTGCCCTTCTCCGAATCCACCCCTGAGGATTTTTTTATGTTGCCCTGAACCTCCTCGCGGCGGTCTTCGAGCATCTTCCAATACTTCCACAGGTCCTCCAGAGCCTCCGGGGGCCGGCTCCCGAGATACTGCATCAGATGCTCCGCCGAGAAGTATTTCATGCTGTGAGCACCGCGACCCTCGACCAGACGCAGCACATTACGACCCTCCTCAGTGCTCTCCCACTCCCCGCGGAAGAAATCGAACACTGGGAGTCCACCGATCTCGCGGATTCCAATGGCGAGGGTCGGGAGCCTCCATGACGTGATCGTCGCCAAGCCGCTCCCCATGTTCACGAAGCCGTTCCTCCAGTTCGACTCCTCTTCGTTCAGGAGTCGAATCTTGATTTCCAGGCCCTTCCAAGTGAACGTCTCCTCCAAGCACTCGCCGTCGAGTTCCTTCGCGAGATCGTCCAAGATTCTTTTCGGATTGTCCGTCGACATGGCGCTTTCGCTCCCTTCTCCCGGGGTTTCCGGGGTGTTTTGTCGATGACGAACTCTACATCAACCGTCGCATCTTCACATACACCAAAGTAGCGTTTACGAGCACCAAACGGTCTCCCTGAGCCTGCACAACACGACCCAAGCTCGTAAACCAGCAGCCCGAGTACCAGTTCTTCTCAACCGAGATCTCCTGGCCCGCGCCGGCACGCCCGATGTCAATCCCTTCAAGCTCGTTCGCAGTTCCAATCCCCAGGGCTTTACCGAACTTCGTCGATCCTACCTTGTCCAGCAAGGAAGAAGTCTGGAACTTCTCCAGCCCCGGGATCAACGGTTTCTCCTTCGTTCCGAATTTGATCCACTTCTCTTCGATGTCGATAGGGTTGTGCTGATCGGTCAATGCCCACAGCGGCTTCGGCATCCCCCAGATCTCTTCCATCTTCTGGGTGTAGAGATCGTATCTAGACACCGTAAGAGTCTGGGAAGTCATGACCCCTGGAACCGCTTCGATAGGTGACCCAGTTCCTACCGCGTTGATCTCGAACTTGAGCTTGACGTCTCTGCCTTGCGAAGGTCCCCAGCTCTGGATCCGCCCGATGGTTGTATCCGCTGCACGAAGCGTTATGGCATGGCTTGTACGGAGATCAGTGCGCGGTACAGGCATGGGTTTCTAGTATGGGCGGCACTTGACGTAGGCGAGGGTGGCGTTGACGAGCACGATCCTGTCACCCTGCGCCTGCATGTTGCGCCCAAGCTGAGAGAACCAGCAGCCCTCGTAGACGAACTTCTCGACGACGTTGTTCGGATTGCGCCACTTCTCCTCGACGGTGAGGGGGATGAGCTGGCTCGAAAGCATCCACAGCGCCTTCGAGGTACCCCACACCTCCTCCATCTTGGAAGTGAACAAGTCGTAGCGGCTCACCTGGATCGTCAGACCCGTGATGTTGCCCGGAACGTTCTCTGTCACCTCTCCAGAAGTCTCAGAGCGCAGCTCGTAGGCCGGCGTGATGGTCCGCGACTGGTTCGGAGCCCAGGTCTGGATCTGGCCGATGGTGGTGCTACCCACGCGGATGGAGATCGCATGGCTAGTACGAATTCCTGTGTACGGAACTGGCATCTGCTATCCTCCTCCCCTACCCCTGCTAGGCGGGGCTGAAGAACGGGTTATCAACCGAGTACTCACCGAAGAATCGCTTCGCGGGATATTTCAAATTGTACCAATATTTGAAGTAGAACGTCCTCGGGTCCGTGGTGGACTGGTACACCACGATGTCCGTCGTGGCGTCGATGTCCCTCGGCAGGCCCGACTGGTCGCGGTAAGCCGCAATCGAGCCGTTATTTATGTTCGCCGTGATGCCGAGCAAAATCCACTTCTTGCAGTCCGAAATGAAGTCGCTCAGGTCGTCTGGCACCACACCGATGACGTTGCCCGCGAGCAGCGTGTCGACGGTCTTCGTGACCGCGTCCTTCTGGGCGCTGGAGGCCGGCTCCTCGAACTGCACCACCTTGGCACCGCCGGCCTCGGTGGAGATCGGATCGAGCAGGACCAGCCGGCCGGCATCGAGCGTGACGACGAGGACACCCTTGTCCGCCAGAGTGTGGCGCTCGCCGCGGAGGTACGTCCCGAAGCCCTCGGTCTTGAAGCCGGTGATGAACTTCCCGATGAGCGCCGACGAGGGGCTCGGAAGAGCCGTGTAGACCGACGCGACGGCGACCGCGATGTAGGTGCCATCCACGTTGAGATCGATCTCCTGACTCGTATCGAGCTTGATGGTGCGAGTCGCATCACCCGGAGAGACCAGGAACAGACGCCCGCGGCCCGGAGAGGTGTTGCCCGGCTGCAAGGTCTTGGTCGACCGATAGACGAAGGTGTTCGGCGTGTCGGGGTCCCCGACGTCCGTGCCCCGCGCCATGCCGAACCAGCCGCGCCGGTAGTGCTTCTCCAGCATCGACGACTGGTCCGCGACGTGCAGCATCTGGTACACCGCAGTGTCGAGCGCAGTGTCGATGGTGACGACGTCCGTGACGGTCGAGTACTCCTTCGCAGCATCGAGCGCGGAGTTGATCTCCAGCTGCGTCGGCGTGCCGGGGGCCACCGAATCGTTGATCTGGAAGAGGTACATCGAGGAGATGCCGTTCTCGAACGCGATCTCCCCCGCCACGCAGAGCTTGTTGACCAGGTAGTTCTGCATCGTCAGCTTGGTCGTGTACTGGTACAACTGATCCGGATCGTACACGCGGTGTCCCGTCGTGTAGTCCGTGGCCGGCCGGACGTAGTCGTACGTGCAGTAGTAGTTCGTCCCGAACGCCGGCCGCTTTCCGGTGCCCTGGGCCGTGTAGGGCAGTGTGATCGCGCCGAACAGCGTCGTGAAGGCGTTCGCAGCGGTCGCCCGGAACTGAATCGAGCTGGAAACGCCCTTCTCGGGGAGGTAGTTCTCGAAGTCGTCCGGGCACCGGATCCGCACCGTGTTGCCCACGACGACCGCCATGTGCGAGAACTCCGGTCCGTACGCACTCGCAATCGAGGCCAGCGCGGCGTTGATGTCCGCGGCCACAATCGCCGGAGTCGTCGGAGCGCCCGGGGTCAGGGTCACGAGGACCTGGGTGCGGTTGTTGATGGACACCAAGAGCTTGTCGTTGGTGGCCGCCACGATGGTCGGCGGGAAGGCGACGAAATCCAACGTGGTCGCCGTCGCCTGCAACCAGGTCGTCACATCCCAGTCGACATCGTTGGCGATGCCAACTTCGTAGTCCGTGTTCTTCGTGTAGTCCACACCGCCCGGGTACGAGCCGAGGTAGTTGATGTCCGACAGAGGGGTCGAGGTGCCGGCATTCGTGAGAGCATCGGTGAGGATGTCGACCGACACGTAGTCCAGAGTGTAGACGGCAGACGACGTATACGCCGCGTCGAACACCTGGAGGCGCGTCGGCGCTTGGACGCCGGCACCGACCGTCGGCGTCCATGCCGCGGTCGAGATCGTGGACGCTCCGTCGAGCGCCGCGTTCGGGGAGATGAACACCTTCACGTCGGAAGCAGGCTCTGTCGAGGGGGACGTGAGGGTGATGATCTCGTTCACCACACCCACGGCGTGGGTCGCCACGGCAGCGTAGGTCAGACCGTAGATCAAAAAGAACGGCCCGAGCGCGTTCGCCAGAGCGTAGTTGATGGCGTTGCAGATGTTCGTCGGAGTCGCAACCGCAGCAACACCGCCGACCAGAGGTACCAAGGTGTTGAAGTCCAGCGTCACGGCCCGCTTCCCGTCGAGAGCCAATGTGAAGTACGGAGTGCCGGTCGCCAGGGAGACGTCCACCGTCACGCCGGCCCACTCGGTGCCCACCAGACGCGCAGCCAGGAACTGCCAGTCCGAGAGCCCCAGCGGGTTCCCATTCATGTAGATCTGGGCGCTGTTCCTGGACCTGTTCGAGGTGTTCGCCAAGGTTCCTACGTGAGGAGACCCGACGGTCAGCGTCAGCGTCTCGTCGTAGATCTTCCCACGGGTGACCGGCTCGTCCACGCTTCGACGAGTGCGCGGAGCGATGGCGAGGATGCCCAGCGTGCGCTCAGAAGTGACGGAAATCGCACCAGGGACAATCACTTCCGCGATGTACACGCCTGGATCGACATATTTCGAAATGCTGATTGCCATCGTAGAAAACCTCCCTGGAGGTGGTGAAAGGCCCCTGTCGTGAGGCTAGTATACCGTGGGAGCTGTCGGATTTTTTAAAACGAAGTCGAAGGACTGGAGAGCCTACTGGCCGAGCTTCAGGTAGTTGACCCCGAAGTAGTCCCCTGTGGGGAAGTCTTCCTTGTGGATGAGATTCGAGGACTGGACAAATGTTGCGTTCCCACGGTTCACCTGGCGGTCGATGAAGTCCGCCGCAAAGACTGGAACAGCACCCCGGATCGAGTACAGGTAGGACTTCTGCTCACCGCCCTGGCGGGCCCTCTGGTACTCTCCAGCCCACGAGAACTTCCGATCCAACACGATCTGGTACCATTCAGGAGGGTCTATCGAATCGTCCAGGTACGACCGCCCTTGGAACTGAAAATACTGGCGATCCACGTAGAATGTGAAAAAAGCTCTCACGAGATCCGCGAGCTGAGTCCTCGTGTTCATGTCGTCAGAGATCACGTCCAAGTTGATCGTCATCTTCCCGGCCACACCGTAGCGCTGCACAGGGGACGCTGAGCCCGACGTGTGGTCGGTGTACCGGTCGATCTGCCCCTCGGAGTAGCCGAGCGCCAGGAGGCAGTCAGGCGTGCCTCCGATGATCTCCAGACCGTTCTTCGCCCCCGAAGCGCAAGGACCTCCAGAAACGATCTGGAGAAACCCGTTACCAGACTCCCGAGCCTGGGTGTACAGCGCCTGCGCGTTGATGGCTTGGATGACGTCCTGCACCGTGGCGTTGGCGATGTCCGGGAACAGGAAGTCCTTGAACTCGTAGGTCGACTCCACCGGATCATTATCGAGACCGAGAGGCCACGTCCGGATCCTGAGCGTCCAGCCATCCTGGAGGTTGAAGGGGCCCTCGCCACCTGTCAGCCGCGGAGCCTGCTGCCCGTCGCAAACGATGGTCGATCCCAGCCCGAGGACGAACTCCTTGTCGTTGGCGGAGGTGATGGCGATCATCGGGTACTTGTCCAGGGTGTTCCCGTAGGACATGATGAGGTTCATCACGGTTTCCATGCTCGACGAGGTGCTGCCGGCACCGATAGCGAACTTCTCGATGGCAGGGAACTCGCCCAGCTTCGCCCGGATGTCGTCCGACTTGGACTCGAAGAACCGGTACAGCTCCGCGGCGAAGGCGTCCTTCACGGTCTCGATCAACTGACCGAAACGCGGCGGATTGCGAGGATCCCGTGGGACTGTGCCCCGGTACTCGCGCGGTCCTGAGAAGTCGTTCTGCGGCACGGGCTACTCCTGCATGTTCCGAGTCTTACGGTCACACACGTCGCACAGCTCGCCCTCCGGGAGATCAGGAACATCCTGACCGCATCCAGGACAGGATCCAAACCCTTCGCGTGGGTCGGGTTCCTCCGCTCTCTCCATCTCGGGGGTCCACCGAGGAGGGGCGATCTCCTCGCGCCAGCCCCAGCCGGAAGGCTTCGAGGACGGCCAGCCCGGGAGCCGGCCTTCCTTCTTCAGCTCGTCTTCCATGTCCGCCAGAGCGTCGTAGTAGTTGTCGAACTCCTCCAGATGATCGGATGCTATTTCTTCGGCTAGCGATTTATCATCCGTGTGCTCCATCTCGACCTTGATCCCCTTCAGGAGCTGCTCCATTGGGAGGTCCTCGTCGGGAACATCGTCGGCTTTGCCGCCGGGGATCAGGTCCTCCGAGTCCGGATCGTTCGACTCCACGTAGTCCGTGGCAAGCTCGTACAGGAGGGCCTCGATGTCGTCCACCTCGTAGCCATGCTCCTCAGCCCAATCGTGGACCAGCTCGTCCTCGGGGTTCGGATTGTCCTTGAGGAACTCGACCAGCTCCTGCTTGAGGTCCTTGTCCGAGCCCTCGGACTTCTCCAGCTCCTCGGGCTCGTCCTTCTCCTTGGCCGACACGAAAGACGCGAGCCGGCTGAAGCCATCGTCCGTGATCCCGCCAGCGTTGCGTCTCATGGTGTCACCCCTCTATTTGCCGCAGCCCCGAACAGCCCACGAACGTCGTAGCCATCAGTGGACGGGAGCGCCGCGGACTCTGAGATCCACAGCTCAAAGTCCTCCGTGAAGACCTGTCGAAGCTCTTCCATGAACTGCTGCTTCATCTGCTCGAAGTCCTGAGCACTCGGAAGAGCTGTCCCCGGGAAGGCAGCAGAAACGAGATCCGACATCTCCGAGACTTGCGCGTCAAACGCCGCAGAGAAGGACGCCTCCACGGAAGGAAGAGCGGCCTGCACCGCCTGCTCCACAGCGAACTTCAAGTCGTCAATCGCAGTGGAAAAAGCGAGGTCCATCCTCCTCGCAGGATCCCAGAGGGCGTCTTCCACATGCGACCCCAGATCCCCCTCTTCGGGATCAAAGCTCTGCGCCCTCTTCTTGAGGAACGACTCCAGCCGCTGAGCTGCCTCTGGGGTGATGCCTTTTTTCATGATCGTCTCCTACCACACGAGTTTCATCGGGTCGACGTCGTCGGTGATGCGCATCTTGAACGTCTGCGACACGAGAATGTACGCCATCGGGTCCGAGTTTTTCCAAGCCGTCGCCATGTACCTATTGCCCGCGCGAGCGCCGTCGAGCAGCTGCATCAGGACCTCGGGCCCCTTGATCACCTCGCCCATGCTCCCGGCCGGGATCGCAGCGTCGAACATCGACAACCCCGCGGTCCACATCTCCAGGCCCTCTTCGATGGGCTGGTCGCCGTAGTCCTGCTTGCGGTGACCAGTCGACGGAGGCTCGCGCATGATGAGGATCCAAGGACCCTTCCGGTACACGCCGTTCACGTCGGGATTCGCCAGAGGGATCGTCGCGTACCGCGCACTGAGCATCTCGAACAACGGCGAGCGCGCCGCGGTCTCAGTACGGGTCAGAGTCGCCCGGAACCGGATCGTACCCGTCTGCGCAACCTCCGCCGGCAGGTTCGACAGCGCCGCCCAGGTCACCCCAGCGTCGAGCGAGTATTCCACCGTGACGGAGGAGTAGTCCGACTCCATCAGGTAGCACTGGACACTTGTACCCCACGTAGCCCCAAACACCGTCCTGGAGAAGGGCTTGTCAGCACTCTCGACGGTCCCCACGAGCGCACCGTCGACCAGCTCCAGCTTCGACGACTGGTAGTTCCGGGTGAGCCTGAGGTCCGTGAGCGTGTTGTCCGGATCCGAGGCCGACATCCACAGCGTGTTGTACCCGAACTTCAGGTACCCGGGCACCCTGCCGACGCCGTGGCAGGCCATGCACTTCCGGTCCGCCATCCGGTTGATGGTGTTGTAGCAGGCGCACTCGGGACCGACAGGAGCCTCCTGCCACAGCTCCATACGGAGACCGCCGAGCAGGATCTGCTCCTGGAGCAACGCGCGCTCCTTGCCAAGCTGCTGCTCGGCAAAGACTTGCGCATGGATGTCCCGGCCCCAGTAGCCGACGGCCATGTTGGAGCCCGGGACCTTGCAGCCGCGCTGTGTGGTCTCGACCATGCTACGGGCCCTCGATCAGCTCTTGGACGAGCGCCGCGAGAGGATCTGCGGCATCCTCTTCCTGGCCGGCGGAAGGCTCCTTCCTCTGAGATCCATCCATCGCGAAGCCCCTGTCCTCTTCGAGAACCTTCGGCGGCTCGATCCTCTCGGCCTTGGAGATGAGTTCTTGCCATAGACCATCGTCGAGAAGACGCGCCAGAGATTCGTTCTCGGGGGCGGATTCGTCGAAGAGGTCTATGACTAGCTCTTTTTCCATTATTACTGTATCGATAATCCCATCGTAATTGGTTAACCTGCCTGCCACATGTTCCGAAATAGTGAACCATTTGGAGCACTTGCCAGTAACATGGAGAAGGCCATATCCATTCGCATCTCGATAGATATTGTCCCACTGTTTACGAATTTTCGCTTCAGGTTAGGGACAGATTTATCGAGTTCCGAACTTAACGTATTAAGAAATGCTGCCAATGGAGTCGCGTGCTGGAGAACGAAGCTGTGCCCGGAGTCCGAGAACTGTGGGACGTCCGTGTCGATGGAGAAGAGCAGCTGGCTCGTGATCCCCTGGTACAAGGCGGCCCGCAGGAGGATGCTCGCGTACAGCTCGATAGGGAAGTAGTCCAACTTCTCCCAGACGGGGTACGGCTCGTACTCGTTGATTTTATAGAGCCCCAGCTTCAAGAAGAGGATCAGCATCCCGTCGGTGTAGCCGATGAAGCAGTATTTCTCCGGGAGGTTCGGCTTGACGGTCTTGTCGATCAGCAACCGGAGCGACGGGAGCAGGGACAGGATCCTCGGCGAAACGACCTCGACAACCTGGGTGCGGTAGACCTCCTCCGCGGTGACGTTCTGCCGGGAGTGCCAGTTGAAGAGCAGCGCCTGAGGGTTGTCCGTCTCGTGGGGAACCTTGCCGAGATCGATGTAGTACCTCCCGGGCGCGGCCTTCTTGATCCTCGGCTCCAGCACGCCCATCGGCGGGGGGTAGTACGACTCCTTGTAGATCGACATCCCGCCGACGTCGGTGATCTCCAAGTCGAGAACGCCGTTCGGCTCCCCTCCCGCTCCCAGGGTGGCGTCGATGTCGACGAGGGCCCCGGTCGAGTCTTGCAGCTCGATGTCCACCCGGCGAATAGAATTCGTCCGAGCAAGCTCGATCATGCTCGCAACCGAAGGCTGCTCTACTCCCGGCTGGATGATCACGGTCTAGTCTCCCAGCACCAGCACGAAGACGCGGGCCTCCTGCGCCCCTGCGATGATCGTCAGCGCAGAGAGGCTCCCCATTGCGATCAGCAGGAAGCCGCCGGCTGACAAGGAGAAGACCTCCACGCCGCCGTTCATCGTGTACGTGATCGGCTGGTCCGTGCCGATGTACAGGAACTTCCCCGTCGCGATGGAGCCGAAGTTCACCACGCGCGTGCCCGCCGCGGGAACCACGTACTCGAACTGCGCGGTCTCGTTGTAGTTCAGTGAGAACCCCGTCGTCGAGGTAGCCGGCACCGTCGGAGCGCCGATCATCACTGGGTTGTTCGCTCCGCTGGGCGAGCCCGGGAACGTCATCTTGCCGAGAATGTTGAGAACCGCCATGGGAGTCTCCTATCGTGTCTTTGCGAGCCCGTAGTTCAGACCAATGGCGAGCGCAGCCGTTGCGATCACCCCGACGCTGAACCACAGGACCGGCGACTTGTACCACTTCTTCTCACGCGCGAGCTGCTCCTCGTAGTAGGCCTGCTGCTCCTGCGTGATCTTCAACTGCTCGTCGAACGCCAGCTTCCACTTCGCGCTGATCTGCTCGGTGACGGAGCGCTCGTCCTTCATCAGCAGATTCAGATCCTCCATCCGAGAGACCTTCAGCTCCAACGCGGCAACCTTCTGCCGAAGGAGGGGAAGCTCTTCGAGGTCCTGGAGCATCTTCGTCGCGACGGGCTCGGGGAACCAGAAGCCGGTCACACCCTTGTTCACGAGGATGACGCTGCCGTTGTCCTGCGCGTGCGCCGGCAGCGCCGCCAGGAGGACCACGAAGACCGTGAGGATGAACCACCGCATCTCAGTACCCCAGCTTCTTGAACCGCTTCAGCTTCTCCTCGGCGGAGAGCGTCGGAACCTCTTCTCGAACCTCGGCGATCTTCCCATTCAGCTCGGTGACCTGGTTGGTGAGGTCCTCGATCTCGCCCTCGGCCACGGTCTCCTTCGCCTTGATGCCGGTCTTCTGGCCTTCGAGCTGGTTGATCTCACCCTCCAGGAAGGCGACCTTCTCCTTGCGCTTCTGGATCTTCTCCGGGATGGGTGGAGGGTCTACGCGACCCTTCGCGATGCGCGCACCCACGATAAGCGCGACAACCACCGCCAGGCCGGCGACGATCCACTTCCAGTGGGCTTTCACCCACGCCCAGATCTTCCCCAGGGTCTTCATTTCACTTCGCCCTCAGGGCCTGCCGGGGGCTCCATAGCCTCTACCGAAGTGGATGCCGCGTTGCCGGTCTTCATCTCGATCTTCTGCCGCAAGGTGTTGTTGCTCACGAACGTGCGTGTGATGGCACCGTAGATCACCGAGGACAACGTCCCCAACGCGCCACCGACCATCAGCTTCGAAGCGAGAGTCTCCTGCGGGAGAAGAAGCCCACCGATCATGCCCAGCATCAGCGGGAGAAACGGCAGGATCCTCATCCCGAGAGGCATCTGAAGAAAGAACTTCTTGAAGGCGAGCTTCAAGGACTGCACGATTCCGGCGACGATGACCGCCAGCGCGACGTAAGGACCGTACTCGATCAAGAGGTTGAGAATGTCTTCCATGGAACCCTCCTTAGGTGGCCTCGTTCAGCTCCTCGGAGTCGAACATGACCTTGCAGCGCAAAGTACCGCCGCCGCCTGTGTTGTTGTACAGATGCAGTGCCCTCGCGAGGTTCGCATCCTCGCGGACCGTGGTGCCGTCCCTCCACCGGTCCGGAGTGCAGATGCCCGTGTCCGTGTAGATCCGACGCGGAAGGGCGGACGCTGACGCGAGGTTCACGACACCGCCCTGCTGGACGCCCGTCTCGTAGTTCGGCCCGAACACCGCGGCCGGCTGGGCGTAGCCTCCCCCGTAGAAGATCTTGCACACGACGTTGCCGCCGCCAGCGGGAACGAGGGGCCCGTCGTACAGAGGGGCCACCGTGATGGTCAGGTTCCTCAGGGGGTCGCTGTTGGGAGCATCCGTGATGCGGATTTCTTCTCCGTCCGCCAGCTCGACCTCAACCACCCTATGCCGCATTCTACCCATGAATCACCTCGCAAAGTAGACGAGTCCCGTCTGTCTCAGAGTACCACGAAACGACTTCGATTTTTTAAAGTGTGAAGAGGGCCGAAGAACTAGCTCCAGCGCTCTGCGTGGGTCGTCAACGCCCAGTTCTTGACGCTCTTGTAGAAGCCGTGGCCCTGGATGTACTCCAAGTCCGCCCGCGTGAGCGGCTGCCCGGCGTCGAGGTCCTTGATCTCCTCCAGCATGGGGCCCGCCGCGAGACGATCCTTCTCGGAGACGTCGTCGCCGACCGAGTTACAGATGCCCACGATACGCGCGGTAACCTTGTCCTGCGGGTCCGCCGGCTCGTCCTTCCGATCCTCGGCCGTGTCCTCCAGAGTCTTCCGACCGCGGGGCTCGGGCGCTGTGAAGACGCGCTTGTCCTGGAGGTCCCTCTGGTACTGCTGAGCCTCCGCGATGACCTTGTCGATGGGGGCATTGTCCGCCTGCGCGATCAGCTGGTAGTACGCGAGGTACTCTTCCTCGGTGAGGAGGACGAGAACCGGCGGCTGCCGGTTCACCATCTTGCGCAGATCGACCGACTCCTTGATGGCCTTGAACGGCACCATCTGCGTGAGGTTCAGCGGCTTCTTGTCGCGCGGGATCAGCAGCGAGTCGACACGACCCGGCGACGTCTCGAACTGGAGAGACACCTGCGTGTTGCTCTTGTTCTGGACGTACACGTCCCGCTCCTCACGGAAATACTCCGTGAAGTTGGTGATGACTGGAACTCTCGATGTTGCTTCCATGTTAGCCTCCCTGGGATCTCTCGCCAGTTTGATTATGAAAGGGTCGCGGTTTGCCACTCGCGCCCTTCCTGAGTCCACCAATTTTCTTGCTCTGGCGGGATGCGTGTACGACAGGATCTCGTCGTTACGACCCAGAACGGGGACTGATCCTGTTGTACGGTACATCCATGAACTCTCAGGTGTGCCAGAGCTTTCGCTCCATCTCCCGCCGCAGCGGGGTTAAGTGGTTTGGGCCCCGGGAAAGGTGATTCCCCGGGGCCCTCTCCACGGATGAACTACTTCATCCCCTTCGCGCAGGCGCGAGCGTTCGCGATGCCGAAGCCGACCATCTCGATGAACGCCCAGCCCTTCACCGTCTCCTGGTGGCTGTACTTGTTGTACGGCTCGGAGAACAGCTCGATGCGGATGCCCATCTCGCCCATGTAGTCAGCGCCGGTCGTCGCGTAGAAGGTCCCCGGAGGGATGACTTCCTCGACGCCCGTGCCGGCCGCGGTCAGGATCTGCGCGTTGAGCACGTTGCCGATGTAGCCGGCGAGGATCAGCTCGCGCTCGGTCACCGGGTCGACTGCCGCCGACATCGTCTTCACGATGTCGCTCAGCTCGGAACGGCTGATGAGGAAGTTCTCGACCATGAGCCGGTGCCGCTCCACCTGGAAGCGAACGTCCTCGAACGCGCCGATGCCCAGCGTGGCGAACGTGGTCACGGCGTTGATCGTCTGCGCCGCCTCGTCGATGAGGCCGACGGCGGCCTGGTCCTCTTTCAGCTCGATCTCCTGCCGCGCGGTGTCCTGGGCCCTGTCGAGGACATCGAAGTTCATCTGGTAGATGTCCATGATGTCGACCGACGGGAACGAAGTGACCTTCCACTCCGGCGGAGTGATCCACTTCGTCTTGATCCGGGACTCGTTGCTCTGGCCGTCCTGACCGACCACCCAGGCCGTCGAACGGATGTCCACCGGGATGCGGAACAGCTCGGCCTGCGCCAGCTTCCGCACGCGGTACACCTTCCGCGCGAACCCCTCGTAGTCGAGGATGACCTTGATCGGGAGCGCCAGCTCCTGGCCGACCAGGTGGAACCCCTGGTTGGTCGGGTCGGTGAGAGCCGCCGCGAGGATGTCGCGCCGGGCCTCTTTGGAGATGTTCGACTCGGTCTCGGGCTTGTAGAACGACAGGGCCTTCGCGTTGCGCTTGGTCACGCCGTTCATCAGCTCGTTGATCTGGGTGAGGACGTCCCGGCGATCCCAGGCGTTGACCTCACCGCGCTTGTCGAACATGCGCCGGTCGGTACGATCCTTCGTCGCGTGCCGCGTCGAGTGGGCATCGTGCCGCTGCGGGTTGAACGTGCCGTTGCCCTCGAACAGGCGCTCGTCCTGGCGGGAGGCGAACCTCCCCTTCGGCCGAACCGCCATGCCCTTGGACTGCGGGGTCTGGGCGCTGCCTTCCGCTCTCCGAGCCGACTGCGCGGAGACGGGACGGCGATCCGAACTGATCGAACGATATGGATTCGTCATTTTTCCGCTCCTTTCTTTACGGCGCAGTCCTGCCGCCAGCGTACTGCACACCCATGAACGGGTCCGCGGCGGTCGGGAGTTGGAAGACACGACCAACGTACGGAGTGCCGAGCGCGCCGTCGTTGGACACAAAGCCCTGGAGGAGGTTCGCAGAGTCACCCGCGTACAGAGGCTGATTCACGGCGTAGGTCCGCGAGGCATCGTACTGGGTGGTGAAGATCAGCGACCAGTCGTTGATGACCGTGATCTTGTTGTCCTGGATGGAGACGTCGTCGGTGAAGTTCCAGAAGTTGCGCCCCTCGAACTTCATCTCGCTCTGGGTCACCTCGTACTGGTAGGTGACGCCGACGTACGCGCCCGCCGGGATGGTGGAGCCGGCCGTCCGCTGGACCTGGCCGTTGATGTAGGTGACGGTGTAGTCGTTGAGCGCGCCTTCGATGTAGGCCGCGCCCGTGCTCAGGTTGAACACGCGCACGCCGCCGACACCGCCCGCCGCCGACCAGAGGTTGGCGTGGGCCAGGTTGGTCGGCAGGACACCGACCAGCTGGATCTGCTCTCCGACGACCGCCGCCCACAGCGTGCTCGTCTTGTTGTACTTCGCGAACCCGAACGGGTTCGTCGCGCCGCCGTTTCCACAGATCTCGATCTCTTGGGCTGCGTTCAACTGAACGAGCATCCCAGCTCGAAATGTGGTCCCGATGGCAGCGACGTACGTGCCCAGGTTGCGAGTGTAGACCGAACGCATCAGGTCGATACCCATCGCGCGGGTACTGACTCTGAATGCGTCCATCCGAGGTGAAAATACCATTTTCTAACCCTCTTTCTCGCTCTGTTGCCTCACTGCGCTACCCACGGCCCAATCTCTCCAGCCTACGACCCAGGAGAGTGCCGCCGCCGAGGGCTCCGCGCAGATCAGCTGTTTTTGAAATTTCAGGACCGGTTGCAGGGGTCCCATGCGTGACTTCGAAATTCCCCTCCACTGCCGCCCGCCTCTTCGAAACGGAGCGGTTGCGGAAAGAAGACGTTTTGGAGCCCGCGAGGCCGGCCGAAACCGAAACCGGCGCGAGCTTGGCGAGATCGGACTCGGCATCCGCCAGATACCGATCATCCTTCTGCATGAGGTCGGCCGCCTTCGTGAGCAGGGCGTCGAGGAACGCCTTGTGGCCCTCGACAGCGATCAGCTCCGTCAGCTCCACCGCGGCGGCGACGTCCATGCCCGTGTAGCGCTGGCCGTCCGAGAACTCGATGCTGCCGCTGTTGTCCGCGAGGACGTCGACCGCGGCGGCCTTGAACGGGTGCTCCTCGTGGTTGAGCAGCATCCGAGTCGCGGCGAGGCGCATCGCCCGGGTGAACCGGCGGATGAACGCCTCCTTCTCCGCGGCGACCTTCTTCGCCATCCGCGTAGCGTACAGCTTCTGGAAGTGCGTCTGCGCGTTGCGGATCACGTTGTCCCCGCCGTCGATGACGCGACCCTCCGGAGCACCGTGCTGCTCCGTCGCGTTGGTCTCGGCGTCGTCACCCGTGTTGAAGGTGGGCTTGGACGGCTTGTGGTCCTTCGTGACGTTCTCCGCCTGGTCCAGGATGTCCCCGCCCTGCCGGCGCTTCATCTTGATGAGCGCAGCGCGGGCGAGCGCCTTGCGGCGACCCGCCAGAACATCCGGCTGCTCGATGGAGGGCTTCTCGCGCGTGACGACCTCGACATCCGTGGTCAAGGAGTCCGACTCGCCCTCGGGCTTCTCGCGGTTCACGTTCTCCGCGCCGTCGGTGACGCCCTTGGTCTTCGGCTCGACGGTCTCGACGTGGTTCAGCTCGACGCCGTCATCGATGCCGGCCGAACGGATGATCTTCGCGTTGCAGAACTTCGCGGCCTTCATGAACCCCTCGTACACGATCTTGCCGTAGACGCGGTTCGCGAGGCGGCGCAGCTCTTCCGCGTTGCCCCGGATCGCTTCCGACGGGACGGCGTGGAAGATCGGACCGAAGTCGATGTGGCTGGCGACGATGGTGCCGGACGGCGTCGTGTGGACGCGCACCTTCTTCGCGCGGACGTTCGTCTGCTCCTGAGGCATTGGGTTGGACATCGGCATACCCTCCGTCGCTTCGAGTCCCATCTCGTCGGAAGTGATCTCTTTGCCGAAGTCCTTCTTCTCCTTCTGGAGATTCTTGATCCTCGACTGCTCGGCCTGCTCCTGGGCACGACGACGCAGGGCCTCGCGCTCCTTCTTGGGAGCCTCGCCCTTGTCGTCCTTCTTCTCGGGCTTCTTCTCGCCCTTGTCCTCGCCCTTGTCGTCCTTCTTCTCGGGCTTCTCGCCGCCCTTGTCGTCGTCCTTGTCCTCACCACCCTCGGACTTCTCGGACTTCTCGGACTTCTCGCCACCACCGAAGCTCTCGGGCTTCTCGCCGGGGGTAGACTCGGGCTTCGGGGCCGGACCACCTTCGGGCTTCGGAGCCGGCTTACCGTGCTCCATACCCTCCTCCATAGGGGATTCCGTCTTCTCGTGCATCGGACCTTCGGAGGGCTTGCCCTTCATGATCCCGGGCTCGCCGCCGAGACCTTCCGGAGCGTGATCCGGGCTCTTCCCCATGCCGCCGCCCATCTCCGGGCCTTTCCCGAGACCGGGCTTCGGCTCCGGACCCTTGTCCATGCCCATACCCATGCCCGGACCCTTGTCCATGTCGAGACCGGGGCCTGGGCCCTTGTCCATGCCCATGCCCATGCCCATGCCCGGACCCTTGTCCATGCCCATGCCCGGACCCTTGTCCATGCCGGGCAGGCCGGGCTTCGGCTCGGGAGCCCCACCGAGGTCCCCCTGGGACTTCAGGTACTCCACGATGATGCCGTAGGCGGAATCCGCGTCGGGGGCCTTCGACAGCTGCTGGAGCACACCCTCGAATCCGGGAGGAGCCTTCTCGGCGGTCCGATTCAGCATCGACTTCCGGATGAGATCCATCGACTCTCTCTCGATCAGCCGCTGCTCCTCATTCGAGAGCTTGACCCTGCCCTGGCTGTGGAGATCGGCAACCGTCTTGAAAAGCTGAAACCGCTGAGTCAGTCCCGACATTACCGTTCTCCTAACTCCTGGAAAGGGCTGAGTTAATCAGCCCCGCCAGAGCCTCTGGAATCTGATTTGCGTGCCGAGCCACAAACGAACTGATTTCATAAAGATCGCGCTCTGTCAATGAAAGATCGTTGGAGGCAATCCGCAGAAGGCCTTCCTGGATCTCAGCATCCTTGTCCGCGGGATCGTCCACCGCCGACAGCTCAGCGAAGATCGTGCCCCTGCACCACTCCGAAGCCTTGCGCTGCCCGCCTCCCTTGAGGGGGTAGGCCCTACGGGAGTGCTTCCCACGAACGTGCTCGCAGAACTGGAGGGTGTTCGACGCGATCTTTTCGCAAATCGAACACTCCGTGTCCGTCACGTCGCAACCCATCGAGAATCGGTAGACCGAGCCGCTCTTGTAGGCCTCAGCCAAGTACGGATCCTTGGACATGTCGGCGGCGATCAGGGTCTCAATGAACTCGTCCTGGGAGGCATCCTTGCCGGTAGCGTCGAAAACCGCGCGCTTCACCGCGTCGGAAGCCGAGTTCTGGTCGTTGTAGTGCGCATCGAGGAGAACACCCCGCGACAGGGAGAAGTTCGCAGAGTTGTGGTTCACGAAGTGCGGCTTCATCACGAAGGTCGAGTAGACCCGCCGGCCGATCTTTGGATCGAACCGCAGCAGCTCTTCCCGCCGCCAGCCGTCCATGTTCTCGTTGGGGCGATCCGCACTGCAAGCCCGACAAGGTATCAGGAGGTAGTCTCGGGGATCTCGCGAGATCCGGTAGGTGTCGGCCACCGTGTCCAGGATCGCTTCGAGGTTCAGCTGAAGCCCGTCCTCCATGAAGTGCGACGAGGTCTTCCCAGCAGCAGCAACCCGCTGCCACGAGGAGTCAGATCGTACACCAAGGACGTCGACCGCAGCTGTTTTCCGAAATGCCATGTGGATACAAATATCCTGTCGTTCTGTCGAGTATTATAGAACGGTG
>Ga0315278_10001465_pt1 | contig 20672 bp, 22 predicted proteins | sample YL17G06_0_MG_FD_203880 | JGI IMG/M metagenome (GOLD analysis project Ga0315278, IMG submission 203880) | Sediment microbial communities from Yellowstone Lake, YNP, Wyoming, USA - YL17G06_0 | ecosystem: Environmental > Aquatic > Freshwater > Lake > Sediment | place: USA: Wyoming | collected... | reverse complement strand
GCGACCATGGCCTCCTGGTGCTGCGAGCGCTCCTCCTCCGTCCCGAGAAAAGCACGAAGCAGGACAAAGTCCTTGGCCATGCGAGCGGCGCGATCGTTCCAGGGCTTCTGCGCGTCTTCCGGGGCGCTGGGGCTCGCATTCGCTTCAGTGTGCGTCAACCCGCCCAGCTGCTCACGGAGGGACGCGCCCATGCGCACGGCCGGCACCGACTGCGTGACAATTCCACGGTTGACGTCGACAAGCCTGCTGATGGCAAGCAGGCTCCAGGTGGCGACCCCCGCAAGGGCCAGGATCAGCAACGCCGTGGTGAGGAAGACCTTATAGGAGAGACGCATGGTGGTATTACCCAAGCTAGCACAGCCCCCCGAAAGTGTCACCAGACTGACACCGGGGAATCCAGAAGGAGACTGAGTAGAGAAGAACCTCAGTAATATCGGTAACTTGAACTGAAATAGCGTAGACCCGGTCAGAAGCGACCAGCCTGACGAATTCGCCTGACATGACGATATTGCAGCATGTTGACGCGTGACATGTCCGCCTCCCGACGGCGGGCCCCTTGCCTTGACAGGCTCCAAGCGCGCGAGCAATATGACCCCGCCATGGACTTCGGTTTCGCTCTTCCCGGTCGCGGGCCCCTCGCCAATCCAGATATCCTGGTCAAACTTGCCCGGAAGGCCGACGATCTCCGCTATTCCTCCATTTTCGTCACCGACCACGTGGTCATCCCCACCACCCAGACCACGCCCTACCCCTATGCGCCGACGGGGAAGTTCACCGGCGATTGGACCAATGGCTACCTCGAGCCTCTGACGCTCATGAGCTATCTGGCCGGGCAAACGTCGCGGGTGAAGCTCGGGACCAGCGTGCTGGTCATCCCTTACCGGAACCCCGTCGTGACGGCGAAGATGCTGGCGACGCTCGACGTGCTCTCCGGCGGCCGAGTCATCCTCGGAGCGGGCGTGGGCTGGTTCAAGGAGGAGTTCGAGGCGCTCCACGCTGAACCCTTCGAGCGGCGCGGCCCGGTCACCGACGAGTACATGGCTCTCATGCGAGCGTGCTGGACCCGCGAGCCGGTCGACTGGCCGGGCCCCGTGTACCGTATGGGGTCGGTGAGCGCGATGCCCAAGCCCAAGCAGAAGGGCGGCATCCCGATCTGGACCGGCGGTCACACCGACGTAGCCCTGCGCCGAGCGGGCCAGCTCTCCGACGGTTGGCATCCCATCGGCCTCAGGCCGCCGGCCATGCTTCACCCGGAAGAGTTCCGTGACAAGGTTGCCATCGTCCATGACTGGGCCAGGAAGGCGGGGCGCGACCCTCGTGCCATCACTCTCTCCTTCCGCTGCCCACTCGAGCTCTTGCCCAAGCAGGCGAAGCCCGCCGGCGGTGACCGCACGCTCTTCCGGGGCACTGCCGCCGAGGTGATCGGCGACATCAAGACCTACCAGGCGCTCGGTGTCACCCACTTCGTCTTCGATTCCGTCGCCCAGGACCTCCGCGGCTGGCTCGCCATGATGGAGCGCTTCGCCGAAGAGGTCCGGCCCCGCGCGCGCGGCAGCTCGAGCCGGAAATGAGCCCGCTCGTGAGCACCTTGCCGGCCGACGTGGCCGACTTCATCGCCTCCGCGCGCGTCGGGCGGCTCGCCACCTCCGACGGCGCCGGGCAGCCCCTGGTCGTGCCCATCTGTTATGCCTGGGACGGCGAGGCGCTTGTCTCGGCCATTGACGCAAAGCCCAAGCGAGCGGGCGAGCTCGCGCGTGTGCGCAATATCCGCGAGAATCCCAAGGTGTCCGTGGTGATCGATAAATACGACGAAGACTGGCGTCGGCTGCGCTGGGTCATTATCCAGGGGCTCGCCGAGGTCCTCACCGCCGGGAGCGACTTCGCCGCCGGGGTAGACCTGCTCTTGTCCAAATACCCTCAGTACGGGGGCATGGGCCTGTCCCGTGAGAGCGGAACCATGATCAAGGTCAGACCCGGCAAGGTCCTCCAGTGGCGCTACGCGAGCTAATCGCTCTCGAGAGGGCCTCGGAAGGCCGGACGCTGTCCCAGGAAGAGGCGACCGCGCTCCTCGACGCCCAGGCCTCGATCGTGCCCGACCTGCTGGCCGCGGCGGCCGCCGCCCGTAACCGTGGCCACGGCCGGCGCATGACCTTCTCTGCCAAGATCTTCGTGCCCCTCACGAACCTTTGCCGTGACTACTGCGGCTATTGCACCTTCCGCCGCGATCCGGGAGAGCCGGGCGCGCTCAGCATGACGCCCGAGCAAGTCCTGGCGCTCACTCGGGCCGGGGAGCGGCTGGGTGCCAAGGAAGCGCTGTTCTCGCTGGGCGACCGGCCCGAAGCGATCTTCCCCGAGTACCGAGACTTCCTGCGGCGGATGGGACATGCGACGACGCTCGGTTATCTCAGGGAGGTCTGCGGGCTCGTTGCCTCCGAGACGGGCCTCTTGCCCCACGCGAACCCGGGTGTCATGGGCGAGCGCGACCTCTCGGTCCTGCGCGAGGTCAATGTCAGCATGGGCATCATGCTCGAGACGCTCTCGGAGCGGCTGCTCGGGCCAGGCCTCGCGCATGACCGGGCGCCCGACAAGGTGCCCGCGCGGCGACTCCGGACCATAGCGCTGGCGGGGAAACTGTCGATCCCCTTCACCACGGGCATCCTCATCGGCATCGGGGAGACGCATGCCGAACGTGTCGAGGCGCTCTTTGCCATTCGCGATCTCCACGAGCGCTACGGGCATATCCAGGAGGTCATCATCCAGAACTTCCGGCGGAAGCCCGGGATCCCGATGCGCGACCATCCGGAGCCGACGATGGACGACCTTCTTCGCACCGCCGCGGTCGCGCGGCTCGTGTTGGGCCCGGAGATGAATATCCAGGTGCCGCCCAACCTCTCGGACGCCGACTTCACGCGGCTGCCGGAGGCGGGCATCAATGACTGGGGCGGCGTCTCGCCGCTCACGCCGGACCACATCAATCCTGAGCGGCCCTGGCCCGGGCTCGCCGCCCTCCGGCGCGCAACCGAGCGCTCGGGGCTCGAGCTCCGCGAGCGGCTGGCCGTGTACCCCGAATACGCCGGGCGTCCCGAGTTCGTTCATGAAGGCCTGCGGCCGAGGGTGCGCGGGCTCGTAGACGACGACGGCCTCGTGCGGAGCGATCTCGAAAGGTGGCGAACGTGGAACTGAACGGCGGAACCGGCGGAGGCCCCATCACCCTGGACTGGATCGAGCGGGACGTGCGCCGTATCCTCGGCCGCGCCCTCGACGGCAGCGAGCTGACCGTGGACGAAGGCATTCGCCTCGCCGACGTCAATGGCCGCGAGCTTCACGCCCTCACTCTCGTCGCCGACGAGATGCGCCGCCGGCAGGCGGGTGACATCGTCACCTACATCGTCAACCGGAATATCAACTTCACCAATGTCTGCATCAAGCACTGCACCTTCTGCGCTTTCAGCCGCGACCACCGCGAAGAGGAGGGCTACTTCCTCCCGCTCGACGAGGTCGTGCGACGCGCCGTCGAAGCATGGGAGATGGGCGCCACCGAGGTGTGCATCCAGGCGGGGTTGCCGCCCAAGCTGGACGGCTCCTACTACGTGGACCTCTGCCGCGCGATCAAGGCGGCGGTGCCGGAGATGCACCTGCACGCGTTTTCGCCTGAGGAGGTCCTGTACGGATCGACTCGCGCGGGCCTGTCGATCCCGGAATTTCTCAAGACGCTCCGCGAGGCTGGGCTCGGGACGCTACCGGGGACCTCGGCCGAGATTCTCGACCAGGAGGTGCGCGACCGGATCGCCCGCGGCCGCATCACAGTGGACCAGTGGATCGAGGTCATCACCTCCGCGCATGCCCTCGGCATCCGCACCACGTCGACAATCATGTACGGCCACGTGGAGACGCCCGCGCACTGGATCCGCCACATGGATCTCCTGCGCGGCATCCAGCAGCAGACGGGCGGCTTCACCGAGTTCGTCCCGCTCTCGCTCATTCACCATGAAGCGCCCATGTACCGGCGCGGGCTCGTGCCCGGTGTGCGCGAGGGTGCCACCGGCGTCGAGGTGATCAAGATGCATGCGCTGGCTCGCCTCATCCTCGGTCCCACCTTCCGCAATATCCAGTCCTCCTGGGTCAAGGAGGGGCCGAAGATGGCGCAGTACCTGCTGGCGGCGGGCGCCAACGATGTCGGTGGCACGCTCATCAACGAATCTATCTCCACGTCGGCGGGCGCAGGCTTCGGCCAGCTTGTTCCACCCGCCGAGCTGCGGCGCATGATCCGAGAGGCGGGGCGCGTGCCGGCACGCCGCGACACCACGTACGAGCTGCTCAAGGTCTATGCCACGCCCGAGGACGACGACGACTCGCCGCTCGACCACGTCACCGACGCGGCGACGCGCTTCGGCTCGTATCGCGCGCTCTCCACCTCGGGCGAGTTCCGCTTCCTGCACCCGGCCAAAACGGAGACGCCGAGCCGCTCCTAGCTCCCGGCGACGCTGGTGTTTACGAGCGCCCGTCGCTGGGTTACAATCCGGCCCTGGTCTTGACGACCGCTGTCATCCGCAGTGGCCGTATCGCTCAACCTCAACCCTGAGACGGAGGATCACCGCATGGCAAAACCCATGACCAAGTCCGCCACCATCGCCCACCTCTCCCAGAAGAGCGGCCTGGCGAAGAAGCAGGTCGTCGAGCTCTTCGAGCAGCTCGAAGCGCTCGCGATCAAGGAAGCCAAGAACATTTTCGTGCTGCCGCACTTCGGACGGCTCGTGCTGGCCAACCGCAAGGCGCGCATGGGGCGCAATCCGCAGACGGGCGAGCCGATCAAGATCCCGGCCAAGCGCGTCGTGAAGTTCCGGCTGTCCAAGAGCCTCAAGGATGCAGTGCTTGGCAAGAAGTAAGAGCTGGGAGGGCCTCGCCTTTCGCCCGCTCAGGGAGCCGGGACGTGAGGCGCGCGAGCTCTTCGGTTTCGTTGGAGCTTGGGCGCCGCCGTCCGGCGACGTCGTGGCGGGCTGGGGCGCGTGGGAAGCCGAGACGCCCGTGGGGGCCGCCCTGCTCGAGCGCGCCGGAGGGGCGGCCATGCTCCACGGGCCGGCTGTCACGGCCCCGCCGGAGGCTGACCCCGAATCGGTTGTGGACGCCGCCGCCGGCCTTGTCGCCCTGGCGATCGGCTGGGTTGAGTCCGAGAAGGTCGAGACTCTTTTTGCGCGCCCGCAGGGCCTCGATCGAGTGTGGATACGCTTCGGTTTCATTCCCGTGCCGGAAGTCGAGCTGCCCGCCGAGTTGAAGGGACGGCCCGGCATCGGGCTCTTCGGATGGCGCGGTGGCAGCGCGCTCTGGAGCGCAGCTGGGCGACGCCGCGACCAGCGAGTGTCGCCAGCCCACCGCTGACGCCCGCCTGTTATGCGCCTCGTCGCCCTGGCCGGGGGAACCGGCGCCGCCAAGCTCCTGAGAGGCCTGGACGCGCTCGTCGGGCCGTGCGCGCTCGACATCATCGGCAATACGGGCGACGATGCGCTGATCTGGGGGCTCCACGTCTCGCCCGACCTCGACACCGTCTGCTACACCCTGGGCGGACTGATCGACGAGGGACGGGGCTGGGGCCTCCGCAACGAGACATTCCGCGCCTTGGGTGAGATGGTCCGCTTCGGTGAGCCTACGTGGTTCAATCTGGGCGACCGCGACCTGGCCACCCACCTCCACCGCTCCCGGCTGCTGCGTGAGGGACTGACGCTCACCGAGGTCACAGCCAGGATCGCGCGAGACCTGGGCGTGCGCCACTCGGTCTTGCCGATGTCGGACCAGCCCGTGACGACACGCATCTTGGCCTCAAATCGTTGGGGCCCAGACGGCTGGCTGAGCTTTCAGGAATACTTCGTGCGCGAGAAAACGCAGGTCGAGGTGAAGCAGGTGGACTACGCGGGAGCCACTTCGGCCCTACCCGCCCCGGGAGTGCTCGAAGCCATTGCCGCGGCCGATGCCGTCATCGTGTGCCCATCCAATCCCGTGACCTCCATCGGCCCCATCCTCGCCGTGCCTGGTATCGCGCGCGCCCTGGAAGCGACAGAGGCGACGGTCCTCGCCGTCAGCCCCATCATCGGCGGACAAGCCGTATCCGGACCCGCCGGGCGCCTCATGGCAGCCACTGGGCTCGAGGTATCGGCGCTGGGGGTTGCCGCCGCGTACGCGCCGTGGCTCGACGCCCTGCTCCTTGACGAGGTCGACGCCGCGCTGGCATCGCGCCTCGAGGCGAGCGGGGTGCGGGGCATTGTCACCGACACGCTCATGCGCGGCCGCCAGGGAGAAATCGCTCTCGCCCGCCGGGCGCTCGAGGCATTGGCATGAGCACCGTCATCGCGGTGCCGGTGAAGGATCTCGCCAACGCCAAGCAGCGGCTCATCCCCTTTCTCTCTCCCGCTGAGCGCGGAGACCTGGCGCGCGCCATGCTCGAAGACGTCCTGGATGCGCTCGGCCGTGCGCGCCTCGGCGAGGTCCTGGTCGTGACGCGAGATCCTTCGGTCGAGGCGCTGGCGAGGCGTCATGGGGCAGCCACGCTCACCGAGGACCGCAATCGCGGCCACACGGAAGCCGTCGCCCACGCGCAGCGCACGGCGCTCGCGCGCGGCGCGAAGCGTTTCTTGACGATTCCTGGCGACGTGCCCTGCATGACCGCCGATGAGCTGACGGCCCTTGCCGCCGCGCTTCCCGCGGGTCCGGGCGTGGTATTCGTCCCGTCGCTCTCAGGCTTCGGGACCAATGCGGTACTGCTGGACCCTCCCGACTCCCTGCCGCTCAAGTTTGGTGAGCCGTCCTTCGACAATCATCTGGTCGCCGCACGCGCCGCGGGCCTTCAACCGCTGGTGCTCCGGCTGCCCGGCATCGGGCTCGATATCGACGCCCCCGAAGACCTCGCCTCGCTCCTCGAGGGCGGAGCCACCACACGAAGCGCCGGGCTCCTGATCTCACTCGGCGTGCCGGCACGGCTGGCCCGCCGAGGCGGCGAGGCGTGAGCGTGCCTCCCCGCTACGAGGTCATCGGCATCGAGGGGTTGCCGGAGATTCGCGTCGGTGACGACCTCCCGCGGCTCATCGCGGACGCCGCACGCGCCCAGCAGACGCCACTCGGCGACGCCGACCTGCTCGTCGTGAGCCAGAAAATCGTGTCCAAGACCGAGGGGCGCGTCGTCCGGCTCGGAGATATCACGCCCTCACCCGAGACGTTGGAGATAGCTACGGAGATCGGGCGCGATCCACGGCTCATCGAGGTCATACTCCGGGAGAGCCGTCGTGTCGTCCGGAAGGACAAGGGCGTGCTCATCGTCGAGACCCACCATGGATTGGTCTGCGCGAATGCCGGCGTGGACCAGTCCAATGTCGACGCCGACACCGCCTGCCTCCTGCCCGAGGACTCCGATCGCTCCGCTCGCGAGCTGCGGGACAGGCTGCGGGCGCTGACGGGCCACGCCCTCGGCATCATCATCGCCGACACATTCGGGCGGCCGTGGCGAGAGGGGCTGACCAATGTCGCCATCGGCGTGGCGGGGCTCGAGCCGCTCAAGAGCTACCTCGGTGAGAAGGACCCGGCGGGTCACGTGCTTCAGGCAACCATCCTGGCGCTGGCCGATGAGCTCTCCTCGGCGGCGGAACCCATCATGGGCAAACTCGACCGCATTCCCGTCGTCATCATCCGCGGCCTCAACTGGCCGCGTGGAGAAAGCGGAAGCCGTCCGCTCCTGCGCGACCCATCCCGCGACTTGTTCCGCTAACAAGGAAAGGACCTCATGCGCATCGGGATTCTCGGAGGCACAGGCAAGGAAGGCGCGGGCCTCGCCCAGCGCTGGGCTCTCGGCGGGCACGAGGTGATCATCGGCTCCCGCGATGCCGACCGCGCCCGCGCCAAGGCCGCGGACCTGTCGGCCCTGGCAGGAGGCGCCGCCATCGCCGGCATGTCCAACCTCGACGCGGCCCAGGCGGCGGCGGTCGTCGTGCTGACGCTGCCCTCGGCGGGCTTGGGCAGCACGCTTGTTCCGCTGAAGGATGCGTGCCGCGGCAAGGTGGTGATCAGCACGGTCGTCCCGCTCTCTTTCGGCGGCGGGCGCCTTTTCACTCCGCCGCCCCAGGGCTCGTCCGCCGAGGAAGTCCAGGAACTGCTTGGGGCGGAAGCGCGCGTCGTCGCGGCCTTCCACCACATCGCCGCCCACGAGCTGTCCACCACGGAGCACGCCATCGAGTGCGACCTGCTCCTCTGCGGCGCGGACGCCGACGCCAAGAAGGTCGCGGCCGAGCTCGGCCACGCGATGGGACTCCGCGCCGTCGACGTGGGCGCGCTCACGAATGCGGGACCGCTCGAAGGCATCACCGCCGTCCTCGCCACCATCAACCGGCGCTATAAGCTCAAGAACTCCGGCATCAAGATCACGGGCCTGCCCGCCTAGAGCGGGAGTGCCCCCCGGAAAGGATCGGATATGGCCGAAGAGCCCGTCGTCGCGAACCACGAGCGCCTGGCCGACTTCATCGCGTCGGTGTTCGAAGCGCTCAAGATGTCGCAGAGAAACGCGCGCCTCACCGCCGACCTGATGGTGCGCACCGACCTGCGCGGCGTCGACTCGCACGGCATCGGCATGCTGCCGAAGTACGTCGAGTGGACCAGCCTGGGCTTCATCGATCCCTCCGCCGAGCCGACGGTGGCTCGTGATGACCTCGCCACCGGGCTCGTGGATGGCCAGAAGGGGCTCGGGCACCCGGCGAGCGTCATGGCCATGGAGCTGGCCATCTCCAAGGCGGCGACCTACGGCATGGGAATCGTCGCCGTGCGCAACTCCAACCACTTCGGAGCCTGCGCCAATTACTCGATGATGGCGCTCAGCCACGGCATGATCGGGCTCGCATTCACCAACTCGCCCTTTGTCGCCATGGCGCCGACCTTCGGCCGCAAGCCCATGATGGGCACCAACCCGATCAGCGTCGCCGCCCCGGCCGCCCGTCGCGAGCCATACGTGCTCGACATGGCGACGACAACGGTAGCCGTCGGCAAGCTCAATATCGCCCTCCGCTGGAACAAGCCGATCCCGGAAGGGTGGGGCCTCGACGAGCAGGCGCGCCCGACCACGGATCCTCGCAAGGTCCTGGCCTCGCGCTTGCTCTCCCCGCTCGGGGGCACCCGCGAGCTCGGCAGCCACAAGGGCTATGGTCTCGGCGTGCTGGTGGACATCCTCTCCGGCGTGCTGGGCGGCGCCGTGTACGGTGACGTCCTTGACCGCAAGGGCCTGCGCGCGCAGAAACTGACCAATACGGGCCACTGCTTCGCGGCCATCGACATCAAGCGCTTCCGGCCGCTCGAGGACTTCACGACGGATATGGACGACATGCTCGGGGCGCTCCAGGACATGCCGACGTCGGAGGGACAGGAGCGCGTGTATACGGCCGGCCAGCCCGAGGCCGAGACGGAGCGGCATCGCCGCGCCAGCGGTATCCCCATCGCGCCCGTCCTCGCCCAGCAGTGCAACGACATCGCCGCTTCTCTGGGTGTCAAGCCGCTGACGTAGGGTCGCGACGCCAGTCTGGCCTATTCACCCGCCGCTCGTGCAACCGGGCGGGTGGCGTCGGGGGTGGGGGGTGCGCTCCCCAGACCCGTATCTTCTGCGTCGAGTCGAAGCGGAGAACCCCAGTCTCGTGGCGGGCAAGAGTGGTGGCGCGGCATGCGACGCAGCGTGGTCTGGGGAGCGCACCCCCCACCCCCGGCGCCGGACCCCGACCGGCTCGCGTTCGGTCCGCTCGTGCTAGCGCGAGAGGAGTTTCGAGAGGGCGTCTTCGACGTCGCCGAAGTTGTCGAAGAGGAGATCGGGGCGCTCGGCTTCGAGCGTTTCGCGAGTGTATTGCCCCGTCGCTACCGCCACCGCGACGGCGCCGAAGTGGCGCGCGCACTCGATGTCCCTCGGCGTGTCTCCGATCACCAGCACCTGCTCGGGCGCGAAGGGGACGCCGACCAGGGCGTGGGCGCGTCGCGCGGCGAGCGAGGGGAGCAGCCGCCGGTCGAGATGGTCCGAGCCGTATGCGCCCAGGCGGAAATACCGTAGGAGCCCGGTCGGGGCGAGCTTGATCCGGGCGCCGGCCTCGATATTTCCCGTCAGCAGCCCGAGGAGCACTCCCGCGTCGCCGTCGAGGCGCCGGACGAGATCGCCGATGCCCGGAAGCGTGACGACATCACCGCCGTCGCCGATCTCGGCGGCGAGCCCCCGCGCATAGGCCTCGAAACAATCGTCCAGGCGCGCGCGCACCGCCTCGCGCTCGAGCCCGGCGCCCTCCATCACGTCAAAGACGATGCGCGGGTCGGTTTGACCGCGGAGGTCGTAGCGGTCGATATTGCCTGCGGTCCCGTAGACTTCCGTGAGCGCCTGGGCGAGCGCCCGCCGCCCGGCCCCACGCGCGATCAGGATCGTGCCGTCGATGTCGAAGAGGAGGAGACGCATGGAGCTCAGCGGGGCGCGGGCAGCCCGAGCGCACGCAGTCGGGCGACGATGGGCGGCAGCCGTTCGAGGACCGCGTCCACCTCGGCGATCGTGCTCCAGCGCCCCATCGTGAAGCACAGCGAGCCCTCCATCTCCTGCGGCGAGCAGCCGATGGCGCGGAGCACGTGCGACGGCGCGCCGGTTCGCTGAGCGCAGGCGGAGCCCGAGGAGGCCGCCACGCCGCAGAGGTCAAGGTCGAGCAGCACGCTGTCGGCCTTGGCCCCACGGAGGACGAGGCTCACGTGCTGCGGCAACCGCGCCGAGCGCGAGCCCGTCAGTCGGCAGTCGGAGATGGCGCCGACCAGCCCCTCGACGAGACGATCGCGGAGAGCGGCCAGCCGCGCGGGCTCGCCGTGCGCGGCTTCGGCCCTCATCAGCTCGGCGGCCACGCCCAGCCCGACCAGCGCGGGCAAATTCTCGGTGCCCGATCGGTAGCCGCCTTCCTGCCCGCCCCCGAGCATCTGCGGCAAGATCTTGAGCCCCGGCCTGACCCAGAGGGCTCCTGCGCCGGGCGGCCCGTAGAGGTCATTGCTCGACAGCGTCACCAGGTCGAATCCCATGGCGTCGGCGGCGAGCGCCATGCGCCCGAGGGCCCCGACGGCATCCACGTGGAGCGGCACGCCCGCCGCGCGCGTGATCCGCGCGATGTCCGTCAGCGGCTGCGTGGTCCCGATCTCCACGCACGCGGCCCCGATCGAGACGAGGGCGGTCTCGGGCCGGAGAGCCCTCCGGACCTCGTCGGGATTGACGCATCCCTCTCCGTCGACGGGCAGCAGGGTCACCGCGGCGCCTGCCTTCTCGAGATCGCGGCAGGCATTGAGCACCGAGATGTGCTCCACGGCCGTCGCGATGACGTGCCGCGGCCCGGCGCTGGCCCGCATGCCGACGCCCCGAATGGCGAGGTTATTGGCCTCGGTCGCGCCCGAGGTGAAGATGACGCCGGGACCCGATCCGCCGACGAGGCGGGCCACCTTGGCGCGGGCGGCCTCGAGCGACTCGCGGGCTTCGGAGCCGAGGGAATGCGGCGCCGAGGGATTGCCGATACCGGCCTCGAGAAAGGGCCGCATGACGGCCAGGACGCGAGGATCTACGGGAGCGAAGCCAGCGTAGTCGAGATAGACCCGGTCGGGAGCGGCGCCCCCGCGCTCCATGTGGTTACCGGGTCTTCCTGACGAGGAAGCGGTAGACTCCGCCCTCCCGCGTGACCTCCACCAACTCGTGGCCGGTGCCCTGGCACCAGCTCCGCATGTCCGCGTCCGAGGCCGGGTCGTCCGACAGCATGGCCAAGAGCTCTCCGGGGCGCATGCCGTGAATAGCCTCACGGGTCTTGACGATGGGCATCGGGCAGAAGAGCCCGATGCAGTCGATGTCCTTGTCGGGAATGAGCACTTTTGGTTCTGCCGCCATGCCTGCATACGGTATCCTAGGCATTGCGGCGGCGTCAAGACGGCGGGGCCGCGGCTCGAGGCTCCCCGCGACGCCAGCCAGCACTTTTCCGATGGCTCAGGCCAAACGCGCGAACAAGGCAAGCCCCGACGAGCCCATCCTGGTGACGGGCGGCGCTCGGCGCACGATCATGCTCGCGCTCTGGCTCACGTCCTTCATCCCCTTGATCGTGCTGGCCTACAGCTTCTACGTCTATCTCTTCCCGCTTCTGGACCACACGCGGCGGATCCGCGATCTGCCCTGGCTCCAGGCGCTCCTCGTCTTCACCGGCCTCCTGATGGCGGTGGGGGGGCTCTTGATCTGGGATCTCACACGCGCGCTCCCTCGGCGCGAGGAGCCGGCCTCGCCGCCCTTGCCGGTACCCGAGCGCCTCCATCCCGTAGCGGCCGAAAACCTCGACGATGCCGACACCCTGCTGCACTCGTTTTCTCGCATGCTGGCGCCGATCGAGCAGCAGGCGGCCGCGATCGACCGCTACGCCACGCGGCTGGACGCGGCATACCAGGAGCTCGAGTCCACCAATGCGCGGCTGAAGGAGTTCTCGTTCAAGGACGAGGTCACCGGGCTCTACAACCGCCGCTTCTTCTCCATCCGCCTCGAGGAGGAGGTCTCCCGCTACCGCCGCTTCAACCACCCGGTGTCGGTGGTGCTGCTCGACCTGGATGGATTCAAGTCGGTGAACGACGACCTCGGCCACGCCGCCGGTGACGAGACGCTCAGAGGCATGGCCGAGATCCTCCTGCGGCACTCGCGCGGCATCAACGTCATCTGCCGCTATGGCGGCGACGAGTTCGCCGTCCTGCTGGTCGAGACGTCCAAGGCGGGCGCCCGCCTGTACGCCGACCGCATTCGCTACGTGCTGTCGTCCTTCCAATTCGCGCACCGCCGCCGCGTGACGGCGAGCTTCGGCATCGCGTCCCTCCCCGAAGACGTCGCGCCCACGGCCGACGACCTGATCCGGGCCGCCGACGAGGCGCTGTACGCGGCCAAGCGCGCCGGCAAGAACCGCGTCTCCGTCCACGAGGACGTGGGCGTGGCGCAGCCGATGGGCGCCGATATGGAGGGCCAATGAGCCAGCTGCCGGTTCTCAAGCAGGTTCTCATCGTCGAGGACGACGCCCAAGTCAGAGGAGCCCTGCGCGAGGTCTTCATCGCCGACGGCTACCAATGCCACGTGGCGAGCAATGGGCGCGAGGGTCTGGAGGCCTTCCAGCGGGAGCGGCCGCCGCTGACGCTGACCGACATCAAGATGCCCGTGATGGATGGGCTCGACTTCCTCAAGCGCGCCCGTGCCGTTGACGCGGACGCCGCGATCATCGTCATCACCGGCGTGGGCGACATCAAGACGGCCATCGCGAGCCTCAAGTGCGGCGCATATGACTTCATCGTCAAGCCCGTCAATATCGAGGAGGTCCTCATCGCCGCCGAGCGCGCCCTCGAGCGCCGGCAGCTGCTGACGGAGCGGCGGGAGTACCAGGTGATGCTGGAGCGCCGCGTGTCGGAGGCGACGCGCGACCTGGCAGCCGCGCTGGCGGAGCTCGAGGACACGTACCGGGCGACGCTCGAAGCGCTGGGATCGGCGCTCGACACGCGCGACGTCGGCACCCACGCGCACTCGCGACGCGTCGTCGGCTATTCCATGACCATCGCCCGCGCCTTCGGCGTGCCCGACAGCCTGATGCGCGACATCGAGCACGGCGTCCTGCTGCACGACATCGGCAAGATCGGCATCCCGGACGGAATCCTGCTCAAGCCGGGCCGCCTCGGGCCTGAGGAGTGGAAGATCATGCGCACGCATCCGGAGCTGGGCCGGCGGCTGGTCGAGCGCATCCCATTTCTCAGGGGCGCCGTGCCCATCGTCTACCACCACCACGAGCGCTGGGACGGCACCGGCTACCCGTCAGGCCTGAAGGGCGAGATGATCCCGCTGGGCGCGCGCGTCTTCGCCGTCGCCGACGCCTTCGACGCCATGACCTGCGACCGGCCCTACTCGGTCGCCATCTCTTTCGAAGCCGCCCGCATCGAGATAGAGCGCTGCGCCGAGACGCACTTCGATCCGGCGGTGGTCGCCGCCTTCCTCAAGATTCCGCTGGAGCTCTTGGAGTCGATCCGCAACGGGTCCGGCGACAGAACGCAGTCTACCCAGACCGCACCGCTCACCAGAGAGCACTAGAAACGCGCGAGTCCCCTTCAGACCGTACTTCTCGACCGCGTAGGCCTTCTGCTTGAACTTCTGCACCTTCCCTGGGCCCGCCAGCGGAAACGCTGCCACGATCTCCACCGGCACGGGCGCGAAGTAGCGGTCCCGCGCTGTCCACGCGAGGAGATCCACATAGACACGGCACTTGTAGTAGACATTGCCCTGCGACAGGAGACACCCCTTGGGCTCCCCGGTTGGGCACCCAGAGGACAACGTGGTCACCTGGCTCGATCCCGAGCGCGATCAGCCCCAGGGCGAAGGGGTCGGCGCGCGACCTGAGCTCCCCCTACGAGACGCGCTCGTCGCGGAAGACGATCGCTTCGTGAGAGGGATCGCGGGCCGCCGCCTGGTCGAGCATCTGCCCACGCGTCAGCGCGGGTCCAAGCCCCTCCGTCACCGCTTGACCGCCTCGATCTGCTCGAGCATCTGCCGCGCGCGGCCAAACGCCTGGGCCAGCTCTTCGTGAGACAGCCCTTGATCCCGCGCCTTCTGGATGAGCCCCCGCACGTCCTGCCACCGCTGCATGGCCGCGTCCCGGTCCCCGGCCTTGAGCAGGCGTCCGATGGTCTCTCCGGCGCCGTCCGCGATCCGCTCGATGGTGCGCGCCAGCAGCTCACGGGTCTTCCTTTCGAGGCCCAGGTCGAGATCCCTCAGTTGAAGCGCCCTCAAGAGCGGCCGCACCGCCGCCTCGAGGTCGAAGCTTTCGATCTGGCGGCGGGCGAGCCGCAGGTAGCCGTTCCAGATGCGCCGGTTTGCGGTATGCCAGCGCCCCGGCGCGATGGATTCTTTCGACGTCGCCGCCAGGATCTCGCGCGCCCGCTCGAGCGCGTCGAGCGCGTCGGTCTCGGGGGTCTCGGTGCCGCGTGCGGTCGCGACGAGCCGTCCGATCTGTCGAACGACACCTTGGGCCGCAAGCGCAGCCAAGGGGCCGCGCCGGCCCGCCGGCAAGTCCTCGGACTCAAGAGCCTGACGGACGAGGCTGCGGGCCTCGGCGAACTGCCGGCGCCGCAGCAGACCGCGGCCCGCCAGCGCATAACTGTCCCAGAGCGTTTCGCGCGCCTTATCGAGCAGCACCGAGACCTCCCCGGTGGCCGGTGACGCCACGATGCGCCACTCGAGCCAGAGCACGGCCATCCGGAGCAGCGCCACTCGATTCGCCGAGTCAGCCGGCATGCCGTCGGCAGCCGCCAGGAGCTGATGCGCGGCCGGCGCCGCGGCGGCAACGATCCGCTCTGGGCAACCCTCGGAGACGCCGTCGGGCGCCAGGCGCACCGCGGCCTCGAGGGCTCCCTGCGCGCCCTCGACGTCTCCGAGCGCGTGGCGCGAGATCCCCACGAGGGCCCACAGAGCGGCCCGGGAGAAGGACGGCTCATCAGCGTCGGCAGCGGCACCCGGCTCCAGATGGGGCTCCGTCGCCTCGACGACTTGAGCGTGCTGCCCCTCTCGCTGGAGCGCGAGCGCGCGCTCGATAGCCTCCACCGCCGGATCCGGTGCGGGCGCCGCGACGATCTCCGTCGCCGGCGGGACTGCCACGGGGAGATCCTCGGGCCGGCCCGCTTCCACCGGCACCGGGGGCGCCGGCGGGACAGGAGGTCCCGCGACCGGTCGCACCCGCGAGCCCCGACGCGGCGAGCGCCGGCGCTCCGGACCCGTGTATGGCGCGCGCGGCGGCAGATCCGTCACCACGGGCCGTGCCGGAGCCTCCAATCTTTCCGCAGCGCCCGGCCCAGGGCTCGCACGCCGCCTCGAGCGGGCCGCCGGCCTCGCGTCGAGCGCCCGAGCCAGACCCACGAAGAGCAAGATGCCGGCGGCGGCCGCCAGGAGCGCCACCAGCCCCTCCTCGAGCGTCACGCTCTCGCTCCTTTCATGACCTCGCACCCTATCACGGCGCCCCGGAGCGCGGCCAGTGACACTTGACTCTCCGCGCGCGCGGGTATCATGATGCCTTGTGCAGTCACTCTAATGCCTTGGAGGCTCAATGCGCCGCGTCGCCGTCATCGGAACAGGCGTCACAAAATTCGGAAAGCACGATCGCACGAGCGCCGAGCTCTTCGCCGAGGCGGCCGCCGAGGCGATCCTCGACGCCGATCTGGCCCCGTCGGCTATTCAAGCTCTCTACTACGGCAATGTCACCGGCGGCGAGGGCGAGAGGCAGCTGCACATGGGTCCGCTGGCGGCAACGCTCCTCGGCCTGCCGACGATTCCGACGACCCGCTTTGAGAACGCGTGCGCCACGAGCCACGCGGCCTTCCGCCACGCGATGATGGAGATCGCGTCCGGCATTTCCGACGTCGTCCTGGTGGGCGGCGCGGAGCGCGTGCTCAATATCCCGACGGACGCGGCGACCGAATACTTCGCCTATTGCTCCGACGCCTCGTTCGAGCAAACGGTCGGCCTGACCTTTCCTGGCGTCTTTGCCCTCATCGCGCGCGCCCACATGGACAAGTACGGGACAACCGAGGAGCAGATGGCGCACGTGGCGGTCAAGAATCATCGCCACGGCGCCCTCAATCCCAAGGCCCAATTCCAGAAAGAGATCACGCTCGACACGGTGCTCAAGAGCGCGTATGTCGCCGACCCTCTCAAGCTCTTCGACTGCTGTCCCTTCACCGACGGGGGCGCGGCGATTATCCTGGCCGCCGAGGAGGTAGCCCGGAAGCGGCCGCGCGCGGTGTGGGCGCTTGCCAGTCAGGCGGCATCGGACACCATGTTCATGCACGAGAAGCGCGACCTCTCCAGGGTGATGGCGACCGAGCGGGCCGCGGCCGCCGCGTACCGACAGGCTGGGAAGACCCCCGCCGACGTGGACGTGGTCGAGCTCCACGACTGCTTCACCATTGCCGAGATCGTCGCCACCGAGGGCTTGGGCTTTTTCGAGCCGGGCTCGGGTGGCATTGCCGCCGAGAAGGGCTGGACAAGCCTCGGCGGCAAGATTCCGGTTAATCCCTCCGGCGGGCTCAAGGCCAAGGGCCATCCCATTGGCGCGACCGGTGCCGCCCAGATCGCCGAGATCGTCACCCAGCTCCGCGGTGAGGCCGGACCGCGCCAGGTCGAGGGCGCTCGCACGGGCCTGACCCACACGCTCGGAGGCAATACGGCCACCGTCCTCGTGAGCCTCTTCGGCCGTGACTGAACACGTGCTGACGCTGAAGCACTTTTTCGACGAGGCGCGCGCGGGCCGGCTCTCCGGCATCCGTTGCGGGAAGTGCGGAGAGCTCGCCATCCCGCCGAAACAGTTCTGCCCGGGCTGCCAGGGGCGAAACTGGACCCCGGCGCCGCTTGCGGGCAAGGGCACCATCACGTCGTTCACTGTCATTCGCATCGCTCCGCGTGGTCGCGGAGCCGAGGCGCCCTACGGCATTGCGGTCGTGAGGCTTGACGAGGGCGTCTCGCTGCTCGGGCGCGTCGTGGACATCCCGCTGGACACGCTGCGGACAGGCCTGCCGGTGCGGTTCCGCCCGCTGGTGACGGGAGAGCAGACGGCCATCGCCTTCGGCCCCGCCTGAGCGTCAGCGCTTGAAGTAGCGCATCTCGAGCGTCACGCACCCGTTCGGCACTCGGTACGGACCGTGGACCATGCCGGGCGGCCTGCAAGCGTACATCCCCGCCGTGAAGGTCTGGCGCTTTCCCAGGTCGATGAGCTCCCCCTCGAGGATCCAGACCTCTTCCCAGAAGTCGTGGGTGATCGTTTCGGTGGTCTCGACACCGGCATCGAACTGGAGAAGCCGCGTGACGTCGCCGTCCTCGCTCCGGCTGAGGATCTTCTGCCTCACGCCGGCCCCGCCGGCGCCCCCCGTGGCCGAACCGGCAACAGCTTCCCAGACAATGTGATCCGGCTTGAAGAACTCGAGCTCGGGTTTCGGCATGGAGCTGTCTCCCGTAAAGTCGAAGGGGGTCACGGGATGGAACCCGCAACCCCCTTCTGGTTGGAGCGGCCGACCGGATTCGAACCGGCGACGTCCAGCTTGGGAAGCTGGCATTCTGCCACTGAATTACGGCCGCGTTCAGGGGCTATTCTAGCCCTCGCGTTCCTGAAGTCAAATCGCGCTACTTGAGGCCCATGTCGAAACCCTTGATGGCTTCGTCGCCGCGCGCCTTCCATACCATGCGCTTGGTGGCTCCGTAGAGGTCGAGCTGCTGATAGAGCGGCATGGCCGCGGCATCTTCCACCCAGAGGCGGTTGATGCGCTGGTAGAGCTCGTAGCGCTTCTTCGGGTCCATGGTCGCCTGCGCCTGCTCGCTCATGCCCTCGAAGTCGGCATTGTAGTAGTTGCTGAGGAAGCGCCCCGACCGGAAGAGAGGCACGTAAACGGACTCGGCATCATAGGTCCCGGTGCCCCAGCCGATCAACCACACGGGCGGCGTCTTGTGGTTGTAAGCCAGAGTCCCGAAGTAGTGCACCCACTCGTGGGTCCGCACGGCGGTACGGATGCCCGCCTTGGTCAGCTGCCCGGCGAGGGCCTCGGCAACTTCCTTATCACGCACGTACCGCCCCTGCGGAGAGTTGAGCGTGATCTCGACACCGCCCGGGAAACCCGCCTCGGCCAGGAGCTGCTTGCTCTTCGCGAGGTCCTGCTTGATGGGCTTGATGGCGGGGTCAAAGCCGAAATGCCGGTCGGTCAGCATGAGCCCCAGGCGCTGCGCTTTGCCGTCGAGCACGTTCTTGATGATGTCGTCGACGTCGACAGCATAGTTCATGGCCCAGCGCACGCGCTTGTCGGCGGTCGGGCCCGGGTATGGGCCGACCAGCTTGTGCTGGGGGTCGTATTGATGCGTGTAGTACATGAGCTGAATAGTCCGGACGCTCGGCGCCGTCGTGAGGAAGAGCTTCGAATGATTGGCGATGATGCTCGCCATGTGCGGCGGAATATTCACCGCCACGTCGACCTCGCCGTTCTGGAGCGCCGCCACCCGAACGGCATCGTCCGGGATGGGACGGAAGATGAGCGTCTTGACCCTGGGCGCGCCGCGCCAGTACTGCTCGTTGGCCTCGAGCTCGATGCGGTCGTCCTTGACCCAGCGAACGAACCGGTAGGGACCCGAGCCCACCGGCGCGCGCGACACCGCGGCGGTGTCCTTGTCGCGGTAGTACTTGGGCGGCACGATCGAGGCTTGGCCCGAGCCCATCAGCGTGTCGAGGATGGGCCAGGGCGCCTTCGTGTGAACGCGCACAGTGAGGGAGTCGACGATCTCGACATGGCTGATCGGCGCGAAGGGCGGCGAGCCCCTCATCTTGTTCTTCGGATCCACGAGGCGCTCGAGGCTGAACTTGACCGCCTCCGCATCCACAGGCTCGCCGTTCTGGAAACTGATGCCGGGCCTGAGCTTGAACTCCCAGACGGTCGGCGCCACCAGCTTGGGCATCTCGCGCGCGAGGGCAGGCTGCATCCGGAGCTCCTGGTCGCGCTCGAGCAGGGTATCGAAGATGTTCCGGCAGACGTTCCCCGCCGGCGTCTCCTGGTGGTTCATCGGGTCGAGCGTGGTGGGATCGACGCCCTGGGCAATGACCACCTTGCCCTGTGGGGCGGCCGAGACGGCGCCGGGAACCGCAGCGACAAACGCCGCTACGAACAGGACGCGAATCCAGGTCATGGGCATCTCCTCAAGGGCTACTTGAACGACATGTCGTAAGCCTTGATCAGCTCGTCGCTCCGCGCCTTCCAGTTGATCCGCTTGCTCGCGCCGTAGAGGTCAATTTGCTGGTAGAGCGGGGCCGCAGGCTGGTCGTCGACCCAGAGCTTGTTGATGCGATGGTACTGGGCCAGCCGCTGCTTCTCGTCCATCATCGTCTGCGCCTGGTCAACCATCCCGTCGAAATCCGGGTTGTGATAGTTGTTCAGCAGGCTGCCGGTGCGGAAGAGCGGCACGTAGATGCCCTCGGCGTCCATCATCGGCTGGCCCCAGCCGATGAGCCAGACGGGCCCGGCCTTGTGCACGTACACCATATTGTTGAGGTAGTTCACGAACTCGAAGGTCCGAAGCGTCGTCTTGATCCCCGCCTTGGTCAGTTGCCCGGCGGCGGCCTCCGCCACTTCCTTGTCGCGCACATAGCGTCCCTGCGGAGAGTTGAGCGTGATCTCGAGGCCATTGGGGAAGCCCGCCTCGGCCAGGAGCTTCTTGGCCTTGGCGACGTCCTGCTTGAGCGGCTTGAGCGAGGGATCGTAGCCGAAGTGCATGCTGGGCAGCATGGTCGCCACGCGCTGCGCCTTGCCGTCGAGCACGCCCGTGATGATCTCGTCCACGTTGAGCGCCAGCGTGATGGCCTGCCGGACTCGCTTGTCAGCGGTCGGGCCCTGGTACGGCCCCACGAGCTTGTTCTGAGTGTCGTACTGGGCCGTGTAGAACATGAGCTGGATGGTCCGGATGCTCGGCGCGGTCGTCAGATAGATCTTCGGATGATTCGCGATGATGCTCGCCATGTGCGGCGGAATATTCACCGCCACGTCGACCTCGCCGTTCTGGAGCGCCGCCACGCGCACGGCGTCGTCGGGGATGGGGCGGAAGACGACATTCTTGATCCTGGCCGCCCCTCGCC
>Ga0315278_10001462_pt1 | contig 20681 bp, 28 predicted proteins | sample YL17G06_0_MG_FD_203880 | JGI IMG/M metagenome (GOLD analysis project Ga0315278, IMG submission 203880) | Sediment microbial communities from Yellowstone Lake, YNP, Wyoming, USA - YL17G06_0 | ecosystem: Environmental > Aquatic > Freshwater > Lake > Sediment | place: USA: Wyoming | collected... | reverse complement strand
TGCTCCGAATTTGTTGTGCAAAGCGCTATTGTCAAAACCTGGCAGACAGGCTATGTTGAAGTATGAGAGCAACCCGAGCCCCCTCGGCTGAAACGGTCCGGCGCAAGACGCTGCGCGACCAGGTTCTTTCGTTGCGCATCGAGAATTCCGCTCTCCGGGCAAAACTCGGAGAGCCGGCCCCGGAACCTTCCGTCCAGCCGGCGAGGACTCTGTTTGAGATATTCAAGGAAGAGTCCTTGCGGGAGTCGCGAGAACGTGCTATGCTGCCCCCTAGTTAACTATGAAAAACAAACACTTGTTCCTACTCGTGCTGATCCTCGCGTTGATCCCGTTCCTTGTCCGCCCCACGCCGGCGGCCCGCAACTTTGCCGTGACTCTCGCGTGGGACGCGAACTCCGAGCCGGACATCGTGGGTTACCGGGTCTACACTAGCTTGACCCCCGGTGTCTACACGGCTGGGCCGGCGGTAACCGCCGACGAGGCGCGGGCGACTGTCACCGGGCTGGCGGCTGGGCAGACCGTTTACTTTGTAGTCACCGCTTTCAACACGAGCGATCTTGAAAGTGACTACTCCAACGAAGTTTTTTGCGCCCTGCCATCCCATCCCCGGCTGCCCCAGTCACTGCGGATTGAATCTTTCCAGGTCGTTGCTCCCACCCCTTAACAACCAAGCCGAACCAGCATGAACGAAACTTTTCTCACCTCCGCCGCCGCCCGCGCCGCCGCCCGCGCCGACGCCGCCAACGCCGTCGCCGCTGACGCCGCCGCCCTCGCCGACCCCGCCTTCGACGCCAACCGCGCCGCTGCCGCCCACGTCGCCGCCACCGCCGACGTCTGGGAAGCCGCCAGCGCTGCCTGTGACGCCGCCGACGCCGCCGACCGCGCCGCCGCCGACCGCGCCGCCGCTGACGCCGCCTTCAACGCCTACGTCGCCGACGCTGACACCGCCTTCGACGCCAACCGCGCCGCTGCCGCCGACGCCGCCAACGCCGCCGCCGCCGCCAACCGCGCCGACGCCGCCAACCGCGCCGCCGCCGCCGACCGCGCCGCCGCCGACCGCGCCGCCGCTGACGCCGCCTTCAACGCCTACGTCGCCGACGTTGACACCGCCTTCAACGCCTACGCCGCCAACCGCGCCGCCAACCGCGCCGACGCCGCCAACCGCGCCGACGCCGCCAACCGCGCCGACGCCGCCAACCGCGCCGACGCCGCCAACCGCGCCGCCGCCGACGCCGCCGCTGCCGATGCCTGGCGCGCCGCCTGGACCGCCGCCGCCAACCGCGCCGACGCCGCCAACCGCGCCGACGCCGCCAACCGCGCCGACGCCGCCAACCGCGCCGCCGCCGCCGACGCCGCCGCTGCCGATGCCTGGCGCGCCGCCTGGACCGCCGCCGCCAACCGCGCCGCTGCCGCCGACGCCGCCGCTGCCGCCGACGCCGCCGCTGCCGCTGCCACCGACGCCTGGCGCGCCGCCTGGGCCGCCGCCAACCGCGCCGCTGCCGCCCTTCACCCCAAACCTTAAAAGAAGTATGACTATCCACGAACTGGCGGTGCTCGTAAGCGAGGCGCTCGACGTCCTCGGACCGACTGCTGACGTATTGTTTCACGACGGGCTTGATACCCTCCCAGTGAAGGCGGACATATCAGACGACGAGCGCAACTTGATCATCGAGCTGGAAGACAACTAACCCGAAAAGTAACACTTGACTTTCCGAAAAACTCGCCGATAGTTGCTACCATGAAAAAATATCCAAAAGTTTACACGCTGGGGCACCGGAACGTGTCGAACTTGATCCAGCCGAATGGCTCGGAGATCTGCATCCAGGAAAAGATCGACGGATCAAATTTCTCTTTCCAAGTCGACGCCAACAACGGCCTGTCTTGCGCCAGTCATCACCGGGATCTGGATGGGGGCGCGGACAAGATGTTTTTGCCCGCGATCGCAACGGCGAAACATCTGCACGACGACGGGCGACTGGTCGTTGAGACCCGATACTGTTGCGAATTTTTGGCGAAACCCAAGCAGAACATTCTGGCCTACTCGCGGGTCCCGAATGGTCACCTCGCGCTATTCGAGATCGGGAGTTGCGGCGGAGCTTCGTATTCTCCGCGTCTGTTCTCTATGCCAGCAATCAGCACGGGCTTGGAAATAGCCCCCACGCTATGGTCTGGTATCCTTTACCCGGACACTGTGGCCGGCATTGTCAAAGAGCTCTTGGAGACTGAATCTTTCCTGGGCGGTTGCAAAGTGGAGGGCGTCGTGCTCAAAAATTACGACGTGCTCGATAACTACGGAAACATTCTGATCGCCAAAGTCGTCCGCGAGGAGTTCAAAGAATCGCGAGCTCGCCCGGCGAGTAACCCCTCCGACAAAGCGCCGAGTGAAGGGTTTACCGCCGGGCTCTCCCTGGGCGGTCCGGCTCGATGGCACAAGGCGATCCAGGCTCTCCGGGACGGCGGGCTTTTAGTTAACGGTCCCGAGGACATTGGCCCCTTGATGCAACATATCGGCGCGGACGCGAAAGCGGAAGCGGAGGGTGGCGGTGAATCCGAGAGCTACTGCAAGGAGTTCCAGAAGGGGTGCACGTCCGGCTTTCCAATGTGGTATAAAAAACTCATCGCCAATGTGGAAATATAACCCAGACCCGCCCGACGCCGCCGCCGACGCCGAATTCACGCGCCGTTTCTCGAACCTGCCGCTTCTGGAGGCGGCGGGGATCGTCGTCACTCCGTCGGCTACCGCGCCCGGCCTGTGCTACGTCAGCCTCATCCGGGCGATACGGTGCGAGGATGCGGCGGCGGTTATTGACGCGCTCAAAGAGCAGGGGGTGGTATGAGTCTTGTCCGCCTTTTCCTCGCGCTCCTGGTTTTGCTAGCGTCCGGCATATCGGTCACCGCCGCCGGCTCGATAAACTCGGCGTATCTTGCCAAGTGTGTAGACGCCCTCTGGTGGGCCGAGGGCGGGCAGAGCACCAGGCACCCTTACGGGGTAATGATGCCGGGGGTTCTCTTGACTCCCGCCGAGGCGCGGGTGATCTGCGAGCGAACCGTTAGACGGGCGTTCCACCGGTGGACCCCCGGCCCCGGCAAAGAGTCGTTCGTCCGGTTTCTCGGACGGTCGTATTGTCCGCCCTCAGCTGACCCAGTCGGCCATGCGAACTGGATCCGCAACGTCACGTTCTTCATGGCCCATCCCAAGAAAGTTTCCCACCCATGACCGAAGTATTCAAATCAGCCGCCGCGCCCGCGCCGTTCTGCCGGTGCGGAGAGAAGATCTGGTCCCCCACTTCCCCCCAAGTGCCAGCCGCCGCCCATCGAGTCGACCTCTGCCGGTGCGGAGAGAGCGGATACTACCGCGTCCGTCGAATTTTTATGTTGCTATGGCTCGGCATCACCCTGGTGTTGTCGATGGTCTTCGCCCTCGGCGCGCTTCAATACGCCCGCATGACGCAAGAACTAATCAACACCCGGCTTGAACTCGCGACCGTCCACGAGGACACCAAGGATCTCGTGCAAATTCTGTGGCATCAGAACATAGTTTTCCGCCACGCGCTAGCCAATCATCAAACTGACCCCAACCCAAAGACAAGCCCATAATGCAAAAAATCAAAACCGCGGTCGCCCGCATCATTCTCGACAAAATCCCGTTTATCCGCGCAAGCCACGCCGCCCGAATCCGTGCGGCAACAGAGTCCGGCGCGGTTGCAGAATCCAAACGGCTTCACGATCAGCTTGAAAAAGACAAGGTTGCAATGGCGATCGAGTTCAACCAGGCCATGATAAAAATGCAGGAGCAGGCGGTTGCTCTGCACAAGATCCTCGTTGACTGCGTCAATGTGCACACCCAGGCGCTGGCCCAGAGCGGTAATTCTCCCGACCGGGTGCGCATCGTGTTGGAAGTCTCGGAGCACATGCTGCGGCACGCCAAAGACGATACTGCCATTGGCGCGTTGCTCTTCCAGCGGGTCGCACACGCGGTGGCGCTGCAGTTGCACGAGGCGATCGACAAAATCACGTCCTCAAGAATCCTTCACCCGGGGACTGGGGCGCTAACCATTCAACCCATTCAACCCATCAAGGCGTGAAAAAACGCCGCAACAAAAGCATCACGAGCATTGGCCGGATGCTTGTCACCAACCGGACTCGTTTCGAGGATCGCGAAGTGTGCGGCGCGTTGTGGTTTGCTCGAAAACAGCTGGACATGGACCGCCTCCAGATGGCTCCGGTTCACTACGTGACCGTCAGCGAGCGCCGGATCCGCTTCGACGGTCAGCGGGTAGTTTCAAAGAATTCTCTTGGCGCGGGCGAGACCTGGCTGGTGATCCCGATGGGCCCGGGGGTTTACCCTTTCCGAGGCTGCGACGCCCGGTTGCGGGAGTCGCCCTATGAAGTCGAGTATACGCTGTTCAACTGGCAAGAGATGCTCGTTCACCTGGCCGCTCACGAGTTCATGCACGCGCTGGGCGTAGGCTCGGACGGCCTGCCAGGCGGTGCCCCGGAGTTGCAGGGAGAGTATTATTGCGAGCAGGTAGCAAAAGAAGCCGCTGAAAAGTTCCGGCACCGGCGCGGGCTGGCGATAGCGTCCGTGCTGGAGGCAACAGAACTAATGCGCGACGTTAGTTTTCCTAAAAGTTGATGCCCGGGGCTTTACAAGGTCCGACTTTGTGTTAAGCTGGCTCACGGCAAACATCAAAAGAAAGACAAAAAATGAATCGTTGCAATCTCGTTCTACACTGTGGCGGCTACAAAGTCGGTCGCGAAAAGCTCGCCGAAGTCGTCACCCCCGCCAACACCAAGACGCACTTTCCCATTGCCCACGAGTGGCTGGTGCAGCAGGTCGAGGCGGCCTTGAACCAAAGCGGCATGGACGTTGTCGAACAGGCCCACGCGCTCGCCACCGGCGGGTCTGACTACTTTGGTATGCTCCAGGTGCAACGGCGCAACGAGCCGCAGAATAAGGACTACAGCTACGTCGTCGGCATCCGCAACTCGAACGCCTGCCGCTGGTCCGCCGGGCTCGCGGTCGGTCACCAGGTTTTCGTTTGTGACAATCTCGCGTTCAACGGCGAGATCAAGATCGCCCGCAAGCACACTCCCCACATTGCCCGTGACCTGCCCGTTCTGGCGGTCCGCGCCATTGGGCTGTTGTCCGAAAAGTGGTTTGATAATGACCGCCGGATCGAGTGCTATAAGAACCGCGAGATCTCGCCAATCGATCTGCACGACCTGACCATTCGGGCCCTGGACGTGGGCGCGCTGACGACTATCAACGTCCCTCGCGTTCTGAAAGAGTTCCGGGACCCGCGTCACCCCGAGTTCACCCAGAGCCCCAACGTCTGGCGGTTCTTCAACGCCTGCACGGAAGTCGGAAAAGGCGCTGGGCTTTTCGTCCTCCCCCGGCGCACCACCAACTTGCACGCGTTGTGCGACGGTTTTGTCGGGCTGACGCCCGCCCGCCACACAGTGTTGGACGGGACTGTGGACGCCGAAGTGACGGTTAACCTGAACTGAATAACTGCTCAAGGGCACGGATGCCCTTTTTGATTATGAATCTAAATGCTCCCTCGGCTCGGGTTCGGCTGGCTTTTACTGGCCGCTCATATTCTGGCAAAGACTACGTCGCCCAGGCGTGCGGCGCTACCGTGATCTCAATCGCGGAGCCGTTCTACGCTTTGGCGAGAAATGTTGTTCCAAACTGTTCCAAACAGGTGGAGGGAGCTCGGGAGTTTTACCAACAAGTTGGCAACTGGGGCCGGGGTTTTGTTTCGGCGGCGTGTCCCATCACCACCAGCCGGCTACACTTCGTCAGTTGGATCCGGAAAGCCGGAGCCCGGCTATGCTCGGACGGCGGGCTGGCTTTCTCCGGGGTGGATTGGCCGCGTTTTGGCCTGGACCAAAATCTTTGGATCGAGGCGGCGCTGGCCCGGGCAGACCAGGACCCGTCACCCGTGCAGGCGTTTACCAACGTGCGGTTTGAAACGGAGCTGTTCCGGGTTGTCGAGCGGGGCTACAAAGTATTTCACGTGTGGGCACAGGATGGGGACCGGGTGTTGCGAGCCACCAAGCTCGGGCATGTCCTGTCCGCGTCCGCCAGCGCTGACGAGACGGAGCGCCTGGCTACAGACTTTGACCGGCGAGTTGAACTCCGCGAGCCCCCGGGGCGGGGGGCCGCTGGTAAAGAAATCTCCTGCCCGGCCTGGGCCGCTGTCTCCGGGGTTGTGGTCAACTCAAACTGGGCCCAGCTCCGCGTAGCCGCGAACCACTTTCCGGTTGCCCTTCTAGTAAACGCAGTCCGAACAAAACTCACTGAGATCAACAAAACCACTGTATGAAAAAACACCGTAAACGTAGAGTTAGAGCAACTCCCGCGCGGTTTATCCCGCCGACTCAGGCGGAAGTTGACGAGATGTTCGCCATCAAGGCACACGAGCCTCGCAGCAACTGTTCACACTGCCACGGCCGGGGGTGGGTCGGTCGAAATCATCTCAGCTACGAGGTGATCCGATGCACGTGCCTGGACCAGCACCCGCCGGGGAAAACCGCGCGCGCGCTAGCTGTAGAAACTCGCGGACGGGGCCGCGTTGGGGTGAGGGAGCGAGCCCGCGTTCAAGCCGGAATCGACCGGTTCAACGCCGCGCAGGCTACCGCCAAGCTGGTGGGGTCTGTAATGGCCGCCGGGGCAAAGGCGGTGACCAATGTCTAAGAAGCGCGAGCCTAGAATTCAATCGCGGTCCGTGGCCCACCTTCGCCTCGGGGACATTATCGACCTGGGAAACGGAAAGACCGGAGAAATTGTGCTGGTGAACGAAAGCCGGGCCAAGGTGCACCCGCTCTACAAGGAGAAGGCTGCTGTAACCGACCGGTTTTCGGGGACAGTCAATACTTTCTCCACCTCCCCCGATGACTTCAATATCTCGCCGAACAGCGAAGTGCAAGTTCTGTCTCGCGCCAGAGTCTGCCGAAAGCCAGGACAATGAACTGGCTGCTCGTCACAAATTACTGCTGGGAGGCTCCAAACCCGGGGGACGAGTGGGCTCGGCTAGGGGTTGAGCAGATTCTCCGGACCGTGGATCCGGCGGCCAAGTTTATATTCCGCCGGCGCGATCACGGGAGAGAAATTCACTGGAAGCCGGCCCAGTTTGACTACGCCGTGGTCTGCAGCATGCCGGGGTTCTGGTCTCACGGGAGTTATAGCAGCATGGCCACCCACGAGTCTTTCGGGCCCTACACCACTTGGCTGAGCGATCGGAAGCAGCTGTTCCTGGCGGGAGTTGGAACGAATTTCTACCTGAACGGCGCGTGGCCGGGCACGTTCAATGTCGCTGAGCGGATCCGGTGGAGGGCTGATGTTGACCGGCTGCTATCGCGCTGCGCGGGAGTTTACATACGGGACAAACTCGCTGACACGACCCAGCTATTCGGAGTTCACGTCCGCGCTATGCCCTGCCCCTCGATCTTCGCGGGCCTGGGGTTTCCTGCTGTTCCGGTTAAGACCCGCAAACTGTGCAACTTGATGCGCTACGGCACGCATTACCCGGAAAACTGCGGTAGTATTCAAGTTCAGACCTGGGGGTCCTGGGTCAAACCTTTGGCGAAAGAACTCATAGATCGTGGTTTTGTTTTTGCGGCCCATACCAACGCTGAAATGAGATTTGCCCGGGAGCTGGGGTTTCAAAACATCATTCCCCCGATCTCAGCCGAAGTTTTACTTCGCGAGTATTCTGGCTGCCGCCAGTATTTTGGCAACCGAGTTCACGGAGCGATCGTCGCAAGGTCCTTCGGAGCCGACGTCACCTGCATTGGAATGGACACGCGCCTGGCGGCTGTGGACATGGTTGGAGGAACAGCGTATGCGCCCGCTGGGACTTCGTTGGACGCCTTGATGCACCGGATCCGCCAGGACGGGCCTGCCGCAGTCCCCGAGCCGCTGGAAGTGAAGTATTGGTTCGACGCCACCTGTGCCGCTTTACGGACCGCGTGCCCGGCCCGATAAAACGCTTATGCTGCCCTACGCGAGTGTTGATTGATCAATAGAGGTCATTTGAGTCATTTCTGAGTCATTTGACAAGCCAAAGAATCCGTGCTAGGTTGCCGGAGTGCAACAAACCGCTTATACCCGCCAATTTCACCGGGATGTTTACCTGCCAACCGAAATTCTGGATCGCGTGATCGAGCAAAGGTTTATGGTCAGATACTCCTACCACGCCCGCGAGAGAATCGCAACGTCGTTTCCCCCTGAACTCGCTGCCCAACTGCCAAGGCACGACACTGTTCTCGAAGTGCAAGCGCAAGACGTTGTCAAGGTTTCCTTCGTATCCCGACCCGGCGGTGAGGAGATCGACCATGTCTTGCTGCGGCGGCGCATGGACTCCGCCCGGGACTGTATCCTGGCTGTCACCCTCGCGGGGCTGGTCAAAACAGTCTGGATCAATTACGCCTCCGACCAGCACGCCACTCTCGATCGGTCTGTCTACACGCAACCCCCACCAAAGGAAACTCATGGCAAATAAAAACACCCGGAGACGCCGGCGAGAAATCGCCAAAAAAATCGGCGACGAACGCCAGGCCCGGCGCAGAGCAGCCGACGAGCGGTTGTCGGAAGAGAACCATCGCCTGGCTGAGAAGTGCCTGTGACCGCGCTACACCCATATCAGATCGAGCAGTCTGCCCAGCTGGAACAGCTCGTCCGCCGCCACCGTTCGGCGGCAAACTTATCTGATATGGGGACCGGGAAAACCCTGGTGGCGTGCGACTTGGTCCGCCGCCTGGGTGACCCGGCTACGCTGGTGGTTTGCCCCCTTGCGGCGATCCCCACGTGGGAGCGGTGGTCGGAAGATCTCGGGGTGGAGCTCGACGTGATCAACTACGACCGGCTCCGGCGCGGCACCACTCCGTTCGGGCGCTGGGAAACTCAACAGAACGGTCCGCGCCGCACCAGCCGTTTCCAGTTTGCGCCCGGCGTTAAGTTCCTGATCTACGACGAGGCGCACCGGTGCAAGGGGCAGTCGACGAAGCAAAGCAAAACGTTGAAAGCTGCCTACAGGCAGCAGATACCTACCCTGTTGCAGACCGGAACGCTAGCCGAGTCGCCCCTGGACCTGAGCGTTACCGGGCTGCACCTGGGGCTTTACGGCGGCGATTTTTGGTCGTGGGCCCAGCGTAACGGCTGCTGGCGGTCACCGTGGGGAGGGCTCAAGTTCACCGCCAACGAGAACACGGGCCGGGGCATCATGCTAAGACTCCACGAGAAAATCATGGAGCGGTCCGTCCGAATTCGGAGGGATGAAATTCCGGGGTTTCCAAAGACTCAGATCGAGGCGTGTCTGATCCGCTTGACGGACCCGCTCAAGGTGAATCGGATCTACGCGCAGATGGCCGAGGCCCTGCAGCGCCTCAATACCCGAGCCCAGTCAGACACGGATCCCGATCATCCTCTGACCATCATCCTGCGTGCCCGGCAGGCATTGGAACTGCTCCGCGTGCCGGCCATGGTTGAGATGGCCTTCGATGCCATCGCCCAGGGGATGTCGGTCTGCCTGTTTTTCAATTTCAGCGCCAGCATCGACGAGACCGCCGCGCAGTTCGGGGACGCGGTCCGGTTCGTGAGGATCGAGGGCGGCCAGAATCTGGCGCAACGGCGCAACGCCGAGGCGGCTTTCCAGGCTGACGCCGTTCGGGCGGCGCTTATCAACACCGAGGCGGGCGGGGTGTGTCTGTCTCTACACGACGTTCGCGGGCAGTTTCCGCGCATGTCTTTGTTGAGTCCGGGTTGGAGCGGCATGTCCATGCAGCAGGCATTTGCCCGGGTAAATCGAGATGGGGGCTTGACAAAGTCACTGCAGCGGGTTATATTCATTGCGAATTCGCAGGAGTCTGAAGTGGCCGCAGCATTCACAACCAAAATAACAAGAAACGAAGTGCTACAAAACGGGGACCTGGTCCCCTCGTCACTGAGAAATCTAGTATGAAAATCGAAACCCCAGTCAAAGCCGAAACCACGATCAAAGCCGAAACCACGATCAAAGCCGAAACCGCAAGAAAACATCATCGCTGCAGCCCGTCGTCGTTGCAGGCCCGGGAAGCGTGCCCGTGTTACGACGGGGCCGAGCCCGCAGTCCAGCACGCCCGCACAATCGAGGGGAACGAACAGCACGCTGCCGTTGAACAGCGCGAAGACAACAATCAGCTCTCCGACGAGCGCATGGAGCACGCGGCGTCTTGCGCCTCGGCCACGGACGCGATACTCGCGGAATTCAAGCGGAAGCACAAGACCATCGAAATTTTCAAAGAATGCGAAGTCTCAGTGTGCGACTGGGAAGACGTTACGGCGGGGTTTCTCGACTCAGCTGCCGTCGGTCCAGCCGAGAAACCGGTCGAAGGCGTGCTGATCGACTACAAGTTCGGAGAGTGGGAAGTCGAGCCGGTCGAAAACAACCTGCAGATCTGGGCTTACGTTTGCGGGTTGTGGTCCCAGTTCAAGTCTATCGGTCCCGTGCACGCCTACATTCTGCAGCCGGCGCATGACTCGATCGACCAGTTTACTTTCACGCGTGACCGCTACGATGAAATGTTGCTCCGGATCAAACGGGTCCGGGTTCGATATGAAAGCCCGGTGAAGAAGCCCTTGGCGTCAATTCCCGCGTGCCTGTTTTGCAAGCATCTGGCGGGCTGTCCCGAAGCCGAGCGCGTTGTGCGGGCCGTGTCCGCGAAATATCCGCCGCTGCAGGCGCTTACCGACGTGATGCGGTTCAATCCCACCACGATCTCATCTAACCTGCCGTCGGACAACGCGGTGATCATGGACGTGTCGACGCTCATGGCGGCCTGGGCGAAAGCCGCCCGGACCGCTGTAACCGAGCACGCCATCCACACCGGGCAAATTCCGCCCTCGTTTACTCTCGTCTCGCAGGATCGGCGCTCTGTTGTGAGCGTTACCGCAGTCGAAGCAACCGCGCTCAAGTTCGGCGTCCCGCTGGACGTCATTGAGAGCGCCAAAACAATCTCCATCACGCCCCTCGCTGACGACATCTCGGAGCGGGCCGAACGCGGGACCAAGGAAGCCCGCAAAGAAGAGTTCTCCGCCGACCTGACGCTGGCGGGGGCGTATGGCGACGCTTACCCCGTTGTAATGCTGCAGAAGCAGCGCAAACGGAAAGCGCAAAAAGACCCAAACAAAACAGCAAGTGAATAAAGTATATGGCCAAAATCTCGTTCAGCAAAATTGGAGCGCCCGTGATGGCGCAGACTCAGCCGCCGGCGAGTCTCCCGAAGCCCGAACCCGAAACCGTCGTGATCAACGTGGCGGCGACTGTCAGTCCTACGCCTGCCGGGAATGTGGAGGCTCCGGAACCTGTGCGCACTGTGGCGGCAGCGGCACCTGCCCCCGGGGCACCAAAGGGAATCGGTGCCCGTGCTGCCAAAATCAGTCCCCTGACGAACCCGAGTCCGGCGAAGAAATTAGGACTTGTTGGAACTGCGCGGGCTACGGCACTTGCTCCCCCTGCGCAGGCGCCGGCTGTGCTTCGCCCCCCGGTGATCACTGAGCCGGTGGGAACCGTCGCGCCGCCCCAGCACCAGCCGATGCAATCGGTGATCCCCTACGCCGCGCCGGGTGGTGCCCTGGTCGCCGTGCCCATCCCGTTCATCAAAGACGACGACAACATCTCCCTGGCGGACGTGGTTCTGCCCCGGATGAATATCGTTCAGAGAACGGGGCAACTCTCGGAGCTGTTCGAGAAGGGATCCATTCTGCTCAACAAAGAGCTGGTGATCGGTAACGGGGATGTCCCGGTGAAGCTGGCCATTGTCGGGTTTAGGCCAATGCAGTATGCCGAGCGTGTCCCGGGTTCGTCAGAGATGGGCAACATCTGCGACACCCCGGAGGAAGTCGAAAACTTGGGAGGCACCACGAGCTGGGACATCCACAAGACAACCCAGCAACACATTTACCAGAAATTGGCGACAGCCATGGTGATCATCGAAGAGCCCGAGGGGTTTGCGGCGGACGACCAGTTCCCCTACGAGATCGAGGGGAAGAAATACGCGGTCGCGCTCTGGGGCATGAAGGGGACAGCCTTCACGCACGGCGCGAAAAACTTCTTCACGGCCCGGCGCTTCGGAGCGCTTCGGACCGGATACATGAGCCGCTGGTATTTCGTTTCGACCCGGCTGAAAGAATATGACGGCGGCAACTTCGCCTATATCCCCGTGCTTAAACTCGGAGATCCTACGCCCGAGGGCTTGCGCCTTCTGGCTTCGGAAATTCTTTCCTGACGACTCGCGAAGCCGGGGGGTGCCGTTCGCATCCCCCGGCAAGATTAGAAACGGCGTCCCTTTGTGAGAGATACACTATGAAACGAGTGATCGCATTTGACACGGAGACCTACTACCACAAAACCCAGTATTCTGTAGCGAAGTTGGGGAACTACGGCTACACGCACCACGAGTCTTTCGACCCGTATCTGCTGTCTGTGTATGATGGGGAGGACGCCTGGGCGGGAGAGCCTGCCAACTTCAACTGGGACGCTCTCCAAGGAGCCGCGCTGGTTTCACACAACAAATCGTTCGACCAAGCCGTCTTGCATCGCATGGTAGAGTTGGGGTTGGCTCCAGATCACGCGATCGACTACGAAGACTGGTTCTGCACTAGCTCGATGTCGGCGTATCTGTTCAACGTTCACTCGCTGTCGGACGCGATCTACCTGGGGCTGGGCTCCCGGGTCTCGAAACAGGCCCGGTCGGATATGAACGGCAAGCAGTGGGCGGACGTGGATCCCGCGCAGAAGAAAGGCATGATCGACTACGCCTCGGGCGATGCCATTCATTGCTGGGACCTGTGGAACAAATTTGGCCACCTGTGGCCCGAGCAAGAGCGGCTGCTCGCCGATCATGCGGTATACCGTGGGAACCACGGCTTCGCTGTCGACACCGAGAAGCTCGCGGAGTATGTTGCGCTGACTGCGGAGGCCCAGGACGTGGCGGAGAAAGATCTGCCCTGGACAGACGCCGGAAAAAAACCTACGAGCCCGTATGCCATCGCGGAGGAGTGCAGGAAGGTGGGGATACCGTCGCCGCCGGTCAAGACTCACGACGCGGACGGCTTCGCTGACTGGGAAGCGGCCTGGAGTGACAAGTTCCCCTGGGTCAAGGGTGTCTCGCATTATCGGACCGTCAACTCGATCCGAAACATCCTGGACACGATCAAAGCCCGGTTGCGTCCGGATGGGACGGTAACCTACGGGTCAAAGTATTTCGGAGCGCACACGGGCCGCTCTTCGGGGGACGCCGGGTTCAACGTGCTGAACATGCGAAAATTCCCGCTGGTTCTTGACGCTGACCGGCGAGTGGTGGACGACGAGAGCGAGAATTGGCGGACCGCCTTGGACGAAAAAGACGCCTACGAGAAACTGGGGTATCGCTTTATCGACATGCGCTCGCTGATCGTGGCTCGCCCCGGAAAGATACTCTGCTGCGCCGATCTTGCGCAGATCGAGCCCCGGGTGCTGGCCTGGCTTACGGGCAACCACGAGCTGCTACAAGCTATCAGCGGCGGGATGTCACTTTACGAAGCCAGCGCCAGGCAGTGCGGAGCCTGGACGGGCTCGGGGGACTTGAAGCATGGAGATCCACGGCTCTACGCCATGCAAAAATCGCGGTGTCTCGGGCTGGGCTACGGTTGCGGGCCTGACAAATATCGAACCGTTGCCCGGGAGATGGCCGGGCTCGAACTGACACTCGACCAGTGCAAAACCGAAGTTGTGGCGTTCAGGGACGAAAATCCGCTGATCACCCGCCTCTGGCGCAGACTGGGGGACACGTTCAAAGACTGTGCCGCGCGCAAGTCGAATTTCGAGCTAGAACTGCCCAACGGTCGGTCGTTGCGGTATAAGAACGTCCGGAGGATGATCGAGCCCAAAGTTAACAAGACGACCGGCAAAATTGAGCGCGAAATCCGCTATTCCGCCGAAGTGGGGACACGGCTCAAGTTTTTCCATGGCGGCATGCTGGCGGAGAATCTGACCCAGGCCGTCGCCCGGGATCTCCACGTGGAAGGGGTTATCAGGTGCGAAGAGAGCGGCTTGCCGGTGCTGTTCCACGTCTATGACGAGGTCGTGGTTGAAGTTGACAAAGGAGCCGACAAGCGCGATGTTCTCAAGTGCATCGAAGTCACCCCCGAATGGCTGCCAGGCTGCCCTGTCTCCGCCGAGGCCACGCTCACACCCTGCTACATTAAATGAACGCCGACCCCACCTTTTTTTCAATCGCCCGCCCCACCCGGAACAGCGCCGAGCCGTTCGTCCCCTGGCAGGTTGATGACGGGGCTCCCCGATACCCGGAGGAGCTTCGCGATCCGGACCACAAGGACGTCCGGTCGCAGTGGCATCTCACTCACGACTGGCATTTGATGACTGCGTTTGAGGGGACAAACGCGCTTAGTCGAGTGTCCAAGGAGAACCCCGCCATCTACGCACACGGCATCATCGCGGACATCGACGAGTTCCACACGCCCGCAACGATCGGAGCGGAACTGCGAAACAAGTTGCCAGGAGACGCGCAGCCGACGTGTTTGTGCGAGTCGCCGTCCAGAAACGCGGACGGCAAGACCAAGTGGCGGGCCGTCTGGGTGTTCGAGAGTCGCCTGTGCGTCTCCGGGGCTCCCGGCATCGCGGAGCACTGGCTGGAACATCTCGTTTCCAAAACCGGGCCGCTTTACGGGCTATTTAAGATCAAGAAATTTGACGACAAAGCGTTCCTGCGGTCAACACAGACGTATATCTGGACAGAGGGCTGGCACACGCATAGCGGCGAGTTGACCCCTATCGCAGTTGCTCAGCGCTGGTTTCAGAGCGCGGCCACCTCTTATGACTACGTCAACGAAAAAACGCTGCTGAAGTATGCGGATATTCCGTTAGAGAAAATCAAGGAGCTGTTGACAAAGAAATATCCGCACTTTCCGGGCTGCTGGCCGGGGCTATTCATCTTGGACTCGCAAGGGCCCTCATTCTGGGTGCCAGGGTCGACCTCCGAGAAAAGCGCCGTCGTTAAATCCTCCGGGATAATCACGTTCGCCGCGCATGCTGACAAAACCTTTTACAACTGGGCGGAGCTTGTCGGCGAGGGCAACCTGCGGGAGTTCCGGGAAAACCAGGTGACCGAGCACGTCGTCAACGTCTACTTTGACGGACTCAACTATTGGCGGCTGCACAATCTTGACAACCGCTGGCGGCCGGAAAAGTGGGATACCCTGGCGGTCCAGTATAAAAAATCCGGACTGCGATCGTCAAAAAGTGACGAGGAAGTAATCTCCCCCCTTGAGGACGTCCGGGCGACAATTACAGATCACAACCGGGTTGACCAGGCCGGCCCGGCGCTTTTCAAACCCCCCGGGCTCTGGGTCGATAAGGGCGGCATGCGAAAGCTGAACACGAGCAACTGCAAATTGATGCCGCCGGCGGACGAGTTGACCCCCTGGGGAGAGGGCGGAAAGTTCCCCTGGCTGTCGTCGTTCTATGACTCTTTTTTTGGAGATCCGGCCCCGCACCAAAAGAGTGTGTTTTTAACCTGGCAGGCATGGTGCTACCGGTCTGCCTACGAGCGCGACTTGCAACCCGGGCAGGCCATGATCTTGATGGGAGCCCCGGAAAGCGGGAAAACGCTTATGCTAAGCGGCATCCTGGGGGAGAGCATGGGCGGTTATTCTGACTGCAACGCCTACGTGGCCGGGGAGACGTCTTTCAACTCTGAGTTGTTCAGCAGCCCGATCTGGGCGGTTGATGACTCCGCTCTTCCTCCGGGCCGGGACTCGCGGGACAAGTTCACAACTCAGCTCAAGAAGCTAGTCGCCAACTACCAACAGAAAGTCAACGGCAAGTATGAAAAAGTGTTTGACGTTATGTGGTTCGGAAGGATCGTAATCTGCTTGAACAACGACGAGGAGTCCCGCCGCCACCTGCCGCTGCTCACCACGTCCTCCCGGGATAAGATCATCATGTTAAGCATCGCGGACCGGCTTTCCCTGGGAGAACAGCTGGCGTTTCCCTGCCGGGCGGAGATCAGCAGGATCTTGAACCGGGAGCTTCCCTTCTTTCTTCGCTGGCTCTTGGAGTTCAAATCGGACTTGTCCAGTCCGCTGCACCGATACGGCATGAAATACTGGCACCACCCAACCATTGAACACAGCTCGTCAACTGTTTCCGACTGCCAGGGGTTCTATAAACTGCTCTATATGTTTCTGCTCAACATCCCTGAAGACCCCAAAACTACCCCCTCAATGTCCGGGGGGGCGTTTGCAGTTATGGCGCAACTGATGGCCTTCCCGGACGCCAGAATCCAGCTGCACGCCGGGGGGACTACCTGCAAGGACATAGGCCGCCACCTGCTGGCGCTGGCGACCGGAGAACAGCTCGGTCCCGTCGGCTTAACCTGCGTGATAACGTCCTCGCATAGCGACAGCAGTCTGAACGAATACGTAATAACCGCCAAAAGAAACACCCCCGTTTGACCTACTATGAAACACCAGCCAAGACATCAAACCAGCCGATACACTCCTGCGGAGTCCCGGCTTGCGGAAGCCCTGCGATACACAACTCCGCTCACACTGGCGGAAGAGAAGGTCCTCTTTCCCGCCGTCCGGGCGGGGGACATGGACGCCCGCACTAAAGTTGCCAACAATTTCCTGTTGCTGGCTTACAAGGCGGCCCGGGCCGTCAAACCGGTCGGGATGTCCAATGACACGTCCAACTCCGTTGCCCACGACGCGCTGCTGCGTGCCATGGATAAATACCAGGAAGGCCGGGGGACCGGGTTCGCGCCCTACTTGCGGGTAGTGGTAAAAAACGAGGTCTGCAAGCGCTGGAAGAAAGACCGGCGCATCATCGAGATGAGCCAGCTAGCCGAAGTTAACGACGCCCACGACAGCGTGTCGTTGGACTTTGATGCCATTCATTGGCACGATATTATGAGCTCTCTCCCCCGGGGAGCCTGGGCGAAAATCTGGAACACACTAAACGACCGGGAAAAAAGCGTCGTTTCCGGGATAATTCTGGGAGAACGCTCCTCGTCAGATCCTGAACTGCTGGCTCTGGCCGCGCCCAAAACCGGCGGCACTATCACCCGCCAGCGCGTCCGACAAATCTACGACCGGGCAGTTGCCCGCCTGCGAGACGGACTAGCAAAGTATGGAGTTACTCGTGAAAACTCTTGCTCTTGACCTCGGCAACAAGCTAGGCTGGGCTCTGGGCGTCTCCGGGTTAGAGCAGGCCGGAACTGCCCGGTTCAAACAGCCGAAGGGAGCGGACCGGCGTGTTTTGGACACACGTTTCGCGCAGCTCTACGTCTGGTTGTCTGCCGCCATCGACCTGCACAAGATCGAGCGGCTCGTGTTTGAAGACGTGCTTTTCTACCGGTCCCGGGACCAGGGCCAGCTCTGGGCTGGATACCGCGCAGTCGTAATGCTTGTTGCGGCAATGCGCAATATGGTTATCGGCAGCCTCAACAGCTCGTCATTGAAGAAACAGGCCACCGGCTGGGGAAACGCCGACAAAGCGGACATGCGGCGAGCCCTGATAGCCCGGGGGCTGGACTGCGCAGCTTTTGACGACAACGCCGTCGATGCAATAAGCTTGCTTTTGTTGACCTTTACCGCGTCCTGTATTACCACATCAAAATCCAATGAATGACCCCAATATGTCCCCTACGTGGGAGGCGCAAAACGAACCCCCCGCAACCAACGTTCGGATAGTGCACATCAACCGCCAGGCGCAGACGGAGCGGCAAGTTGCGTTGCTGCTCGCGATCGTGGGCAACGTATCCCAGTTTCTGCTGCCTGTGCGAGCCGGTGAATCAACTGTTTCGGCCATTAAAGAATCGCTGGACTCCGAAACTTTCTCCTCCGCCAGCGCCACATTCATTCGGACTTGCAATCGCCTGGATGGAATTCTGGACGACGAGGCCCGCTGGACAACCGAAGAGGCGGACTCTTTGGAAAAAGTTGTGCACGAGTCCGCCGTGGCCCAGCGCGATGCCCTGCAGGCACAGGCGGCGGAGTGCAAAAATCGCAGCCGGCCCAGCCGGGCGCTCAATCTAAAAATATCTCACACTCAGGCCGGAAAAACACTGTGCTATGTGGGAAACCTGGATGACGCCGCCGGATGCGTCTATGGTATGGGATCGAATCTTAAAGAGGCCATGGAAGACTTCGACAATCAATTCAGCGGAACAGACAAAAAAGGCAAAAAAAGAAAGACTAATGATGAAGAACAAGACAGCGCTCAAGCATAAAAAGTGGTCAGAAGAGGAAGTGAACAAACTGATCGCGCGAGTCGTCGCCAAGGACACGCTAGCCATGGCGGCGGAAACTCTTGGCCGGTCCGTGGCGTCGGTCTCGCGAAAGTGGGAGGGACTGAGCGCGGAAAAGAAGGCCAACGCCGCGCCGGTTCCGCTAGCTCCGCTAGACCCGCTCGAAAAGTCCTGGAAAGAGGAAGCCAAAAAGGCAAACGAGCGGGTGAAGGGCCTGACAAAACAGCTGAGCGAAGCCGCAGACTTCCGCGCCCTCGCAAGAGAGCTGGCCCCCAAAAAATACGCGCCTTCTCCGAAGATCGTGAACAAATATGACGCGTCCGCCGGCAAGCGCGGGTCGGCCCAGTCAGCCGTGCTGCTGTTGTCGGACTGCCACATTGGAAAAGTCGTGACTCCAGACCAGACCCTGGACTTTGGAAACTACAGTTTCGACATCTTCCTCCGCCGGCTCGCGCGACTGCAGCGGTCCGTAGTGTCGATCCTCTCAGACCACACCACGACGAAGATCAACAGCTTGAATATCGCCATGCTCGGCGACATGCTGGACGGAGCGCTGATACACTCCGTCGAGTGCGGGCAGGTAAACACCCTGTTTGACCAGTTCTACGCCGGCGGGCACGCCATTGCCCAGTTCGTTCGGGCAATTTCTGCGGTGGTCCCGGAAGTCAACGTCGTCACAGCCGTGGGAAATCACCCGCGCTTCGCTGGCTCGCAGCCCAAGATGCCGACGTATAACGTCTACTCCAACCTGGACCAGTTCCTCTACGCTTATATTGCCGCGTTACTCGGCGACGAGGGGAACATCCACTTCCATCTCAACAAGCAGCCGTTTGCCCGGTTTGAGGTCGAGGGGTGGGTGTTTCTGGCCATGCACGGGACCCATCTGCGCGGAGGGGACCGAATTCTCGGAATTCCGGCTCACTCGGTCGGGCGCAACATTTCAGCGCATTCCCAGCTGGCGGCCCGAGCCGGCCAGGAGCTTCCGAACTACTATTGCGCGGGACACTTGCACCGGCAGATCGAACTGCCGCACGCCCTGGGGGACTTCATGTTCAACGGAGCGTTCCCGGGAGTCGACGGCTTCGGGCTCGCGGAAGCGTTCAACTCAGCCAGGCCGTCCCAAAAATTCTTCCTGGTTCACCCGAAATTCGGTCGGACCGCGTGCTACGATCTGTTCCTGGACCTGGGCGACACCGAAGAGCACAACTACACTCTGCCGGAGGACTTCACGTGCCAATAAATACACTCGACGCGCAACTCGACACCCTGATAGTCCTTCCGCCTCGGTTTTACGCGAGCGCGGTTCTGCTGTGCGAGGCGCTTGCGCAAAACGCGTCCAAAGGCGACCTGTTCAGCCTGGACATGACCGCCCTAATGCTCGGCTTCCAAAAAAATCTGTCGCAGTTCGAGAGAAGCTTGGCTGCTTTGAACCCGGACGATGCCGACGGCGAAAAGATGCTGCTCCTGTTCCTGGGGGCGCAGAAACATCTGATAGACGCGCTCAATTATGGGCTGGCCCTTCTAACGTATTGCCGGGGGCTCGTGGACCCGCTATCTTTCTTGGATGGAAAGAGAGCGTTCATTATTGGCCTTGCTGAGTCGAGCGCGCCCGCTGCTCCTGAACGACGGGATCTGGAATTGCCCACCCGGCGAGTCGTCCCGGATCTGGACCCTAGCGTTGAAAGACCCGGAAGGGTTTGAAGCCTCGGCGTATGGCATCACACTCGCGGATGCTATACGCCTTGCCAGCTGCTATGAACATAAAGTCTTTAAAGTCTTACTTAACAGCTTGCGGTGACTGGATCTGGTTCTTGTTGTGGCTGGCGCTGTTGCTGAGCTACGCGCTCGTGCTGGCCGCAAAGTTGGTATACCAGAGGGCGCGGCAGCGGCTGTCCGAAGTCACCGACGGCGCTGGGACCCTGTTTCTGGCGGGGGTGTGTTTGCTGGCACTGTGCGCAATCGTGGTCAAAGTCGCCTGGCTGCTGGGATCCTTATGGGGAGGCGTCTTACGCCACTGATAAGGGCCCCTAAAAGGTGCCTTTTTCGCTTGCGCTGGAGCCTGCCGCGTGTTAAGTTGGGTGTAACAAGAAAGGAACAGACAATATGATGGGAACCTACATGCGCTACGTGTATCACCGGGCGGCCGCCGAGGCTGAAGACCGCCGCGCCGTCGAGCTGGCCCGGCAGAAAAAAGAGGACGCCAGCAACAGAGAGTCTGTATGGGGCATGCTGGCCAAGTCCCAGCTGCAGTTGGCGGGGTTTTCCGGTTTGACAGGGTGGGTGGCGGTTGTCATGTATCCTGGAACGGAAACCCCTCTGTTTCTGGCCCGGGACGCTGCCGGCCAGCCGCACTTTTCCGCCATCAACAGCGGGAGCCGGCTGGA
>Ga0315278_10001461_pt1 | contig 20683 bp, 14 predicted proteins | sample YL17G06_0_MG_FD_203880 | JGI IMG/M metagenome (GOLD analysis project Ga0315278, IMG submission 203880) | Sediment microbial communities from Yellowstone Lake, YNP, Wyoming, USA - YL17G06_0 | ecosystem: Environmental > Aquatic > Freshwater > Lake > Sediment | place: USA: Wyoming | collected... | reverse complement strand
CGGTCCGCACGCGCACGGTCGTCTCCGCATCGAGGTAGCCCGGGATGTTGACCAACTGGTACGTGTACCAGTAGCCGCCCCAGGGGCCCATGCCGACGTAGTCGCTCGAGTACTGTTGCATCCCCGGAGTCCACACGAGCTTGTCGTTTTTTGAGACGAGGCGGCTCACCGTCACCGCGTCGAAGCCGTCTGCGACGAGCGTCTTTTCGAAGGGCCCGCGCTCCGTCGGGAGCTGCGGGAACGACACGAACGACGACACCGCGGTGCCACCGCGCAGGGACAACTCCCCGGAAATCGCGTCCTCGAATCTCGTGCGGTTGGTCGGATCGGTGACGATGGCCAAGACCAGGATCTTTTTTGGGGGCCCCTCGGGTGGTTGTTTGCTCTCGGGGGTCGCCGCGATCTTCGTCTTGGCGGTCGCCGCGACGACGGCGAGGCCGCAACCGATGGCCACGATCACGATGCTTTTCAGAACGCGCTTCATCATGTGAATCTCCCGGGGCGGACCCGCAATGGATCGGCGCGGCGGGATTGTACGGGATGACCACCGGACATGTCGTGTCGTGTGGCACCCCGTGCAAGAGTGGCCCACGGCCTTCGTCGAGCGGACAATGCACGACGATGCACGTCCGGGTAAGGAATTGTGACCGAGGATCACGCCGTCCCTCGTGCGGCCGGACGGGAGTGGCTGAATGACGGCCGCTCGAGTCCTTCGTCCGCCGTGGGCCCTACGCATCGCATGGGTGGTGGGGCTCGGGATCTTGGCCCTGTGCGGCGGGCTGATGCTCGCTGGCGGCGCGTATTATCACGCCGGAATCGCCGTGCGTGTCCGGCATCCCTGGCACGCGTGGCTCAAGCCGTCGGGGACGATCGGGCAGTCCCTGGGACTCCTCGCCCTGTCGCTCTTCCTCTTCTTATGGCTCTATCCGCTCCGCAAGAAGCTCGGACGCCGCGCGGAGCGCATCGGCCGGGTGCCGCTCTGGCTCGACGTCCACATCGTGGCGGGGCTCCTGGTTCCGCTCGTCGCGGCCGTCCACGCGGGGTGGAGGTTCCACGGCCTCATCGGTCTCGGGTACCTGTCCTTGTTCGTGGTGTGGTGTAGCGGCCTCATCGGCCGCTACTTGTACGTCCACATCCCGCGCGGCCGCAACGGGGTCGAGCTGACGATGGAGGAGGTCAGCGCGGAACAGCGCGCTTTGCTCGACGAGCTGGCCCTCGAAGTGAAGCTGCCCGCCGCCGAGATCGAGCGCCGACTGATGCCCAAGGCCACCGCCCCGCCAACCGCGAACCCGTTCGCGATCCTGGCGCGCATGATCAGAGACGATCTCGCACGCCGCCGCGCGGTGAGCGCTTTCTGTTCCGGGCTCGGCCTGCGCGCGGCCGCGGTCGCACCGGTGATGAAGCTGGCCCGTCGCGAGCTCGCGTTGCGGCAGCAGGTTCGAATGCTCGACGGCATCCAGCGCGTCTTCCGCCACTGGCACGCCGCCCACCGGCCTTTCGCGATCATGGCGTTGCTCGCCGTATTGGCTCACGTGATCGTCGCGGTCCGGATGGGCCAGACCTGGTTCTGGTAAAACACGCGCATGTGGTGGACGACGATTGTCTTCGCGATCGTGACCGCGCTCCTCGTGTACTTTCACGTCCGCTCGGCGGCGAAGGGCAGGACGCCGGCGGAGATCCTCTGCCCGCGCTGCAAGATCGCGGTGGCAAAGGCCTCGTCGCGCTGCCCCTCGTGCGGTGTCCCGCCGCAGGTCTTCGAGCTCGCCGCCGCACCCACCGCCGCGCCGAAGGCGGACGATGCCGCGTCGGGGCCAAGGCGCCCCCATGCCGTCGTGCGCGCCGACATGTGCGTCGGGTGCGGAACGTGCGTCGCCGCGTGTCCGGAGCCCGGCGCCTTGGCGCTCGTCGGCAAGCTGGCGATCGTCGACGCATCGAAATGCACGGCCCAGGGGATGTGTCAGGAAGCCTGCCCGGTCGGCGCGATCGTCGTCACGACGGATGCCGCCGTGCAGCGCGTCGAGGTCCCGGACATCACGTTGGACTTTGAGACCAGCGTGCCGGGCGTGTTCGTCGTCGGCGAGCTGGGCGGCCGCGGCCTCATCAAGAACGCCATCAACGAAGGCCGGGTCGCGGTCGAGGCGATCGCCGCCCGCGTGCGGGCAAAGCACGCCGCTCCGGCCGGATCGTCCGCCGTCGGGCCGTACGACGTCTTGATCGTCGGCTCCGGCCCCGCGGGGCTGTCCGCCGGGCTCGAGGCGATCCGGCAAGGCCTGCGCTACCTGGTGCTGGAGCAGGGCGCCGCCGCCGAGAGCATAAGGCGCTACCCGCGCCACAAGCTCCTTCTGGCCGAGCCGGTCGAGCTTCCGCTCTACGGCAACCTCTTCATCAAGGACGGCGCGAAGGAAACGCTTCTCGGCATTTGGGACGAGGTCATCACACGGTGCGGTCTTGCGATCCTCACGGGGCATCGCGTCAAGGACGTCTGCGGCGTCGACGGCGCGTTTCGGGTCGAGACGGACGGCGCGTCGTTCGCCGCGCGCCACGTGGTCCTCGCGATGGGACGGCGCGGGTCGCCACGCCGCCTCGACGTCAAGGGCGAGGATCTGCCGAAGGTCGTCTACGACGTCGCCGAGATGGAGACGTTTCGTGGCCGGCGCGTGCTCGTGGCCGGCGGGGGAGACAGCGCGATCGAATCCGCGCTGGGGCTGATCGCGCAGCCGGGAACCGAGGTCATCCTGTGCCACCGCGGCGACGACTTCCCGCGCATCAAGGACCGCAACCGGGCGAAACTGGACGACGCGCGAGCCCACGGCCGGCTGCGGGTGTTGCTCGGCACGCGAGTGCTCGAGATCCGCAGGGACGCCGTGGCCCTGGACGTGCGGGGAACCGCGGAGATCGTCCCCAACGACGACGTCATCGCGCGGGTCGGCGGCGTTCCCCCGAACGCATTGCTCGAGAAGATCGGTGTCAGGCGGGTCATCAAGGAACTCAGGATCGAGCCCGCGGCGAGCTGATGCGGTGAGAATCGTTCTGACCCTCGCGATTGCCTTCGCATCCACTGCCGCCTTCGGCCAGGTCTCGCCCGGCCCGCTCGCGCGCCCCCATGCCAAGTACGAGGGGAACGCCAGTTGCACGAAGTGCCATGCGTCGTCGAAGGGCGCGGGCATGGACGTGAGATGCCTGGACTGCCACGAGGCGATCCGGACGCGGCGCGCCGCGGGGCGAGGCTTCCATGCGCGAGAGGGCAAGGACCATTGCGCGAAGTGCCATCCCGATCACGCGGGGGTCGGGTTTGCTCTGATCGACTGGCCGAAGGACGGTCCGGTCGGATTCGATCACGGCCGCGACGCGGGCTACGAGCTGAAGGGAAAGCACGCGATCGTCAAGTGCCGCGATTGCCACCAGGCCAAGCACCGCACCGGCTCATTCTCGTCGTCGAGTTGGCTCGGACTCGAAACCACCTGCCGGCCCTGTCACGACGACGCCCACAAGGGCTCGCTCGGCCCCGAATGCGAGCGCTGCCACAACCCGTCCGCGTGGAGCGACGTCACCGGCTTCGATCACGCCAAGACTGACTTCGCGCTGACCGGCAAGCACGTCGGGCTCGTGTGCGCAAAGTGCCACCGTCCGCAGGGCAGCGAGACGACCGTCTTGAAGCCTCTGTCCCACGCCGAGTGTTCCTCGTGCCACAAGGACGCACACGACGGGCGCCTCGGCCCCAAGTGCGCGGCGTGCCACGTGACCGAAGGATTCAAGATCGTCGCGCGCGGCGGGTTCGACCACGACAAGACGCGCTACCCGCTCCGCGGCGCGCACCGGGCGGTGGCCTGCACGACCTGCCACGATCCCAAGAAGCCGGGAAGCGCGAAGCCCGCGTTCACGAGCTGCGGCGGCTGTCACGCCGATCGTCACGCGGGCCAGGGGACGCTCGCAGGCAAGAGCGTGGACTGCGCCGCGTGTCACGACGTCTCAGGATTCAAGGTTCCGGCGTTTACGGTCATCCGCCACGCCGCGACGCCGTTCCCGCTAGACGGTAAGCACGCGGCCGTCCCCTGCGCGAAGTGCCACCACCCCGTGGGCCCACCGGATCCGCAGCACGGCGCCGCCGGTGCCGTCATGCGCCCGCGTCACGAATCGTGTGCCGCGTGTCACGCCGATGCGCACGGCGGGCAGTTCGCCGCGCGGCCCGACAAGGGAGCGTGCGAGAGCTGCCACACGACCGCCGGATTCGCGCCGAGCCGCATGACTCCGGCCGACCATGCGAGGCTGAAGGTAACGCTCGACGGCGCACACGGCCGTATCCCTTGCGCGGCCTGCCACGTCGTCGCGCGCGCGGGATCGGCGAAGCTCGTCTTCACCGGTCTCAAGACCGACTGCGCCGGATGCCACAGGGATCCGCACCGCTTCTCCGACCGGTCGTGCGCGCCCTGCCACACGTTGCTGACCTTCGTCCCCTCGACCGTGGGTGCCGCCGAGCACGCGCGCTTCGCGTTCCGGCTGGACGGCGCCCATGGCGCGGTGCCGTGCGCCCTCTGTCACCTCGAGCTGAAAGCGGCCGCCCCCCACGTCTCGAGCCTGGTCGATGCGCCGGGCGCGTTCCGCGCCCTTCCGTTCCGCGACCCGCGGCGCGCGTGCGCTGAGTGTCACGCCGGTCCGCACGGCACGCAATTCGCGTCGCGCGCGGATGGTGGCCGTTGCGACGCCTGTCACGATGTGAACGCGTTCAAGCCCGCGTCTCGCTTCGATCACGGCAAGGACGCCGGGTTCGCGCTGACCCGCGCGCACGCGACCGTCCCGTGCGCCCGCTGCCACCTCGCGCGACGCGACCCCTCCGGAACTTCGATTGTCGTCTACCGCGGACTCGACGTACGTTGTCAGGCTTGCCACGCGCCGAAAGCCGGGACCCCGGGAGGAGCCTCATGACGCGTCAGACCCTTTTCGCTGTCGCCGCGCCCGCGCTGCTCGCGCTGGCATGCGGCGTGACGCCCGCCCGCGCCGCGGACGAGCCCGACTACCCCCACGGCGACTTCAACGAGGACTGCAGCACGTGCCACACGGGAGACGGCTGGAAGCCCGCCGTCATCGCGAAGGACTTCAGGCACACGGCGAGGTTTTCGCTTCGCGGCGCCCACCAGACGGCGAAGTGCCGCGACTGCCACAAAACGCTCGACTTCAAGAAGACGTCGAGCGTCTGCGCCGACTGCCACCGTGATCCGCACATCGGGGAGCTGGGAGCGGACTGCGGGCGCTGCCACACACCACGGAACTTCATCGACCGCACGGCGCAGCTCGACGCCCATCGGCTCACGCGCTTCCCCCTCACCGGGGCGCACGTCACGCGCGACTGCCAGGAGTGTCACGCTCCGGTGCCGCAAGGGCAACTCCAGTACGTGAACACGCCCGTGGACTGCCAAGCGTGCCACCTCCCCCTGTACCAGGCGACCACCAACCCGAGTCACGCCGCCGCCGGATTCCCGACGGATTGCAGCCAGTGCCACGCTCCGACGACCTGGAACCGGGCGCGCTTCGACCATCGCACCACCAGTTTTCCCCTGACCGGAGCGCACACGACCTTGCCGTGCGCGTCGTGCCACGCCAACGGTTACACCGGCACGCCCACCGCCTGCTACGCGTGCCACCAAGCCGACTACGAAGGGACGACCGACCCTAGTCATGTGATCCAGAACTACCCGACCGACTGCTCGATCTGCCACAACACGACGTCGTGGCAGGGCGCGCGCTTCGCGCAGCACGATGCGCTCTACTTCCCGATCTACTCCGGCGCGCACAACGGGCGGTGGAACGCGTGCAGCACCTGCCACAACGTCCCATCGAACTTCTCGATCTTCAACTGTCTCGGCTGCCACACCGACCCCGGCACGTCGAGCAAACACAGCGGCGTTAGCGGCTACTCGTACAACAGCCAGGCTTGCTACACCTGCCACCCGACCGGCCGGGTGGGGAACTAGCGATGAGAGGACGCGTCGCCCTCCTCGCGGTCGCCGTCGTTTCGCTCATTGGAACATTCCGATACGGGCGAGCCGATGAACCGGTTCCGGGCACCGCACACGTGACCTACGTCAGCGGGACCTCGGTCTACATCGATGCCGGCGCCGACGACGGTCTCGCGGTTGGCGACGCTATCGAGCTAATCGGCGACGGTGCCGCGGTGGGGAAGTTCAACGCCACGTACGTGACCTCCGACAAGGCGACCTGCGCTCCGGACGGACCGGTCCCCGAAGTCAAGATCGGCGATGCGGTACGTTTCACCCCACGCCCCAAGCCCGTGCCCGCCGCCGGCACCTCGTCCGTCGCGACGAGAGAGACGGCATCGTCGCGCTCGGGCGAGAACGCGTTCCGCCGCGCGGGGATGCGCGGACGGATCGGCGTGCGCTACCTGTGGGTGAAGGACAGGTCCGGATTCGGAGAGGATTTCTCGCAACCCTCGCTGGATCTCCTTCTGACGGGGACGCAGATCGGCGGGGCTCCCGTCGATCTGACCATCGATGCCCGCGCGCGCCACACCTACCTCACGCCCACGGGCGGCACGTCCAGCAACTACGGCGTCGACCACATCGACCAGGCGAACGTCGCCTGGCGCCCCGGATCGTTCCGCTTGGCGTTCGGCCGCCTGGTCTCGCCGACGCTCGCCGTGGTGAGCCTGTTCGACGGCGTCGTCGCCGAGTACCTGCACAAAGGCTGGAGCGCGGGAGTGCTCGCCGGGACCCAGCCCAACCCCGTGACGTACTCGTTCTCCTCCGACGTCCGCCAGTACGGCGCCTACGGCGGCTGGTCGAGCGACGCGGCGAAAACGACGCGGTGGCACGTCGGGTTCGGCGCTATCGCGTCCAGCGAGAACGGGCAAATCAACCGCGACTTCACCTACGTCGAGGCGCGCGTGACGCATCCCGTGGTGAACGCGTACGTCCAACAGCAGGTGGACGTCAACCGTGGCTGGAGAAAGGACGCGGAAGGAACATCCGTCACGCCGAGCGCGACTTTCGTGATGATCCACGTCCGCCCCGCGCCCTCCTGGTCGGTCGACGGCGGCTACGACTCGCGCCGGAACGTCCTCCTCTATCCCGATCTGATCACGCCGGTCACGACCTTCGACGACGCGACGCGGCAAGGGTACTGGCTCGGCGCCGCGTGGCGGCCGGAAGGACGATGGCTCGTGGGGGTCGACGCCCGCCGCTCCACCGGTGGCACCGCCGGGACCGCGACGTCGTACACGCTGCGCCTGGGCGCGCTGAACATGACGAAGGAGCAGATCGACGTGCAGCTGCGGGGCACCCGCTACACGGGGCCCGGCCTCGACGGTTACCTCGCCGCGGTGTCGGGCTCGATGAGCCTGGGCTCGCGGGTGCGGCTGGATCTGCACGGCGGAGTGCGGCAGGACAGCGGCCTGCTCTCGGCTTTAGAGACCGAGACGATCAACTGGTACGGGACGCTCCTCGACGTGATCATCGGGAGGTCGATGTACTTCAACCTCTCCTACGACATCACGTCGGGAGGGGACGAGGACAACGATCAGGGGTACGCCGCCTTTTCGTGGAGGTTCTAGGCGTATCGCAGATCGTTGTTTCTCAGCCTCCTCGTACACCGCGGCAAGGTTCCGATCGCGGCCGAGGGCGAAGGTTACAGCCGCTTTCTATTCCACAGCCTTCATTTCCTATCGGCTCGCGCGGCACGCCACGGCGATGCGCGGCGAAGATCGCCGCGCCGCCTCGCTCCGGCGCCTCGCGGCCTTTTGCGGAAGAACCGGCCGCTCGTCGCAAGGGCCTCGCGAGCCGATAGGAAATGAAGGCTGTGGAATAGAAAGCGGCTGTGTTCTGGCCTGGGTGGACTCCGGACATGTCGTGTCGTGTGGCACCCGGTGAAAAGTGAAAGCGCCGCGACGGGGAGACGTCCCTCAAAGTGGGTCCGCGCGGTCGTGTACTTTCCTGGTTGAAGGGGTTTTCGGGTCTTAACCCATTCCGACAGCGAGAGGGTTAGCGCCGCGGAGCTCCAACATCACTCCCCCCGCGGCGTGAGCCCTCATCTCACTTTCGGTAGCCGGAGTGATGGGGAGGCCCCGATGAGAAGTGCACCGTTCGCAGCAGTATTTCTTGCCGCCTTCGGGCTCGCTTTCGCGAACCCCGTCCCGGGTCCAGGCAACAACCCCCCCGGCTATCCCGTTGTCGTTGTCGTCCCACCGGACGATATCGTTGGCGGTGTGAGCGAAACCCCCCTGCCCCCCCCGGTGATCTTGACCGACGCCGATCGGGACGGGTTCCTCGTCACGATCGACTGCAACGACGCGAACCCCCTGGTGAACCCCATCGCCACCGAACTGGCGAACGGGATCGACGACAACTGTAACGGCGTCATCGACGACGGCTTCGACACGACGATCGACTGGCCGCGAGCGGCGCTCACAACCGTCGTCTGGCCGAGGCCCGGTGTCACCCCAGCCCGCGAGTTCGTCGCCACCGCGACGCAACCGCGGCTGGTATGGGCCGAAGACGGGTTCATGGCCGTCTGGACCGATCTGCGAAATTGCCTCCGCGTCGGGCGGATCGGTTTGGACGGCACGCTTCTGGGAACGCCCGACCACCTGCGCAAGCCCGTGAGCCACTACGACGTCGCGTGGACCGGCAAGCGCCTGGGGATCGTCTACGAGGACAACCTCACTCCGACCCCGAGCGTCAGGCTGATGATCCTGGGCACTGACGGGGCGGTGCAGGACGACGTCCAGCTCGCCGTCGTCGGGAGCGAGCCGAGAATCGCCTGGGGTCAGGACCGGTTCGGCGTCGTTTGGAAGGCTCCAGGCGGCATCAATTCTCTCCGGTTCCAACGGTTCAGCGCGTCCGGTGAGCCGCTGTCCGGCGAAGAGGTCCTCGAAAACAGCGGCAGCAGGGCGGCCATCGCCTTCAGCGGAACCACGGTGACGCAGCTACCGAGCGGATCGTTCATCGTTCGCGACGGGATGTTCGGCATCGTCTACGAGGCCTACTACGGCCTCACGGTGACGGGCGACGTTCTCCTGAGCGCCCGGCCGCGAGAGGCCGGTCTCGGCACGCCGATCGGCCCCATCCGCGTCAACCAACACGAGGATCCCTTCACGAGCCTCGGCGCGATGCCGACGATCGCCGCCAATCCGTCGGGCTTTGCCGTGGCGTGGCACGCGAGCGAGAAAGGTCTCGACCAGGCGCAGGCGCGCTTCTTCTCCCTTGAGGGGCTCGCGTCGGTGCAGGAATTCACGCCCGACCTCGACTCCGGCCGGTACGGCCGCATGACCTGGACCGGCGGCGAATTCGTGATGGTCAACGACAACCTGATCGGCGCGACCGGCAGCGAACTCGACGTCCACTTCCGGCGGGTCGATCCCAGCGCCAACACCCACTTCGCCGCGGGCTTGGGCCCGTGGACCGAATTGAATCTGCGCGACAGCGTGCACGGAACCGTTTCGGCCCACCCCGACGTCGCGAACACCGGCGTGGTGCTCGGCGTCCTCTGGGTGGAGGGGGATCCGGCCGCGGCCGGCCAGGTGGGCCGGCTCTGGTTCGCGATCGTCGAGCACAAGTAACCTCGACGCGGGGATCCGGGATCTCCCGGACTCCCGCTAGGGGGTGGTCGGGTTCTTGCGCTCGTAAACTTCGAACGTGATGGACGGCATCGACGCGGCGCGGGAACAGGGCTCGGAGGAAACGAGGCTCCATTCATCGGTGTTAAACGGCGGAAAGTACGTGTCTCCGTCGTAGGCACCGTGGATCCGAGTCAGAAAGAGCTTCGAGGCGACGGGCAGGAAGAGCCGGTAGACGTCGGCCCCGCCCGCGACGAAGGCACTCGCTCCCGGGGCGAGCGAGAGGGCCTCCGCCCAATCGTGCGCGACGAGCACGCCGGGGGCGGCGAAGTCATCGCGTCGCGTGAGAACGACGGTCGTTCGGCCGGGCAGCGGCCTGCCGATCGACTCGAAAGTCTTCCGGCCCATGATCAGCGTGCTTCCGAGAGTGAGGGCCTTGAACCGGGCCAGATCCTCGGGAATTCGCCATGGGAGCGCGTTCCCATTGCCGATGACATTGTTGTCGGAGACGGCGGCGATGATCCAGACATTCGTCATACCGCGACCGGAGCCTTGATCGCGGGGTGCGGATCGTAGTCGAGGAGCGTGACGTCGCCGAAACGAAAATCGAACAGGGACCGGATCGCCGGATTGAGCCTGACGGTGGGCAGCCGCCGTGGCGCGCGCGCGAGCTGGGTTCTCGCCTGGTCGCGGTGATTGAGATACAGATGGGCGTCGCCAAAACTGTGGACGAAATCGCCGGGGACGAGGTCGCACACCTGCGCGACCATCATCGTCAAGAGCGCATAGGACGCGATGTTGAAGGGGACGCCCAAGAACACGTCGGCGCTTCGCTGGTACAAGTGACACGACAGGCGGCCGTTCACGACGTAAAACTGAAAGAGAATGTGGCAGGGCGGCAGCCGCATGTCGGGCAGCTCCCCGACGTTCCACGCGCTGACGATGTGGCGCCGCGAGTCGGGGTTGTCACGAATCGAATCGAGCACGCCGCGAATCTGATCGATCTGACCGCCATCGGCCGCGCGCCAAGATCGCCATTGGGCGCCATAGATCGGGCCGAGATCCCCTGCCGCATCGGCCCACTCATCCCAGATCTTGACTCCGTTCTCATCGAGGTAGCGAACGTTGGTGTCGCCGGCTAAAAACCAGAGCAGCTCGTGGACCACCGAATGGAAGTGGATCTTCTTGGTGGTCGCGAGGGGGAAGCCGGCGGCCAGATCGAAGCGGAGTTGATGTCCGAAGATGCTCAAAGTCCCGGTGTTGGTCCGGTCCTCCTTGCGATCGCCATGATCGAGGACGTGCTGCAGCAATTCTAGGTACGGCAACATGTCCCGGGCTCCTTGTCGCAGTTTAGCCGAGCGTCGGCGGCAGCGGCAAGACGGTTGTCCTACTTTCGCGCGGCGTCGTCGAAGACGACTTCGATCTCTCCGTCGTCGGACGACGGCCCTGCGTACCGGACCGTGGCGCGGCCGGTGCCACTTTTCATGTCAACTCCCATTCGCCGGGCGCGCGTGAACACCAGAAACTGCAGCCCCTGCGGGTACTCCGCGTAGTTGTCGACGGCGATGACAACACCCGAGATCTTGCGCTCGACGATCTGCTGCGCGACGTCCATCTGATTGCCGAGCGTGGCGCCATACTGGAGCGATCGGTCTCCGTGGTGCGTGTGAATGTGCATCGCGAGCAGCGCGGTCATCGCGCCGATCGTGACGGCCTGAAGGGTGAGCAACGCTCTCGCCCACCACTGTGTTTGGACGCGATCGAAGCCCCACCAGATCAGATAGAACGAGCCGAACCAGGCGCTGTTCGAGTAGTGCCAATACGGCTCGAGCCGTAGCCCGGCGAAGAGCGCCGTTCCGCCGAGAACGATCAGCGTCGCAAGCAACGCCAGTTGACGATCGAGCGGCCACTCGGCGAGCGGCGCCCGGCGCCTCGACGCCCACACGACGAACGCGACCAGTGCCGCTCCGCCCGCGGCGAGCGCGAGCGCGCCGGTGCCGAGCGCAAGCCCGCGCAACAGCGCGGAGTCGCGATAGAACGACTGCATGAACGGCTCGAACCCCTGGTGCGACCAGAACAAGAAGGCGTGCCAGACTCCGGCGAGCGAGTGTCCGAGCTCAGAATGCGGGCGGGTCGTGGGCTCGCGCAAGAACGCAATCGCGTACAAGAATCGCCCGACGGCGGCAATCGCGGCGAGCGCGCCCAACCCGACGACGACGAGATGTCCGCGCCACCAGGCGCCGCGAAAAACGAGCACGGTGATCGCGCAGGCGGCTATCGGGACCACGGCGAGAATGTGCACGTGGAAGCCGAGCACGCACAACGCGCCGAGCGTCCATAGTCGCCACGCGGTCGGGGTCGCAAGAAAAGAGGCGGTGACCGCCACCATGCCGGCGCTGATCGGGATCAGGAGGACGTTGTCCCAGAGCATGCGCTGATAGAACGCGAGAAACGGCGAGAAGGGGATCAGGAAGAGCGGCCAGGGCGAAAGCCGCGCCAACGAGCAGACGCGCCACATCGCGAAGGCCAGCGCGGCGGACGCGATCGCGATCTTGAGCGTCGCCAAGGCGGCCGTGTCGGGCGTCACGGCCAGCAAGAGCTGGTAGAACCACACGCACACCGGCGAGTAGACGATGCCGAAGCTCCCGACCAAGCCTTGGTTCGCCAGCTGCCCGCTCTGATTCGCGGCGGAGGCGAGCGTGAGGAAGACCGGCTCGTCGGAGATGAACGCGATGTCGCGCGCATTGCATGCATGCAGGAACAACGCCATCGCGAACAGCACGAGCGCGATCAACCGCGTTCGCGCGGCGCTCACCCGATCCCTACCGCTTTCCGCGATCGATCGCTTCCAAGATGAGCTGGAATCGTGGCTGGGATCGGATGCTCGCGAGGAACTCGTCCCGCCGGAACCACGACGACCGCTCGTCGCCGTTGCGCACGCCGCGATCCAGCCAGTCGAGCGCTTGATCGGTCTGCCCGCTGAGCGCGTAGATCTCCGCGACCGTGGCCGGCGCAAACATGCCGAGTCCCCCGTACTTCAGCACTTCGGGGTCGAGCACGGCGACCGCCTGCTTGCCCTGGCCTTCCCGCGCAAGCAACAAGGCCCAAATCAAGCGGACCCTGAAGTTCGGGTGCGTCGCCGCCGAGATCGCCTCGAGCATCTTGCGCGCGCCGGCGGTATCGCCCTGGTAGATGTGGATGCGCGCCATCGCGCGCCGGGCCGCCAGATTGCTCGCGTCCTGCTCGAAGACCTTCTCGATCTCCCGGTGGGCCTCGTCGATGCGGCCGTCCTCGAAGAGGACGTCCGCCAAGCCGATGCGCGCGGCCCAGAAGAGCGGGACGGCCGCCAGGGTCTTGCGCGCTCGCCCCTCGGCCTGTTCAAAACGGCCGCAGAGACGGTCGGCGAACACGAGCCACAAGGCACCCGCCGGATTCCACGGGTCCACACGCAAAGCCGTTTCGAGCTCCTGCAGCGCCTGCTCCTTCCGGTTCAGGTACAGCAAGGCCCCCCCGAGCGCGCTGTGCGCCGAGGGGAGACCAGGTTCTTTCGTCAGCACGTCCCGAAGGTCGCTCTCGCTGCGATAGACGTAAGTCCCGTCGTTCGAAAAGCCTTCATGGATCGCGACGATCGAGAGCAGGGCGCGCATCGCGCGGGCCGAGCCGAAGGACGGGTCGAGCTCGATCGCGCGCGCGAGCATCTGCTGTGCGCGCGGAATGTCGAGCTGCACGCGCATGAAGAGGAGCCCCTTCTCGAAGTACTCGTTCGCCTCGGCGTTCGCGGACGAAGGCTCTCCGATCGACGAAAGACTGACGCCTGGCGTCGGGGGCTCCGTGGTCTTACCGGCAAGAAGCACGCGCCCCTTCCAAACGGCGATCGCCATGACGGCGATCATCGTGAGGACCACGGCGGCGACGACGCGAGAGCGCCCGGTGCGGGGTATCGCGCCCGTTGTACCGTCGATCGCCACGACGATCGCTCGCGCCGAAGAGAACCGGTCCTCGGGGCGCTTGGCGAGGCAGCGCGTGACCAGTCGATCGAGAGAGGCGGGGAGGCCTGGCACCGCGGCGAGTGCGGGAGGATCCTCGCGGAGGATCGCGGTCATCGTCTCGGCGGCGGTGTGGCGCCTGAAGGGGCGCCGGCCGGAGAGCATCTCGTAGAGGACCGTCCCGAACGAGAAAATGTCGGAGCGCGCATCGGTAGCAACGCCGCGCACTTGCTCGGGGGAAAGGTAGTCGGTCGTGCCGAGCACGGTGCCGGGTGTCGTCAGGCTCGTGCGCGTTGGCGTGTGGGAACCGGTGGACGGCTCCCCCGCCGGTCCCTCGACGAGAACGAACGACGCCAGACCGAAGTCGAGGACCTTCGTGCGGCCGTCCTTCGTCAAGAAGATGTTCTCGGGCTTGAGGTCGCGGTGGACGATCCCACGATCGTGCGCCGCTTCGAGCCCTTCGGCGACGGCCCTTGCGATGGCCGCGACGCGGGGCGGCGCGATCGGACCGACGCTCATCGCCTCGCGCAGCGTTTGACCCTCGAGCAGCTCCGTCACCGCGTAGGCGGAGCCGTCCTGCTCACCGAAACCGAAGATGGCCAGGATCGCGGGATGGGCCAGAGCGGCCACGGCCTTGGCCTCGCGCTCGAAACGGGCGAGCCGGTCCGGGTCGCGAGCGAACGCCGCGGGCAGAAACTTGATCGCCACGTCCCGGTCGAGCGTCGTGTCCCGCGCCTTCCAGACGACGCCCATACCGCCCTCGCCGATCTTCTCGACGAGGCGGTACGGGCCGATCTGCAGGCCAGGCTCGGGGTGCATTCGCGGAGTATAGGAGACGCGGACCCTAGGGACAGCCCGTCGTCGACGCGGCCGCATAGCACCGCGTGGGACCGGCGGGGATCGGAACGCCGGAGCTCGACGTCCCGTAGCGCCCTTCATACATCTGGTCGTTGGGGACGATCAGGTAGTACGAGCTGCCCGCGGACGGCGAGACCGTCGCGCTCGCGGCGCCTCCGGTCGAGCACAGAATCGGCATGTGAGAGGTGAAGCTTCCGATCGCGCCCCCGTACACCGCGAAGTCGGTATCCGTGCTCACGCAAGAAGGACCCCAGGCAAGCAGCAAGCCGCCACCCGACTTCGAGACGCTCAACATCCCGCCGGCAAGCGTAGCCGCTCCCCGCGCCACCTCTCCGGAGTAGCCCGTCGAGGCCTTCGAGGCCACGTACATCTCATCGATGCTCACCGTGTCGAGCTTGGTCTTCCCCGTCGTCCGGTCGAGGTCGCGGACGCGGATGTAGAGGAGCCCCGTCATGTCCTGAGCGAACGGGTAGGACTGGAGAACGTCGTTGTCGGCCGTCTTCGTGACGGTGACCATCGGAGTCCACGACGACCTGTCTTTCGAGTACTCGAAGACGAAGTTGTCCCCTTCGGTGTTCGAGGAGTGATACGCGTCGAGGAAGAACGTCTGGTCGTGTCCGGCGGCCACGCTCAAGGTCCAAGTATGTTCCAGCCGGCTGGACGACGAAACGACGGCCTCCTTGAGCACCTCCGCGATGTCGTCTTGCGTCATCGTCGTCAGGTAAGAACCCGACAGGATGCTCCCGTACACGGGCGCTTGGTCTCCGGTGGCGGTTGCGTTGACGCCGTCGGCTTTGACCTCGATCGAGACGTACTCGGTGGCCGTCAAGCCGGAGTTATCCGTCACCATCAGCGACGCGTACTGCCAGCCGATCGTCGTGTAGGTGTGGTCCACGATGGCGCCGGATCCGGTGGCGCCATCGCCGAAGTTCCAGGCCCACGAGACGATCGATCCGTCCGGATCGTGGGAGCCGCTCCCATCGAAGTGAACGGGCAGAGGCGCCGGGCCGTGGAGGACCGACGCGACCGGTACCGCGACCGGTGGATAGCCTTGCGTCGTCGCCGTCGAAGTGGCGGAGTACGCGGAGTGGGCCGTCACGTTGAAAGCCCGCACGCGGTAGCTGAAGGTCGACGACGACGGCAGCCCGGTGTCGCCGTAGTAATTGATGTTGCGGCCGGTCTGCGCGATCTGCGTCCAGCTCGCGGGATGGGTGTCGCAAAACGCCGTCGTGCCCTGACACCGCTCGACCTTGAACCCCTCCTCGTTGTTCGAGTTGTCGGTCCAGGTCATGTTGATCCAATCGGGGGTGAACGCTATCGCCGTCAGGTCGCTGGGGGCGACCGGAGGAAGTGGCGGACCTACCGTAATGGTCAGCGGCGTGGCCGACCCGGTGCCGCCCCTTCCGTCGTATGCGGTGAGCGTAACCTGATAGGTCCCCTGATCGAAGAAGGTGTGGTAATCGCTCCCGCCCCAGGACTCGGCACCGTCACTGTACCTCCACTGTAGGTTGCCGACGAAGCCGTCGGGGTCGTACGTGCCGGCCGCGTAGAAGATGACGTCGAGCGGCATCGGTCCCGAGGTAATGTTCGACGAAGAGACCGCCACCGGCGGGATGTTCGGCTCGAGCACGTTGACGAGGAGTTCCTGCATGGTCTTCGCCCCGCCGTTGTCGGTCACGGTCAGCGTCGCGACGTAAGGCCCGCCGACGGTGTACGGGTGGGTTGGGTTGGCCGCGGTCGAGGTCGCACCGTCGCCGAAGTCCCAGGCGTACGAAGCTACGGCGCCCCCGGGGTCCGTGCTGCCGGTCGAGCTGAAGCCCACCGAAATGGAGACGTCGCCGCTTGCCGGTGTCGCCGAAGCCACCGCGACCGGCCAGTTGTTGCCGCCGGTGCCGAACAGGTCGTAACCGATCCGGTAGCTCGCGTACGGTGACGTGTTGCGCACGATCGATCCCGCGATCAACGTCTTGCCTCCGGAAGCCGCGACGTTCGGATACGCCTCGCCGATGGGACTGTTCGAGAAAACGAAACCCTGCGGGTCGATAACCGTACCCGTCGAAGTGATCCTCATCCCCATCAAGTCGCTTCGCGCGTCGATCGTTTCGAGGCTCCAGTCGCCGCCCAGGTCCGTCTTCTGATCCTGCCAGACGACCACGAACTGCGAGCCGTCCCAGGCGACGTTCGGCCGATACTGGTCGTCCTTCCACGGTGTGAGGTTGACGTACGGGTGCACCGTGCCGTCCGGGTCGATCAGCCGCATGAGCAGGTCGGTCTCGGTGCCGGATGTGAGTTCCTGCGACTGCACCATCAGCGCGACGTTGCCGCTCGACGCCAGGCCGAGGCTGAAGATGCCGTTGCCGCCGGCGGTCGAGTAGGAGCCGTGAACCGTGAAGTCGGGCACCTTACCGCCCGTGGCGTCGATGAAGGTCCCCAGCGTGCTCGCGCTGCTGTTGTCGTGGGTCGCATTTGCCTGCCAGACGAGCAGCCAGCGCCCTCCCAGGACCGTAAGCCTCGGGCTGCTGGAATAGGTCCCACCCATCGCGATCGGCGACGTGTCCAAGACCATGCCGTCGGAGCCGCGTACTCGCGCCGCGATCGGGGAGATGTACTGGCACGTGAAGCCGCAGCGAAGCCCGACCACCAGGAAATCGCCTCCCAGAGCTTCGACGTCGACGGGGCCGAAGCCGGAGCTCATCACGACGATCGGCGCGGCATCGACGGGTGTCCCGTTGGCCTGCACCCGCCGCACCACCACGCCGCTGGCGTTGTTCCAGGCCACCATGTAAAGGGAGCCGTTCCAGGCGACGGCGGGGTAACCCGGATAGTTGATCGAATCGGCCGACGCATCGAGCTCGATCGGCTCGGCCGTCAGCGGGTTGCCGGCAGCGTCGAGCGGCTGCGCGACGATACGGCTCCGCGGCGTCGTGCTCGACCGGTAGACCATCATGGTGCCGCTGCCGCTCGTAGCGATGTCGACCCGAAGCTGCGCGGGCGCTCCGATGGATAGGGTCCGGTTCGCTCTGGCGACGTTGCTCGAGTCGATGTGGGTCGAGAACACCTCGTAGCTGCCGGTCTGACCCACCCACACGAAGTCCGACCAAGCCAACTGCAAGGTGCCGTTGCCGGCGCTGGCACTGGTCCCCGTATTCGTGCCTGCGACCAGCACACCGCCCGGGTCGAGCACCTGGCCCGCGGTGTTCACGCGCGCGATGCGAGTCTCGGTGAGGGAGCCCCACGTCACCTTCCACTGAGAGCCGTCCCAAGCGACGCTCGTCACCGCGTAGCCTCCCGGCTCGTTCGGCCCGGAGATGTTCACCCCGTTGCCGCCACCATCGAGCATCTGTCCGTTCAGTCCGATGCGGCTACCCATCACGGCGACCGTCCAGTCCGGGAGCTGCTCGGTCCAGACGGCGTAGAAGCCGCTGCCGTTTGCGATCAGCTTCGTGAGCGGCGGATCGTACGGGGAGGGAGCAGGGGGGGCGAGGAGGTTGAGCGCAGCGTCGAAACGAGTCCCGTTGGCCAGTAGGAATACCCCGCCGGCATACGCGAGCTGGATGTTCTCAGCCCCGTAAGCGATTGCGGGCTGGAGGCTGCGCGGTCCCGGATCGAGCAGGACGCCCGCGGAGGAGATCCGAACCGCGACGACGTCGTTGTTGACCGGCGTCCCCTGATTCACGACGACCCATTCCGAGCCGTCGGACGCGACCGCCCAGGGTCCGGGTGTCATGTTGTGGAGCTTGATCGGCTTGGGATCGAGCACGTGGCCGTCGGGGGCGACGCGCAGCGCCTCGAGGGATGTCAAGTAGTAGCCGGTTCCGCCGAAGTCGACGCTCTCGAAGACCACGAGCCAATTCGTGCCGTTCCAGGAAGCCCGTGGGTTCTTCTGCGAGGCGGGGCCCGCCGCGATCGCGAATGGCACCGTCTCGAGAGGATTGCCGGACGCGTTGAAGCGCATGCCGTAGATGTCCCAGGAGGTTTCGCCTTCGTACCCTCCGGTGCTGTTGGCCCGGTTGTCGGACCACACGGCGAGCACCGTGCTCCCACCCTGGCAGAGGGACGGGGCGATCTGATCGTTGACCGCCGGGGCGACCGTTGCGTCGCCGGGAACGAAGCGGGAGGGGAGTCGCACCGTCCCGGCGTTCGCTCGGGCGAACAGGGGGAGAGCCAGCGTGAGAGCGGTTGCGAGCGTCGCGAATCGGTTCCTTCGGGACATGACGTCTCCTCCCCCTGAGAACGAGCGGGCCGGATTCTCGCGCCGGCACATCGGGAGAGCGGGCTCGCGCCCCCCAGATACCGGCGGAGAAAGTATGAACGAGGGCCGAACCGGACGGAGCTTGTCCATTGCGACTCCGGCCAGATGCGGAAACCGACACACGCTAACGCTTGAAGCGCCCCAAGTCTGTGACGAGAATCACCAACGAGAGACTTCCGAAGAGCCGCGAACTCGACTACATTCCCGACACGATGAGCGAACTGTCGGTCGTCTATCCCAGCTTGGAGCGCCTCGACCCTCAGCTGGCCGCCGCGCTGGGCACTTCGGCCGTTGAACTTTGCGTGCCGGCCGGAGCGGTGATTTTCGAGCCCACGGATCTCTGCAAGGTCTACCCGCTGCTGGTCGAGGGTACCGCGCGTATCGCCAAGATCGGCGCCGGGCCGCGCGAGACGCTCTTGTACCGTCTGCGTCCCGGCGACCACTGCCTGCTCTCGGCTGTGAGTTTGCTGGCCCGATGGCACTTCGGTGCAAGGGTGACCGCGGAAACAGACGTGCGGGCGTTCGTGCTTCCCGCAACGATGTTTCGTCGTCTCGTTCGCGAGGTTCCCGAATTCGCCCATTCGGTCTACGTCGCGGTTGCGCGCCGTCTCGAGATCGTGCTGGACCTGGTCGAACAGGCGACGTATTTCCGCCTCGACCAGCGGGTAGCATCGCTATTGCTCGGCGTCGGCCAGGGCATGAGCGCGAGCCACCAGGAGCTCGCCGACGACCTCGGTGCTACCCGCGAAAACGTCAGCCGCGTCTTGGAGGCGTTCCAGGCGAAGGGTTGGATCGCGCTCGGCAGGAGGCGCATCGAGGTCGCGAACCCTTCGGCCCTCGAGGCGTTCGTCGACGAGTGAAGGGACGACCTCGCGCGTGCGGCGGACGCTACTCGTTCTCCCCCATGTCCTTGATGAAGCCGTCCGCCTCCTGGATGGAGCTTCGCATGTCCGCGATGAGCTTGGTCACGCCGGCTTACAGAGAATCGGCCGTGCACTCGAGCGATCCCAGGGCCTTCGCGTTGAGATTGTGCGTCAGAAACAGCACCTGGTCGTGCAGCTTGCCAAAGACGGGGTCCATCTCTTATGCCGCCTTCTCCATGACGGCAGAGAGCTGTTCGTGAGGCTAAGATCCGCCCCGTGAAACCTCGGGACGACGACGAATCGCTTCTCGACCGGTGCCGCACCGGCGATGCGGCGGCGTGGGAAACGTTGATCCGGCGCTACCGGCGGTTGATCTACTCGGTGCCGGCGGCCCACCGGCTCCCGGTCGAGCAGGCCGACGAGGTCTTCCAGCGGGTCACGATCAAGCTGTTCGAGCACGTCTCGAGGGTGCGCTCCGCCGAGACGCTGCCCGCGTGGCTTCTCGTGACCACGCGGCGCGAAAGCCGGGAGCTCTCGAGGAAGGAGAAACGCTACGCGTCGTTCGACGAGGAGGACTCCGAGCGCCTGCCCGCGGAGGCGCCGGACGTCGCGGCGCGATTGGATGCCGTCGCCCGCGAGCACGCCGTGGCGTTGGCGCTGGAACGGATGGGGTCTCCCTGCCGGGACCTCCTGACGGCCCTGTACGTCGAGGATCCGACCCCTCCTTATGACGAAATCTCCCGCCGATTGGGCCGCCCGATCGGGAGCCTCGGCCCGACCCGCTCGCGGTGTCTGGAGAAGCTCAAATCTCTCTATCTCGAGTCGGGTATCAGCGACGCCCCCGCCCCCTCTCCTGGTGCGGCGGGCCGACGTGGTCCGAGGGGGTTTTAGAGAATGCGCGGAAGGAAGATCGTGAGCGAAGACGACCTGATCGGCGACCTCAAGGGCCGCAACCTCGTCGAGCCCTCCCGCCGGATCCTCGCCGAGGCGATCGCGCTCGGCGGCCGGCTGGCCCCGGCCCGCAAGGGGCTGGTCGCGTGGATCGCCGAGCTGCTGTTCGATTCCGGCCTGGCACCCGCGACCGCGGGCGTGCGCAACGGAGCCTCGGCCTCCGAAAGGCGCCTGCTCTACCACTGCCGGACCGAGACCGACGGCGAGG
>Ga0315278_10001460_pt1 | contig 20693 bp, 38 predicted proteins | sample YL17G06_0_MG_FD_203880 | JGI IMG/M metagenome (GOLD analysis project Ga0315278, IMG submission 203880) | Sediment microbial communities from Yellowstone Lake, YNP, Wyoming, USA - YL17G06_0 | ecosystem: Environmental > Aquatic > Freshwater > Lake > Sediment | place: USA: Wyoming | collected... | reverse complement strand
GAGAGCATCCAGGGTCGTCGGGAGAGGGGCCCCGGCTGAGGTCGTCCATGTTCCTAAACAATTCGAATAGGGAACTGTAGGAGTAAGCGTAACGATTTCAGAGACACACGCATAATCCAATATCGTGGACGTGCTATTTATTCCAAGTAGCTGCAAATAGAGCGCGACGGCCCCGTTAGAGACCATCTCTGGAGTTACCGTAAAGATAGTGTCATACGAAATAGATCCAACGCCTGAATTGAGATCTATAGAGTTGAGCACTGTACCATCCAGGATTGCCCTAAACGAGATGTCGCTTGATCCAAAACTCAGGACTTGCACATCGCCGGTAAGATGATAAGGCTGACCGATTACAATGGACGAGTCGCGGTCCGTTACTCCTTGACTGATCGGAATCAATTGGCTGACTTGAGACCCAGTGCCATAGACATATAATCGAGCCGAGTGCGGATACGTTCCCAGTGGATTACCTACGCGCGCGCTAATCCAGTGCCATCCATAAGCCGCACCCTCATAGGTCGAACCATTTGCGGGCATCATGGGGCCGTCTGGTCCATCTCCAAAGTGCGGATTTGAATTGATGCACTTTAGGGCTGGCACGGTGACTGTTGGGACTGTTGTGCCACATGCCAGCGGGCCATCCATCGGTATAGCGCAAACATCGTCAACATCCACAATGTCTGTGGAGGGATCGCTGCTATTGTCACGCCCAATACAAGCGCCGTCACACCCCGCATAGATCGTCACGGGCCAGTTTCCGGAACTTGGCATATCGTAGAACACAGACAATTCGTGCCACATTCCAGGGGTCAGAAATCCGGTTGCTAAAATGTCTCCGTCCGAAGATCCGATATGGAGAATAGTATTGGACCAGCGCGGTTTGATTCTCATCAACACATTGAATTGAGATTCCGCCATGCTGATGTCTTGTTTGATTCCTGACGAGTAGTTGGGCGCTATGAGACCCATAGAGTATCCGACATCATATCCACTGCGCTTGACCCCCTGGATGATTGATGGTGGAAATTGCCTGATGGACCATCCAGGAATAGCTTGCCATTGTGTGTCAACAATTCCGCACGAGAAAGGGTACTTTAGTTCACATGAACCGAATGGAAAATCAATACCACTCTCAAACCCGCTGTTACGCAACATATTCCTTTGAGTATCGGTGATCGTCAATCCACATGGACACGATGAATTTATAGCGGTATAACTCAGGCAAACGCTATCCACAACGACACTAGCGTTCGCGCTCAAGATAAATTGATAGGTACCTATGTGATCTACAGATATTGTTGTGGTAAACATTGCATAGGTTGCTCCGGGAGGAATGTGTACAACACTTCCAGATCCTCCTGGATATAAAAAGAAACTCAATGTGCGCTCATCGCCGGAAAATGGATTCTTGGCTCGGACAGCGATGGTGTAAATACCGGTTTGGCTCAACGTAACCGATTGCTTTAATTGGCTATTGTACGCAAGAGTCCATTCGTGATTTGACCACGTTACATCAGGATCCGGAGTCCACGTCGTCGGAGCATAAAAATCGTAATCATTCAGTACACCACATATCGGTGGTTCCGCAAAGCACCCCGTCAGCACGCTCTCCGATATGCCCACGTGAAACGGATATAGGGCTTCGCCCCTCCAGTTTTTATTGATTGTTCTAAGCTCGAATGGAATGTCAGAGCCGGATCGGTCAAATACGCCCTGATAGGCCCATGGGCCAGCCGACCCGCCATCAACACAGGATCCACCGTAAGCAACGATCGGGACCCATGCTCCAGAAAGCGCATCGCTGATGACGCCTGATAGTCCGGACGACATATAACATGCGTCCGATCCATAGTCATACGCAAACGTTCCAGTCATCGTCGCAGTAAAATTGTGATTCATACACAATCGAGTTGTAGGACTATAGTACATGGTCAGGTTGGGGGGAGTGTTGCCCCACGTTGGAGCAAATGTGATGACCTTGGTGCTATAGGTACACGTGACAGGGCAATCGTTTGACGGACTATGGGTTGGGGTTAGAGCCATGGTCTGCGCTGGAGACGCCAGTAATAGAGCAACAAACACAAATGGAATTATAACGATGAGTAGAATCGTTACGAATTTCCGAAACGGATTTGTGTTCGTCACTGCGAGAACAGTTGAAATGTTCATGTATCTCCTTCAATGGTCAGGAGGTGTCGACCCCTCCCGACGCATTGTGGCGTCATCGTTTAGCCCAGACCGCTGACGGCGCCCTTGACAACACGGATGAGCAGGCCGAGAATGCCAACGCCCAGCGTCAAGCCGATGCCGACCGCTGCGATAGGCATCAACGCGTTGAACATGTCGCTGGCATAGCTCATGATCTGGCTGATGTCAATGTTGAACGAACCCATTTGTATCACCTCCCTTCTTCATTGTTTTTCCACCCGGACGCGATAGCCGCGCCCGATCAGGAACGCGATGATGGCCCAGAGCGCAGGCCACACACAACAGATTCCAGCACCCACTGCCCAGGGGGTCCAATTGTTCATCCACCCACCTCTGACAAAACACGCTGTTTGAACTGGTTGTACTCTGCGTCGTCATCGTCTATGTCGGCAGGTAGGTATAGGGTGGGCTCCGGCAGTTGGGCGGTCTCCGGGCTCCGGGCTCCGATGACTTTGGTGATCATCACGGCTTGGCGCTTTCCAGACGATTCCAGGATATACTCGCCATCGTCCATGTAAAAGCGCTCCAGGCGATAAATTCTTCCAAGCTCTTCGATCTCCATTCTGGATATGCCACGATCTCTGTATTGGTGCCAAAGTTTGCGATAAGCAAAATTGCCAGAAAAATTCTCTAACGCATAGCGCGCTAGCTCTTGGATCGTCACATCGTGCGTCATCCGGCGATTCCCGAACCGGCCGCCCTCGGCATCGTCAATGATCGAGCGGCGCAGATCATCCTTCAGGAAGCAAACTTGGAACGGGGTGCGATGGCGCGAATAGGCCAAAATCGCCCGGCCCGGCGGGACGGCCTCCTCGAAGCAGGCGCTGCCGTTTCCGATGATGGTCATGCTGTCATAAACGCTTGCGCAGGCCAGCCCGATGCGGCCAGGGAAATTTGCCGTTATCAATGGAGTTAAAACGTTCTTGTCCGGGCGTTGGGTGGCCAGCACTAGATGGATCCCGGACGCGCGGCCCACGCTGGCGATGCGGGCCAGAAACGACTCGATCTCGGCTTTGTGTTTGAGCGTGCGATCTAGCATCACGATCGCCAACTCGTCAAACACCACCACGATGTAGGGCAAGCGCTCAGCGGGCTTGCGCCGGAGGTTGTATTCTCGTATGTGGTTCACGCCGCGCTCCTGGCGCAAAAGCACCATGCGCTCCTGGACGTTTTCCCACAGACCTTTGACCAGCGGCAGGACCATGGCCGGGTCCGTGACGACCGGCCGGGCCAGGTGCGGCACGCCGTCATATTGCGGGAACTCGATTCCCTTCAAGTCAATCAGAATCAACTTGATCTCCTCCGGGCGCTGTTTGAGCAGCGTGCAAATGATCGTGTGAACCGCGTTGGTCTTGCCAGCGCCCGTCGTGCCGCCTACCAAAAAGTGTGCAGTCGTTTCGTGCTGAAAGTTGATCTTGATCGGAGTGCGGTTCTGCCCCATTCCCAGCGCCACGACCAGCGGCCCGTCCTTGGACGTAATCAGATTCGCCACGTCCGCATAAGCGACGTAGCGTGGGATGTTGCGCAGCCCAGACTGGCGGTCTACCATGAACCAAAGCCCCGCCTCTGATAGGTGATATTGAACCGTCTTGCCAAGCGTGCATTCCAAACCTTTGATGACCTCTTCTTTGGTCATCTCTACTTCGTTCACACCGCGCGGTAGCTTGCGGCTATTCACTTTGAACCTGTATTGATCCGGGCTGATCTCGACCGCTTCAAATTTCACAAAGCGCCGGACCTTGTCGCCGTCCAGGCTAAAGATGTAATCCATCCCGAGCTGCGCCAACTTTTGAGACATCAGCCGCCCAATCATGGACGCCTCTTTGCGGGATGTTTTCCACCAGCGCCGGTTGGCCTGGTCCTGCTGCGCCAGGAACGTCTTGCGCTGCGCGACGTGGCCGATCACCGCATCGCGGTCTACCAGTTCGTCTACACTGAGGGTGCGAGGGAGGCAGGATTGGATTCGTCTACAGGCTCGTCTCCAAGTGAGTTTAGCTGTGACTCGGCCGGCTGCGAGTCCGGCAGCCCCCGCGCGTAAAACGTCATAAAGGCCCGTTTCCAGGTCCGTTTTATTTCCGGCCAGTCCAGACCCAGATACCACAGGGCAGGCCGGAAGCGCCGTCTCAATCGTGCCCATCTCGAGTTCCCCGTCAGAACGAATAGGAAAGCCATACCCGTCACGCCCAGCGTCATCCCCGCGCTGCCGCACACCAGGCCCAGGGCAGATAGCTCAAGCAACGTCGCCATCGCTCCACGTATAGTTGACGATCAGCGCAAAGGCCGAATCCACGTCCGCGTTTTCCATCGGGCGTTGCACGATGGCGGCCAACTCGCCGCGCGCCGATCCGGGCAACTGGTTGTAATTCCGGTTGATCCACGCGAACAGGCCCGGATAGTTCCGCATGTTACGGATGACGGCTACCACGCGCCTCACTGCGGAGATCCAACGCGCGATCATTTTGGCTCGGCGCCTGCCGCCGGTGGACGGCTCCACCAGATGCGCGCCAGTTTCTTGATCCAGTAATCGCTTTTCTTTCTTGGCAGTGGAATCTCCCAGCTATTCATCTGCCCGACGACATCGCCCTTGCGGAGCAGCAGCACCGTCAGCTCGCCGCGCTCGCCGGCGCGCTCGTTCGAACGCTCGTCGCGCTCGGCGTCCGAATCATAGTGCATCACGGATAGCACGCCGTCAATCACGGTGCGGATCAATAGCTCGATCATGATGATGGCGACGAACGCCGCCAGCAAAATGGTCGCCGTTTGGCTGATGATGTCCATGGGGATATTGCCGGACACGACATAGACCCCGGCCGCGAATCCGACCACGAGCGAAATCGGCAGCAACACGATGGCATCGAATCTGCGTTCCATAGTTCCTCCTAATGTTGGTTGTTGTAGACCCACTGGAATAGAAATACCAGGATGACGATGGCGATTAAAAGTGCTGTATCCATTGCCAAATCACCAGTACCACAGTCAGGAGCAACGAGGCGCTTCCCAGTATCATGTCCAGCGCGCCGCCGCTCTTGATGTGCGCCAGCTCGATGCGCCAGGGCAGCGGCCAGAGCGCGGGGGCCCCGCCGCTGATCACATCGAGCGCAATGTGGCTGACCCAACCGGCCAGCGCATAGAGCGCCAGATCGGGCGCAAACCATCGAACGATCCACCAGACCAGCCCGGCGGTGATCAGCCAGTGCGATAGCCCGCGATGGCCAAACACGCCGTGCACCAGGCGATTGCCGCCCGGCAGGTTGACCTGAATCCAATCCGGGATCAGTGCGGCCAGGCCCGCCGCGCCAAAGCCTGCGAGGTCGGGTAGACCTCGCAGGCCAGCGCCTACCATCGCCCCGGCGAGCAGGCCACCGACCAGGTGTGTGGTGCCTCTCATTTGTTGAGCCATCCCAACGCGCGGGCGAGGAGACACAAATCGAACGGAAGCCCCAGCAGGAAGAACATCAGCCAGGGCGAGCAGCCCAGGCAGCCGCGCCGCTTTTGTTTTTCCGGGTCGCCGCGCATCCCCCGCGACATTGCCGCCATCAGTGCCAGATCACGCCGATTGAGCATTCCAATCTCCTACTATCATTATAAGGCACTAGGCAAGTCGGTTGGGCAAAAAAAGGCCTTTGAGGTCTTTAACCTCAAAGGTCTTGAAAGCGACTTGCTTGGGCTGGTATAATAGAATCAGGAGGTCGAGATGAAATCTATGGGTTCTAGTTTCGGGGCGCTGGCTATCGTGCCGCTGACGGCCATCATCAGTTTCGTATTAGGGATGTATGTGGTGACAAACCATCTGGATGCCGATCTCATCTCTCGATGCGCGACGCTCATCATGGCCGTGTGGGTCGCCATGACGTTTCTGGAAACGCTGATCGGCGCCATCGCCGCTGCGGTTAATTGGTCACCCGATGAGACGGCGCATACAAATGTGCATGTCTATACGGATTCAGGCCTGGACACTCCCCGCAAGACGGTTCATTACCTGGTTAGCGACGGCGAGGTCGTCGAACAACTCAAGACGCGGAGAGGCTATTTCGACGACGTCAGTTCGCCGCGCAGCAATGCCCAACGCCATAACTTTCTCGTCCGGCTGGGGCTTGCCAAACGATTGGTTGCCGTTCCTCCCCGGGCTCCGCTGCCAGGATTGGAAGAGTTGGATGGCGGTTCGGCCGCCAAGGCGGACGCCAAAAAGAAACACTTTCGAGACATGACGCCGGAGGAAAGAGAGATCGCCTACAAAGAGATGAACGAGAGAGTCAATCGAATCGTCAAAACGGTTATGAGCGGCGTAGGCGATCCTTTTCTAATTTGCGATCAAGAACGGGCCGCAACTGTTCCACCAGGGCCTTTACAGCCGCATCAATAGCTTCGGCAATCGCTTGTTCCTGATCTACGTCAAACGAATTGCCTAACGCTATCAGGATAGCTTCTTTGCGTTTGTTTGACGCTTGGTTGCTGAGTAGATTCGATAATGACACGTTGCCTCCCGATTGTATCTTTTTACCTTCCCGAAAGCTCCAAGCTTTCGGGAAGGTGAGGTTTATGGCACCAGGAACGCGACCGTCACGCCGCCGATCCTCTGCAATGGATTTTGATACAGCGTCAGAAGCCATAGGCCGCTCGCCGAAGGAACGTCGAACGCCAGCGTCGGCTCACTCGCCAGGCCCGGGTTCATCGCGTCTATGGCGGCGAACCACGACGACACGTGCGCGTCAAATCGCCGGCCTCGAATGTCGTACAACTCAAAACTGCCCCAGATGCGCGCCGGCTCTGCGCTGCTGTTGGTGATTTTCGTTTGGATGACCAGAAACTCGCCTTTGGGTTGCGCCTTGAGAATCGCAAAGGCCGTCACGTCTTGGGCCGCTCGAGCGGATGTGACTTGTATCGTCAGCGGCTTGAGATGGATCCAGTTCTGCGCTTCCGTATCGGCCGCGCTCGCCCCCGGCACGAGCGCGAACAAGCCGGACGTGTAGATAAAGATGATCAGCGTCAGCTCGACTCCGACGATCATTTGCCACTTGCGCTTGCGCCACAACTTTTTCCAATCTATGGCGGCGATCAGCCCGGCCAGAGACAAGAGGCCCAGCCAGAAGGCGATGCTCGATAGCGTCGCCTGGCCGGGAAACCAGCGGGGCAGGAAATCGGCCAGGCGCGAGGCGACGAAATAGCCGATCCCGGCCAGGACGAATAGGATTGCCATCGCCAGGCGCACAAAAGCGATCCACACTTTTCTCCAATCTACCGCGACCGCCATCGCCAGCAATGCGAGGATTCCGATCCAGGGGAGAATGTTCAAAAAGGTGTTGAAGGATGGCATGTCAACCTCCTGGGGATGCTAGCCGATAATGCGGACACCGGTCGGGGCAGGAGCGAACACAAACACGCGGGGGCTGGAAACGGAACGCGCGGGATGCCGCTGCCTGAGCTTGGTCAGCATGATCCCGCGCAAAATGGCCCTATCCTCTGGGCTGAGGCAAAACAACACGGCAATCCACTTGGACGATTGCTTACGTCTTTGCCTTTCGCTTTTCATATTTGCCCGCTTTGATGCGCCCGATCTTGAGCAACTCATCACGGTCTTCCTCTGACAGTTTGTCAAAGAGTTCCGACAACTCGATTACCTCGGGCGTCAATTTGTATTCTGGCAGCTCGGGCAGTAGGCCAGCTAGATCGAGTACAACAGCACGCGGCTCGTCAAGCCCATCGGCGATGGCGATGCAAGCCTCATACGTGGGGGTTCGTTTTTCTGACAGTATGTCACTGATTGTCGAAGACGTAATGTTGCCTCTGCGCGCCAACTCGCGCATAGACCATTGCCGTTCTGCTAGTTTATTGTTGATCCAATCGGTCAATTTCATTATTGGTAGTATACAACAAATCTAAAAAATTGGGTATTGACAAAGTAAATACTCGTGGTATAATGCTCTTTAGATAGAGCTGCACTGAATGGAGAGCAGATGAAACTTCCCCGGACCTTCAAACTTTCCGAAACGACAGATCGCTTGCTCGGCGAGTTGGCGGTCATGCCAGAATACGGCAGCAAGACGCGCGTGATCGAGACACTGATTTGGAACGAAGGCCAGGCGCGCCGCCTGGTCAAGCCCTCTAACGGCCGCAACGATCCGCGCCAGAGCAAGCCACGAATAACAGCGGCCTAACCTTTTAGTTGGAGACAATCTAATGAACGGTCAACCGTCTGCCGTGTGGCACAATCAGATCAAGCGATTGATTCTTGACTTTCACGCATCAGAGCAATGCGATCCATCATACGAGGACATCTCTTTTTTTTGTCAGGTGCGTCCAGAAACCATCGCCAAGGTTCTACGGCGATTGGAAGCGTTCGGAGAAGTGCGCGTGCGCCGGAATCCGGGCAAGCGCAACCAGTACATCATTCGGAGGTGATCCATGATGCAAGAAGGTCTCTTGTGGTACGACGACGATCCGCAACGGACGCTGTGCGAAAAAGTCGCGCGCGCGGTTCTGCGCTACGAGAAGAAATATCATCGGACGCCCACCCTGTGCTGTGTTCATCCATCCGCGTTGCTCGGAGTCACCGAAGATTTATTCGTTGGGCGGGTCAAGGTGATCGCAGAAAAACTCGTGTGGCCCAACCACTTTTGGATCGGAGTCCCGTTCCGGGTGGAGAGAACAGAGATTCCGCTGCCCTCGGATGAAATCAAGCCAGAAGGCCATTTAGCGCCGGTCGAGGATATTCCGGCGAATGCTACAGTCAACGACTAGCGCCCCCAGGCAACGGATAGCAACGATGGTAAACAGCCAAAATAGCATCAAGGCAAAGATACCCACACTGGCCTATCACGCCGCCCAAGACCCGGTGTCAGAGCTGGACGACGTGCGCGGGCCACGCGATGCGCGCGCATTTCTGGACCTGTCGCTGTCTCAAATCGCGGCGCTGATTCCAGACACGACCGCTGTGCTCGAACATCACATAGATCGGTCAACCTACTGCCGGTGGGAAAGCGGAACCCGTCATCCGCACATCAACCAAGTCCGCATCGTCGAGCGATTGTTGGCGGACGCGATCACACGCGAGATGGCCTATGACAAAATGTTGGACGAGCCAGAGCGCCGGTTCACGGTGCGGATAGAGGTTGGAAAATCTCGGTGGATCGTCAAGGCGTTCACCACCTGCACCAAGTGCAAGCGACTGTATCACATCACGCGCCGCGATTCGCGGCGGTGCAAGCGGTGCATCGCCAGGAGCAAGGCGACGAGATGACAACCCTATCCATTTCACACATCATGTCAGCCACGAACATCACGGACTTTTACACGGATGAGTACACGCCCTGGCAGCGGCTCGCCGCGGCCATCGTCATCCGGGCCATTAACGATCTGGGCGTTCAACAGAGTCACCACAATCCAGCCGAGGACTTGGTCGCCGCGCGCGAGTTCCTCTTGAGCGAAGCAGCGAGCGATCTGGTCGAGGAGTTGGGGCTGGACTTGCGGCGCGGACTCGAGCGGGTGGGGATCAGGGGGCAGCCATGATAATCGTCAAGCGGACGTGTGTGCAGATGATGGTGCGCGCTGACTTTGAATACGTGTTGGTGAATGACGACATTGACCAACCCATCGCGTACTTTATAGATTGGGACGATGCGATGATGGCCGCCGCGGCGCTCAACATCAAAGCCAAGACGCATAATCGCGTCAAGCAGATAAACGCTCTCATCGAGCAAAGACGAAACGAGGGCTGATGCGGCACATCAGCCCCATGGCAAACAAGGGGGTGTTCCTTGCCTACCACAGCAGATTATACCACGAAGGATCAACAGCGCAGAACTCTACTCCAGACTTTTGCGCGGACGATGGAGGAGGCCGCCGTGCGCGGACTGTTCGGTCATCCCATCGGATTGCACCAGACGACCCTCGTCAACGGCCCGCGCGCCGGAGCGCTCGAGATCGGCGCGGGCTTTGAAAGCGGCGCGCTCCTCCGCGCGCTGCAATCGGACGATGGCGCGACGCTGCGCCAGCTCATCCCCTGGGGTTTTATCGGAGAGCCATCCGCGTTCATGTCGGGCCGCTGCGTGCGGCTCGAGGCGGGTTGGCCGGGCGACATCGCCGAGGACGACATCCCTCTTGCAACCCTCGGCAAACATCCGGTTGGTGAGGGTCGCTGGCTGGTGGGCCGGAACGAATGCGGAAATGTCCTCACCGCCGGACTATCTGATCGCTCCCCGCACTGGCTGGTCAGTGGCACGACAGGCTCTGGTAAAACGACCGCCATGCTCTCGATGATCGGGCAACTTTGCCAGGATGCGAATAACCGGCTCGTGCTGATTGACGCCAAGCATGGCGCCAGCCTGCGCGGGTTGGGTAACGTGCGCGGCCTGGTCGGGCCGCTGGCCGACGACGTGACGAGCGCCCGAGCTGCGCTGGCCTGGTGTACGCGCGAAATGGCCGCCCGCTATTCCGGGGCGCGGGACACGCGGCGCTTGATCGTCGTGATTGACGAGGTGCAAGACATCGCCAACGACACCGCTGCCGCGGAATTGCTCCGGCAGCTCGTGGTGCAAGGGCGCGGAGCGAGCGTCCACGTCGTCGTGGCCACGCAGCATCCAGTGGTCGCCTCGCTGGGCGGGCCTACCGTCGGTCGTAACCTGGTGGGCCGCCTGGCGCTGCGCGTGGCGGATGCGGACGCCTCCCGCGTCGCGCTCGGAGCGTCGAGTCCGCGCGCTGATCACCTCCTGGGCCGGGGCGATTCCTACGCCGTCGCACCAGGCGTCACGCACCGGACACAAGTCGCCTACCTGGATTTCACTCCTCCTACCACAGACCGGATAGACATTGACGAATGGCCGGATGACCTGGACGTACCGGATAGCTCTGGCTGGCCCACCGGCCCAGAGGTCGGAGCGGCGATCATGGGCGCTGAGAACGAACAGGGAAGAGGCAAGTTCCAGCGGGCCGCGTCCGAGATGGGAGTCAAGGTGGCAGACAATAACAAGGCGGTACGGCTGCTGGGGCTGGCGCGTGGCGCGCTGGACTTTTTACACGATCACGGCGCGACTGTCTGTCTGTCTGAAAGCGAAACCACACCCGTTTTGCTCCCAGACAGGGCAGGTGGCGGTCAGAATCGAGTGCGCCCGAGTCGTCAGACAGACAGACAGGTTATAGACGGGTCAGATATAGAAACCGGGGGCGGGGATTATGAGATGGGGAGGCAATCGTGAAAGTCGCAGCCAGGGAAAAAGTAGCAATGATCGTCGGAGCACTGGTGATCGTTCTGGCGGTCGGAGGCGGTGTCATCGGCGGCCTGTATTGGCTGGCCGTTCTGGCGGGCGAGATCGGCGCGCGCTGGTGGGCCGTCGCGGCAACGCTGGCGCTCCCGGCTGCCGTCGCCATCTCGTGGCGCTTGGCGACGAACGCGGCCCGCGAGCACCTGGCCGGGTTTGATCGCGGCCTGGCGGGTGCGCAAAAGACAGTCGAGACGATGGGCCGGTCGCTCTCGGCCACGGCCAGCCTGGTCCGGACAGCGCGCGTCATGCCGCGGCAGGCGCAATCCAATGATGATCTGCTGCACAACCCGCGCGCCATGCAGATCGTTGAGGCTCAGCGTACCAGTCAAGTGGTGGAGATATAGACGGAGTTTTTGCCGTCCATACGGAGTTAGACGGACTAACATTGAGGTGAGTTTATGGAAGAAGAATTTAATGCAGAGGAAATCGAATGCTTCAATAGGCTGACGGAAATTGAATGTGCTATCCGTGATTCAATTCCGACAGGGGCCCACGTTGGCGAGGTTACTGCCGTGCTTGGGAAAATCATACAGGAAATATCTTTGCAAGCACTTCTACGTCCGTCTAACAAGGGCTTGGAGCCGACGCCCTAAGCAGGCTCGATTACAATGATGATTCGCTGTCACGGGCGCGGCTCAAGCCCGGACGTTAGGCCGCAAAAGGAGAACAATGGATACTGTCACACAAACAACTGAGGCAATCATGGCAACCTATCAAAAGTTGCCACAAGAGGAGCGAGATGAAATTGACCGACTGGCGCAATTGCTAGAGGATTGGATTCATCAACGTAATCCAAACCAGAAAGGGTTTGGACGAAAATCTTCTCTTGAACTATTGGGGAAGTTGGGTATGTTGCTTGATAGAAGCGGCCTAACTCCCGTTGCAGCCGACGCGAGTACGCGCGGCTGAACTATACGTTAGCCGCTTTGCGGCCAGGAGAGGTGAAAATGTTTGACTATTTTGTTCGCTGGTGTGACGTGACCTGGTTCTTGTCACCGCAACGACCATCGCCGCCGCTCTACAAGCGAATCAGCGGATCCAACCTAGAGCCTGTCGCCGATTCTCCAATCGGTGACGTCCACGCAGACTGCGAGTTGATTGAGTTGACGCGTGAGCAATTTGAAATCTTGAGAGCGGCCTAGTACAAAGGGGGATACCATGCCAATGAGCAACTCTCTTTATCCACCTGATTGGCCCGAGATCGCCCTGCGCGAAAAGGTGCGTGCATCGTGGATCTGCGAGCAGTGTGGCGCAGATTGCTGGCAGCCAGTCAGCCAGCAAAACCGGCTGACCGTTCACCACATTGATCACAACCCGGCCAACTGTGAGCCAGGCAACCTGATCGCTCTGTGCGCTGTGTGTCACCTGCGGATAGACGCGCTATGGCACGCGCGCAACGCCAAGGTCACGCGCGCTGCCAAGCGGCGCGGGCCGATGCTGCCACTGAGGTTGGAATGAACACAATGACGACGACTCGCCCGGTAGTTGAAACTGTCCGCATGGCGCCGAATAACATTGACGCCGAAGAGGCATACATCGGCAGTTTGTTGATTGACTCAGAGATGATTGACCGAACGTGCGGGATGCTGGACAGCAGCGATTTCTTTATCGTCAAAAACGGCTGGGTGTTTTCTGTCATCATGGACATCCATCTATCTGGAGCGCCGATTGATTTTTTGACGGTGTGCAACGAGTTAGAGCGCCGAGGGCAATTCGCAGAAGCGGGCGGCGCCCCGTTTCTATCGCACCTACTCAATGCGACTCCGACGGCCATGCACGCTTACGGCTATGCTGAAATCATCAAAGAGGCGGCCGTCAAGCGCAAGTTGCTGGGCATTGCAAACGATGCAGCCGTGGGAGCGCACAACGGTTGCGCGCCGGTTGATGTCATTGAAAAGTTGCAGCGCGAATTGAACCTGCTCAAACTCCGTGTCGCGCCAGAGCCAGAGAAGGAAAACGAGCTCAAGTTGGTCCCCGAGTTGCCCGCCGACGTCCGCGTGGATTGCGATTGGACGGGCGCCGGCTCGTTCCTGAATGGGTACCTGCATCACGCTCTATGTGTTTCGCCCATGACGCCCGAGGCGTTCCACGAGAGCGCGGCGCTGTGGCTGATCGGCGTCGCCATCGCGCGGAGGCTCAAGGCGTCGCTCGATTTCGGAGAAGTCTACCCAAACTTGTACATCGGCTGGATCGCGCCGTCAACGCTGTGGCACAAGACGACGGCGCTAAACATTGCGCGCCGAATCGTCTACCGCGCGTTCCCGCACCTGATGTCACCGCAGGATACCACATTGGAAGGCTTGATCTCGGATTGGTCCGGCAAAGAGCCAGAAAATTTGGCGACACTCCCCGAATCTGACCAGGGCATTTGGCGAGCCTCCCGGAACTTTTCCGCGCAACGCGGCCTCATCATTGACGAGTTGTCCGGTTTTCTGGCTGGAACGGGACGCGATTATAACGCTGGGCTGATCGAGGTGTTTCTCAAGCTCTATGATTGCACCGAACGTCTGGATCGCTCGACCCGTGGGCAGGGATTGATCATCGTCAAAAACGCCTACCTGTCGTTTATCGGGGCGAGCACGCCCATGGCCATGTACCAGCACATGATCAATGACAGACTGTGGGCAGATGGTTGGTGGGCGCGGTATGCGCTGCTGGTGCCGGATCGTGATCGGCCAGAGTATTTCAAGCCTTCCGAAAGCACAGAGCCGACCGACTTGATTGACGCGCTCAAGGCGTTGAATGCCAAGCTCCCTACGGCGACCTGGCCGGATGCCGTAGAGGCGCGCAGCGTGATCTTTGTGCCTGACGCGCTCGAGGCGATTGACCGATATTTCAAGTGCGTCGGTCACGACATGATCACGGATTCACTGGATTATCGGCTGTGGGCCGTCTATGGCCGGATGACCGAAAAGCTGGTCAAAGTATCTGTGCTGCTGGCCACCATTGATTGGGCCCAGCAAGACAGCAGCAGCAACGTTCCGACCGTGACCATGGCGCACATGGCGCGGGCGATGGTGATTGTCGAGAATTGGCGAGCGATCTCGCACCGCGTCATCGAGCAGACCATGATGAGCGAGGGAAACCGGTTCTTGCAGCGGGTGCTGCATTGCATAATGTCAGCCGGCGAGCGCGGCATGACGTTCCGGGATATGTACAAATCCATGCGGGATCGGCAGCCCTACGAAATCCGCGACGCGCTCAACCAGTTGATGCAAGCGTGTGAGATTGAAGAGGTCGCGCTTGGGCCTGGCAAGCGTGGCGGCCCTGGTTCTGTGCGATATAGGCTGGCGCGTGGAAGGTGAGCGTTATGCTGGGCGGGGGTTCCGGGGTACTGGGCCGGCGCCCAGAACCCCCCTGGGGTTGTGTCCCGATATACCCCACTACTGTTTTCATACGTGGACGGCTGGCAGTTGTGGGCAAACACTACCCCACTACCTCGGAATCGTGAGGCCAGAATGACCATTAGAGAATACATCGGACTTGGATTGCTCGTGATGATCTCGCCATTCCTCTTCATCGGCGCGTGCGAGTTTATCTTGGCGCTGCTGTTCGTGCTGACCGAGTGGCTGGTGGACATCGTTGCCTGGTTCGAGATTACGCATGGAAACTATAAGCCGTGAAAAGGCCGCGCATGACCCAGCGCCAGATGGCCCATCTGCCCCGGCTGCTCTGGATGTACTATTCTCCCTCCGAGCTGGCTGACGAGATCGGCTGCAATGTGGACACGATCTACAAGTCGTACATCCCGGCTGGCTGCCCGCATACGCGCGACGAGCGCGGGCGCATCTGGATCAAGGGCGTCCGCACCAAGAACAAGAAACGCGCCACAACGTACCTGCTGGACATCCCCGACCTACTGGACGTGGTCCAATGTTGGGATGACGTGGTGCGCTCCAGGCTGGCGGAATCTGCGTTGTGGTACGCGCCGCTGGTGCAGGCCGGTGTGGCGCTGGCGAAGGCATACGAAAAGAGCCAGAATCGCAGAGTAAAGTTTTCGACCAGCCTGCGGCGGTTATGCGAGCGGGCCGGGGTGCGCTACCGGTCGCCGCACAAGTTGCGCCATGGCCACGCGGTACACGCGCTGGCCCTGGCTAAAGATGTGGCGGACTTGAAGGCAATCTCGCAGAACTTGATGCACTCGGACTTGAAAACGACGGATGGCATCTATGGCATCCTCAAGGATGAGGATGTGATGACGAGGATTGGAGGGCTAACAAAATGATCACTTTATCAATCTCTGACATGATCAATATGTTGATCGAACTACTCCAAATTTCGTTTGGGTTTATTGGGGGAGTACTGATTATAAGCGTCTTGGTAATGTTTGTAAAACAATTAATAAAAGAACCAAAGTTTGACCGTTTTACTTGGCCTGTTCAACCACCAGTTGATGACAATCCTCATCGTGATTTGTGTTTGTATTGTGGTAGAGATCCTGGACGTGGAATGTCTTGCCGGAATTGTGGGGCACCAAATGACGATTGAGATCACATCGCTTTGCTTCTTTATAGCGGGGTTAGCCTTTGGGCTTGCGATTGGTGCCTTCCTTGGACACTATGGGCTTTAGGATGACCACTTGTGCGAGCCGTAACCGAAAAGTGAACCAGGTTTTCTGAGCGACAAATGACCCTGGCGGATGATACCGAATTGATGTATCATTCGTCAGGGTCATTTAACCGTCACACAATCGCGTTTACTGGTCGCTTTTTGTCGGGGCGAGAGGATTCGAACCTCCGACCTCACGGACTAGAACCCTTATTCTATCACTACACATATTTTTCTCGTTGCGCTTACACGGTTTCTGCATGGCCCGGATCCCCCCAAACCAATCCGAGTATAACACCGATCGGCCACCAGCACAATGGATCATCAACCAAAGAATGCGCCGCCACCGCCAGCAGTGTTGCCAGTTGCCAGCGTTCGATTTTGATTTTGCGCGCCAGTGACATGGCCACCGCGATCATGGCGACCCCAACGCAGCCTACTTGGGCAACCAGGCCCAGCAGCGTGTTGTGAACGTGGATTCCTACTACATCATCAATGGGGTTAGGTGGAACCGTGTAGCGCGGCCCAACCCCGAACCATGGCGAGTTGCGGATCAACTGTATCCCCTCATAAAAATATCTCAGTCTCCCATTCAGTTCCCACCCACCTCTACCCGGCAACAAAATCAATCCGATCATCAGCACGGGCGCAGCCAGGAGCGCCCAGGGCTGGAACAAAATTGCCAACCCAACCGCACCTCCCAGCATAGCACCTCGCGACAGCGAGCATACAATCCCAACGCAGATGACAATCATGTAGACAGGTCTACGCCAATCTGAGAGCATCGCGGCCGCGGGCAATGTGGCTGCCATTACTCCTCCCATCACGTTTTTGTGCCACATGCCAAGCGGTGAAACGTGACCAGTAAGCTCGATTGCAATCCACAATGCCCCCAGGATGACACCCATCGTCGCCAGGTCAGCGCGCCAATCACGTTTGGCAAGGCGTTGCGCTGCGAACACGCCCGCATAGATCGACCAGCTCGAGATACCTGTTCCGATATTTTGCGCTACATCTGAAACAATCAGCGCCGCCAGGATTCCAATCAGGACACTGGCGATAGGAGAAAAGCGAATCCCTGCACGCCAGAGCCAAACCACGCCGATCAAAAACAGAGCTACGGCCAATCCAGCGCGGACTGGCGCGGCCCAGGGTTGCGGGTTGCGCGTCACAACGCCATCAATGATGACGAATAGCGTCAGGACGGCCCACATCAGTGCAGCCTCCACAGGTAGACGTTCGTTGCGCGTGACTGATAGATCGTTCGAACACGCTCCGCATTGCGCTCGACCAGCCACCGCTCAACAAACGGCGCAATATCACGCGACATCAGCGGACTGTTAATGTGAATCAGCCAATCGCATTGCGCCGGATTTACAGAGCGTATGCCTATAGCGTGAGTCGTCTCCTCATTGATGGTTCGGCGCAGGCTGGCGTCCACGTCGAGCGTGGCCGTCCGTCCGCCGAAATAGTATGTCATCAACACGATAGATGAATTATCCGAGTGGCACACAATGTCGTCTGGACCAGAGTTGGTTGAGAGCCAGGCAGCAGTCTCTAGCAAGCCCGCAGTTCGATCATAACGCTGAAAATATGCAAAGATGGTGACTGCCACAGTGCAGCACGCCAATCCGATCACAGCGATGCGCGGGATATTCCACACACGCGGCAATGTGATCCACCAGGCGATGAGAGCCAGCCACGCAGGTAGACACCCGATCAGAGATCGGCTGAGTAACATCGGCTGCCAGATGAGCGAAATTGCTAGCCCGACCAGAACTGGCCCAAACGCCAGAGCCGCCATTCCAAGCGCGAAACGATTGCGTAGGCGGACGGCCTCGATCAATGGAAACACGATCAGCGCGCTGGAGATCAGCAGGTTAGCCGGGGCAATCCAGTCGAAAGTGAAAGGGGGAAACATCAGTTGATTGAGTTGGGCGATGGCAGAGATGGCAGAGTTTCCAGTTACATCTGCAATCCAATATCCGCCAGTATTTAATCTCTGCGCTTGTGTGATGAGCGCTGGCAGCCAGGCTACCCAGGCCGCTGATCCAGCGCAAATGGAGAATAACGCTTTGCGTGGGCCGAGCCTCCATAGAGCCAATCCCCCCAGGATGGGCATATAGATCACAGACATGTTGTGCGAGAGCAACGTCAGCGCGATCCCGGCCGTCGTCAGCCACACGCGCCGCTCCATGATGCCTATCGTCGCCAACAGAACCGCGACGGTGAGCAGCGCATACATCCGCGCCTCGTTGCTATAATAGATTTGAAACGGGGACACGGCCATCAAGACCGTTGCGATGATCCGCGTGTTTTCCGGCCAATCCCGCCCCAACCTCCAAATGAGGCCCACGGCCACCAGGCCCAGGATCAGGCTGGGCAGGCGCAGCGCAACCTCGCTATAACCGAACAACGCGCAGAATGCGCCATCAATGAGATACCAGGTGGGCGGATGGACGTCGGCGAGTGTAGCGGCAACCATGCGATCTATCGGCAGCTTGACCAACATGGCCGTGTACGCTTCGTCGTACCACAATGGCTGGCCTATTCCGACAATGCGAAGAACGGCCGCTCCAGCCAGGATGATGAGCAACTTGCGATTCATCACATCTTGCCAGAGAACGCTTCGCGGTAGACTTGCGTGGCGGCTCCGCCAGATTTGCGCCGGCTGCTGCGTTTCTTTCGGCGCGGCGTCGGATTGGAAAAAGCATTTCGCTTGCGTCGTTTAGCCATTTGTCCCTCGATAGAATATGTATGCCAGCGCCGTCACGATGACAAACGCAATGAATCCCCATTGAATCACGATGCTCATCCAGCGACCCACTTGATGGCGATGATCAACACAAAGACAACCGACGCTGCGATTGCCATCCATGTCCGCGCGCGCGGCCAGGCGTACCAATTAACTGCAAAAGCGACCGTGGCGGCAAATGCCGCCAGGACTGTATTATCGTAAATCGCAACGACTTGTCGCCAGGCTTCGTATGTCATTTGGGCGTGCTCGTCGGCAATGGATCCAAGCGATAGAGAACCATTGGATTATCCTGGATCGGCGTCATTCCGCGCGCCAGAATCGGCGTAGGCGTAGGTTGGATTGCGGCCGGCGCGGTGGGCGCGGCTATTTTCGCCGCGGGGGGCGCTGTGGGCGTTATAGTCGGCTTGGTGACTTTGCCCTGCATCAGCGTCCAGCCCGCGCTGCAAATGAAACATAGCACCAGCAAGATGACGATCCCGATCACGATGGATTTGCGCCGTCGGCGGCCCTTCATCCGCTCAACGTTGACGACTGTCGGGGACCAATTGCGACCATCGCCGCTGGCGCGGGTGACGTGCATTCGATTCCCAAATAGGAACGCCATCTCACAACCTCTTGGTGATCTGCGGTATTATGGCCCAGGCCAGCGCCAGCATCATCCCCATGACCACAAGACTTGCCGAGAGCACGTTGAAATACGCACCGAACAGCAAGACGAACGATTCAGCGAAATCAGCCAGATACCGCATCGGACTCCTTTTGACTAATGAATCCAACCTGACCGAGCCATAGGCCAAAAGAGACAATGATGATGAATAGGCTCCCGCCTATGGCGAGCTTGAGCAACAAACCCAGTAGCAAATTTGGCGCGGTCATCTGCCCCTCCACGTCCAGAGTTGGTAGAACAAATCATACAGCCAGCGACCAGCGAACAACACGATCAGTACCAGCAGCGCCGCGATGATGGCCATCGCTCCGAAGGTCCACTGGTAGATGATCTCGACCTGCTCGCCCGAGCTGAGCACGAGATAGGCGATAGATGGGCCAGGAGTTGGGTCCAGTAGTGGTAATGGCATTACGCGAGCCTCCGTGTCCACAGAGTGTTCGTCAGGTCGTAGAGCCAGCGGCCGGCGAACAGCACAAACAGCGCCAGCATCGCCGCAGAGATTCCGATCTCGTCAAATGTCCAGCGATACAGGATGGTTGCCTTGCCAGAAACGGCTGTAGAGCTGGCGTTAACATCGCACCAAAAGCCGGAGCATAGGTCATAGTTCTGGCTGGCGCTCAGGCCAGTGGTAGACTGCCCCAGCGTCGCCTCGAGCGCGTAATCGGCTGACGTTGCGATGTGCGCTCCGCTGCCGATCACGTCCTGGTCAATCGCGTAATCCAGCGATGCGCCCACTGCCGCGATCAGTAGTATAGACAACGCAGCGATGGAGATCGGCTGCTTCATGGTGTCTTGACTCCTAGCGCCTTTTCAAGCGCAGCGATGCGAGCCTCCAATGTCGCGCTCTTGGCATTGACCTCATTGGCAGCGCACAGCACCAGACTCACCATCGCGTCCAGATCGGCGCCTGGTTCGCCCTTGAGTGTTTCGGTAGTGGTATAAATATAATAAGCGCCTGGATCATCGTTATCCGAATCTGTTCTATATGAGATAGGTACAGCACCGTTTGTTAGTGATTTGTTCGTTGTGGTAAACGTATGAATTACAATGCTATCTTTCGCAGGATGATAGGCTGCCAATGGGAGTGTTGAATAGTCAATGTGTGAATGTCCATTTGTTGTTTTTTCCTTATCTGGCTTGAGCTCGGCTAGTGCATCCAAGCAACCAACCGTCCGACCATCGCGCAATTTCACGCCATTCGCAAAATCACTGAGACTATGACTAGTGAGAGTGTGATAGTGTATCTCGTTCCACC
>Ga0315278_10001459_pt1 | contig 20694 bp, 12 predicted proteins | sample YL17G06_0_MG_FD_203880 | JGI IMG/M metagenome (GOLD analysis project Ga0315278, IMG submission 203880) | Sediment microbial communities from Yellowstone Lake, YNP, Wyoming, USA - YL17G06_0 | ecosystem: Environmental > Aquatic > Freshwater > Lake > Sediment | place: USA: Wyoming | collected... | reverse complement strand
CGGCCGAGGCGGTCTACATCGGATCGCAGGGGCGCCACCTGCCGACGCGGCGCGACCTCAACGCCAACAAGGAACAGTACGTCTCGAAGTCCCGCGCGCGCGACACGGTGCAGGAGTCCTACCTCAGTGCCAGCGTGCCGAACCCGTTCGCGGGGCTGCTGCCAGGCACCAGCTTCAACGGCACGACCGTCGCGCGGTCTCAGCTGCTTCGGGCGTATCCCGAGTTCGGGACCCTCGCTCTGGAGTCGTACGACGGCTCCAGCACCTACAAGGCCGCGCAGTTCAAGGTGGAGAAGCGCTTCTCGGGCGGCCACTCGCTCGTGACGACGTACACCTACTCGAACCTGCGCGACCGGACCGTCTATCTGAACGCCTTTGACGCGGCACCCGAAGACCGCGTCTCACCGGACGACCGGCCGAACCGCTTCACGCTGGCGGGCATCTACGAATTGCCGTTCGGCAAGACCCGCAAGTGGGGTGCGAGCTGGAACGGCGTGGTCGACGGCATCCTCGGCGGCTGGCAGATCACGGCGAACTTCCAGTACCAGAGCGGCCAGCCGTTGACCTGGGGGCACATCTACTACGACGGCAGTCTCAACCCGCAGGACCTGGTCAGCGAAGTGGGCAAGAAGGTCAACGGTCAGATTCTGGGCTTCGACATCCCGGCGTGGACCACGACCGGGTTCTACTTCCCGGACGCGCAGGGCAACATTGCGGACACGCGGATTGCGCTTGGCACGGCGAACGCCCGGTATTTCCCGACGACGGTCGACAGCGTCCGATACCCGAGCCTCCACCTGCTGGATCTCGGGATCACCAAGAACTTCCGGCTGCCGCATAACCAGAAGCTGCAGATCCGCATCGAGGCGATCAACGCCCTCAACGATCAGGTGCTGTGGACGCCCGACACCAGCCCGCGCAGCGGGACGTTCGGCCTGTTCACGTCGCTGCGCAACAATCCGCGGGACCTCCAGCTCGGGGTCAAGTGGACGTTCTAAGCCAGTAGTACGCCGCCGGCAGCCGTCCGCGTCGGCGACTTGCGGAAGACCGTGGCGACGATGAACGCCGCAACCAAGGTTGTCACCGTCTGAACACAGGGGCCTGGCCCCTTTGGGGGCTGACCTAAAGCGGGCCGGGACGGGCAGGGAATCGAGAATGACCACCACTACGACACTTCGGGCTACCGCAATTCTGTCGATGATGCTGATGTGTGGCACGGCGGCTCAGGCTCAGCCGCCCCAGCTTGTCCGGCAGCCGGGAGGTCCGTTTCACGTCGCCTCCCCCAATCGCGAGATCGTCGTCACGCTCACGACCGACGGCCAACTGGCGTGGTCGATTGCCTACCGCGGCGCGGCGCTCACCAACCCCTCTCCGCTCGCGCTCGCGCTCGAGGGCGGTCGCACGCTCGGCATGAAACCTGTGCTGACGACCACGATGGGGCGTGGCGTCGACACGACGCTGAGGCCTCAGGTTCGCTACAGGCGCGCACAGATCCGCGACCACTTCAACGAGTCCACGTTTGTGTTCGCCGGGGATTACTCGCTGCAGGTGCGCGCCTACGACGACGGCGTCGCGTACCGATGGAGGACGACGCTGCCGGGCGAGATCACCGTGGTGAACGAGGAGGCCACGCTCGCGTTCCCGGCCGACCATCCGCTCCTATTCCCTGAGGAGACCAGCCTGCTATCGCACCAGGAGCGGCAGTACAAGGCGCTGAAGATATCGGAGATCACGGGCGGCCGCTTCTCGTCCCTCCCGGCAATGGTCATCCCGGCGTCAGGGCCGAAGATGGTCTTCACCGAGGCCGACCTCTTCGACTACCCCGGCATGGACCTGACCGCCGGCTCCGGCTCGAACAGTCTCAAGGGCCTGTTCCCGGCGTACCCTAAGAGGGTCGAGCTTCGCCGTGATCGCGACGAAGCCGTCGTCGAGCGCGAGCCCTGGATCGCGAAGACGAAGGGCACGCGCGAGTTCCCCTGGCGCGTGCTCGTCATCGCCGATCGCGACGAGACGCTGCTCGACACCGACATCGTCTTCCGCCTTGCGTCGCCGACCGCGATCGCCGATGCGAGCTGGATCCGCCCGGGCAAGGTGGCGTGGGACTGGTGGAACGCGCTGAATATCTACGGCGTGCCGTTCACCTCGGGTGTGAACACCGACACCTACAAGCACTACATCGACTTCGCCGCCGAAAACGGCATCGAGTACATCATCCTCGACGAAGGCTGGTACAAGCTCGGCGACCTCCTGAGCATCACGCCCGGCGTCGACATGGATGCGATTGCCGCCCACGCGAAGACGAAGAAGGTCGGGCTCATCATGTGGGTGATCTGGAAAACGCTCGACATGCAGATGGCGCCCGCGCTCGACCAGTTCGAGAAGTGGGGCGTGAAGGGCATCAAGGTCGACTTCATGCAGCGCGAAGACCAGTGGATGGTGAACTACTACGAGCGGGTCGCGCGCGAGGCGGCGAAGCGGAAGATGCTCGTGGACTTCCACGGCGCCTACAAGCCCACCGGTCTCTACCGCACGTGGCCGAACGTCGTCACGAGCGAAGGCGTGCTCGGCCTCGAGCAGAGCAAGTGGGGCGATCTGGCGTCACCGGACAACGCCGTCACGTTCCCGTTCATGCGGATGCTCGCCGGCCCGGTCGACTATACGCCTGGCGCCATGATGAACGCCGCGAAGAAGGACTTCAAACCGATCTTCGATCGCCCCATGAGCCAGGGCACGCGGTGCCAGCAACTGGCGATGTACGTCGTCTTCGAGAGCCCGCTCCAGATGCTGGCGGACACGCCGTCCAGCTACCGCCGCGAGCCCGCGAGCCTCGAGTTCCTGCGGGCCGTGCCGGCGGTGTGGGACGAGACAAAGGTGCTCAGCGCGAAGGTCGGCGAGCACATCCTCGTCGCGCGCCGATCGGGGCGCGAGTGGTACGTTGGCGCGCTCACGAACTGGACGGCGCGGGACGTCGAGGTCGATCTCTCGTTCCTCGGCGCGGGCGTGGGCGCGGGCGTGGGCGCGTTCGAGGCCGACATATATCGCGACGGCGCGAACGCGGAACGCGTCGGCGTGGACTATGCGCGCGAGAAGAAGGCCGTCACGGCCGCCGATCGCCTGAAGATCCACCTGGCGCCCGGCGGCGGATTCGCGGCGAGGATCGTGCCGCGCTGATTCAACCAACAAGCCGCCGTGCAGGTCAAAGCAGGTATGCAGAAGAACTCCGTGCGGCTTGCCGTCGCCCTGCTCGCCCTGGCCGGCTCCGCGTCGACCCTGGCATCGCCCGAACCCGCACGGAAGCCGAACGTCGTCCTCATCGTGGCGGACGACCTCGGCTACGGCGAACTGACGGTGCAGGGGTTCGAAAAAGACATCCCGACGCCGAACATCGACGCCATCGCGGCACACGGCGTGCGGTTCACCCAGGGGTATGTGTCGGCGCCCCTGTGCAGCCCGACGCGGGCCGGGCTGGCGACGGGCCGTTACCAGCAGCGCTTCGGCCACGAGTTCAACCCCGGGCCGCAGGAGAATGCCAGTTCAACCTTCGGCCTGCCGCGCAGCGAAACGATGCTGGCCGAGCGGATGAAATCACTCGGCTACACCACCGGGATGGTGGGGAAGTGGCATCTCGGTTTCAAGCCGGAGTTGACGCCTCCGCAGCGCGGGTTCGACGCGTTCTTCGGGTTCCTGGGCGGCGCGCACGCGTACCTGCCTGGCCCGAGAGGCGCGAGTATCTACAGGAGCAACACGCCGGTTGTGGAGAAGGAGTACCTGACGGACGCCTTCGCGCGCGAGGCCGTGGCGTTCATCGAGCAGCACAAAGGCGAGCCGTTCTTCCTCTACCTGCCGTTCAACGCGGTGCACGCGCCGCTGCAGGCGCCGGAGAAGTACCTGAGCCGGTTCCCGGACATCAAAGATCAGAAGCGCCGGACCTTCGCCGCGATGACCGCCGCCATGGACGACGCCGTCGGGCGCGTGATGGCGACGCTCGACGAGCTGAAACTGACCGGGCAGACGCTCGTGGTGTTCATCAGCGACAACGGCGGGCCGACGCCGACCACCTCGTCTGGCAACGGGCCGCTGCGCGGTTTCAAGGGCCAGATGTGGGAAGGCGGCATCCGCATCCCGTTCATGATGCAGTGGCCGGGGCGGCTGCCTGCGGGGAAGGTCTACGACCAGCCGGTGATCAGTCTCGACGTCCATCCGACGATCCTTGCGGCGACGGGCGCAGCGATGTCGCCGGACTGGAAACTGGACGGCGTCGACCTCATGCCGTTCCTCACGGGAAGCGCCGCGGGCCGTCCGCACGAGACGCTCTACTGGCGCATGGGCGAAAAGCACGCGATCCGCGCCGGCGACTGGAAAGTGACGGCCGAGCCGGGCACGCCGCCCGGTCTGTTCAATCTCGCGCAGGATGTCGGCGAGAAGACCGACCTGTCGTCGAAGAACCCCGAGAAGATGAAGGAACTCGTGGCGAAGTACGACGCGTGGTCGGCGCAGATGGCCGACGCCGGCCGGGCGGGTGGCGCGAAGAACAAGAAAGCGGCTGCGGGCAGGAAGAAAGGCGGCGCCGCGACGAACAGGCTCGACGCGCGCTTCAAGCAGTTCGACAAGAACGGCGACGGCAAGCTGACGGCGGAAGAGCTGGGCAGGCCGAAGATCTTCACGCAGATGGACGCCAACCGCGACGGCGCCGTCACACTCGAGGAAGCGAAGAAGTACTGGGCGGCGCGCCAGTCGAAATAGCGAGATCGGGGTCAGACTCGAATCTACAGCGTTTCGCGTGAGATTCGAGTCTGACCCCGATCTCCGAGAAGCGCCGCCGTCTCCGCCGCCACGTCTTCGACGCACGCGTCGATGCGCGACTGACGCGTTCGGAAGCTGAGCACGCACACCCGCGCGAGCACCCGCCCATCGATTGTGCAGCCCGTGATCATCACGCGGCCGCGGGACGTCACGCGTTCCATCAGATCGGCGGTGGCGGCGTTCTCCTCCGAGAGCGCCGCTCCCGGCCACGTGAGGTGGAACGCGAACAGCGAGAGCTGCGGCGGCGCTACCATGACGATGCCAGGGGTGGCCGCGATGCGGGCGGCCGCGTCGAGCGCGAGCGTGCGCTTCTCGGCCAGGGCCGCACGGAACCTGGCCGCGCCGAACACTTTCACGGACAGCCACACCCGCAGGCCCTGAAATCCACGCGACAAGTCCGGCCCGTACTGGCAGGGGTCGTAGAACTCGTCCGGGTCCGGCGTGCCGGGCAGGTAACCGGCCGTCGCGCCGTGCACGGCGCGCAGCGCGGATCCGTCGCGGACGAGCAGGGCGCCGGTGCCGTACGGCAGAAAGAGGCCCTTATGCGGATCGAGCGTCAGTGAGTCTGCGCGCGGCAAGCCCTGCAGCAGCGGCCGCAGCTCGGGACACATGTGAAAGAAGGCGCCGTAGGCGCCGTCTACGTGGTGCCACAGGTCCTCAGCGGCGCACAGGTCGGCGATCACGTCGAGCGGATCGACCGCGCCCGTATTGGTCGTGCCCGCCGTCGACGCCACCATGAACGGGCGGAGGCCTCGCGCGCGATCCTCGCGGATGGTCCCAGCCAGCGCGCCGACGTCCATCCGGAACAGGCGGTCGGCGGCGATGCTCCGCACGCGATCCGGCAGGATGCCCGCCAGCCGAGCGGCCTTCGCGATGGAGTGGTGCGCCTGCGTCGACGTGTACAGGACGCCCGACCGGATGTCGTCGCCAAGCAGCCGCTCGCGGGCGCAGACGATGGCATTGAAGCCGGCCATCGACCCGCCCGTGGTCAGCAGCCCGCGCGTCGAGGCTGGGAAGCACATCCAGTCCCGCAGCCAGTCGAGGACATTGGCCTCCAGTTGCACGAGGGCCGGCGCCGCCATCCAGACACCGGTGTAGCGGTTTGTTGAGGCGCTGATGAAGTCCGCGAGCGCCGCGGGAAAGAGCCCGCCGCCCGGGATGTAAGCCAGATAGCCCGGGCCCGGCGTGGTGAACGACCTGGGAATCCAGTCGTTGAAGAGCGCGTCGAGGAGCGGGACGATGTCTTCACCATCTTCCGGCGCGGGCTCACGCAGCGACCGGCAGAGCGCCTCAGCCTGTACGTCTCCGCGCGCCGGTTGCGCGTCGATCGTCGACAGGTGGGCGACGATGCGGTCGAGCGCCTCGGTGGCGAGCGCGCGCATCGCGTCGGGCGTGAGTTCGAGGCTGGCGGGATCGGCATCGAGCATCCCGGCAGCTTCGCAGAAAGCGCACGCGCGGCGCAACCGGGTGCCGCCGCAAGTGCCGCCCGGGAGACGCCGCGTGCCCGTCGCCGCCCGGGCGCGGTTTGGCTACAATAGACGCACTGGTCCCCCTCTTCCCAGGAGCGCACCGATGTCCCTGAGCCGCCGCCGGTTTCTGACCGCCTCGTCTCTGGCGATTGCCGCCTCGTCTCTGGACCTGCAACGCCTCTTCGCGCAGGCGGCGCAGGCCGCCCCGGGCGCCCAGGCTCCTGCACCGGGAGCCGCCGCCGTACCGCAGACCGCTTTCATGCCGCTGCGCGAGTCGGTCGGCTACTTCACCGGGCAGGGCGGCACCATCGGGTATCACATCTCGAAGGACGGCGTCGTCGTTGTCGACGCGCAGATGCCGGCGACGGCGAAGATCTGCCTCGACGGCATCATGGAGCGCGACGGCGGGCGGACCATCGACGTGCTGGTCAACACGCACCATCACGGGGATCACACGGGCGGCAACCCCGTGTTCAAGGCGTCGGTGAAGAAGATCCTGGCGCACGAAAACGTGCCGGAGTTGCAGAAAGCGGCGGCGGTCCGCGCGAAGGCCGCGAGGCCTGATGCGCCGCAGCCCGAGATCGTCCTGCCGACCGAGACCTTCGGCAATACGTGGCGCGAGCAGGTGGGGTCAGACACCCTGTTCCTGAAGTACTACGGCGCCGCGCACACGAAGGGCGACGCCGTGGTGACGTTCGAGAAAGCGAACATCGTGCACATGGGCGACCTGGTATTCAACCGGCGCCATCCGGTCATCGACCGGCCGGGCGGCGCGTCCATCGCGGGCTGGATCAAGGTGCTCGACAAGACCGTGAAGGATCACAAGAAGGACACGATCTTCATCTTCGGCCACGCCAACCCGAAGTTCGCCGTGACCGGCGGTTTCGCGGACCTCGAGTATCAGCGGGATTACCTGTCGGCGCTGCTGGAGTTCGTGCGCGGGCAGATGAAGGAGCTCAAGACGCGCGACGACATCGTCGCCATCACCGAGACGCTGAAGAACTTCCCGGACCACGGCCCGCTCAACAAGAGCGTGCTCGCCGCGGCCTACGACGAACTCGTCACTCCGTAGCCCCGGCCGAAACGCGCCTCTTCGGGGTCAGGCCCAGAGCGGCGCGTTTTGCGCCTTTCCAGGCTGACCCCAAAGGGGCGCACGATGGCCGGCCGATCAGTGTGTCGACTCGATCGCAATCCTCCCGAAGATCGGTCTGACCAGCCTCACGAAATCCGAGAGCTTCATCCTCATCGCATCCACGTGCGTGCCTGCGTTGAAGACGATGTACGGATCGGCGGCGAGGCTGTCGTCGATGTAGACCGGTTGGTGGTACAGCGTGCCGAACGGCGCCATCGCCCCGGTCTCGCACTCGGGGTAGAGGCCCGAGAACTCGTGCTCGGCCGCGAGCCGGACGTGGCGCGCGCCAAGCATGCCGCGAAGCGCGTAGAAATCAAGGCGGTAGTGGGCCGGCAGCACCGCCAGCACCGGCTGGCCGTCGGCGAAACACACGACCGTCTTGGCCCATTCGCGGCCGGGCACGTGTGTGGCCGCGGCTTCTTCCTGGGCCGTGAAGGCCACGCGATGGTGAATCGGGGTGTAGCTGACGCCGTTTTCCCGAACGAAGCGCTCGATGGATGCCGGGATCGCCATGGCGCACCTCTTGTTGGGGGGCAGAGGACAATCTCGGCCCGCGGGGGGCGCCAGTCAAGGTGAGACCGCGTGCCAGGGTGAAACCAGCGGGCGCCGATCGTCAGAGGCGGGAGTCCAGGGCGTCCCAGCGGGCATAGACGGCGTGCAGTTCCTGCTGAACGGTCTCCAGCCGCGCGAGGACCTGGGCGATGGCGTCGGCGCCCGTCCTGTAGAACCCGGGATGGGCGACGGCCTCGCCCAGTTCGCGCAGCTCGGTCTCGAGGGCTTCGATGCGCCCGGGCAGCCGATCGAACTCCCGCTGTTCGTTGAACGACAGCTTCCCGCCTTCGCTCGCTCTCGCGAGCTTCGGCGCGGCAGGCCCGCCTGCGATGGTTTTCGCGAGCTTCGGCGCGGCAGGCCCGCCTCCCGCCTTCGCCCGATTGCCAGGAGACGGGCTACGGCGGGCTTCGCCGCGACGTTCCTGTTCCGGCACGGCCGTCGGTGCGGCACGCTGCCGGATCCAGTCCGTATAGCCCCCGACGTATTCGCGCACGCGGCCGCCGCCCTCGAACACGAACGTGCTCGTCACCGCATTGTCCAGGAACTGCCGGTCGTGGCTCACCAGCAGCAGCGTGCCCGGGAACTCGGCCAACTGCGCCTCGAGCAACTCGAGCGAATCGATGTCGAGATCGTTGGTCGGCTCGTCGAGCACGAGCACGTTAGCGGCCCGCGTGAACAGCCGGGCGAGCAGCAGACGATTGCGCTCGCCGCCGGAGAGCGCGCGCACGGGCGATTGCGCCCGCTCGGGCGGAAACAGGAAGTCGGCGAGGTAGCCGTTCACGTGCCGCGACCGGCCGTTGACCGTCACGGTCTCGTTGCCGTCGCCGATCGTGTCGAACACGGTTCGATCGGGATCGAGCTGCTCCCGCTGCTGATCGTAGTAGGCCACCTGGACGTTGGCGCCGTGCCGGATCGCTCCCTCGTCGGGCGCGATGTCCTCGAGCAGCAGCCGCAGCAGCGTCGTCTTGCCCGCGCCGTTCGGGCCGATGAGGCCGACGCGGTCGCCCCGCATGACGCGGCACGAGAAGCCCTGCACGACGGGACCCTGGCCGAACGTCTTCGAGATGCCCCTCGCTTCAAAGACCATCCGACCCGACGGGTCGGCCGATTCGATCTGCATCCGCACGGCACCGTCCTGCTCGCGGCGTTCGGCCCGGTCCTGCCGCATGGCCATCAGCGCCTTCACGCGGCCCTCGTCGCGCGTCCGGCGGGCCTTCACGCCCTGCCGCAGCCACGCCTCTTCCCCGGCGAGCTTCTTATCGAACTTCTCGCGCAGCAGGGCCTCGTTCGCGAGCCATTCCTCCTTCTTGCGCAGGAAGGTCGCGTAATCGCCAGGCCACGACGTGAGCACGCCGCGATCCAGTTCCACGATGCGCGTCGCGAGCCGCTGAAGGAACGCGCGATCGTGGGTCACGAACATCACGGCGCCCGCGTAATCGGCGAGGAAGTCCTCCAGCCAGGCAATCGCGTCCAAATCGAGATGATTGGTCGGCTCGTCGAGCAGCAGCAGATCCGGTTGCGCCACCAGCGCGCGCGCGAGCAGCACCCGCCGGCGCCAGCCTCCGGACAGGGTGTCGACCACCGCCTCGGACGGCAGCCCGAGGCGCGCCACGACAACCTCGACGCGCTGTTCGAGGCGCCATCCGTCCCGCTCCTCGAGGGTGTGCTGCAGCCGGCCGAGCCGCTCGAGCGCCGCCTCGCTCGGATCCTCCGTCACCGCCACGGCGGCGTGGTGGTACGCCATCACGAGATCGCTGAGATCGCCCAGCCCGTCGGCGACGACGTCGAAGACCGCCCGGGTGTCGGAGAGGGGCACGTCCTGAACGAGGCGCGCCACGCGGGTGCCCGGCTGCTGCCACACGGTGCCGCCGTCGGGCGGCATATCGCCATTGATGATTTGGAGCAGCGTCGACTTGCCGCTGCCGTTGCGCCCGATCAGGCACACGCGTTCCCCGGCCTCCACCTGCAGCGACACTCCTTCGAGGAGCGGCAGATGGCCGAACGCCATGGAAACGCGATCGAGCGTGACGACCGGCATCCCACGAGCGTAGCAGGAAGCCGCTGCGAAAACGCCAACTCCCTAGAACATCTTGTCGAACCAGGCGTCCTCGAGGAGGTTGAACTTCTTCGAGAACGACTTCCCGCCGGCGGTGATGACGACCGAGTACTCTCCCACCTCGGCCGGCACCGTGCCGCCCAGACTCGGATACGCCGGCGGCGCTCCTGCCCCGCGGCCGCCGCCCCCGCCGAACCCGCCACCGCCCGCGCCGCGGCCTCCGGCGGGCGCCGCCGCGACACCCGGCACGCTGACCGGCGTGGCGCGCATGTTCCACAGCACCTGGTTGAGACCCGCCGCGTTCGGGCCCTTGGTCTCGGCGAGCACCCGCGAGCCCTGGATGATCTTCACGACCACGTCACCGGGGGCCGGCGCCTTCTGGTAGTAGTTGATCATCACGCCGTTCGGCTCGCTCTCGCCGTTGAAGTTGGTGGTCGCCGACACGTTGCCGCGCCGCACGATCCATTTCACCTTCGACTCGACCTCGAACAGGTAGAAGTCCTGCGCGAGCGTCTTGTCGCTGATCTCCTCGAGCGCCGAGATGTCCGTGACGAAGATCCCGCGCCCGTGCGTCGCCACGATCAGGTCATGCTCGCGCGGGTGGATCTTCAGGTCGTGCACCGGTTGCGTCGGCAGGCCGTTGCGCATTTCCTGCCACGACTTGCCGCCGTCGATGGAGACGTAGACGCCGAAATCCATGCCGACAAACAGTAGATTCGGGTTGAATGGGTCCTCGCGGATCACGTTGATCGACTTCGCGGGCAGATTGCCGACAATCGACGTCCACGTGGCGCCGTAGTCGGTGGTCTTGTAGACGAACGCCTTGAAGTCGTCGTTGCGCAGGCCGGAGTAGGTGACGTATGCCGTGCCCGGCGCGTGCGAGGACGCGACCACGCGGCTGACCCAGTAGCCCGGGTTGCCGGTGATCTTGTCGTTCAGCTTCGTCCAGGTCTTGCCGCCGTCCTTCGTCATCTGCACGTTGCCGTCGTCGGTGCCGACCCAGATGAGGCCCGACGCGAGCGGCGACTCGTCAACCGTCGTGATCGTACAGTAGGTGACGTTGCCGTCGCCGCCCTTGCCGGTGGGCAGCTTCGCCTTGTCGTTGGTCGTCAGGTCCGGGCTGATCTCGGTCCAGCCCTCGCCGCGGTAGGTGGACTTCAGCAGCTTGTTCGCCGCGTGGTAGACGACGTTGCTGTCGTGCGGCGACACGAGGATCGGCGCGTTCCAGTTGAAGCGCAGCGCCTCGTCGCGTGACGCGATGCTCTTGGTCTCGCCCGTGTAAAGATCCACGCGCGAGAGCGAACCGAACTGCGACTCGTTGTAGAGATAGCGGTTCGTGACGGTGTCGAACACGTTGTAGAAACCGTCGCCGCCGCCCACGTTCTGCCAGTCCTCGAACACGATGCGGCCGCCGCCGCGCTTGCTGCTCGGGCCGCGCACGGAGCCGTTGTCCTGGATGCCCCCGGCGACGTTGTAGGGATACATGTTGTCGTAGCCCACGGCGTAGAACTGCGCCAGCGGCAGCTCGTCAGGGTGATACCAGTTCTTGCCGCCGTCGTAGGTGATCCCCATGCCGTGGTCGTAGCCGAGGATCATGTGGCCCGAGTTGGCCGGGTCGATCCACAGCGCGTGGTTGTCGCCGCCGAAGCGGAAGGGCGAGGTCCAGGTCTTTCCGCCGTCCGTCGAGTGCGTGACCCCGACCGTCATGACGTAGACGTGATTGGCGTCGTTCGGGTCGACGCGGATCTGCATGTAGTAGTAGCCCGGGCCGCCGCCGATCTTCTGCTTGTCGGGGCTGACCTTCTTCCACGTCTTCCCGCCATCGTCCGAGCGGTAGACCTCTTCGCCGATGATGGCGTCGCTCGACTTGCCGGCCCGCAACTCCGCCAGGCGGTCGGCGTCGGACATGCCGACCTTGTTCCCGTTCTCGACGTTCGCGTAGAGGATGAGCGGGTTCTTCGCGTAGACGTCGACGCCGATGCGCCCGAGCATGCCGCCCGGCAGGCCGCCGGTGAGCTTGTTCCACGTCTTGCCCGCGTCCGCCGTCTTGTAGATACCGCTGCCGGGCCCCGCGAGGTTGAACGTCCAGGGCAGGCGTTCCTTGTCGTACGCCGTCGCGTAGAGGATCTTCGCGTTCTTCGGATCCATCACGAGGTCCGCGGCGCCGACCATGCGGCCGTCGGCCTTCACCTCGAGGGACTTGGTCCACGTCTTGCCGCCGTCAATCGTCTTGAACACGCCCCGATCGCCACCCTGGCTGTACAGCGGGCCGAGCGCTGCCACGTAGACGATGTTCGGGTCCTTCGGGTCGATGAGGATGCGGCCGATGTGGTGGCTGTCCTTCAGGCCCATGTTCGTCCAGGTCTTGCCGGCGTCGATCGACTTGTAGACGCCGTCGCCCCAGTAGGTGCTGCGCGACGAGGTGTGCTCGCCAGTGCCGACCCACACGATCTTCGGGTCGGTTGCCGCCACCGCGATATCGCCGATCGAGATGACCGGCTGGGTGTCGAAGATCGACTCCCAGCTGATGCCGTTATTGGCCGACTTCCAGAGGCCGCCCGAGCCGGTGGCGGCGTAGATCGTGTTCGGCTCGAGCGCGGGGACCGCGAAGTCGACGAAGCGGCCGCTCTGGCGCGACGGGCCGATGGCCCGGAACTTGAAGGCCTTCGCCACGTCGGGCGAGAGCGCCTGAGCCGCCGCGCCGGCGGGGAGCAGCGTGAGCATCAGCGCGAACAAGGCGGCCGCGCCAACGAGTCTCAGAACGGGACGAACCAGATGCATGCCATCGCTCCTTGGGAAGCCAGACTGTCGGGATATCCCAGACAAGGAAAAGAGTGCCGGAGACAATCCGGGACACAGTACCGGGAGGCGTCCCGGGGCGTCAAGCGGCGCAGCCGAGATTAGGGTCAGACTCGAATCTCCCGGCACCGGGTCGAGATTCGAGTCTGACCCCAATCTCACCGCCCCCACCCGGGTGTAGGATCTACGAGTCTGATGATGGTCCCGGCAGGTGAGGCGCGTCGGTTGTGGCAGCGCTCGGGCGCGGAGCGGTGGGGTCTGTCCGAGTCGGACTTCGCCGCGGCCCTCGAGCGGAGCGCCGCGTCCCGGTTCGGGAGCGCGACGCCCGCGGACTCGGATGTCGGCGCCTTCCTCGGCGTGCTCCATCACAAGGACCTCGCCCTGGCCGCCGCGTGCGCCGTTGGCCTGGACGCGGCATGGGAGCACTTCGTGCGCGAGTTCCGGCCCGTCCTGCTGCGCGTCGCGGGGAAGGGCCAGCCAGCGGACCGTGTCCGGGACGTGGCCGACTCGATTTACGCGGACTTGTACGGGCTGGAGGAGCGCGCCGGAAGGCGGCGGTCGCTGTTCGACTACTACCACGGCCGCAGCTCCCTCGCCGGCTGGCTGCGGGCGGTCGTCGCACAGCGGATCGTGGACAGGGTGCGCGAATCGCAGCGTTTCGATCCGCTGCCGGATGACGAGGCGCCTGTCGCGCTCGGCGCTCGGGGCGAGGATCCGGATGTCGACCGCGCCCGGTATCTGGCACTGGTCCGGCTCGCGCTGACCGGCGCAATCGCCGGGCTGGACGCGCACGAGCGGCTTCGCCTGTCGCTCTACTACGCGCGGGAGATGACGCTGAAGGCCATCGGGCGCGTGCTCGGCGAGTCGGAGGCCACCGCGTCGCGCAAACTCGAGCGGACGCGGCGCACGATGCGCGAGACCATCGAGCGCCGCCTGCGCGACCAGCAGCGCCTGACGGATGCCGAGATTGCCCTCTGCTTCGACTACGCGCGCACGGACCCGGCGTTCGATCTGGCGCGGGCGCTGCCGCTGCCGGAGACCGAGAGTCCGTGATGTGGGATGCCCTTGGGGATGTAGCCCGGGGACTCGAGACCCCGTGGGCCTGCAAGCGTGACCGCCGGAATCGTTCTTCAGTAGGGGAGGCCTGACGTGAGCACGGACCGACAGCGGGATGCCGACCTGGATCGGCTGCTGCGCGCACAGCTTCGGCGGGAGCCCGCCGGGCCGCTGGGCGCGTGCCCCGATGCCGGGATGCTCGCGGCGTGTATCGAGGGCGGCGTGGCCGGAGATGAGCGGACCGCGCTCGAGGCCCATCTGGCCACGTGCGGGCGCTGCCAGGACGTGCTGGCGGCGATGGATCTCGAGTCACCGGCATCGCCGGCTGCCGCCCCGGCCCCGGTGGCGGCCGCGCGCCGGCCGTGGCTCTGGCGCGGGCACCTGCACTGGCTGATCCCGGTGGGCGCGGCGACCGCGCTTGTCGTCTACGTGGCCTCGAAACCCGCGATCGCGCCGTACTTCCCGCCCACCGGTCCCGGACCGGATACGCAGATGTCCGAGTTACGGCCGACAGCGCAAACGCCCGGCGTGTCGGGCTTCGCGTCTCGTCCGGATGAGCGGCCGGCTCCGGCATCGCAGGCGACACCCGCGCCAGCGCGTGCCGCTCAGGCCTCCGAGGCCGCACCGCCGAAGCAGGCCACACCACCAGCCGCAGAAGGGCGATCCGAACGGGAACGGGCAGTCGCCGCCGCGCCGCCGTTCGCGCCGGTGGTTCCGCCGACTCCCTCGAAGGACGAGCGTGCGGCCGCGCCCGCGAATACGGCTGAACGGTTGGCGCTGGACGTCGACGCGTCAAAGCGCGCGGCCGCGCCCGCCGCTCCGGTGCCCCAGGCGGCGCGCGTCGCGCCAGCTCCCGTCGCGCCTGCAAAGCCGGCGGTCGTCGTCGCCGAGGCTGCTCCCCAGGCCGGTGCAGGCGTTGCCCAGAGCATCGCTGCGACCCAGACCGCCGCCAAGGGCACCGCCGCCGATGCGGCCGCCCCCGTCCAACTGAAGAGCGCCTCGGCGGAGCGCGTGCTCCACACGGCCGCCTCCGATCTCATCGAGGTGTCGGCCCCGGGCGGCCAGGTCCAGTGGCGCGTCGGGTCCGAGGGCGCGATTTGGCGCTCGGCAGACGAGGGCCGGAGCTGGTATCCGCAGAAGTCCGGTGTGAAGGCCGCGCTGCTGGCGGCCACCGCCCCGTCGATCTCGACCTGCTGGGCCGTCGGCGCCGGCGGCACGGTCCTGCTGACCGACGACGGCGAGCGCTGGGAACGCCGGCCGTTTCCCGAGAAGACCGACCTGGTGGCTGTCGACGCCCGCTCGGCCCATGACGCCACCGTCACGACACGCGACGGCCGGCGGTTCACCACCGCCGACCGCGGCGCCACCTGGACCCCCCACCAGTAATTCGGGGACGGGGCCGATTTCAAGGGCCGGATTTCATTTCCTTCCACGCGCTCGCCGCAGGGCCGTGGCAGTTTCTGCGTACCCGTCCGCCAAAATGAGACTGAACTGAGAAATTGGGCCAGACCCCAATTTCTGTCGCGGAAATGATACGCGGGCTGGTGCAAGAAACCGCAGCCTCCCCGTTCTCTGTGCAGAACGAGGGAGGTTCCGATGACTGCGATCCGAATCCTGACAGTCGTAACCCTGATAGTGGCCGCGGGCGCGGCCGTGGCGAGCCGGCAGACGCCCGAGACGACGCCGATGGCCCGCGATCGCGAGACGATGACCGCAGCGGACCAGGGCGACCTGGCGGTGACGGTCTACAACTCGAGCCTTGCGCTGGTGCGCGACATCCGTGAGTTCACGCTGCCAGCCGGGGAGTCCGACCTGCACTTCGTAGACATCGCCGCGACCGTCAACCCGGCGACCGTCCATCTGCGATCGCTCACTGAACCGTCGAGACTGAGCGTGCTCGAGCAGAATTACGAGTTCGACCTGCTCGAGCCCGAGAAGCTCCTCCGCAAGTACGTTGGCCGAGACGTCACGCTGGTCCGCACGCGTATGCAGAACGGCAGCGCCACGCAGGAGGAAGTCACGGCGCGCCTCGTCAGCTACAACAACGGGCCGATCTGGAAGATCGGGAACGACTACGTGACCGGCCTCGGCTCGGATCACATCCGCTTCCCCGAGCTGCCGTCGAATCTCTACAGCCGGCCGACGCTGGTCTGGCGGCTGGCGAATCGCGGCGGCGCGCGCCACCGCGTCGAAACGTCGTATCTGGCCGGCGGACTCTCGTGGCAGGCCGACTACGTGCTCACTGTCGGCCGCGACGACAAAGCCGCCGATCTGGACGGCTGGGTCACGCTCACCAACGGCAGCGGCACGACGTTCCGGGACGCGAAGCTCCAGTTCGTGGCAGGCGACCTCAACCGCGTCGCGCCCGCCCGCCAGAAGGGCGCGATGGAAGCGATGGCGGACATGCGCGCCGCCGCCGCGCCGGCTATGGTCCAGGAGGCGTTCTCGGAGTACCACCTCTACACGCTCGGACGCCGCACCACGATTGCGAACCAGCAAACCAAACAGCTCTCGCTGCTGAACGGCACCGGCGTTCCCGTCGAGAAGCGCTACGTGGTCGACGGCCAGTCGTTCTACTACCGTAATCGGCGCAGTCCGGGCGCGCCGCTGAAGGACCAGGTGCAGGTCTTCTACCGGTTCAAGAACGACGACAAGAGCGGGCTGGGTGCGCCGATGCCCCAGGGCGTCATCCGCGTCTACCAGGCCGATTCGAAGGGCGGCCTGCAGTTTGTCGGCGAGGACCGCATCGACCACACGCCGAAGGACGAGACGATCGATCTCAAGATCGGCAACGCCTTCGACGTCGTTTGCGAGCGTAACCAGACCGACTTCGAGAAGATCAGCGACACGGTCTACGAGATGGAGTTCGCCATCACGCTGCGCAACCACAAGGCCGTGCCGATTGCCGTCCAGGTGAACGAGCCCGTCGGCGGCACATGGCGCATGGTGCGGTCGACCCACGAGTGGCAGAAGACGGCCGCCTGGGCCGCGCAGTTCACGGTGCCCGTGCCGGCCGACTCGTCGGCGACGCTGAAGTACCGGGTCCGGGTCACCTACTAGGAGTAAACTACGACAACCGCCGGGCCACTGCCCGGCGGCTTTTGTCGAGGTGACCAGCGATGTTCGATGCCGCCATCTACCGCGCGCGCCGTGAGCAGTTGAAAAAGGACGTCGGGTCCGGCGTCATCCTCCTCCTCGGCAACGACGAGGTGGGGATGAACTACGCCGCCAACACCTATCACTTCCGGCAGGACAGCACGTTCCTGTATTTCTTCGCCGTCGATCTGCCCGGCCTGGCTGCCGTGATCGACATCGACCAGAACACCGAGACCCTCTACGGCGACGACCTCACGGTGGACGACATCGTGTGGACGGGGCCGCAGCCGACGGTCGCGGACAACTGCAAACCGGCCGGCATCGCGGCGCACGCGCCGATGGCGACACTCGAGTCGTACCTGGCCGGCGTCATCGCCCAGGGCCGGCGCATCCACTATCTCAAGCCGTACCGCACCGAGCACACGCTGAAGATCACGGCGCTGCTCGGGATCAAGCCGTCGATGGCCGCGCCGTACCGCTCCGAGCCGCTGCACAAGGCGATCGTTACCCAGCGGAGCATCAAATCCGCCGAGGAGATCGCGGACATCGAGCGCGCCATCGGCGTGTCCCGCGAGATGTACCTGACGGCGATGGCCGCCGCGAAACCGGGCAAGCACGAGTACGAGGTGGTGGCCGAGATCATCCGCGTGGCGAAGATGCGCGGCTGCGACCTGTCGTTCCCGATCATCTGCTCGGTGCACGGCGAGACGCTGCACAACCATCATCACGCCAACCTGATGCAGGCCGGCGACGTGATGGTGCTCGACTGCGGCGTCGAGACGCCTAACAAGAACGCCAGCGACATCACGCGCACCATTCCCGTCGGCGGGACGTTCACCGCGCAACAGCGGCTCATCTACGACGTCGTGCTGAAGACGCAGATGGCGGCCATCGGCGCCATCAAGCCGGGCGTGCCCTACCGCGACGTCCACATGCTCGCCGCGAAGACCATCGCGACAGGTCTCAAGGCCGCGGGCCTCATGAAGGGCGACGTCGACGAGGCGGTGGCCGCCGGCGCGCACGCGATGTTCTTCCCGCACGGCCTGGGCCACATGATGGGCATGGACGTGCACGACATGGAGAACATCGGCGAGCAGTACGTGGGGTACGGCGACGGCATCGAGCGCAGCACGCAGTTCGGCACCGCGTACCTGCGTCTCGCGCGAAAACTCCAGCCAGGCTTCGTGCTGACTGTCGAGCCGGGGATCTACTTCATCCCGCAGCTCATCGACCAGTGGAAGGCCGAGCGCCGCAACGAAGCCTTTATCAACTTCGATGAGGTTGAGAAATTCAGAAACGCGCGCGGGTACCGCATCGAAGACGACGTGGTCGTGACGCCGGCCGGGAACAACGTCCTCGGGCCGCCGATCCCGAAGACGGTCGACGAGGTGCAGGCGGCGTGTAAGTAGCAGGACCGCCCACACGAGTTTGGGGTCAGACTCGAATCTCCGGAGTGTGGACGAGATTCGACTCTGACCCCGAACGTTTCGGCTACTGCGCGAGCGCTTTCTCGATCGCCGCGCGCAGTTCCGGGGCGTCAGGCGCCACCCGGCTCGCAAAGAACGCGACGACCTTGCCGTTCTTGTCCACGACGTACTTGCTGAAGTTCCACGCGGGAAGGTTGCCCGACTCCCCGAGGAACGCATAGACCGGTGACTGCCCGGCGCCGGCCTTCGTGACGACCTTCTCGAACAGCGGGAACGTGACGTCGTAGGTTCGCTTGCAGAACTGCTGGATCTCTTCGGCCGTCCCAGGCTCCTGGCCGCCGAAGTCGTTGCTCGGGAACCCAAGGAGCACGACGCCCTTCGGCGCCATGTCGCGAGAGAGCTTCTCGAGGCCCGTGTACTGCGGCGTATAGCCGCACTGGCTGGCCACGTTCACCACCAGGGCCACCTTGCCGCGATAGGCGCCCAGATCCGCGGGCTTGCCGGCCAGCGTGTTCACGCTCAGGTCGTAGAACGAACCGGTTCCCATCGGTGTCGCAAACACCACGGACGGGGCGAAGAAGGTCGAACGCGCCCACAGCCCCGCCGCGAGCAATATCACAACCACGCCGGTCAACAACAGCATACGCATCGTCAATCGCCCTCCCCAAAGGTGCATGTTCAACTAGACGCCGCTGCCCCGGCGGACGGTCCCGGATGGCTGTCACCAGTGTCCACCTGGGCCCGCGAGAGACGGGGCGATGGCGTCCTTCACGTGGCCCCGGGTACACCTGGGCAGCAGGCCGCGCCGAAGGCGGACGGCGAGATCGATCTACCAGGTCACGGAACGCCCGCTGAACGAGGTCGAGTTCGCCGAGAGGTATGCGTAATTGGCAGCGGTCTGGGCCCGCAGCGACGCTTCACTTTCGCCGCCCATGTTGCTCCACGCGCTTCCACCCCCAGCGTCGCTGGATCGGGGCTTGGGCACGGTCAGGCCCAGCCAGTCGAGCTCGCGGCCGAACTGGGCCGCCATCGCCGCCCTCTGCTGCGCATTGGCGTTCTGCCATGCGCCGCGCACGTGGGCATAGATCTTCTCCGCATTGCAGAAGGTGTACTGCAGGTGGGCCGGGAACCGGTCGAAACCGGTCACGATCGCGTTGCGCACGGTGGCCGCCGAGTCGGCGGTCACCAGGGATGCATCGCGCCCGCTCGCGACCCACATGAAGTACAGCATTTCGAGCGTGGCCTCGAGGTCGGCCTGGGTGAAGGTCGATTTCGCCTCGGCAGCGGTGGTGCCCGCGGGCCGCGCGGCCGTGGTGGCCTTCAGTTGCACGCCTCGCCGCTGGATGGCGTCATTCATGGCGACGGCCCACTCCATTCCGATCTTCGCGCCGTTCCCGAAGCGGTCCGCCATCACCGCCTTGACCTCAGCCTTGTTCTTTTCGCGCTCCGCCGGCGTCCCCTGCTGCAGCCCGTTGAGGATGCTCTCGCCGCCCAGCGCGATGACCTTCCGTCCTTCCGCATCCTGCTGCTTCTGGTAGTAGGTGACGAAGTGGCGCTGCATGAGCTCGAACTCGGACTCGGTGAGCTGGATGTCGAACACATATGACAGGAGGTTGGCGAATGCGTTGAGAGATCCGCGCGTCAGCGGCGGCTCGCCATGGACGACCACCGTGTCAGCGGCCGGCCGCCTGAAGTCCTGCCGAATCTGCTGCGCGGCCTTTGCCATCGTCGAGGTGTCGAGCAGCGACCGGCCTGGGGCGACCGGCGCGGGCGCTGCGCCGGCGGCGCTCGACGCCTCGACCGCAAACGTCGCGACCGACGCATCGCCCTGCCTGAAGTTCGCCTCGTCGCTCTGGAGCGCGGACACGGCCACGAGAAGCGCGAACCGGTTCCCCGTCGTTGCCAGCATGTAGCCGCGCTCGACCGGCGCGTCTCGCGTGGGGCGATACGTGAGGTCACAGCGGATGGCCGGCTTGCCGCCAAGCGTGGCGCGCGAGAACTGCTGTCCCGTGATCTCGCCGTTCTCCTGGATCTGCCCGATCACCGCAGCGAAGAGGGCCTGCGCCACCTCTTCAAGGCTGCCGCGCTGGGCCCCGAGCGCCAGGGACACCACTTCGATCTTCGCGGCCGTCTCGGCCGCGCCCGCGGCAAACGACGTGCTGAACCCGTTGTCGCCCACCGGGCCGCGCGTGACGGTCCACCCAGCCGGCGGCCGAATCGCGAACGCGCCGTCGGGGGCAGCATAGCCGGCCATCTGGGCCGAGAGCGCGCATGTCAGCGCAAGAGCGAACGTCGTCGCGATGG
>Ga0315278_10001458_pt1 | contig 20704 bp, 21 predicted proteins | sample YL17G06_0_MG_FD_203880 | JGI IMG/M metagenome (GOLD analysis project Ga0315278, IMG submission 203880) | Sediment microbial communities from Yellowstone Lake, YNP, Wyoming, USA - YL17G06_0 | ecosystem: Environmental > Aquatic > Freshwater > Lake > Sediment | place: USA: Wyoming | collected... | reverse complement strand
GGCTCCTCGACCACATGGCCGCATGGCAGCCGCCGCCGCTCGAATTCCATCTCGACTGGTCGGCCACGTGAGCCGCTGCTGACGGGACCGGGGTTCCACAGCCGAGTCCGCCTGCGGCGGATGTCGTGCCGGCTGCGGTGCAGCGTGACGCGCCGCCCTTATTCCTGTTGCGCTGCGATCGCCACTTCGGGGCGACTCTTACCTTGCAGCCACGCGAGCGTGTAGGCGGCCACCATGCTTCCTTTACGGGCGGCGCGCTCAAACCAATAGCGTGCTTCGTCGGGGTCGCGCTGAATGCCAGGCACGCACCGCGACTCGATGCACAGGTACATGAAGCCGAGTGTCTCCTGTGCGCGCACGTCGTCGTTCTTGGCCGCGGCGCGCAACGGCGCGATCACATCTGCGTAGCCGAGGTCGGCGACCTGCCCCGCCTCCTGGACGTCGCCGGATCCCGCCATGGCCACGGTCGCCAAACCGACCATCAGTGCGAACCCGAGGAACACGGCGAAGAGACGTCGGCCCGATCTTGTCCGTGTAATGCAAGCGAAGGTGCGCTCGTTGCCGTTCAGCTCGACGCCGCTTTGGGATCCTGCGGTGACGTTCCTCATGCTGCCTCCCTTGTTCGTTGTCCGCCGCGCTGTGCGATCGGCCCGATACGAAGCGTAGAAGGCCAGCGGTTGCGAGGTGGGGGAGAATTGCCCCGGCTCTTGTGATCCATTCACCGCCAGCGCCGAGAGCACGCGGCGGGAGAACCCTCCCGAGTGTTGACTCCGGCCCTTCGACCATGCTAAAAAACAAACACTCGTTTGCTTTTTCGACCATGGCCTCCGCCCGCCCCGCCCGCGCCCCGCGCGCCGACAACCGCCTCCCGCTGATCCTCGACGAGGCGGCGCGCCTGTTCAGCGCGCAGGGTTTCCACGGCACGTCGGTGCGCGACATCGTGCGCGCGATCGACATGCTGCCGGGCTCGCTCTACTACCACTTCGCCACCAAGGAGGCGTTGCTCGCCGCGGTGTATGCCGAGGGCGTGCGGCGGATTTCCGAATTGGTCGAAGCGGCGATCGCCGGCAAGCGCGATCCGTGGGAGCGGCTCGAAGCGGCGTGCGTGGCGCACCTCGAGGCGTTGCTGGGAGCGGGCGACTACGCGCAGGTCGTCATCCGCGTGCGGCCCGCGGATGCGCCGTCCGTCGCCGGCGAGCTGGTGAAGCGGCGCGACGCGTACGAAAAGCTCTTCGTGGACCTCGTGCAGGGGTTGCCGCTCGCGCGCAACGTCGACCGGCGCAGCCTGCGGCTGATGCTGCTCGGCGCCCTCAACTGGTCGCAGACCTGGTATCAACCGGGCCGCGACAGCCCCAAGGTGATTGCGCGGCGGTTCGTGAACCTGCTGCGCGAGCAACTGGACAAGGAGTGAATGTGGTCATCCGCCCGAAAGTCCTGATCACGAAAATCGGCTTCGACGGCCACGATCGTGGCAGCCGCGTCATCGCCGCCTATCTGCGCGACGCCGGCATGGAGGTGATCTACACGCCGCCGTGGCAGGAGATCCCGGCCGTGGTCAAGCTCGCGACCGAGGAGGACGTAGACGTGATCGGCATCTCCTCGCTCGCCACCGATCATTTGATCGTGCCAAAGGTCATGGACGCGCTGCGCGCCGCGGGCCTGGGCGACGTGGTCGTCATCGTCGGCGGCATCGTTCCCGACGAGGACGAACAGGCGCTGCTCGCGAGCGGCGTTGCGCGCGTGTTTCACCCGGGCGCCGGCCTCGAAGAGATCGCCCGGTATATCCGTGAAGTGACGCCGCGTGTGCGTGCGGCGAGGGTCACGACGTGACCCGAGACGCGCGCGCAAGCGGCGTCATCCCGGCGAACGGGATCCAGGAGTTTTCGCCGACCACAGACTGGACCCCATCGGCTTCCGCCGGGGTGACGGAGGAGTGAAATGAACAAGCCGCTCGAGACCAAGCTGATCGACACCCCCGCGGCCCGCTGGCAGGCCGAGTACGCCGAGCAAATCGGCGCGGACAAGCCGGTCCTCAACCGTTCCGGCATCGCGATCGAACCGCTCTACACGTCGCGCGATTCCGACACTGCGCAGTACGGAGAGGCGCTCGGCTTCCCTGGCCAGCCGCCCTACACGCGCGGCATCTACCCGACGATGCATCGCGGGCGCACCTGGACCCAGCGGCAGCTGATCGGCCTCGGCACTCCGGCGGACTACAACACGCGCCTGCTCGACATCCTCGACCAGGGCGCCACCGCCGTCTCGCTCATCCCCTGCAACTCGGTGTTCCGCGGCTACGACATGGACGAGGTGCACGAGGAGCTGCTCGGCACCTGCGGGACGGTGGTCAACACCGCCGACCACATGGACCGCGCGCTTCGTGGCGTCGACCTCGCGCGCACCTCTTGCGCGCTGAACGATCCGAGCCCCTTCACACTGCTCGCCTTCCTGCTCGCAACGGCGAAGCGGCGCGGTGTCGACTGGCGCACGATCAGCGGGACGTCGAACCAGAGCGATTACCTTTCGCACTACGTCGCCAACCACATGTTCTTCCGCATCGCGCTGCCAGGCGCACGACGGATCCTTGCCGACCACATCGACTACTGCAACCGCTTCGTGCCGAAGTGGAACCCGATGTCGGTCGTCGGGCAGCACATGCAGCAGGGCGGCGCGAACCCCGCCGAGGCGATGGCGTTCACGCTTTCCTCCGCGATCCAGAACGCCGACGACTGCGTCGCGCGCGGGATCGATCCCGACCAGTTCCTGCCGCGCTTCACGTTCTTCTTCGACATTTCGATCTCGTTCTTCGAGGAAATCGCGAAGTTCCGCGCTGGTCGCCGCATCTGGGCGCGCGTCGCGCGCGAGCGCTGGGGCGCGCAAGACCCGCGCTCGTGGCGCTTCAAGTTCCACGCGCAGACCTCCGGTGTCGACCTCACGCGGCAGCAGCCGCTGAACAACGTTGCGCGCGTCGCGGTCCAGGCGATGGCCGGCATCTTCGGCGGCCTCCAGTCGCTGCACACCGACAGCTACGACGAGGCACTGTCCTGCCCGACCGAAGCCGGCGCGCGGATCGCGGTGGCGACGCAGAATCTCCTGCGCGAAGAAGCGCACCTCACCGACGTGATCGACCCGCTCGGTGGCAGCTATTACATCGAGCAACTCACCGACCAGATGGAAGCCGAGATCTTGCGAATCATGGGGCTCGTCGAGGACGCGGGCGGCATGTACCGGGCGGTCGAGGCGGGTCTGGTCCAGAAAATGATCGGCGAGTCGGCGCGACGCTTCCAGGCGAGCGTCGAGTCGGGCGCGCAGACGATCGTGGGCGTGAACGCCTACCAGGTCGAAGAGGACCGTAGCGCGCGCCGGCCGCTCGAGCGCCCCGATCCGGCGCACATGCGGGCGCACATCGAGTCGTTCAAAGCGTTCAAGGCGGCGCGCTCAGCGGCCACAGTGCGCCAGGCGCTCGACGCGCTCGGCGCGGCCGCGCTGGATCCGCGCGAGAACGTGTTCGGCAAGGTGGTCGAGGCGGCCGAGGCGGGCTGCACGCACAGCGAGATCTGCGGGCGGCTGCGGAAGGAGCTCGGGTTCGGACACGTGCAGGCGGTGGTCTAGCCCGGTGAACCCTGCGGAGCACCCCCTCCTCGCTCCGGTCCTTGCCGGCGACCGGCGCTCGATCGCGCGGGCGATCACGACGATGGAGGTCGAGGGGCCTGCGAGCGGCGCGCTGCGCGCGGGGCTGGCGCGCCACGTCGGCCGGGCGCACGTGATCGGCATCACCGGCGCGCCCGGCGCGGGCAAGTCGACGCTCATCAATGCAATGCTCGGCGAGCTGCTCGCGCGCGGCCGGCAGATCGGCGTCATCGCGGTCGACCCGTCGAGCCCGGTGACCGGCGGCGCGGTGCTCGGGGATCGGGTCCGCATGGGCGAGCACGGCGCCGACGACCGCGTGTTCATCCGCTCGGTGGCCGCGCGCGGCCATCTCGGCGGCGTGTCGCGCCAGACCAGCCAGATCATCGACGTGCTCGACGCCGCGGGGTTCGACACGATCATCGTCGAGACGGTGGGCACCGGGCAGTCCGAAGTCGAGATCGCGGGCCTCGCCGACACGAAGGTCGTCGTGTGCGCCCCCGGGCTGGGCGACGACGTGCAGGCGATCAAGGCGGGCATTCTGGAGATCGCCGACATCCTGGCCGTGAACAGGGGCGACTCGCCGCTTGCGCTCGACACCGAGCGCAGCCTGCGCGACATGCTGCGCCTGCGCCGCCGCCGCGAATGGGAGGTGCGCGTCCTGCGCACGACGGCGACGACGCGAGAGGGCGTCGCGGCGCTCGCCGACGCGATCGAGGCGCATGCGGCGCACGCCGGCCGCGGACGGCGCCTGCGCACGCACGCCGTGGCCACGACGCACGACCGCGCTACCGTCGATCGCGCGCTGGCTGCGCATCGCATGCCGCAACGCTTCCGCGCAACGCCAGTGAAGCGCGAGGCGGTGGAGGCGATCCTGGCCGCGGCGCACCCGGCGCTCGGCACAGTCGAGGCCCCCGCATGGCGCATCTACGCGCTCGCCGGCGAGCCGCTCGCGCGGCTGGTGGCGGCACTCCGGCTGGAGGGATGGGCCGACCCCGACTCGGGCGCACCGCTCTCGCTCATCTTCACGGCCTCGCGTCCGCTGGGCCGGAGCGACTGGCTCGACTGCGGCATGTACATCGAGGCGCTGCTCGCCGCCGCGCGCGGACGCGGACTGGCGACGTTCTTCCGCACTTCGGTGGCCCGCTATCACGACACGATCGAGCGCGAGCTCGGAGTGGGGCCCAACGAGATCGTCATCGCGGCGCTGAAGCTCGGATATCCAGAGCCCGCCACGGAAACGGGCCGCGCCGCCGGCGAGCGGGAGCCGGTCGCGGACATCGCGCGGTTCGTGGGGTTCGACTGACGTGGACCGCGACGAACCGGCCCGCAAGCGGGTCGCCGAAATGGCTGCGCACGATCCGTTCGTGCGCAGCCTCGGCATCGAGTACATCGGCGGCGGATTCGGCCGCGCGGCGGTCTCGCTGAAGGTGCGCAAGGAGCACCTCAATTTCAACGGCACCTGTCACGGCGGCGTGATCTTTGCGCTCGCCGACACCGCGTTCGGGCTCGCCGCGAACTCGCACGGCGCGGTCGCCGCCGGCATCGACGCGCACATCACCTACCAGGTGGCGGTGCAGGCAGGCGACGTGCTGACGGCGAACGCGATCGAGATCACGCGCTCGCGCCGGCTGGGCGTGTATCGGGTGGACGTGACGCGGGCGGACGGCACGCCGGTTTCCTCGTTCACCGCCACCGTCTACGTGACGTCCCAGCCCCACGACGCCAAGCACGCGTGAAGCAATGACCTTCGCCCTGCCCTACAGCGACGAGCATCACGCCTTTCGCGAGACCGTCCGGCGGTTCGTCGACCGCGAGGTCGTGCCGCACCACCGCGAATGGGAGAACCAGGGCCGCGTGCCGCGCGAGCTGTGGCACAAGGCGGGCGAGCTGGGGTTCCTCTGCCCTGCGGCTCCGGCGGAGTACGGGGGCGGCGGCGGCGACTTCCTGCTCTCGACGATCGTCACCGAGGAGCTGTGCTGGGCGGGCGCCACCGGGCCGCTCTTCTACCTGCACTCGGACATCGTCGCGCCGTACCTCCTCCACTACGGCACCGAGGAGCAGAAGCACAAGTGGCTTCCTCGCATGGCCTCCGGGGAAACGATCTCCGGCATCTGCATGACCGAGCCCGGCGCCGGCAGCGACGTCGCCGCGATCCGCACCCGCGCGCGGCGCGATGGGAATGAGCTCGTGATCAGTGGCCAGAAGATCTTCATCTCGAACGGCCAGATCGCCGACCTGTTCCTAGTGGCGGCGAAGACCGACCCAGACGCCGGCGCGAAAGGCGTGAGCCTCGTGCTGGTCGAATCGGATCGTCCGGGCTTCGCGCGCGGGCGCAACCTCGAGAAGATCGGGATGCACGCGCAGGACACCTCGGAGCTCTTCTTCGACGAAGTGCGCGTCCCTGCGTCCAACCTGCTCGGCGCGGAGGGCAAGGGGTTCGGCTACCTGATGAGCCAGCTGCCGCAGGAGCGGCTGCTGGTCGCGATCGGCGCGGTCGCGGCCGCCGAATCGGCGATCAAGTGGACGCTCGACTACGTGCGCGACCGCAAGGCCTTCGGCGCGCCGCTCGCGGAGAAGCAGCACGTGCGCTTCGCGCTTACCGAAGCTCACACCGAGGTCACCATCGGCCGCGCGTTCCTGGACCATTGCATCGCCCTGCACCTCGAGGGCCAGCTCGATACCGCGACCGCGTCGATGGCGAAATACTGGCTCTCCGACATGCAGAACCGCGTGATCGACGCCTGCCTGCAGCTGCACGGCGGCTACGGCTACATGCGCGAGTACCCGATCGCCCGGGCCTGGGCCGACGCGCGCGTTCAGCGTATATACGGCGGCGCAAACGAGATCATGAAAGAGATCATCGCCCGGAAGCTGTTTGAGGGGCGGTAGTCCCCCCGCCCCCCAAGCTCACCCGCGCTTCGCCATCACCACCGCGTCGTCGACGACCTTGAGCGGCGTTCCGCCCCAAAGAAGCGCGGCGTAGAAGTGCTGCTCCAGGTTGGTCTTCTTCAGCGCTTCCCACTTGACCTGGTCGAGCAGGATCACTTGGCCCGTCATGCCCATCTCGCCGATGATCGTGAAGATGCCCTGGGTCACCGGGCCGGTGGGCTCCTTGTCCCACTTGACTGACTCGACGGTGCTGATCGTCTTCGACTGCTCCCCGGGGAAGGCGGAGTAGACGCCGTTGGCGCCGTCGCTCGTGCGCAGCGAACAGGCGACGCGGGAACCTCTTGGCTTGGCGGGGGTCGGTGCAGACATCGAAAGCTCCGTGTGACGCGCGTCAGTATCTCAGATTCTCGATCAGCGTCGCCATTCCCTGCCCGGCGCCGCAGCACATGCTTATGATCGCGTAGCGGCCCGGCGACGCGACAAGGTGGTGCATCGCGGTGATCGTCATTCGGATCCCGGTCGCGCCCGGCGGGTGGCCGATCGAGATGCCGCCGCCGTAGAGGTTCGTCCGGTCGCGCGGAATCTTCAGTGCCGCCTCGGCGTGCAGGTTCACCACCGCGAACGCCTCGTTGATCTCGAAGTAGTCGATGTCGTCGATTTTCATGCCGGTGCGCTTCAGCAGCGCATCGATCGCCGGGACCGGCCCGGCGCCCATGATCTCGGGCGGGACGCCCACGGTCACGTACGCGACCACGCGCGCCTCCGGGCGCACGCCCGCGTGCTCGAGCGCGCCGCGTGAGCCGACGATCACCGCCGCTGCGCCGTCGGTCACGCCGCTCGAGTTGCCCGCCGTCACGCAACCGCCGGTGCGGAACGCGGGCTTCAACGTCGCGAGCTTCTCGCGCGTGACACCGAATCGCGGGAACTCGTCGCGCTCGAAGGGGCGCTTGCCCTTGCCTTCGGGAACCTCGATCGGAGCGATCTGCTGGGCGAGGAACCCGCCCTCGATCGCCGTCTTCGCGCGCGACTGGCTCATGAACCCCCAGTCGTCCATGGCGTCGCGCTTGTAGCCGAACCGCTCGGTCAGGTTCTCGGCGGTCTCGCCCATCAGCTCGCGGGAGAACGGGCAGCGGTAGGCGTAGTCGAGCCCGTCGTCGAGCGTCGCAGGCCCGCGTTGCACGCCCCAGCGCGTGCCCTGCGAGACGTACGGCACGCGCGAGAAATTCTCACCGCCCACCGCGAGCGCGATCTCGGAGAGACCTTCGCGCACGTACTGCGCGGCGCTCGCGATCGCCTGCGACCCGGACGCGCAGGCGCGATTGACCGAAAACGCGCTCGACTCGATTGGCATTCCTGCGCCGAGCGCCACCTTGCGGCTTACGAAGTGCCCGTCGTAGTCGACCGGCGCGACGTTGCCGAACACGAGGTGATCGACCCGCGCGGCCGCGAGCCCCGCCTTGTCGAGGCACGCCTTCGCGGCGTGGACGCCGAGCGCGGCGAGCGGCACCTGGCGCAACGACTTGCCGAAATCGCCGAAGGGCGTGCGCATCCCGCCCGCGAGCACCACATCCACGTCCGCCATCGCCGGTCTCCTCCCGGCGAGGATTCTAAAGAGAGAATCGCCGCCTGAGCGGCTATTCTTCTTGAGTCGGGGAGCGCGGGGGGGTGCCCCCTCGCATCGTCAAGGCCGGCCGCGAGCGCATGCTATAGTCGGCGCGCTCGCGAGCGTGGCGTGAGATCGCGCGGCGGATCCCTTCCGAGGAGGCGTCTTGAACATCCTGGAAGCCGAGGGACTCACCCTCAGCTTCGGCGGCATCCGTGCGCTCGCCGACGTATCGATCGCCGTGCCCCAGGGCAGCATCACCGCGATCATCGGCCCCAACGGCGCGGGCAAGACCAGCCTCTTCAACGCGATCTCCGGCTTCTATCGGCCGGAGCGCGGCACGATCCGGTTCGCCGGCGCCGACATCACGCGCGTGCGGGGCCATGCGCGGGCCGCGCTCGGCCTTGCCCGCACGTTCCAGAACGTGGCGCTGTTCCGCGGCATGACGGTGCTCGACAACATCAAGCTCGGCGGGCATCACCGCCTCGCGGCCGGCGCGCTCGGCGCGATGTGGTACCTGGGCCGCGCGGCGGCGGAAGAATCGCGCCTGCGCGCGGAGCTCGAACGCGAGGTGATCGACTTCCTCGAGATCGACCACATCCGCGACCTCCCGATCGACGCGCTCGCCTACGGGCTGCAGAAGCGCGTCGAGCTCGCGCGCGCCCTCGCGATGCAGCCGAAGGTGCTGATGCTCGACGAGCCGGTCGCCGGGATGAACCGCGAGGAGACCGAGGATATGGCGCGCTTCATCCTCGACATCCAGGAGGAGCGCGGCATCACGGTGATGCTGGTGGAGCACGACATGGGCCTGGTGATGGACATCTCGAGCCACGTCGTGGTGCTCAATTTCGGCCAGGAGATCGCGAGCGGCACGCCGGCGGAGGTGCGGGCGAACCCCGCCGTGATCGCCGCGTATCTCGGCGAAAAGGCCGCGAAGCAGAGGGCAGCGTGACGACATTGCGTCTCCAGGTCCGCACCCCCACCCCAGCCCTCCCCCTGACAGAGGGAGGGTGAGAAGCCGATGGACTGGCTCCTTCTCGCCGAGTTCAGCATCGTCGGTCTGCTCTCGGGCGGCGTGCTGGCGCTGATCGCGCTCGGCTTCGTGCTCGTCTACAAGGGCACGCGCGTCATCAACTTCGCGATGGGCGAGTTCATGATGGTCGGCGCGTATCTGTTCTGGACCACCCACGTGTTCATGCAGCTGCCATGGTGGGTGGCGCTCGCGCTCACGCTTGTCGGAATCGCCCTGCTCGGCGCGGTCGTGGAGCGCTTCGTCCTGCGCCCGCTCGCCGGCCAGCCGGTCATCAGCATCGTGATGGCCACGATCGGCCTCGGCGCGGTGCTGCACGGCGTGGCCGAGGCGATCTGGGGCGGCGCCAACCTGTCGCTGCCGCAGCTCCTTCCACGCCAGCCGTTCATGCTCGGCGAGATCCTCGTTCCCGGCCAGGTGCTGTGGAGCTTCGTGCTGGCGGTCGCGCTGATCGCAGGCTTCACCGCGTACTTCCACTACTCCAAGGGCGGCGTCTCGATGCGGGCCGCGGCATCCGACCCGGTGACAGCGTACGCAATGGGCATCGACGTGCGCAAGATGCAGCGCCTCACCTGGATCTTCGCCGGCGTCACCGGCGCAGTGGCCGGCGTCATCGTGGCGTCGATGACCAGCCTCTCCCCGACGCTCGGCACGGTGGCGCTCGGCGTGCTCGCGGTGATCATCCTCGGCGGGCTGGACAGCATCGCCGGCGCGATCATCGCCGGCCTGATCGTCGGCTGGCTCGAGAGCATCACCGTCGCGTTCGTCGGCGGCCAGGCGCGCGACCTCGTGCCCTACCTCGTGGTCCTCGTGATCTTGATGGTGCGGCCCTATGGGCTGTTCGGCACGCGCGACATCGAGAGGCTCTGAGCGGGCATGCGCATCGGAGATTTCCACGCCAGCTATCGCCACGACGAGGCGCTGTTCGACACGCGCGTGCAGCGTGCGTGGTTCGCGGTGCTGGTAGTCGCGCTCCTGGCGTTCCCGTTCGTCGGCGGAGCGTACTTCGTCTATCTCGCGTGCCTGCTGGGGATCCACCTCATCAGCGCGGCAGGCCTCAACATCATGACCGGCTACACCGGGCTGATCTCGCTCGGGCACGCGGCCTTCATGGGCGTCGGCTGCTACACCGTGGCGGTGGCCGAAAGGGCGGGCATCCCCTTCTACGTCGCGCTGCCGCTCGCAGGCTGCGTGAGCGCGGCAATCGGTCTGGTGGTCGGCGTGCCTAGCTTGCGCATCAAGGGTCTGTATTTCGCCGTGGCCACGCTCGCCGCCCAGTTCGTGCTCGGTTTCGTCTTCCGCGAATGGGAATCGGTGACCGGCGGCGTGCGCGGCGCGAACGTCCCGGCCGCGTCGCTCTTCGGGTTCGAGCTGGCGGGGGATCAGCGCATCTACTTTCTGATCGTGCCGCTCGCGGTCGTGATGCTCCTCGGTGCCCGCAACCTGTTCCGCACCCGGGTCGGCCGCGCCTTCATCGCGATCCGCGACCGCGACATCTCGGCCGAGGTGCTCGGAATCAGTCTTTTCCACTACAAGCTGCTCGCTTTCGGGATCGGGTCCTTCTACGCGGGGGTGGCGGGCGGGCTGTGGGGCTACTTCTTCCGCGTGGCGACGCCGGAGCTGTTCGGGTTTCCGCTCTCGGTCTTCTATCTGGCCGCGATCATCGTCGGCGGGCTGGGGTCGATCCTCGGCACGGTCCTGGGCGCGACCTTCATGACGATGGTCCCGGAAGTCCTGCGCGCGATGGTCGGCTGGGCCCAGGCGCTGGGCCTGCAGGACGCCAGCGTGTTCCTGGCCTCGATCCGGCAGGTGGTGTTCGGCCTGCTGATCGTCGGCTTTCTGATCTTCGAGCCGCACGGGCTGGCCGAGATCTGGCGGCGCGTGCGCCGATTCTTCCATCTCTGGCCGTTCCGGACGTAGCATCCCCCGATATTCGATCCACCTGAAGAGGAGACAGACATGAGCATCTTCGATCGCCGCAGATTCATCGGCTCCAGCCTGGCCGCAAGCGCGACCGCCGCGCTCGGCGCCCCGCTGCGCGTGTTCGCGCAATCGGGCGAGATCGTCATCGGCGCCGCGCCGCCGATCACCGGCGTGTTCGCGTTCGCGGGGGCGGGCCTGCACGCGGGACTCGGCGACTGGGTCGAGTGGAAGAACACGCAAGGCGGCATCGCGGGACGCAAGCTGCGCTACGTCGCCGAAGATTCGAGCTACAAGGTCGATCAATCCGTCGCGATCTTCAAGAAGCTCGTCGCCCAGTACAGGCCGCCCGTGTTCTACGGCGACTCGACCGGCTGGGCGAAGGCGATCGCGCCCGAAGTGAGCCAACTCGGTTCGCTGCTCGCGACCGGGCCGTCCTTCTCGTCCGATCTCGCCGATCCGGTCAAGGCACCGTACTACTTCATGCCCGGCCCGACCTACTCCGGCATGATCGAGATCCTGCTGGAGCACGTGAGCCGCAACGCGAGCTCGACCAAGCCGTCGGTTGCGTTCGTCTATTCCGACACCGAGTTCGGGCGCGACCCGATTTCGGCCGGCAAGGCGAAGGCCGCGAAGCTGGGCCTCCCCGTCGTGCTCGAGATCATCACAAAGCCGGGGGCGGTCGACGTCTCCGCCGAAATGATCAAGCTGCGCCGCGCGAAGCCCGACTTCGTGATCTTCCACGGCTACGTGCTCGCGCCGATCCCGGAGTTCATCCGCCAGATCCGCGAGGCCGGCCTGAGCTCGCGCGGGATGGGGACGATCTACAGCATGGACAAGACCACGATCGACCAGATGGGCGCGGTCGGCGCGGGCTTCCTCGGCGTGATGCCCTACCGCTACTCGTTCGACAGCCAGAAGACCCCGACGATGGAGCTGATCCGCGAGGTGGGCTCGAAGAAGCCCGGCACCCCCTGGCAGACGCTGTTCTATACGCAGGGGTGGCTGGTCGGCATGATCTTCGACCAGGTGATCGGCCGCACGCTCAGCGCGAAGAAAGAACTCACGGGGCCGAACATGAAAGCGGCGCTCGAGTCGATCAACAAGTGGGACACGGGCGGCATCTTCGGTGTGCCGGTATCGATGAAGACGCACGCGATCCCGGTCGGCCGCACGTACCTGGTGACCGGCAAGTCGATCGAGCCGGCTTCGGACTGGATCACGATCGGGTAGCGCCCGGGGAAGCGGCCGCAGTGGGCGCCTCAGCGCTGAGCGTCGAGAACCTGGAGGTGGTCTACCACCACACCATCCAGGTTCTGCGCGGGCTCTCGCTCGAGGTGCCCGAGCGCGGCATCGTCGCGCTGCTCGGCGGAAATGGCGCGGGCAAGACCACCACGCTGAAGGCGGTATCCGGCCTGCTCCCGCTCGAGAACGGCGAGATCGGGGCGGGCGCGATCCGATTTCGCGGCGAGCGCATCGACGCGACCGCGCCGCACCTGCTCGCGCGCCGCGGGATCGTGCACGTGCGCGAAGGGCGGCGCGTGTTCGAGGACCTGACGGTGCAGGAGAACCTCGTCGCCGCGACCAACGCCCTCACCGGACGCTCGGTCAAGCCCGACTTCGAGATGGTGTACGGCTATTTCCCGCGGCTCGCGGAGCGCCGCAAGCAGCTCGCGGGCTACCTCTCCGGCGGCGAGCAGCAGATGCTCGCGATCGGCCGCGCGCTCGTCGCCGAGCCCGCGCTGATGCTGCTCGACGAACCCTCGCTCGGACTCGCGCCGATGGTGGTCGACGAGATCTTCGAAATCGTCGCGCGCATCAATCGCGAGCGCGGCGTGGCGATGCTGCTCGTCGAGCAGAACGCGATGGTGGCGTTCGGCATCGCCGCCTACGGCTACATCATGGAAAACGGCCGCGTCGTGATCGACGGCCCTACCGAGCGGCTCGTAGCCGACCCGGACGTGCAGCGCTTCTATCTCGGCTACGGCGAGCAGAGCACCGAGGTGGCGAGCTTCCGCGACGTGAAGCACTACAAGCGGCGCAAGCGCTGGCTGTCGTGAGCCCGCTGTCGTGACCCCGCGGAACCGCTCCAAGGGCGAACACCCGAGCGCACTTCGCGCGAGGGTAGTCCAATGAGCCCGCAGGACCGCTCCAAGGGCGAACACCCGAGCGCACTTCGCGCGAGGGTAGTCCAATGAGTACGCGTCCACCACCCGACGCCACGCTTCCGCAGCGGCTGCGCTTCTGGGCGCAGACGTGGCCCGACCGCGTCGCGTTTCGGCAGAAGGACTTCGGCATTTGGCAGCCCTACACCTGGGCCGAATACGACCGGCTCGCGCGGTGCTTCGGGCTCGGCATGAAGAAGCTCGGGTTGCCGCCCGGCGGGCACGTCGCGATCGTCAGCGAGAACCGCAAGGAATGGGTGATCGCGCAGCTCGGCCTCGGCATGGTCGGCGGGGTCCCGGTAGGCGTCTATCCGACCAGCCCCGCAGAGGAGGTCGAATTCCTGCTGGCGCTCTCGGAGTCGCGCTACGTCGTGTGCGAGGATCAGGAACAGGTCGACAAGGTGCTCGAGTGCCGGGCGCGCCTGCCGGCACTCGAGGCGATCGTCGTCATCGACCCGAAGGGCCTGCGCCGCTACGACCGCACGGCGCTCCACGACTTCGAGGCGGTGCTGCGACTCGGCGCGGAGCTCGAGCGCGCGCAGCCACGGCTCGTCGACGAGCGCCTGGCGGCGCAGCGCGGCGACGATACGGCGCTGATGATCTTCACTTCAGGGTCGACCGGGCGCCCGAAGGCCGCGATGATTTCCTACGACAACATCAACGCGGCCGCGGAGGGCGGCGTCGAGATGTACGCCTTCGTCGCAGCGGACTCGGTCCTCTCCTATCTGCCCCTGTGCCACGTTGCCGAGCAGAGCTTCACGGTGTTCGTGCCGCTCGCGGTAGGCGCGACCGTGAACTTCGCCGAGAGCCTGCGCACGGTGCAGTCTGACCTGCGCGAGATCGCGCCGACGATCTTCCTCGGCGTACCGCGCATCTGGGAAAAGCTGCACGCCGCGATGGACATCAAGGCGCGCGAGGCGGGCGGTGCCCGGCGGCGCCTGTTCGAGTACGCGTTCGAGGCGGTGCAGGGCTTCGCGGTGAAACCGCGCGCCACCTGGTCATTCGCGAACCGGCTCGCGTTCGGGTTCTGGCATCTCCTCGTCTTTCGCGCGCTCGCGAACTTCATCGGGTTGCGCCGCTGCCGGCTCGCGTTCTCGGGGACTGCGCCGGTGTCGCCGGATTTGCTCGCGTTCTATCGCGTGCTCGGCGTGCCGATCCTCGAGATCTACGGCATGACCGAGGTCTCGGGACTCGCGCTCGGGCAGCAGACCGGTTACTCGCCGCCCGGCACCGTCGGCGTCGGCACGCCGACCGTGGAGGTGCGGCTGGCGGACGACGGCGAGGTGCTGATGCGCGGGCGCACCGTCTTCAAGGGCTACTACCGCAACCCGGAGGCCACGGCGGAGATCGTCGACGCGGACGGCTGGCTGCACTCCGGCGACATCGGCGAATGGGTGAACGTCGACGCACCGGGAAAGAGAGGGAGCCCTACGCTGCGCGAGATCCGGATCGTCGACCGCAAGAAGGACATCATGATCACCTCCGGCGGCAAGAACATCGCGCCCTCCGAAGTGGAGAACCTGCTCAAATTCAGCCCCTTCATCCGCGAGGCGGTGGTGATCGGCGAGCGGCGGCACTTCGTGAGCGCGCTCCTCCAGGTCGACTACGAGACGGTCGGCAAGTGGGCCGAGGAGCACGGCGTCGCCTACACCAACTACCGGAACCTGGCGGAGAACGAGCGCGTGCGCGCGCTCATCCAGGCCGAGGTGGACAAGGCGAACGCGCGCATGCCGCGCGTGCAGAGCGTGCGCAAGTTCCACATCCTCGCCAAGGAGCTCGACCACGACGACGGCGAGATGACCGCGACGCTAAAGCTGCGCCGCAAGAATATCGAGGAGAAGTACGCCGACGTGATCGAGGCGCTGTACCGCGACGCGGCCCCGGAGCCGGCGCCGAGCTGAGCGGCAGCGAATCGTGCGCCGTCGCAGTCAGCGCGGGACCGCCTCCCGCGCCGCCTTGACGGCTTCGTCGATGATGAGGGCCTGCCGCGCGGGATCGGCCGGTCCGCACACCGACTCGCAGCGCCAGTTCGTGGTGTCCTCGAAGTCGCAATGCGAAGCGCCGTCGATGCGCTCGGCGCGGCGCTTCGGCAGCCATTCGGCGATCCGCCGCGCGCTGCCGCCGACGTTGCACGGGCCGCTCGGCGCCCGCAGCACGAGCGCGGGCGCTTGCAGGTTGCGCGCAGCGCCCTCGGAGATTCCAAACGTGTCGACCGGGTCGAGACCGATCCAGAGCGCGAGCCGCGGTACGCGATCGGTCGCGAGCAGCGCTGCCAGACCGCCGGCGGAGGTGCCGATCAGCACGACCGGCCGCGCGTCGAGCCCGTGCTCCGCTTTCATCGCTTTAACGAGCGCCACGATCGCATCGGCGTTCGCGTCATGCTGGATCCAGTGCGGAAGGTCGGGCACGGCGACTACGAACCCCTCCTCGGCCAGGCGCGCCGCGAGCATGCCGTGCCGTCCCCGTGATCGCGTGAATCCGTGCGCGATGACGACGAGCCCGCGCGGCGGCAACGCGGACGGCAGATAGATGTCCACCTCGGTCGCCTGGTCGGCAAGAGTGAAGGGGCGCGTGTCCACGGTAACCGCCGCTGCGGCGCCGGCCGCAACGAGCGCGAGGAGGAAGGCGATCAATCGCGTCATGCCAGTTCCGTAACGCGGCTCGGCGCCTCGGGGTTTACCCGCGATCTCGAATGAGGGCTTGCTAGAATCGCCGTGTGACCCGCCTCGACCGCATGGCAGGCGTCGCGCGCTCGCTCGCCCTGTCCTACGGCATCCCGTTCCGCGCGCGGCGCCTGGCGCGACTTTACGCGCCGTTCATCGGATCCGGCGGGCTCGCATTCGACCTCGGCGCGCACGCCGGCAACCGGGTGCGCGCGTTCCGCCGGCTCGGCGCCCGGGTCGTTGCCGTGGAGCCGCAGCCCGACTTCGTGCGCTTGCTCGAGGCACTGTACGGGCGCGATCGAAACGTCACGATCGTGCCGGCGGCGGTCGGGCGCGCGATCGGCGCAGCCACGCTTCATGCGTCCGAGCGGACTCCGACCGTCACAACGCTTTCTCCGGACTGGGCGACGCGCGTCGGCGCCGATGCGTCGTTTCGCGGCGTGCGCTGGACGCCGGGGGCGCGCGTGCCGGTGACCACGCTCGATGCGCTGATCGCGGCGCACGGGCGCCCGGATTTCGTGAAGCTCGACGTGGAAGGGTACGAAGCCGAGGCGCTCGCCGGTCTCTCCACGCCGGTCGCCGCGCTCTCCTTCGAGTACCTGGCGGCGGCGCGCGCGGTCGCACTCGACTGCGTGGATCGTCTCGGCGCGCTCGGGGACTACACCTACAACTGGTCGGCCGGCGAGCGGCAGCGGCTCGCCGAGAGCGCGTGGCTAGAGGCCGATGCGATTCGCGCCTGGCTGCGGGCGCTCCCCGCCGGCGCCGGGTCCGGCGACGTGTACGCCAGGCTGCGCGTCTGATCCGAACGCGCGCAGCAGGAGCGGCGTGAGCGCGTGCGTGCGCCCGATCGGCGTCCGCGGCGGGTCGACGCCGTGCGTGAAGCCAGACGCCACCAGCTCGTCGACGATGGCACGACGGCTCGCGATCACATGCACGGGAACGTCCCATGACGGCTGCTCCCCGGCCACGCCCGCCGGGGGCTGGTGATCGCCCAGTATGACCAGGACGAAGTCCGCGTCGGGCCGTTCGCGCAGGTAGCCCGCGAGCGAGGCGAGCGCATAGCCGATCGCATCGGCGTACGCCGGGTCGAGATCCTGCCACTCCGCCCGCTCGGACTGCAGCGCCTGCACGACCGCGGCGTCATAGGGCTGGTCGGACAGCAGTCGCGCCCAGTTGGGCTGATACGGCGGCATGGGCCGGAACGGCGCGTGACTCGTGATCGTGGGGAAGAACACGAGCAGCGGCTGACGCGCCGACTGCGCGAGCTCCGCACGATCGAGCTTGCCGAGTGCGTACTGGTCGGGAATGCGCCACCAGCCGAAGGCGGGGCCGCGGTAGTCGAGCCTTCCGGCGTCGTAGACCGCGTCGAAGCCGTACAGCGCCACGCCCTCGCGCCAGTCCTGGCGCAGCCCGGGCATCAGAGCGATCGTCCGGTACCCGGCACGCGCGAACGCATGCACGAGGGTGTCGCGCCGCTGCGTGGTCAGCAGGTTATAGGTGTCGCCGCCGCGCACCTCGACCCCCGCGAGAAGGCTCGCGTGCGCGAGCCACGACGCGCCGCCGAAGGTCGGCGACTCGACGAAGGCCGAAGCGATCGCGCGCCCGCTCGCTGCGGCCGCGGCGGCGAGCGCTGCGCGGCTCGCGGCCACGCGCGGGGCGAGCGCAGGCCGATCGTAGGTCGCCGCGCCGTAGGACTCGATGAATACGACAAATACGTCGGCGCCCTGAACGCGTCCGAGGCCAACGCTGAAGTCGGGGCTCGCCTCGAGGTCCGGCCCGCTCCCGCTCAGCGCCTGCGCGAGCAGCACGCCCTGGCGGGCGAAGCTCGCGCTCACCGGAGCGGCGAACCCCCCGCCCGAGAATGGGTACGCGGCGCACACGCCGGCCGCAGCGAGCGCGATCGCGCGGCGCGATGTCGGGATCGCGAGCGCCGCGCCGACGCGCGCCCACGCCCAGCGCGCGAGCGCGTAGAGGGCGACGAGTCCGACGGCGACGCCCGCGACCGCCGCTAGCGTCAGCCACAGGGGCGCCGCTTCGGCGAACATCGCGATGACGCGCGGGACGTGCGGCACGTCGTAGTGGAGATTGATGGGCCGCCCGTAGAGCTCGCGCGCGGTGACCTCGACGTAGCGCCCCAGCGCGAGCGTCGTGAACGCAATGGCAAGCCCGGCGAGCACGCGGCGCGGCGGCGGGCCGAACCGCGCCGCCGCGAGCGCCAGCGCGAGCACGACCGCGGCGAGCTCGATCGACAGGTCCGACCGGGGCCGGATCCACAGCGTCGGCCAAAGGCTGTCGAAAGTCAGGCCGAAGTTGAGCAGCGCCAGCGCGATGAGCGCCGTTGCTCCCTGCCGCCACGTCGAGCGCATCGACCGGTCTACTTCCGTCGCGCCTCGAATTCGACCATGAGCTCCACGGTGTCGCCCACCCAGCCGTTCGCGACCCCGTAGTTCATGCCGAAGCGACTGCGCCGGAAGCTGCCCCGCGCCGACGCGCCCATCACGTACGCCTTGTCCCCGGGAAGCTCGTACGGCCCGCTCTTGTTCCAGGTCACGTCGAAGCTGACCGGCTCGGTCTTGCCGAGGAGCTCGAGCTGTCCCTCGACGACGAACGTGCGCTCCCCGGTGCGCTTCGCCTTGGCGCCCTTGAAGACGATCTGCGGAAACTCCCCGGCGTTGAGGAAGTCGGCGCCGCGCAGGTGGTTGTCGCGCTTGCGGTGGTGGGTGAAGACACTCGCGGCGTCGACCACGAGCCGCACGTCCGAGAGCGTGGCGGTGGTCTCGTCGAAGGTGAACGAGCCGCTCGCCTTCTGGAACAAGCCGATCACGCGCGCGTAGCCGAGGTGCTGGACGAGGAATCCGACGCTGAGATGCTCGGGGTCGATTTCGTAGCGGGCGGGCTGGGCCTGCGCCGCGCCGTGTGCGGCGAGCGCGAGACCCAGTCCGAGCAATCGCGCGAGCAGTCGCGCCGGCAGTCGGGTCATGGTCGGAGATCCTCCGCGTGAGCGTGGAGCCATAGCGTGTCGACGAGGAAGGAATAGCACAGGAATGCGAGCGCGCCGGCCGCAACGAGCGTGCCGGCCGGCGGCGGGACCCCGGGCACGAGCACGACGACCAGCGCGATCATCTGCACCGCGGCCGCGGACTTGCGCCGGAAGGTCGGCGCGAGCGCTCGCCGCAGCCACGGCCAGCAGCGGCCGGCCGCCACGAACGCATAGCGCAGCAGTCCCGACGCGAGCACCCACGGCCCGACGTGCCCCGACTGCCAGGCGAGCGCCGCGAGCACCATGACCAGCGCCGCATCCGTCTCCATGTCGAAGCGCGCGCCGAACGCGCTCGCGAGGCCAGTCGCGCGCGCGATCCGGCCATCGACGAAATCGAGCGCGACCGCGGCGCCGCCGAGCGCGGCGGCGAACGCCATAGTCCGCGGCGCATCGCCCGCGCCGATGAGCGCGGCGGCGAGCGCGACGAGCGCCGCCCGCGCCAGCGTCACGTGGTTGGCCCAACCGAAGCGCGCAAAAGGATGGTGCCCGGGCAGCGTCGCAACGATCAATATCGCGATTGCGGCAACGCCGGCAACCGCCTTCGGCGCGTAAGTCGACCCGAGCGACAACGCCTCGCTCGCCGCGACGGCGCACAGCCCTACTCCCGCCAGGGCGATAACGGCTCCCGCCAGGGCGCCCCGGAGGAGCCTTCCGCGTCGATCCGCGACTGCGCCGTCGATGAGCATTGCCTAGTATCCTTGACCGTCTTCGGCGTCGGGCGAAGTGCCCCGATCGTCGTCCCGCCCGCACCCAGCTCCGTGTCCGCCGCCGACGCCCGCGCCTTCTGGATCACCGCCCCCCGCAACGGTGAGATACGCAGCGCGCCGCTCGGCCGATGCGGTCCCGACGAGGTGCGGGTCCGCGCACTCTACAGCGGCATCAGCCGGGGTACGGAAGCGCTCGTCTTCCGCGGCGAGGTGCCGCCCGGGGAATACGCGCGCATGCGCGCGCCCTTCCAGGCGGGCGAGTTTCCGGCACCGGTCAAGTACGGCTACGCGAGCGTCGGCGAGGTCGAGGAAGGTCCCCCGGCGCTGCGCGGCCGCCGCGTGTTCTGCCTCCATCCGCACCAGACGCACTACGTCGTGCCGGCGGCGGCCGTCCACCCGCTGCCCGAAGCGGTGCCCGCGGCGCGCGCGATACTCGCGGCCAATCTCGAGACCGCGATCAACGGCCTCTGGGACGCGGACGTGCGGCTCGGCGATCGCGTCGCCGTCGTCGGCGCGGGCGCGCTCGGCTGCCTCGTCGCCCGGCTCGCCGGGCGCGTGCCCGGCTGCGAGGTCGAGCTCGTCGACCCGAACCCGCGCCGCGCGGCGATCGCCGGCGCGCTGGGCGTCGGCTTCGCCGCGCCCGCCGACGCACGCACCGAGGCCGACCTCGTGATCCACGCGAGCGGCACTGCGGAAGGCGCGCGCCTCGCGCTCGTGCTCGCCGGTTTCGAGGCAAAGGTGGTCGAGTTGAGCTGGTTCGGCACGCGCAGCGTCGCGCTCCCCCTCGGCGAGGGCTTCCACGCCCAGAGGCTGACGCTCAAGTCTTCGCAGGTCGGCACCGTCGCCGCTGCGCAGCGCGCGCGGTGGACCCACGCGCGGCGGCTCGGGCTGGCGCTGCGACTCCTCGACGATGCCGCGCTCGACGTCCTCGTCACCGGCGAGGACCGGTTCGAGGACCTGCCGCGGGCCATGGCCCGGCTCGCGACCGACCCCGGCGACACGATCTGCCATCGCATCGTCTACGACTGAACGGAGTCCCATGACCACCCGCATGTAC
>Ga0315278_10001456_pt1 | contig 20732 bp, 22 predicted proteins | sample YL17G06_0_MG_FD_203880 | JGI IMG/M metagenome (GOLD analysis project Ga0315278, IMG submission 203880) | Sediment microbial communities from Yellowstone Lake, YNP, Wyoming, USA - YL17G06_0 | ecosystem: Environmental > Aquatic > Freshwater > Lake > Sediment | place: USA: Wyoming | collected... | reverse complement strand
ATACTCTCACAGTAATAACTCCTTTCTAAATGGAAAACAGCCGGGTCTCGAAACCTCGGCTGTCCCAAATTGCTGCTGATTTTATATGGAAAAACTACGCGTCTACTTTAAGCATTGCCTTCCAGCGCTCACTCTCTAATGAGCAAGAACAGGATCATCTGACTGGTGGTGATCAAAGTATTTGACTCTCTGATTCCTATCACTGGTCATTATTTCCTTCTCAGTTCTAAAACAATTTCTTCGGCCATTTTTACTTCATCCCTGAGCTTTTTGACTGCTGTGTAACTGACAACGGTAAGATCTTCGGAGCACCCGGTATTGTCTTCGGAATCTAGAAGGGCATTTGCAGCACTTAAGAGTTTCTTGATTTCTTTCATTTACATCAATCTCCTTTCATGCATGGATGTAATAATTCCTTCGAATATTTGAGAGTTAGGCTGCGAGTTTGACGGTTTTCGACGCTTTATTTCTCAACTTGATCAGCATCTTTCCTTTTTTTATCTGGATGCTGGTTATCTTTGAGATGTCCACACCGGCAAGGTCAAGGCCTTTCAGCAGATCATATTTGCTGTAAGCTCCGGTTACATGCATAAGGTCCCTGTCAATCTCGTTGTCGAAAGATTCCCGCTGGGTGTTGTAAGTGTCACAGTCAGGATCTTCACAGTACAGAAACCGGTCGAACATTGCAGTGGTTATGTCATGGACATCCCTTGGATATTTTGTATAGAAAATCTCAGCATCACTCCATCCTCCGACAAGGGCCAGAATGCCGATCTTTTTATCGCCACATGTAATCCTGCCTGCCTTCGTCCAGGTATAGTTTTCTCTCGCTGGCGTACCGTCGCATATGATCTGAAGAGGGTATTCCCTGTCGATCACCTTGAGCCAGGAAGGATGTTTACGGGTTAAAGATACAGCCTCAATGGTTCCTTCCGGCAAAACGAGACAGTCAGTGTCTTCGTCTGATCTATCCGTCTTTTGACCGTTGCTATCCTCCAGGCCTTTTATGGTGACGGAAGACACTATTTCATTTATCGGAGAGGACTCATTCACATGGACAATTCTTTTTGATTTACTGCTGCTGTTCCAGGATTCGACAGGGTAATGCGGTTCATCAACATGGACGTAGAATCTCTTCAGTGTGTCCATTTCGTCCTGTGTAGCAATACACTCCATGGCCTCCATAATATTAAGCACTTTGAATTCGTCAGTTTTTTCAGGGTCGTTGAGGTAATCGATGCAGTAAGCGGCGACCTTGTCCCTGACAAATCTATAAAACGCTTCGAGCTTTGCGTCTTCCTTGATTGTTGTTCGATATGGAAGCACCGGGGTTAAAATCGATCCCTGTCTGACATCAACATAGACACAAGTGTAATAAGTTGAACATTCAATCGGAATGCCGTACCAGACAACGGTCATCTTTGATTTGAGGCATTGCGGAGTTTCCGGGAAATGAGAACCGACTACGATGTACACATTATTCCCTTCGTAGGCTGTTTCTATGACATGATCCCGATTTCTACAGGCACCATCACGCAGGTTTTCCTTTTTAAGTGACTTTCCGTTAACGGTGATGTCCAATGGGAAGTAGCGCAGTGAACTATTCACATTCTGCATGATGTTCCCGGCTATCTCCTTTTTCAGCATGGCCCTAAGGAAAAAGCCGTCTGTTTTCTCACGCGGATCGATGTTATCCAGGATGTTCTTGCGGTAAGAGGCAGACTCAAGATATTTCCTGCAGTCAACGGTAATCGTGCCGAAATTGCTCTGAAAGGTCACCTCAGTGGAAATGCAGAGTAAGAAAAATAGACCCCAACCTGCCGGGTTTTGTGCAGATTCAACTACTGGATTCCAGTCTGATTCGGCAAGGATAAAAATCGCTTCAGGACAGTCACAACCTTCCCCGTTGTCCCAGGCGGTAAGAACATTATCACTGAGTCTGATATCAAGCAGGCTCGCGTCTGCTCTGGACGCGTTCTGGGCGAGTTCTATGAAAACATTGGAGGGCTTGTCGAAAAAATAAGGGAGCTTCTTGAAAAGTCTGTCTTCATTAATTGACTTCATAGGGTTTTCTCCTTTTGAGAATTCTTTGAATGCAGAAACTACAGAAATGTTTAGGTTTTGCAATTGGAAGTTATATTTGGATTGCCATTGATTTACAGCTGAGGCCCGGATACAAGGCTAAAACAGTCTCATCGGCATAAGAATGCAGATATGATCCTGGCTGCCGTTGTTTGTGAAGATCACGGGAGATACTGCGTCTGCAAGGGAGAGAGTTACCTTATCCGTCTTGAATGCGGAAACAGCATCAATAAGATACCGGGAATTAAAGCCTATCTTGATCGGCTCATTACTGTACTCGATGTCGACCACATCTCTTGCTTCACCGAGGCCGGGATTGGTTGACGAAACGGTCATTGTTTTCGGCTCAACCCCCAAGAAAACGGTATTGGAGCCCTCTTTCGACATGATCGAAGCCTTCCTTATGGCTTTCACGAAAGACTCTGTCTCCACGTGAACGACCTTGTCGTTGCTGTTCGGTATAACAGATTCGTAGTTGGGATAGTCCCCATCGACGAGCCTTGCCATGAAATCCACTCCGCCGGCAGTGAAAAGTATGTGCTGACTGCCGATGCTGCAGGATACGGTACCCTCCCCTGCCAGGAACTTCTTAAGTTCCGAGGCAGCTTTTCTCGGAACGATAACCTTCTTTTCATCTCCCTCTGAAAGTTCCACACCCTTGTTAATCAGGGCCATCCTGTGTCCATCGGTAGCAACGACTGTTATCAGCTTCCTGTCAGGCTTCATGTGGAAAAGGAGGCCGTTGAGGGTATATCTGGTATCACTTTCTCCTGAAGAGAATATGGTCTTCTCGATCATCTCGGCAAGCTCTTCATTCTTGAATGTGAGGCTGCTTTCCTCGTCGATATTTTTCCATGCGGGAAAGTCCTGCGAAGGGAGACATGCAAGCTTGAATTTACTATTTCCGGAAAAGACACTTAGCCAGCCGCTCTCAGCTGACTGCATGGTTATGTCGTCCTCTGTCTCCTTTACAATCTCGAGGAGCTTTCTCGCCGGGATACAGACATCGCCGGCTTCATCGACCGCTGCTTCAAGTGGTTCCCTCATGGATACATTCAGGTCCGTAGCTGTAATCGTAGAGCCGTCTTTTTGGGCGTTGAGCAGAAAATGGGAAAGTAATGGCATAGTGTAATTTTTCTCGACGATATTCTGAATCAAGGAAAGTCTGGAGCGGAGCTCATCTCTTTTTACTGTCAATTTCATGTTTTTTGTCCTCCAAAGAGTTCTTTAAAATAATTTCAATAAAGATATTACCTGCGGATACTGCATTGCTCTTATCATGGAGAAGTTATCTTCTCCGTCTTTTTTTCTTCAGCAAAGGGAGCAGTCTCTTTGCCTCAACGTCCATAGCAAGGTTATGCATTCTCTTTTTGATTTCTTTTGGCAGTATTATTCTTAATTTCACGCTATTTGCCTCCAATCAAATTGTTATTTTTTGAAAGTTTTCCAGATTATGAGCGGCTGCATCGTTTGGTCTCCACCTCCTCCAATATTCTTCTCTCTACGTCTTCCCTGTTTTCGGGTTCATCGCCATCCCAGATTATTTCCCTGTCAGTAATGGGCATACCTCCCACGCTTGTGATCCTGGTTTCAACTATGCAACTGAACTCTTTTTCATCGTCATCTACAATGTCGACAGGAGTTGTTATCACATAACTTTCTTCATCGCGATTAACTACGATTTCCATACCAAAATCTCCTTCCTCTTCTAAGATTTTCGACTGTTACCGATTAAGATCTTTTCTGGATTTTTGAAACCTGCTTATGAAGGCATTTCCAGGTGAACCAATGGGCTATTCTTCTTGCGGGGTTGATTGCCGTATTCTATTTATCAGTATCTGATGAAACTTCGTGGACAGATTCTATCTCGTAATCTGCATCACGCTCTGAAAACTCGTAGTCACCTGCTTCATCAAGCGCTTTCTGTTCAGCCTGGAATTGAGACTTTGCCTTTACTCTAATCTTTCGTGATCCGTAGGCGATCCTGACCACTGCAACCTCGAACTCGCGTTCATCAGGATACTCTCTGAGCCGGGGCTCAATGAAGAGTTTTGCGATAGCTATTGTATGGTCGCAATATTTTTGTTCTGCGTGATCCAGGCAATCACACTCAAGGCAGATGTTATCTTCTATGTGCTGGACTTCCACCGTATAGATTCCTTCTCCGTCATCTACCTCATACTCTTCTTTCTTTGAGGACCTGATAACGTTTATGGAAAACTCTTCTATTCTCCTTCCCGCTGTCAACCCGGCCAATTGTTTAAAATCAAGCCCGGCTGCAGCCGATTTATTCGGCGTGAAGCTGGCTTCGGTCATGGAAAGGTCAACAGCGCCGTGAGCAATAGAAAATTCCTTAGTAATGTCTTTTCCATTGTGGACGAGAGTCCCATATACAGCACAGTCGGTGTTCTGCATGCCAAGGTCAGCATGTACCAACATGTATGTGCCGGACTCCTCCAATTTACCTTTCTCTATGAGTACCCGTATAACATCATCTGCGAAATCGTTACTGTCGCAGAGACGTTCCTCAGTTTCGGGATAAAAGACAAAGACATAGGGAGCATAGAGTTTTTCGCGCACATAGATGGAAATATTCCCGCACTTTGATTTTCCCTCCGTGATTTTTATTAAGCCTTCTCTTTTCAACTTGTTGCCTCCTTTGTGATCAGTTTATTAGCTGCTGTTTAACCCACATCGCATAGCATCATCATGGTTACTGACAGAACCCTGGGTTAAAAGACTATGTCTTTAAGACCGGATAACTTCTATTTATTGATTGAAAGAAATGTGTAAAAGATTGGAATAGGAAATAGGTCTATATAATAATGATGATCATGCGGCTTTTCTGAGCGCCCATACTCCCCACTCGACGTTTGAGGCATGTTTCTGGAGAACCTGACGAACTTTGGCCTGCCAATGAGGATTCGCTTTTATCTTTTCCTGTGATTTTTCTGCAACAGCAGCATATATTTCGCTGAGATTCGCTTTACCGCCGAGCTTCCTGAGCGTCCATTCGACGACCGCTCTCCAGGTTGCATTGCTCAGCGTAACAAGTCCCTGACTTGTCTTTACCGCTGCATCAAGAAATCCGAATACGAGCCTGTCCTTCTTGAAATTCAATAAATATTCATGGACTATGGGTACAAAGCGGCCTGCGTAGATTATTTTGTCGCTCATGCAGTTATGCTGCTCTTTGATTACGACACTTTCGAGTACACCCGGTCCCATTTTTACGATATCTGCCTGAATAGACCAAAAAGTATTCTGGCGGCGTATATCTCCGATGAGGACTGAATAGTGCCCATTGCCTGCAAGGGCATCGTAGACGTTATAGAGGGCTAACTGCAGCTTGTCCAAGAATTCTTCGGGACTGTGACAATGTGAAAGATCGTCCGGATGGGGATTATTCCCCCATACCGAACCGCTGTACTTGATAATGTCATGGTAAGGGGGATGAAGAAAGAAGTAATCGGGACTCTCTTTGATTTTTTCAATAAGACTGTCTTTTATAATGTTGAATCCCGAATGCAGGTCGAGACCTACGTACCTTATGCCTATCTCTTTGCACACATCGCCTGTCGTGCCGGAGCCCTGCATCGGATCACAGCATAACGTAGGACGAAAATAAAGAAGAAGGTCTTTTATAAGCCTTCCGGATGTATTGCCCCGCCACCTGGGATTTCTTGGTATATATACAACACAGACTATTAATGCTGCATTTTTTCTCACCTCCTTCCCCTTAAAGGAAAACCAGATATTAATAGAGAATATCCTACTGCTTGCCGCCTTGACAGTAGTGTTCTTGGTATATATAATATTGCCATGTTAATACGATTCCACAATATTCCTGTCATCGTCGATAGCGGAGGCAATGTTATCCCGTCAATAGCGGCTTGGGCCTATTTTCTCAAAGAAGGACAGGATAAGAGTGCGAATACTGTGGATGCTTATATAAGCGGTCTTTCCCTCTGTTATGATTACACTGAAAGATATGTCACCCCCGATGGGAACACAAATCCTTTAACCCTGCTGATTAATTTCAAGCGCATGCTTTTAGAAGGTTCCGCAGAGATGGGATGGCCCCCCCACTCAGGCTCTTACGTCAATAAAGTTTTAACCGTCATCTCTTTATTTGCCAACTTTATAGACATGGATGAAGCAGTTTACTCTGAGAAGTCCCCCAACAGGTTTTATCTCTTTGCAAAGAAAAGCAGGGCTTTCCTTGGGCACATAAAAAAAGGGAAAGGAGCACAGTTTGGCTACACGCATAGGCAAAGAAATGTGAGGGTAAATCATTCCAAATACGCCCAGGAAGAAGTAAGGTATTTTCCTCCGGAACGATTTTGGGAATTTATTTCAAACGTTCCCTCATACAGAGATAAAGCTTTTTATACACTTATACTTGGAACATCAGCCAGAGTTTCCCAGGCACTTAATGTATGGCAACGTGATATACATTTCGATACTGGCAAGGTCGAGTTTATCGACCCCCGGTCGGACAAACGGAAAAGAGCGCTTTGGGATCGGTATGGGTTACAGCCTGACGATAGAATCCTCAATAAAAGCCATTTGCCGGGGATCTGGCTTGTACCGCAGCTTGAGAAAGCATTTATAGATTATGCCATTAAATACAGGGAAACCGCTTTTATCCCTGAGAGCAAGCAATCAAGACCGCATCCTTATTTTTTTCAAACCCGCAGCGGCAGAAGACTCAAGCCACGGCAAGTAAATGAGCAATTTACTCGGATTATTGCCAGAATGGGTTTGGATGGCATGACCCCTCACAGCTTGCGGCATCTTTACGGGTACTACTCTCATAACATTCTGAAGGTGGACAGAGCTGTTATTCAGCACAATATGGGACACAGGCACATCAGCTCGACAGAAATATATACCCGCATTCCTAATGAAGTGTCCGCAAAGGCGTTCAAAGAGGCGCTTGCAAAATTGTTGTCGGAAGAAAGGAGAGGACTTTAGTGACCCCTAACAGCCACTTCATCGAAAAGGTGAAAATAGAAGTTGTTGAAGAATTGCCGCCTGTAAATCTAACAGATAACTTCCTTGTGAGCGAGAAAGCAAAGGCATCTTTTCTCAAAGAGAAAGAATCATTCTTCCCGGTCTTTATGGAAAAGTGCTTTTGGCCTAAAGCGCTTTCCGAGAAGACTGGCGGGAGAATATATCTATTCAAATTAAGTTCAGCCGGTAATCAGACAACAATGGTACATGTCCCATCGTACCTCAGCCGCGATATCACAGCGTCTTTTGATGAACAAAAAGGCTTTGCCAAGAGATATATAGGCGCTGTTGAATCATATGTCAAGTTGTGCAAAAAACTGACCAAAGACGGCAGGGTCGCATTCGGCCTTAGTCCGGACCCGAATATCATTGATTGCAGTGACATTGAGGACCTGATATATGCTTTGACATTGAACAAGAATGATAAAAGATATACATATCAAGTCCTCCGCATGTTCTGCACTTATCTCATGAATAAGCATTATGTGTTGTGGCCTGTCAAAAGGATACCCAAGGAAAAGCACTGGGCAAATTTCACAAGAGAATTTGGCTACCCTTTCGGAGGATGGTGTCTTGATAATGGATGCTGTGATAAATCAAGGGTATTCAGGATACTGAGGGCTACTAAATGGACTGTGCCTGAGCTCATCACAGATAAAGATGTAAGGGAGCTTTACGAAAAAATCCAGCAGACGGACACGCCCGGTAATAATTATTCTACAGCTTTAAACGAAATTCTCAAGAAAGCAATCAAATCAGGCTGCAAAATTACCTATACCTCACACAGAGAACGGTTATCTTCAAAGACAAGGACAGGACGGCTTGACGGCTCATTCTCGTATTATGACAAGTACTTAGATGAGTGTCCTGAAATTGGATATTGGACAGAACGGTGTAGAGACTATTGTAGTTTTGAGAAGGGAAACGGACGTCAAGAGCTACAGCATCCAAGCTTGTCTCTCGCCAGATGGATAGATTATCTCTTGTATCTGCATAGCCAAAAAATACCGATCCCGATAAATCTGAGAGAAGTGAAGCGCCTTATCCACGTTGCAGCCACACAAGTCGCACATCATAAAAGATCGTTTATCCCTTTTTCTGATTGGCTTGTCTATGAGAGGTTTTCGCAAGGAGTCCGGCATCAAATTCTTAGCATTCTGAGATCCCTTTTTATCTGGATTATGGCTGCAGATGAGGTAGATGTTGATTGCCCTGTTAGAGACATCGACATTCCTTCATCGAGACAGAAGCCCAACAAAACTCATCGTCCGGCATTAACTATGGGGCAATGGGTACATATTCGTGACATCATTCTTTCTCGGGCACCAAAATATTACGAAATACTCGGATACAACGACAGAATACCTGTTACAAAAGAAAGCCCTATCCTAAAGACCTATGCGCTATCGAGACTGGAATTAGGCATTCGAGATGCCCAGGCAAGATACCTGGATATGCATAACATTTTGGGCCCGGATGGATTTGTTATAACAGGCGACAAAAACATCAATAGAAAATATTTGCAGGTTATCCCCTATTTCGATGATGATCTGAAAAAACAAATAGAAGAGTGTATTTTGTGGCAGGAGACGAATAATGTTAAGACCGATCCGGTTTGGTATTGCGACAACGACAACAGTCCGTTCGGCAGGGTCCACCCGCTATTAAGGAAGATAGGACTGGATCCTAAGCCTGTATCCAACAGCTCGACAAGAATGTATATGATGAAGCTCCTGTTGCAATATCAAAAAGAGGCAAAACTATCAGGGAGAGACCAGATTGTTCTGCGAAGAGACGGTTCTCCTATCGATATGAATGAGCTTGACATCGAGAGCATCAAGTATGATGACCTTACCAGCACGTTCAAAACATCATTCGATCTCCATTCTCTTCGAGTGACAGCGGCTACTATATGGTATGAGGCTGGAGTCCCACTCGAAATAATACAGGAATTCATTACAGGCCATGCTACGCTTACAATGCTTCTGCACTATGTAAGAATCAGAAATGCCGACGCCGTGATGAAGGATGCTTTTGAACGGCTCATCCGGGAACAGGAACAGATAAGAAAGGGCCTCGGGCAGGATATTGAAAAGACAATTGATACATTTGCTCTTACCTCTCTCGGCCAGATTAGAGATGACGAAGTGGATGGTATTGAGTCCCTTAAGAATACACCCGGTTCTTTTTGGAGGTTCTTCCATTACGGAATATGCCCTACCGGAGCATGCCCAAAAGGACTTGATGGACGCTGTGGGTTATGCCCTCTCTTGATATCCGGGCCGTCTTTCAAGGCTGGGCTAACGGTGCAGTTTAATATGGTTGTTTCACAGGCATTGGTTATCGGATTGGAGATCAAGAATAACAACCGGAAAGTATCCAATAAAGAAGCCATAATACAATCCCTCGTCCAAGAGATGGCTGGTTGGATAACATGGCTGCACAGGATCGATAAGATAGAACAAGAAAGAGTTCGCGAAGATCCAATAAAGCTGACTCTTTATTCGCAAGGATATAACCCTCATCTGGTAAAGACATCTCCCCTTATCCATGAGCTCCAGCGGTGCGTCGATATAGTCCATTGCCCCGAAGTCTGGACAGAAAACACGTATCAGAAAGCTCGCACTTACCTTATGACTCTGCTCTCAAAGCTGCCAAGCCGTAAGGAGGACCCCTTTTCAATAGTCAGCAAGCTTGCGCCTGAGAAAGTGTGCGGGCAGATTGCCAAGTATTTTCTAAAGTTGATGAAGACAGGAATGTCTTTTGAAGAGATCGAGATGATATTCTCACCGGGTGATAACGCTCTCCCTTTTAATAATATAAGAATTCTGAATGAAGTGGAGGAAAATGATAATGGGTAAATCGGCTCGTGTAAACCCTTTTCAAACGTATCAGCAGCAAAGAGTAAAGCAGAATCGTGAGAAAGTGATAAAAGCAATCGAAACCCTTAAAAGCATGAAAGTCCCAATCTCCTATTCTGCCGTTGCAAAGCTGTCCGGACTCACTACAAGTGGGATTATAAAGAACAGTGAATATGTTGCCCTGATCGAGTCAGCTCGCTCTCAGGTTAGTCCCCATATCAAAGATTCCGACAACGCAGAATTTGAAAATCCTAAAACGATAGATGATGCTTTGGCTATAGTCAGAATCCTCAGGGCCAAAAACAGGGCTTTGTCTAATAAGCTGAAGGTACAGGCAATGGTTATTAAGAAATACGATATCCATTATGATGGCAAGGACTTTGCTGCTGCAATCGAAAGTGGTCGGAATGTTGTTCCTTTAAACCAGTCAGCGGTTTTCCGGAAAATTGTGAGAGCTATCCTCGATGATAAAGTCTACCAATTGGGAGAGCGTGGGATTAGCAATGGCCTCGGGGAATTGGTCGTGCCTATACAGCTTCTGAAAGATGCTGGTGTCTTAGAATAAGTCCTGCTTCTGGACGCCACGTATCACATCGGCAATATCGTTGCTTCCCACAAATCTCTCTGGGGCAGGGGCCCCCACTCTACAGGGTTACGAATTATTCACTGGTTATCTTATTATCTTCCTTAAATTCCTCAAGCTTATTCTGTCAGACATCCTTTTCGGCTGCCCTTCTTCATAAGTCCGGTATTCATTCGGTTCCTCGTAAGGATTGTTCAGTATCGGGTTGTCAACGGCAAGTGACATGGCTAATCTTTCTTAAGCCAACCTCTTTCAATTAACCACTGCTCTGCCCACGATACAAAATCTCTGGCATCGTTACGAAGGGTTTCCGCCTGCTCTTTTGTAATAACAGCCTGCTCGTCATAATCGCCCCAGCTTCTCAAGTTAAAAGCATTTCTGAGGTTTTTTGACCAAACGGGCTCTACCTCCCCGTTTTTCACAAACTCTCTGTCCAGCAAAGAAATGACGCCGTAATGCTTGGAGGTGCCAAGCCCTTTAGTCAGCAGAATCGCAGATGTAGCATAAAACATCGCATAATAACCCCTGTTTACCACGCCGATATATTGCTGAATATTATAGAGGGCGTCAGCTTGAACAAGTGTGTCCTTTGCCTTCTGCAGATTGTTTGCAATAAGAATAGAGGTATCTTCCTTTTTCATAAGACCACTCCACTATGGACTGCCTTAATAAAAGGGGAAGAACGGCGAGGTGTCTCCCAAACATCGCTTTTACGATAAACAACTGCTTGGATTATCTTATCGTTTTCAAAGCCGATTTCCCATGCAATGTCGCTTATCTGCCTTTCCATAACACGGCTATCACAGAAATCAGGCAATTCAACATAAATATCAATATCACTGAACTCTTCCATCTCGCCCCGCGCCGCCGAACCATAAAGTATTATTTTTGCTTCACGGACCTGGGCGCGTATTCTTTCGGCAAACTTCTTGCCGATTGCCAACGCCGACGAATCAACTTGTTTTATCGTTCTCATATATATGCTCCTCCATTAATTGTAACAAAATACACGCCTGATGCGTATTCCGCCATCCCTTGTTGAATTGCTATATTCCTCAAGCAGTTCTTTCAGGACAGGGGAATAGCTATCTTCCCGTGCATCTCTCCGAGTTGATGTTTCGGTTAATTGTTTTAAATATATTTTAATCATTGAGTTTGGCTCTGGAGCTATTCTCTCATGGATGTGAAAGGATACCGTGGGGGACTTCAAATGAGGTATTCTCCTTTCCACCCAACTAAATCAACTGAGGATCGAGGTGGGGATCGCAATCATATTTTTTTGGTTTAGGCTTTGAGGTGTTATAAGAGGCAAGACCAACATGGATGGTATTCTTCCGCGTTTCGTCTTCGTGCCGATACGAATCTACATCTTCCTTTCTCGTCTTCAGTTTTCTCGCCATAATTCCCCCTTTAATGTTTGCTAATTAGCTAATATTAAGGAGTTTATTGACAAATTGCAACATTATCCTGGGATTCTGGTGCGGATTCCGGCCTATTCCTGCCCAGTATAAAAGGAAGTGCTCAGGGCAAATTACTTCATCTAAGATACACGAAGGAGGGTTTTCAAAAGATGCGAAGTATATCCGCTAACACACACACGGCATTCAGTGAAAAATGATTAATTCCGTCAGTAACTGCTAAGATGTTCCGACTTTATTTTCCACGGGCTATCTTCACGAACCCACATTTCTTATTTCTTGGCCTGACTTTTTTCATAGACCTTTTTTGCAAAATCATCGAATACTTTTTCACACTCTTTTATTTTTTCGATAGCTGTTTTCCTCAGGGGAGCTTTCATGAAATCTCTTTTCTCAACCTTTTTAAGCCACTGTTTCAACTTCTCAAGCTCCTCTTCGTTCTCTTCAACTTCGGCAAAAATAAAATTTTTCCTCTCTATCTCGAACTTGATCTCCTTAAAGAAGTCTTCACATTTCTCTATCACTTCATGATATTCCTCGTTCCTTGAGTCTATAAATGCCTTATGGATACGCTCCTCCTGGTTCTTGTCCAACGCCTTACCTTCAACCAGCATCCCTTCGCCTTTGTATCCTTCTATAGTTTCGATCAGTTTCCTGAGTTCATTCACGCTCTCGTTTGAATGCGATATCACCCAGACCGTCTGATAGTTAACAGCCCCAAGTTTTTTCAACTGCCGCCAGACAAAAACCCTTGCCTTTGACGGCTCAGATGGAAGGCTGTATGAGAAAAATAACCATTTCATGTAACTATTGTTATATTAATCGCGTCTTGAAGTCAACGCGATCATTGGATAGGACTCCTTTTGACCATAAGCAGCAAAGGCACAGAGGCCAGTTGAGACGCTATAGAGAATGCAATCAGAAATGGAATGGAGAAATCGTAAAGAATCCCTATTAATGCACTCCCCAGAAACCAGGATACTCCATAACCCGCATTAAAGATACCGTAGGCGGAGGCACGCTTATCGCGTGGTACCATCCCTGCAACGGCTGCCCTCATAATGGACTCCTGGGCGCCCATGCCTACACCCCAAAGAGCCATCCCAGCGAGGCTTAGATAAAAGCCTCCCATGAATACCAATGGCGCGAAGATTGAGGAGATAAGGACGGCAATAATGAGTATGGGTATGCCTTTGCGATCAAAAAGGCGACCGAATATAAGCGCAGCCACGGCATCTACTCCCATGGCGACGGAATAAAAAATCGGGACCCAGTTTTCTGAAACGATCGAAGTCTTCTTGAAATGGTAGGCAATGAGAGGGAAATCCGCATAGCCTGCTGCATTCAAGGCCATTGCCGCAAGATAAATCCAGTAAACGCGGGTGAGTCCTTTGGTTTCAAGTTCAGGAGTGGTCGCCTCCAGATCACGGGGATGCGGATAGAGGAAGCGTGAGAAAAGGAGAACGCCTATCGTCAGGAGAGCGGGTATCAGCAGGAAGGCAAACCCCGTTTGATACGTTCCTTTGAAGTAGAGCACTGCCGCAACAATCAGGGGGCCAAGCATTGCGCCGGTCTGATCCATCGCCTCGTGTAATCCGAAGCCCCAGCCTCGCCCTATCTCGTGAGTGGCATGCGAGAGCATGGCATCGCGGACAGGGTTTCGGATCGCTTTTCCAGCCCGTTCTGCAATTATGAGAAAAGCCGCTACTTCCCAACGGCCTGCCAGCGCCAGGAGCGGCACTGCAAGCATGTTGATTACGTAACCGATGATGGTAATGGTCCAGTATTTTCCCGTTTTGTCGGTGATATAACCGGAGACGATTCGCAGCGCATATCCGACCAACTCCCCAAATCCTGCAACTATTCCCACTATAGTTGCGCTCGCTCCGAGAAGGGCGAGAAAAGGGCCGTAAATGCTCCTGGCGCCTTCGTGAGTCATGTCTGCAAAGAGACTGACTACTCCCAGTAAAACGATGAACAACGTGGCAGACCGTTTGGTAACCGCTGTCCGGTTATTTGTCTCGTTCAAAGATTTGTCCGGTGTTCCCATGATCGCCCCTCCTTCTGTGGTTATTTTTTATTTCACCACCAACGCCGGCTTTTCGCTGTATTCGACAACCCTCTGCGAAACACTGCCCCAGAAAATTGCCTCCGTAAAACCCTTCCCGTGGGAGCCCATTACAATCAATGAGACATCCTCTTCGGTGGCAATTCTGTTGATCTCTCTATAAGGCTTGCCTTTAAGAAGCTGGACCGATACCTTAAACCCTTGTGACTGGAACTCCTGCTTCAAGGCGCCTAATTTTTCTTTTATGCCGAGATCGAAGTCGGTCTCCAGGACATGAACGACGATAATCTCCGAGGCGCCGACTTTATGGAGCACGGGAATATACTGTTTTGCACGCTCTGCGCTGGAAGACCAGTCAGTGGGATAGAGTATCTTCCTGAACATATTGGTGCAGTATTGCTCGGTTGTCTCACCTGCTGTCTCTTTTAGAACATGGTATTTTGCCACCAGAACCGGAACCGCTGATTTTCTTATAATGCGGTCTGTTGTTGAACCGACAAAAAGTTCTCCAAGAATATCCCTCTTCTGCCTGCCTGCCACAATGAGAGAGACGTTTTCTTCGACTGCTGCCTTCAGTATTTCCGGAAGCAGGGAGCCTTTAACGATTTTTGTTTTAACCACGATACCTTCAGCTTTGAGATATTCCGCAAAGCTATCCATTTCTTTCTGCGCAGAATCCCGGAAGCGATCAAAATCCACAGGGAACCCTGACTCCCTTAATATCAAGAGGCTCTCCGTTTCTATCACATTCAGCATAACGATCTCTTCCAGACCACCGGCTTTTAGACACATCAGATTCTTCAGGATCGGCAGGGCGAATTCTTCAAATTTTGTCGGATAGAGAATTTTCTTAAACATTTCTTCCTCCTTGCAGGCTGATTTTAAATACTCCTATTTGACGCCTAAAATATGAGATAGCAAAAAATACAATATAAAAGATACGATTCCCGCCACCACGGGCGTAAAAAACCATGAAAATACGATCTCTTTCATCGCCTTAAGATCGAGTGTCTTAATCCCCCTGGCGCCTCCTGCGCCCGCGACTCCTCCGATCAAAGCCTGGTTCATCGAGGTCGGGTACCCGAGAAAGGCGGCTGTATGGGCGGTTATGCTCTGTGCCACTTTTGCCCCTACTCCCATATTCAGATCAAGCTGTACAATGCCCTTTCCCACTTTTTCCAGAATAGGACGTCCCCATGTTAATGCGCCGATCGCCATAACAATTCCGCCGACAAATCCGGCCTTCATAGGCGTCATCAGCTTCAACCCAAAGAACACCCCGACGGCATTCCCTGTGTTGTTTGCTCCGAGGGTATAGGCAGCATAGCAGCAAGCCGCCATGAGGGCATACCTCAGCGCTCTGTTTGAGGCATTTGACCTGTTTGCCATTATTTTATCTGTAAGCTTGGTGAATATAAACCCCAGAAGAGCGCTTACGATAGGAGTTCCAATCCAAGTAACAAACAGAAACACAATGGTCGTCGTCCAAAAAACCTGAACGCCCATTGCGAGAGCCGACCCCACAACCGAAAAGCACGCAAGCTGTGAAGTCGACACAGGCCACTTCATCCAGGTATTAGCGGCTGTCACCAGTGCTGCGGTTAGCATCATCGTCATGGCGCCAAGGGAGGTCATATCCTGACCGCGTATTATACCCGTGCCGACGGTTTTAACGACATTATGACTTTCAAATGTAGCGCCGAGGATCACAAAGAAAGCTATCAGGCCGGTTGCCACCAAAGGACTTTTGATAACGCCTGTGCCATATGCCATTCCCATCGTCGCCCCGGTGTAATGCGACCCGATTGTCCATCCGAAAAAAAGCCCCGACAAAACCATGCCGATCAATAAAATATTGTCCATTACCTTCACCTCCTATATTTTTTACAACTCATGGATATTAAGGAACTTAAAATTATTCCTAAATTCCAGCCTAATATAAATCCGGAAACGATGATTCCTATAATCAATACTGTTTTCATAATGTAACTATAGTTACATATTTAAAATATACTTGTCAAGTGCTTTATTGTCATCAGTGTTACAATTTTAAGGAGTATTTATTACAAATAATAGGTGAGTATTAGAGAATTGATTTTAGTTGCTTATAATTTAAGAAATAGCAGGTCTTATAGGAAAACTTTTTTCTATTTATGAATTCCTTTTGTATTGTTTTTATAACACTTTCCATATCCAATCCAGGTATGCTGAGTCTGCCTGGCACTTCTCCGAGCTTTGTGCATTTCCCGCCCGCCAGCGGGATATCCTCTTTCCTGAGATTCCTGGACCAAAGAATCAGATCATGCGCCTTTAAGCACTTTCTCCTTTCTTAGTTCATAGTTCCTGCTAATTACTCATTTTCCCGGACATATCTAAAATCTCAGTGTCGCTTTACATCTTTTCGGATGCAGCAACAGGTCAAGCCCTATATTGGCGTTGATAACGTGAATATTCGCAGCTATAATCGCCTCAACTGCACAGCCTTCCCCTTGTGAGACAGCAATCCCGATCCGTGCCGCCTTGAGCATTTTCCTGTCGTTATTCCCATTCCCAAAGGCGACAACCTTCTCAGCGCCGAGCTTCTTGACATACTCCTCTTTCTGTACATCATGATCCTTCCCTTTCAAGATATGTATCTCACAATCAATTCTTTCAAGTTCTCCCCTTGCCTTGCCGAAGGTGTCGGCAGTCAGAATATGCAGCTTCAGAAACTTAGCTATCTCATTGAGCTGCCCTCTGACTCCTGGTAGAAGCACACCATCAACAGAGAGAGTTCCTGTGAAGTCGGATACTAAATGATCCAGCTTTACTGCCCCGAATCCCGGTATTTCGATCTCAAACATAGCGCCCTCCTTTTTTTTACCACTCCAAATCTCCCTTGAAAACTGCTTTATCTCCCAATTCCTCTTCAATCCTCAGCAACTGGTTATACTTCGCCAGTCTTTCTGAGCGGGCTGGCGCGCCTGTCTTAAGCTGCCCGGCATTTGTGGCGACCGTTATATCCGCCAAAAATGAGTCTTCCGTTTCTCCGGAGCGGTGAGAAAATAAACAGGTATATCCGGCCCTTTTAGCCATTCCGACTGTTTCTAATGTCTCCGTCAGCGTTCCGATCTGGTTGAGTTTAATAAGAATAGAATTGGCGATTCCCTTTTTTATGCCTTCGGCCAATATCCTTGGATTGGTGACAAAGATGTCATCACCGGTAAGCTGGATCTTCTCTCCCAATTCTTTCGTAAGAATCTGCCAGCCCTCCCAGTCGTCCTCTGCGAGCCCGTCTTCAATGCAGATGATAGGGTATTTTGAAATCAGGTCTGCATAATATTTGACCATTTCTTCGGAAGACAGTCTGCTGTTGTCAGCTTTTAAAATATATTTCCCATCTTGGTAAAACTCGCTTGAGGCAGGATCTAAAACTATGGATATGTCTTGTCCAGGTTTATATCCTGCTTTTTGTATTGCGGTAATAATAATCTTTATAGCATCTTCGTTGGATGAAAGGTTCGGTGCAAATCCGCCCTCGTCTCCTACAGATGTGTTTAAGCCCTTTGATTTTAAAACTGCCTTCAGATTGTGGTATGTTTCAGCACCCATTCTGAGGGCCTCTTTGAAAGATTTAGCGCCGATTGGAGCAATCATGAATTCCTGAATGTCAACGTTATTGTCGGCATGTTTGCCGCCATTAAGGATATTAAAGAATGGGATCGGAAGACGCCGCGCATCTTTACCTCCAAGATACAGAAAGACCGGCATCCCCGCATCTTGTGCTCCTGCTTTTGCGACCGCAAGGGAAACTCCGAGCATTGCATTAGCCCCTAATTTTGCCTTATTTTCCGTTCCGTCAAGATCGATCATGAAAGAATCTATGCTTTTTTGTTCCTTCGGATCTTTGCCGACCACCTGAGGGGCAATAATTTCATTAACATTCTTTACCGCTTTTAAAACTCCTTTACCCAAATAGCGGCTCTTATCGCCATCCCTTAATTCCACTGCCTCCTTGCTTCCTGTTGACGCGCCTGAAGGAATAGCGGCCCTGCCTAATATGCCGTTATCGAGAACAACATCAACCTCGACCGTAGGATTACCCCTTGAATCAAGAATCTCCCTTGCTTTTACATCCTTGATCTTTGACATAAGTTTTCTCCTTTCTTATCTTTTCAGCGTTGTCGCTACCCGTTAAGATTATGCATAGTGTCTCCTCTAATATGAGGGCTGCCATTTTTCGAAAAACTCATCCATTGCATATTTTCCGCCTAAAGGAACATGCCCATAGAAAACAGACAACTGTTTTTCTGCTTCGGGTTTTGATTCTTGGTCCACGATTACTTTCCACATCGCAGCGACCAGTCCTGCCCTGTCAGCACCTGACTGACAGTGTATTAAGATAGGTCGGGGCGCCTCTCTGAAAATCTCCGTCAGTTGTTTGACGTCTTTTTCAGTAGGTTCTCTTGTTGATGACAGGGCAATGTCATAATGTTTTATATGATTTGCAGTGCTCACTCTTAGTTCTTCCCTGTACCAATCCGAGTCAGGGTTGGTGCCCCGCAGATTCAATATACTTTTAATGTTATACCTTCTGATGTAATATTCAAGTTTATACCGATTGAGTTGAGCAGAGCGATATGCCTCACCGTCCGTAATTGCATGGAAATTGCCCTGGTCCAAGACATAAAAGATATAGCCTCCTGCCAAGATCAGTATGAGAATTAACGATGTAATGAAAAGCTTCAAACGCATGGTTCAGGACCTCTTTAATATATTTTCCATTTCAGTGATAAGTTCAACAATAATATTTATCTGCGGATCAAGAACTTCTTCAAGACCTTCTGCAACTTCACCATAGCCTCTTAATTTCTTTGCCTTCGACCCTTCAAGGGTTTCCCAGCAATAGGAAAGGTCTGCTAATATCTGACTACTTGTTTTCGTTTGTTTTATCTCAAAGGTGAATTGTTATGAAAGACGGCCCACTTTATCTCTTACAAGCTGTATCTTCTTAACGATTTTCTCCATCGCCTGTGGTGAGATATCGTTATCTATCACTATTAAATTTCCTTTGAACCCGTCACTGTTTATCATTGTCTCAATCTCGTGCATCATTTCTTCCAGTGTTCTGAAAGTTGCAGAGAGTCCCCTCCTCTGGTACTCGTTAAGACTTGTAGAGCTATTGACTTCGATTTCTTTCATAGTTTACGCAGGGTTTCTTTTTTATTTTTCATTTTTCCCGGCCTTATCTATCTTGAGATCGATACCAATCAATTTCAGGTTTATATGATCGTCAGTAAGATATTTCGGTAAAACAGCTCTGGCAAGGATTTTCTTCGTCAATTCCGGATTACCATCTGTAATGTGATATATCTTCGAAAATAGTGTCTCTTCCAAAGTGGTGGTATCACCTATGGTCTGCTTCATCAATAAGAATGCGTCATGTCTCGACAGGTTTTTTATCTGCACTTTCGGCAAAAGCCAGAGGCAGTAATCAAGGCGTGCAAAAAAATTGTAATCAGCAATATCCCAGCTCTGTCTGCTTGCAGTAATCGTCACGGCACGGTCTTTTAATGGGGTTAAAAATGTATTAATTCTTGGCGTGATACAATCAAGGTGGTCGAGAATTATACAGAACTTTTTATTCCCGATGTTATTGAATATTATATTTTTTAATTCCCTTGAATTCACGGCGTTCAGGTCGCTCTGGTGGCAAATCTCTTTAATTCTTTTAAACTTGTCTATGTTCTCAAGGCTGCGCGAACGCTGCAATAGAACTCCTGCGATGGGCAGAAGGATTTCTTTCAACGTCCTGCTGGTCCTGCAGAAAATAGGGATTAATGAAGTGTTCATATCCGTCCAGCTTTGATAGATATATTCAAGAACTGCCGTCTTGCCGGCCCCTTTGAGCCCAAAGATATGAAAAGACTTCATTTCATTGATGTATGATTTAATGGAATCGATTTCATTGTCTCTTCCAACAAGTTCACTCATATAGTACTTTCAATTAAAAACTCCTACCAATTAAGCCATTAGTAGGAGTTATCAGCCCTGAAAGAACAGGACATTTAAAAGAACGAACTCCATCGTTCTTTAACTTCTCTTTTTGGGAATTAAGAAGAAACCTTTTGCTGTACCTGAATCAGTCTTTCCTTAACCCCGTCAAGCCGGTCGAGAATCTGTGAAATCTGGCTCTTCCTTTCAGTCGCCTCCTTCTCGCCTCCGGATCTTTGAGTCATTCCTTTGTCTATGGCAGTTCTGATCCCTTCGATGGTTGCCTCTATCCTGCGGCGCATCTCCCATCTGAAATCGAGTTTGCCCTTGTCCAGCTTCTTTTCAAAGTCGTACCCGACCTTGGCGGTGTGCAGGTCCATCACTCTACACAAATATTCCTTCATCTTCTTTAGGATTATCTTATCACCTATGAATTTCGGCAACAACAAAGTCACCGACGATGTCACTATCTCGATACCCACCGGTTGTTCCTGGAATCTGTAGTAAAACTCGGACTTCGATGACCAAAGCGACTCTGCCTTCACCACATCAAAGGGGACCGCGAAAAGCTCGGAAGAAAACTTGTGAAGGGAATCCACCGTCTCATCGATCTTTATAACAAACCTCCTGCAGACCGTCTCAAAGGTCTTTGCCAGCTTTTCATCTTCGATGACTCGCCAGGACGCAAACGCCTGTTTTACTTCCGTAATAATCTCATTCTCAAGGCATTC
>Ga0315278_10001454_pt1 | contig 20739 bp, 40 predicted proteins | sample YL17G06_0_MG_FD_203880 | JGI IMG/M metagenome (GOLD analysis project Ga0315278, IMG submission 203880) | Sediment microbial communities from Yellowstone Lake, YNP, Wyoming, USA - YL17G06_0 | ecosystem: Environmental > Aquatic > Freshwater > Lake > Sediment | place: USA: Wyoming | collected... | reverse complement strand
GTTGGTGAATATCACCTCCCGAAGGGTGTGTCAATGGCTTGCGCTGGTAACCGCGAAAGCGACAAGGGTGTGACTTACCGTATGCCCAGCCCGCTGGCAAACCGTCTGGTTCACATTGAGATGGGTGCGAACTTTGAAGACTGGCAGAAGTGGGCGATCAACAACCGCGTTCATCCGGACGTCGTTGGTTTCTTGTCGCACCACAAACAGAAGTTGTTCAACTTCGATCCGAAATCGTCTGACAAGGCGTTTGCGACACCGCGTTCGTGGGTGTTCGTGTCGCAGCTGATCAGCGACGACATGCCGGAATCGATGAATACCGCGCTGGTTGCTGGCACGGTTGGCGAAGGTTTGGCAACGGAATTCAGCGCACACCGTAAGGTTGCGGCGCGTATGCCGAAGTCGGAAGATGTGCTGATGGGCAAGGTCAAGGACTTGAATGTCAAGGATCTGAGCGCGATGTATTCGCTGACGATTTCCATGTGCTACACTCTGCAAGAGTGGGTCGGCAAAGCCAAGGCCAAGGAAGACGGTTTTGGCATGGATACGTGGCACGAATGCGTGGATCACTTCTTCACTTACATGATGGATAACTTCCAAACGGAAATGATCGTCCTGGGTGCGAAGACTGCGCTGCGCGACTATGCTCTGCCTATCAACCACCGCCAACTGAAGACCTTCAAGGGCTTCCACGACAAGTTCGGCAAATACATCCTGGAAGATTAAACGGAGGCTCTGTGTCAAGGTACACACTAAAGACCTTCTGTGGTGCGAAGCAAATGGAACGCTTCGACCACAGAACCGCGTCCAAGTTAGAGAGCATCCTCAATCATCCAAGGCATAGCAGGATTGGACAAATCAATTCCTATGGTGATATTGAAGCGCACGCAAGTAAATTTGAAATCAGAGATTCCATGATGGAGAAGATATTTGAGGGCAACATTGAAGATGCTCTTAGGTTTATAAGGACACTGAAATGACAAATATGATCGTCACTGAATATGCTGTGGTAAGTGGAACGAATTCCGATTCATTCTCTAAATCCGTTGATGCATACCTTTCAAAGGGATGGGAATTACACGGTGGTATGAATTACCAGGTAACCATAGATTATAATCAATGGTATGCCCAGGCATTAGTCAAGAAAACGGAGGAAGACACTCGCGGCGCATGGGGCTAAATAATAAAGAAGGTCGGTTGGGGAACCATTTGGAGGGGCTTTTGCCCCTTCCTTTTTATTTATACCTCCATTGACCTATCTGCAACTCTCTACTATAATAGCAACATCTAATCGGGAATTACCAAATGGCTAAACCTACACACGAATCGGTTCTTGAACAACTTACCCGCGCACGTATTTCGTTGCTGCTTCAGCAACCGTTTTGGGGTACGCTGGCCACTCGTCTCATCCTCAAGGATGCCACTGATGATCCCGATGGTTGGTGCCCGACTGCTGCAACCGATGGTCGTTATTTCTATTACAACCGTAATTTCATTGGCAAATTGACCAAGGCCGAAACTATCTTCCTGGTTGCTCATGAAGTTGAACACTGCGTTTACGACCACATGAGTCGTCGTGGTAGCCGCAAGCCGAAGATGTGGAATGCTGCTGCTGATTTTGTTATCAATTGGGAACTCCACGAGCACAATGTTGGTAAGCTGCCGGATCCGAAGACCTCGGGTGTTCAGGCATGCTTTGATTCCAAATACAAGGGTATGTTTGCTGAAGAGGTCTATGAGCTGTTGCTTAAGGACCCGAATGCGAATTTTCCCGAATTTGACATCCACCTTGAACCGGGTGATGGCAAGGGTGAACCGATGACTGCTGAAGAGCGTCGTGTTCTTGCTGACGAAATTCGCAATGCTGTGATGCAGGCTGCTAAGGCAGCAGGTGCTGGTGCTACACCTCTCGGTGTGAGGCGTATGTTGAAGGATTTGACCGAACCGCAGATGGATTGGCGTGAGATCCTCAACATGAAGATCCAATCGATGCTTCGCAATGACTTCACGTGGAGCCGTTGTTCGCGCAAGAGTCAATCCAGTGGTATCTATCTGCCCGGCACTAAGGAAGATGTCCGTGTTGAAGCAGCCGTTGCAATTGACTGCTCTGGCTCCATGTCTGAAGAGATGCTGCGCGATTTGCTCAGTGAAGTCAAAGGCATCATGCAGCAATTCATGGATTTCAAACTTCGTGTTTGGTGCTTTGACACCCGTGTCTACAATGAACAGATGTTCACTCCAGAGAACCTGGATGAGATTGACGAATATGACATCAAGGGTGGCGGCGGCACTGATTTCATGTGCAATTGGAAGTACATGAAGGACAACGACATTCAACCGGAACGATTCATTATGATGACGGACGGATATCCGTGTGGTAGCTGGGGTGATGAACTCTATTGCGACACATTGTTCCTGATTCACGGCGATACTGCCCATCGTTTGGTGGCACCGTTTGGTATGACTGCCTGGTATGAACCGGATAGTCATTCGCCACAAAATAGGAAATAACATGCGCCTTGCTCTGTGTGTACTGACTGCGGCAATGTTGGTTGCTTGCGGTAAAAAGGCGGAAAATCCGTGCTTTGCAAGCGTAATACAGAGCGCTGATTATTAACATATAGAGAAAACAATGGATAAGATTCCAAAACTCGGTAGTCTAATCACCGAACCACAACATAGAGATGCGATTCATATCGCTGTGGCTCCCGTAACCGCAGGGGAAGATTTGGATGTGGGTGCCCGTATTGGATTTACGGGTGATGCCTATACCGTTGGTACCAATGCTGAGATTATTGGCATTGTTGATCCATTCCTTCGTAAAAAGGTCAAACAAGGAGAGATGTTTTACATGTTTCTCCTTCCAAATACCATTACTAGCCTTAGGCACGAGTGGACACATTCTGCATTTGAAAAGGAAGAAGCATTAGCTTCTATGGAACCTACCTTTATGAAGCTAAAAGGTAACCCAGCTGAAGAAAAGTGGATCACTGATTTCGCCGAAGGAATTGATTCTACATACGATGAAATCATGCAAGGTGCTGATGATTATCTATCATCGGGTGATTATCTTGTTAGAGGCGGTACATTCGAAGGATATTCAATTCCGGATGAATTTTGGGACAAATACGAAATTATCAAACGAACAAAGATTGAGGATGATGATCGTGGTACATTCTTGTCTTGTAGTTGCTAAAGGAAAATATGAAAACGTTTATCTTTGCTATTATTTTTCTGTATGTAGTTTTCAATTGGAACGAAGTTTCATCCTTTGTTGTTGGAAATGCTTCAGTGGTGTCGATTAATATCACTAAATGGTTAGTCGATCATACTCCTAAAAAATGACTACATATTTTATTCCCACAGATGATAATTTTATAGAATACATTGCCAAAACTATTGCCCGTAATAGAATGGGTGAATCGGCTGCGAAGGAAATAGCTCTTCCTTTAGAGACTCTTCATAAGATGGAAGGTCCGCTTGACCGCATTTTTGAAGAACTATGGGCAGGTACAGACGACAACGACGTGCGACAGCGGGAAGCATATAAGAGTGATGCGTTAGCCGCAATTCGGGCAATAAACCTAAAGTTATTAACACTATCAAATGAAGGATAAATACATCAAAGGGCCTTGATGTATCGATCTTCCATATATTTACATTTTATTGCTACGCCAAATAACAAACACGTTCTTCGAATGTTCTTTGAAGATTGGGCAGATAGGATAGGAAATAACGAAATCAAATATGCTATAGTTTCCGGAGACGGCGGCGGTAAAACAGCATGGAATGATATTATTCGTGTAGATTTTGTAAATGATGAGGATGCAACCATAATGCGCCTCAAAGGAATTCCCGACGAATTTCAAAAATACCTAAAATTTGCAGATTGGTTTACATCAGTTGACGACATGAGCCTGTCTCAAGTAAACTAGCACTAGCCCAAGACGGGCTGCATACAACAATATGGTGAATTATGGATACCTTACTTCTAAACGCTGACGGCACCCCACTATCTCATGTACCGCTTTCTGTGGTAACATGGCAAGTGGCCATGCGTCTTGTGTTTCTTGAGAAGGTTCGTATCCTGAAAGAATACGAGCACTGGACTATCAGATCACAACATCTGGAGATGAAAGTCCCTTCAATCATCATTGCTACGGAACAGGTCAAGTGGAGTAAGCACCTGAAATATAGTCGTTCCAACGTCTACCTTCGTGATGATTTCACTTGCCAACTTCAAACAACCTGGAGATGTAAGGAGCAACACGGCAAGGTTAAGCTGTCTGAATTGACGCTTGACCACGTCGTACCCCGGTCATCTGGTGGTAAGACTACCTGGACCAACGTCTGTGCATCCTGTAAGGAATGTAACAGCCAGAAGGGTAATGATGCGAAGATCGTTCCAAAGAAGATGCCAAAGAGGCCAACGTATTACGAAATCTTAGCAAAGAGAAAGACTTTGCCGATACATCTTCGTGATGCAGAGTGGGCTTTTTACATCGATTGGCCGGAACATCTTATCAAGGTGATGCCACAACCTGGCGTTGATGGTCATAGTAAGAAGTAAAACCTGCGTTAAAGCAGCATAGAAAGGGGCTCTAAGAGCCCCTTTCTTCACGATATAACCCTATACAATATCAAAAAGAACCGGTTTTCGTCCAATAAAATCAGAATATTTTGGTATAGATGATAAGTAATCATAGCAGAGAATGATTCTCTCTAACCAACCATACATGGAGATAAAAATGGCAACAAAGAAGACAAAGGCTGCATCAGCAGCACCAGCAGCAGTTACCGCAGCGCCAGAGGCACCAACAACCACAACAATGGAACCAGTTCAGCTTACTATTGCTGATCTTCAACTCCTTGCTCGTATTGTTGATTTGGCTTCACGTCGCGGCGCATTCCAAGCCGGCGAACTTTCACAGGTAGGCGACGCTTACAACAAGCTATCGGGATTCTTAGCTTATGTTGAAAGCACACAGAAGAAAGAAGAAGAAGCAAAGGCCGCTGCACCAGCCACAGCAGAAACACCCGCAGCATAATCAAGGGGCTTCGGCCCTTTAAGGAGAAAATATGGCAATCGAAGGATTGAAAAAACATGCGGGGCAACTCGCCAACACCGGAGTTCGTGTAGCCGTTGTATTTAGAAAGCTTCCAAATGATGATTCAAGTTGCTTGATTGTCGAAACAGAACGCCTTCCAGACAGCTATCATGATTACCTCATTCAATGTCTAAATAGTAGAGAAGCAGTAGAAACTAATGATTTCTATGAAGTGCTGAATCGTAGAACATTCCCCGATGGATTGAATTGCCTAACAGCTCTTCACCAACGTGGATTTTTGCGTAAGGAACCTGTATCAAACATCAAGATGCTTCCACTACCAGGTCAAGCAGTACCATTGGAACTTATCAATGCTACTATCGATGGCAAGGTAGCAGAATACAAAGCTAAACAGGCTCGCGATTCTCTAACAACGGTAGAAGAAACCGTGGCATCGGCAATGAGAGATCCTGTAGGTGTCGCAAAGGGTCTTATCACCCAAGCTGAATTGTTAGAAGCTGACGCATCTGCTAAACGCGAAGAAGCATATGCACTCGCACCTGAATTGAAACCAGGTCGCGGCCGTCCAACAACGCCAGATGAACTAAAGGCCGAAAAGCTTGAAGAACGTAAGGCAAAGCGAAAAGAACGCGACCAACGTAAGGCAGCAGAAACTAAGGTTGAGAAGGTTGAAACTATTCTCGATGCTAAGGTTGCCGCAAAGTTGAAGCGCGATGCAGCTAGGGCATCAGCCTAAACCCGTACTACCATAAAATGGCTGGTTAAACCCAGCCATTTTTCATATAAATAGAAGGTAGCCGGGAGATGTCTAATGACTAAAAAGACGACAACAAGTTTCAATCTTGACAAAGCGATTAGTAGAATTGCTAAACCTTCTGTCTTCGATCGTATTGTAAAAGAGATTGACGCTAAAGAAATACCCGCCAAGTATGTTGAACAAATTCTAGTTCAGTATTATGATGGGAATGTTGTTGAACTTAAGGGAAACGAAATAACGCACCCAATTCCAATGAATAAAAATGTTTCTTGGGATGTTATGGAAGATTCATTTAAGAAGATGAGAGATGTTAAGATATTTATTAACACTGATGTACTTGAAAAGGATATTAACGAGGCAGTTGAAAAAATCCTCGGAACTTTCTGTTAAGAATTAAACTTCTTTTCTAACCACTCAAAATCATTAATCAACCGGAGCATATCCGGTTGACCTATATGTGCGGTGCCAAATGCTGTACCTTCAATGGCTCCAGCAATGGAAAAATCCCCAAATTCCCCATTTCCGACCGTACACCAGATATCAAGTCTCTCCTTAGTTTCTTGGCTAAGTTGTCCATTTATGATACCTGTTGATAACTTAACGCATTCTCTAAATGCGCTTCTCCATGCTGAGAATGGATCAGTATCAAAACAGGTGATATTTGCTACTTCCGGTATTACCTTAACATTATCAGTCACACTGGTAGTGAAATCAACGGCCGAACCTGTATATGAAAGTACAGCATGAGTGGGGAATAATTTTACTCCACCATATCCATATTCTAAATTATTTACTGGATTCTTTGAGTGCCAAATATACACCGTATTGATGTTAATGTATTCGAGTTGTGAATTAAAAGTAAAGGCAGGATTAATTTCAGCATCAGCATCAACAACATAAAACATGGATGTCGAAGCTATTTTTGCTGCGGCTTTATGTGCTTCGCGAATACCCTTTACACCATTTATTCTTTTAGCTCGCGGGAATCGTGTTTTTAATTTCTTAAAATTCTCATCTGCTGCGAATTCATCATAGCTTAGAAATATAATATCGAATAAAGGATATTCAAACATAGGTTTGATTATCTTCTTTAATTTTATCTCCCCTGCTATTAATTTTTTGTCTGTATAGGCAGATGGATTATTTTTTACCAATTTGGTATTAAAGAGTCTTACCACTGGATCATTATTCCACATATGTAAATAAACATTATCCCAGTGTGGAGGTTTAAAGTTAAACGCAGATTCGGAAAAGATTATTTCCTTTGAAGATAATACGACATAGAAATATTCGGTCGGGCATTCTTTGGCCATATTGAATAATACGGTTTCATTTAGTTCCAACCCTTCAGATTCAAATATTCCATTCACTGATATTTGCTTGCCAATACGATCAGCAAGCGGTTTAGTTTTTGAATCTGTGAGGATATAAATATTCTGTGACATAAATGTTAAATGCTATGTTATTTACCTGATTCCATTGACATATTTTGTAATAAATTATACACTATAATACCTTAGGAACCAATATGAAAACTTTTATTGCTGGTATGCTTATTGCGATGTCTTCATTTCCCTCATTGGGGCAAAGTTCAGCATGGTCCTTATCTACGGTATCTAATACCAATAAAGAAACCGTCGGATATATCTATCATGTGTATGCCCGTGGAATAATGTCCAGGACACGGCAAAGTGGTTACCACTTTGCCGCCGGGCTTCGGTTTGTTTGCTCTACAAAGAGCAAGGAAAATGCTTCTCCTATAATTGCTGTGTTTTGGAACGGACCGCTAATGGTAAATCCAATGCACGAAATAAATATTACGGTGGATAATACCGCTGGATTGAATGAAAAATGGTATCACGAAGGTTCATTACTCTATTCTAATACCGTGGATCAACCCTCTCTTATTGCTGCTATGAAACAAGGAAAGACAATCAAATTTTCGTGGGAAGGAAATGATTTCTCCAAATATGTTGTTGTGTTTGACCTCAAAGACTTCAAGTTCGCTGAGTTCAATTCAGCATGTAAAACACAACTATGAAAGAATTTGTCTTAGTTGAATTTCTATTCACATTAGATGAATATTACAAAGAGCTCCGTAAACTCACTGCGCTTGGTGATGATTTTAGGCTTATCAAGTGCGACGATGAATATGAAGAAGACGATGACGGTCTTCACTGGAACTATAAACGAGTCTCTGGAAAAATCAATTCCGTGACTGCTTCGCTCATCAAACTCCAGAACCCAGCACTTGCTGGAAAAATGCGTATCTCGTATATCTCGGATGAACTAAAAGACAAGTATAGGAGATAGATTCCTTTTGCGATAAATAGTTGATGACAACTATCGCATCAATACTTTCGTTACCAGGTTCACCATTCAATGGCTCGGGGATAGTTGGCATCGTAATTACCAATGGCGTTCCGAGCTACTTCAAAGTCACTGGGTCAGACCTTGACAGGATTATCTCCGTCAATTGGTATCCAGAACATCCTGCAAGTGTAAAATTTACCACAAGAGATATGATACTCGTAGATAATACTATGGGAACCTTTATGGTCATGGTGACAGATAATTTTCTGTACGATAATAATCGCGCCGGTCATATTAGTTTCAGGCTCGATGATGGAACTACACTTACAGCACCAGTAAAGACCTACGGCAGGGTTTCTGTCGGCCCACTATGGCAATCGTCAGAACAAGGTCTTATAACAGGATAAATGATGCGAAGTGAAAGAAATTAGTCTTATCCTAAAGAATAATTCACTAGTCACTATTGAGGAATTTAGAATACTCGATCGTTATTCATGCACCGGAAAAATATGGACCCTAATACAACGACCGACTGAGGTCTCACCATATCTAATAGTGGATAGGACGATTGAGTATATATTTGATTCTGAATCTCTTACCGTTTTCTATATTGTATCAACTAATATTCTTGCTACCTGGGACACAGATATAACAAGAAATCTTGGCCTAAACGATGAATTCCATTTAAAGGATTCGTTGTTCATTAAGCCGTTTGACAAATCTATCATATTTTAGTATAATAAAATATGAGATTTCTCCTTACAACTCTTGCTCTGACACTTGCCATGGTAGGCACTGCCGATGCACGAGTCAAACAACCGCAAAAGAAAAAATATCCTATTCCGGAATTTAGTGCGAAGAGTTATATCATTGCTGATTCGGCAGGCGTGGTGCTCAAAGAACACGATATGGACGCAATACTCCCTATTGCTTCTATTAGTAAACTAATGGTTGGATTACTCGCATCTGAACAAAATCTCGAAGATGATCTCGAGATTCCTACCAAGCGCGAAGTTCAAAGTAGTATTCCAAAGAAGGTAAAAACACTAACACGCAGAGATCTATTGATGTTGGCGCTGGTGAAGTCCGATAATCTTGCAGCTCAGGTATTATGTACTAATCTCCCAGATTGTATCGATAAAATGAATGCCCGTGCGAATGAACTCGGAATGTTCAGTACACATTATTCGGAACCTACCGGGCTCTCAGCCGAGAATACGAGCACCGCTAACGATCTTCTCAAACTAATGATTGTAGCAGCCCAAGATCCTGTTATTACACATGTATCCAGTATGCCATTTATTGAAATTCATACAAATGGTAAATCTATCAAGGTAAAGAACACCAATCCACTGACAAATACACTTGACATTTCATTATCCAAGACTGGTTATACAAAACCGGCAGGTGGATGCCTTGTTATGATCCTAAATACAAATGCCGGACAACGAATACTCATATTGCTTGGAAGCAAGAATTCAAAGACTCGCATTCCGGATATGGAAAGGTTGGTTAAAGGCCTTGATAGCAATTAACTTGATGATTGATAGGAATGATTATCCGACTTTTCTGTCGGATAAAAGTCTTAAGATCATAGGAACACATTTTACACCCGGTAGTGGAAAGGTTCTCGTTATACTTGAGGTACCCGAAGAAGACTTAGTTTTTCTAAAATTGAAATTTGGATCTAAAAATGTCTGGAAACGGTAATGATTACTCTAATCTATCATGTCAACAAGGAAAATCAAGCAGCCGAACTTGAGTGGCTGCGTGAGCAAAAAATCTTCCCTGGATATGAAGAACACTATGATTGGATTACCAAACAAACGGTTATTAGATTTGGTGTCATTGTGTCTCCAGAGCAGGCATTATCTGTGAAGCTTAGGCACAAGTTGGATTTCCAGACAGATTATAAACAGAAATGAGAACCTTAGCAATTACATGTGAAGCATGGGCTCCTTTAGAAGTAGCCAAAGAAATTATTCTGGAATATGGATTTACCCCATGTAAGGTAATTAGTATCTATGGCGTAAATAATGAACATTTTCAATATATAGTCAACTATAAGATATTATTTGAAATTAAAGATGATGAAGATAAATTGGCGGCTTTTCTAAAATTTCCACACGGTTCTTTGGAAGAATATAAATCACAATGAAATCATCCATGTATTTTATTCGCATAAGAACAGAAGATCAGGAGAGATTTTCTAATTATCTATCATTTAATAGAATTAAGAATACATTGACTAGCATTGATTTGGGACCTAATCAACCAAGCATAACATATAGCATAAGATTGACACACGGTGAAGCAATGTCAATGAGATTGTCGGTTAATATGATTGGATTGATGAAGCTTGATTCCTATAACGAGCGAGTTGATCTTATGGCCGATTAGTGCTAAACTAAATCTATCAACTTGAGTAACCCTATGACGAAATATGTAATGACATTTGACCCCAAAGATGAGCGTAAGTTCCGTGAAGTTCTTAGCCGTCTGGATGAATCTGAATATAACATCCTCGAGGAAGTGCGTCCGGTGGACCACAAACCGGAGGATGCCAATGATCCGTATCTTGATCGCCAAATGATCATTGAGATGGATCCAGAGGCTGCTCTTACTTTCCGCCTTGGCATGAAGTTTGTCAAGATCCGCCGTGAACGCACAGAGGAAGAGCTTGCCGAGGAGAAGGAACTCCACGACAAGAATACTATCAAGGTTACGGTTCATGTTCCAATGGGGCAACCGCCAACGCCATGAGATTTACCATATTAACTGAAGAGCAGAGGCTCCGGGATCGGTTCGAGAAGCGAACGAAATGGCATAAGAAATTTGCCTGGATGCCTGTACGAATGAAAACTGATCCAACAATAGTTGTGTGGCTTGGATTTGTATTGCGTAAAGGTAATCCGAGAGATTACACACCAAACGCAAAATGGAATTGGGAATATGTTGAAATCACCTTCGATATACTAAAAATGGGTCCACAATAGTGATAACTGTCTTCGATCTTAGCCGCTGGAGAACAATGAATCATTCCCAGGAGCAATTCGATCAGTTTCGTCATATAGAATTTGATCCTGTTATGGCACATTCCCATCTGTATGTGGCCGATGTTACCGAAGAAGAATCTACGATGTTAGTTTTGCTTGGATGCGATATCGATCATACCATAGCAACAAATATCGATAAGGTACAAAATGGTAAAACCAAAATGATTTACGAGGCCGACAATGGTAATGGATATATGATCATGGAAGTTCACCACGCAACTATTCCCTTTGACGAATGAAACAATATTATACACTTGTCCAAGCCTTTGTTCCCTTTGGACGCCCATTAGGCGAATATTTAGACGAACAGGGTATTACCTATACCTTAGGCGCTGATTTCTCCGAAGAATTAAAAAAATATGGATACATTGATCCAAGCGGTATATCTGGTAAACTCCAAAAGACCTATAAAGTATTGATAGACGAACACGAATTATCAGCAATCAAATTATCTGTTGATGGTGTCGATATCATCCAGAATCGTTCTTCTCTAAAGCTGCAGAATAAAGTTCGCAGTTATTTTTCTTGGATATTAGATTGAAATACGAAATTACCGAACCGTGGTCAATGTATCCACTTGACGTTGGACACCATCTCTTTTCAAGAGGAATTAGATATAGATTATCTTGTTCCGATAACTTGACAAAATATATTTCCGATTTGCTTCCTGAAGATTTGCTCGTACTAAAGATCATCTTTCCTGATATTCTGATCAAACCACACATTAGTAAAAAAGAGGTAAATACGGCATAACGATGTAGGTTTCTAACATAAGTGAAAGAATTATCGGCTGTTTTCATACCATATGATAATTCCAATGACTTTGAGGTTTTCTTATACGAACAACTGAATTATCACGAACATGGGTGGGTTAAATACTCACAAAATGAATTTATTGTCTATCTGTTATCATTAGATAAGGAACAGGCAATGATGGTCGCATTGAAGTACCAAGGGGCAAAGGTTGAACCGTATTGGAGATTACCGACGTGATAAAAATATTTCTTATTGTTACACTAATATCATCTATTATTTTCTCTCTGGCCGTTGCCGGCGGCGATGCAATGGTAAAAAGGAAAGAGATAAGTTGGCAATCAATATCCGGATCTAAAATACCTGGCATAAAAGCTTTCATTGATGCTAATAGTCTAATAACAATTAGTGGTGTTGAAGATAAGAAATACAACACAGCCGATCTATTATTTTCCTATGATTTTCCTACAAAAATGATGATAAATGGAAAAGAACAGATCATTCAAAGTGTTGTAAAATCACTATTGATAGATTGTAAATCTGGATTGACTGCCCCAGTCGTAGACTATTATTTCAAAGAGCAAAAACCTACTCGTGAAATGAAACCGTTAGGAGGACTTGAGTATCCTACTAATGCGGAAACAGTGTTTCCTGTAGATAAAAACACAACCTTATATAATTCCTTGTGTCCACGTTATATTTGAGATTTTCCATCTCAGATTTCTATCTCAGATTTGGAAATCTAAATAGCATTCCTGCATAGGAATCTTGTACCAAAATCTTGTCTATAGACCTATAACATACAACATCATACAATAAACTATGACTGAACAACAATTTGAAGATTTGGCCAAACGATGGCCTGAGCTATTCCAAAAATCGGGAGACTTTGAACTGAGTATCAGTGAAGGCTGGTACAATATTTTTGACACTCTTTGCGGGCTAATATCCTACAAGGTTGGAGTAGCCAAGTCGCGCCTAAAATATGCGATAGAAAATCCAAGTGCTAAATTCAATCAGTCGCTATTGGATTTGGAGAAGGCCGTTGCTGATGAATTAGAAAAGCTTCCTACCATAGTGCAAGTCAAGGAAAAATTTGGAGGTCTTAGATTCTACGTTGATGGCGGATCGCAAGAAGTAGAAAACTATATAACATTTGCCGAAGCAATGGCATCGCAAACTTGCGAGGTCTGTGGGTCTCCCGGTGAGCGTCGTAGTGGCGGGTGGATCAGGACCCTGTGTGATAAACACAGCCGCGAGCAGGATGAAAAGGATATTGAAAAGGGTCGGATTCCGACAAAATTGAAAACCGTGAAACTTTCTGACGAATAAGGATTCATCAGAGTTTCTTCCTACTTACAAATTGTTACAATTTTCATCCAAAGTATGCGCTTACCAACCTTCTCAAATTGAAATCAATCACCTCATAGGATGACATTGTTGCCATAGAACCATGGTCAACATTGGTCTTGGTCGATCTTCATATCATCATTTATCTTGTTGACACTAAATCACTCACAACATATAATCAATCATGACTACACTAAATCCAATCTCAGTTTCAGACGATCCCACTTTTGAAGACTCGGACTTTGAAGACTTCGAGGATGACTATTACGACGGTGATGGTAATTGTTCGCCCGGAGGTCTTTATGATGCCGGTGGCCATCTTATTACAGATCGTTGGATTGATTATGCTGATGCAATCCGCGATCGTATGAAAGATGAGAGATAAGCCGAGGCCCCAATGAAGATTGAAGTAAAAACAATTGAAGAAGCCGAGGCCATTGTCAACCCACTAATGGCCGAAGATAAGTGGGCCATTACTGTTGCTCAAACCAAGGACAATACTTACCTGGTCCAGTGGATGGAACACAAGATGTATACCGCCCTGGATGGTAAAGAATACCGTGATGAAGTTTGGACCACTGAACAAGGCGAGATGAAACTCATTCAGGACCTGGAACCCGAACATGCTCGCAACATTATTCGGATGATGCTTCGCAATGAACGCGAAGATAAGAAGGCTATGGATGCCTTATATCAACGCATCAATGAACGCTTCAGTGAACTCATAAACGATGCCGATGATACACTGGATGACTCGTTTGAGGGCAATCCAGGTAATAAGGGCACTTTACATTGAAGACTGGTAGGGTATCGTTACAAGCGGTAAGATATCCAAAGCACTGATCTCCTACGCTAATGGCGTATAATGCGCGTGAAAGTCGAGCACCTCAGGAGATACTCTACCAAATCTTTTAGTTGACACGTGGTCGTGCCGCTGTTATAATAGTGGCTCAAAGGAGACGAAATGAGCACACGACAAGAACTTGCCCAACGGATTGCCGATTTCATTCGGGACAATCGCCTTACGACCCCCTACGGCGGTGATGTCAACAAGGCTGGTAATCATTATTCGGTACTCTTTGCTGATGTCGCTGCCGGCACTGGAGTTCTGGATGGTGTGGTCAATGTCTACGGGCCCAAATTCATTCAAATTTCCTACATGACACAATATAGAGCGTTGCCTCATAGGGCAAACCCTGTATTCGAAAGCGAAGCCAATGCGATTGATTTCCTCAACAAGGCCTTTGTCATCCGCGACTTTGATGCGGCATTGGCTATTCCCACAAAGGCACGATAATGATTTGGTTTTCAACGCTGCTGAAATTGGCCGGGATATTGCTCTTCTGTCTATTGGCAGTGGCATTCATCATCTTCTTCGGCTTCTATTTTCTGGTGATGTTTGGTTGTTTCCTTGCCATCTTTGCTGCTGCATGGGCAATTGGGATTCCGATCACCATCAAACAGAACGGTGAGAAGATTGGCTATGTGCGCTGGAATAAGTTCCATCGTAAGCCCTAACCCTATTGCTCAACCTAACTGATTCAACTAAAATACAAACATGAACACAACACTTGCAACACGCCAAAATGTCCTGAAGAAGGATGCTAACGGCCATTGGTATTCCATTCCCGAAAACGAAGTCGGCGCCTTTATTCAAGCGTCTGAAGCTATCGAGCTTTCCGAATTCATGTCAAACGAATGGTACGAGGCTAATGACGAATTGAACAATCGTTTTGGCTGTTATATGCGTGGTGATCTGTAGTCTCACTACCTACCCCTTAGGATGATGATAGGGTAAATTCTACCCTATATAAATCAACAACTTACAACGCCTTTTGAGGTAAAATCAGAGCTCAAATCTCGATCTCTGCTTCTGTGCCCTTTTCTCTAGAATGCGCCTAATCGCTTTGTAAGTCTCGTCCTTTGAGTATTCTTTACGTATTCTTGATTTTGGCATAACTAAATAGGTTGACCTGGTAGCTAAATGCTGCTACAATAAGACACTAAGGAGCTAATTATGACACTCAAGGACAGATTCGACTATCTTCTGATCAATGAATCCACTCGCATTCATTTGTGGATTCCTTACATTCAGATCCTCTCGGGCGTCTTCAGCTAAACAATTGCGACCGTAGCTCAGTGGATTAGAGCAATCGGCTTCTACCCGATCGGTCGGGGGTTCGAATCCCTCCGGTCGCACCAAACAAGGAACTAAAATGCTACTCAAGAATCCGGTCACTATCGCATTTGATCCTTCCAACAAGGAGCATCGTGCGGCAGTCCAGGCTTTCCTAAAGCGTAAGACTTGGGCAGATACCAAGTTGCGCTTCAGGCATGATCCCGAATATGGAAGCGTTGCCGACCAAGTTCAATCCAAGTTGCTTTATTGGTATGTTGCCCAAGAGGAAGCCCGCGGAATGAAGCGTGCGACGAAGGCAAAATGAGACTCTTCGAAGAAGTCAAACTCTTTGCTTCCGCTCTATTACAAGATAGGTTGGATGGTATTCTTCGCGATGAACTTGATGTACTGAAGTTGGCACAAAAGTTTCAACCGGTAGAAGGATTTACCAATGCCGAATGGAACAATGTGTCTGATTTCATTGTGTTGCTAAGGGATGCTGATAATATTCCAGCTGCACAGATTTTGGCAGATAAACATGGACTCACCCTAAGGTATTGATATGTCAAACGGAAAACAAATTGCCGCCATTCTGAAGGTGTTCCACGATGAGAACATTGAGATTGAATGTAATGCTGAACACGACATCTTGCTCTTCTGCGAGGATAATGAACACATCTATTTCAACGAGGCACTTATTGAGGGCGGTGCCTTCTTCTCGTCGGAATACGACTGCTGGGCAATCTTCTGTAGTGCGTGAAGAGAGTGTGATAGGATAGTGGGCCCTAAGCTAATGTGGTAATAGCAGTCGGCTCATAACCGTCAGGCGAAGGTTCGACTCCTTCAGGGCCTACCATCCTATCATATTCTTTTACTTGCCTAACAAGATCTTCATATGTTATCGAGCTGGTAACATTCTTTTTGTTGTTTTCATCAAACAACATAAGCTCACAGTTTAGTGGATGAGTAATATAATACGGATCATATCCGTTTCTTATTGCCTCATTTACACTTACTCTGTGATCTCTTGTGACACCATTTGGATTTTCTTTACTACGCATACCGTGCTGCCTAATAAGTTCTCCATCAAACAGGTCTGGATAAGATGATATTCCGAATGTAAACCAAAATAGTGCTCGTCCATTATGGCTGTATAAATCCTCATGATCTACACAATACTTCTTTGAGTATCTATTCTGCCAGCTATATCCACAGTGTTTACAGACACACGAATATAGAGTGGAATAAGGTGGTCGAAGGGATCTATCCTTTTTAGGATAAGTGCGAGGTTTCGGTACGGTGTTATCGGATTTTATTTTCCCAAAATACCTGCCAGAACACGATTGAGAACAGAATGTATTATGATGCTTACCGAAAACTAAAACAGTCTGACATCCTTTGCACATTTTAGGATTTGCTTCATATTCGGAAATACGTCGTTGACGCATAATTTCCCCGCCGAGTTTACCATTATTTCTGCTTGCACCATTTGACCATTTTCTCTCTGACATGCTATACTTATCTCGAGTAAGCATCGGCCTACTTACATTGCTGATGCAAAATAGAAAGGAACAGTTTTATGAGCATGAACCTAAAGTGCAAAGAAGTTGACCTGTGGCAGACACCCACGCACATTACCTATATGTGCTATTCCAACAATAACGGCGGATGGAAGGGCATTCTCTATCGCTACAGCGAATGGGTGAGAGGCACATTGAATGGTGCCTACAAGGATGTTGAGGAGGCCGAATGGGCCTGCGAGAGGGTGAATGATCACCTTGCTCAATTCATGGGGAAGAAGAAACTTACATTTTCGATTGTCTAATATGAACCACGACGACTACATGGCATTTAAGCGCGGTAAGCTCACTATCATCCGCGGCATGGAAAGCATGATCACTGAAGTAGGCTCCGGTGTCTATGCATACATGGTGATGCTCAGTAATGCAGGGCGAGCTCAAGAGGCCGGTTTCTTTGGGGACATTCGAGAGCGTACATTTGCTATCCGGAGCAAAGTTTCCGAGGGTAACACGCAGGAGGAATGGAATTATTTGTCAAATGAGATGATGAGCATCTACCGTGACTTGAATACTGCCTACATCTATCTCCAAGCACACAAGCCCGAAGAAGCGTGTATACTGCAATCAGTCTCCAACATGGCCGGTGTGCTGGTTTATAACATCAAACACTTTAAGGATCCGGTAGAGTGATTCATTTTAATTTCATTGTTACGGATGAGGAGGCTGAGACCATTTTCAGAGCACTCAGTGATGAAATCAATGATTGCAAGGTTAGTCTTTTGATGGGTGAGCGTCAGCTCGCGCAGCCTGGGCACGTTAAATGGTACGAAGGCCGTATTATCTATCTGGAGGAATTAAAAGCAAAGATGACGAATTCAAAGATTTCCTAATCGCTGGCCGAGGAACAGGGCTATTCCAGATCGCTCTACTAAGATGTTGTATCTCACGATGGTATGCGGCAGAATCTGTTCATTAGGAAAAAGGTGCCCTCATCCAGGCACGGGTAGTGGAGATTATATGTTGTAGGTGCGAGGCCCGTACTAAGTTTGGGTTGGATACCGCGGCCGAGACATCACTGATTTCGCGACTATCAACTTTTAAGGTACCTGCTCCGGGTACAGGCAGTGGGAGTATGTCCAGGGAAAGGTGTCCCGGGTTATCCCGGTAGGAAGGTGCCGGACCGAACCCAGCCACTGCTCTGTGATTGCCAACTTTTAGAAAGGTGTATGTCTGATGATTCAGAGTAGTGGACTGGCGTTCAAATATACACTGGTAGTGGAATATAATATCGGTCTACACTTGAGACTTCCATCTATTCGCGACTACCAACTTTTAGGTTATACTCCGTATGGAGTATAACTGGTAATGGAAGAGAATCCCTGCTGATTAAGTTCATGCGCCGCTCTACTCTTCGCGATTATCAAGGTGGGGAAATATTCACACAGGTAGTGGAAGGTTATTACGGGTCACCTTGTGGCAACTACACTTCTTTCGCGACTACCATTTTTATCTTTATCCTGTTGACATCTATATCCTATTGTAGCATAATAGGACTATGAGATGTTTACTCCTATCACTTGCCATTTCCCCAGCAATACTAGCACCAGCAATGACACCACCTATCACGGGTAAGATCATTTTTGGTGAGCCTACGATTGTGGAAGAATACAATCTAAAGGATGAAAAATGCCTCGCCACTATGATCTACGGCGAAGCTCGAGGGGAGCCTCAAATTGGCCAGGTGGCAGTGGCCTACACTGCTGTGAATCGTGCTGTAGACCGCACGGTTTGCGACGTAGTTCTTGCCCCCAAACAATACAGCATCTTTAATGACAACCCTGCGCTCAAGACTGCTGCGCTGAGTCTGTACATTGAACCTAAGCATAAAAATATCATTGATGCTGAAGCTTGGCCCAAGGCTGTGGAAGTTGCTCAAGCGGTAATGAGGAAGAAGGTTCCGGATCCGACCAAGGGTGCTACACATTATCTTGCGCCCGAGGCGATGGAAGCCCTTGGATATGAGTATCCAGAATGGTCAAAGGAATTTAGATTGACTGCTGTAATCTACGGGCACAAATTCTATAAGCCTCAAAAGAAGAAGCAGGCCAGCTTGACCGTTGCCCAGAATGATCGTAAAATGTAATGACCGTGTGAAGGCAGTAAACCGCAGGTGGTAGGCAATTGGTAAGTCCTACCATCTTTTAGGAATAGAGATGATTCAAAAATATCCGTCGGCATATTATTGTTACATTCAGCATCCAGGATGCGAGTGTGAGCATTACATGATGTTCGAGGGTATTCGGACTCGCCACAGCACGAAGGGTGAGGTTATTGAGCTCTGCAAGAAAATCAATGCCGAGCATGGCCTACCGAATGTGACTTTGTAAGATATGGAAACCAAGCGTATTATCGAATTAGCAGAGAAGGCGGGCCTGGCGAAATCTGGTCAGACGCAAGAGACTTAAAATCTCTCGGAGAAATCCATCCGGGTTCGAGTCCCGGGGCCCGCACCACTTAGAAAGAAGCTATGTTTGATTTCATCAAGAAGATGTTTGGCGAAGGTAAGATCCGTACAGAAGTACACTTCGATGATGGTTCGTTTACCGTTGTCAAGGTTCCCTACATCGGTGATATCAATACACTTGATGCGACTGAACTCAGGGAAACTATCCGTCAACGAATGCTTGTTGATTATGGCAAACGGACGACCACAATTCACATTCTTGGATGGTATTGATGCCTCCGAATGAAATTCCAAGCCCGTGTATAAATATCTGCCATATGAGTATTCGGCTGGGATATTGCGTTGGATGTTTCAGAACGATTGAAGAAATAGCACGGTGGTCGGAAATGACTAATCAGGAAAAATTAGAAGTCATAACCAATACAAAACAACGGGCGTTTGAAATATGACCGAGGATGATACCTTTAGGAGGTTAGCAAGACCGGGCTTTGATGAGATGTTGCGGATTCATGGACAATGGTGGCGCGACGAAATAAGTCGTGATCAATCATTACGAATTCCGTTTATGAAATTACATGGTTGGACATGGTTTGAATTCGTAATGGAAGCAAGAGAACGGATGGGACCTTATGCAAACCTCGACTGAAGAAGATACATTTCGCAGGCTAAAGCGTATCACATTTTATGAAGCTTGCCAAAAATCGTTCCATCGTTTCCCAGGAAATAGCATGCATGAAAAAATGGTTGCTTGCTTAGAGGAACATGGATGGACTTATGAGGAGTTTGAGAAAGAATTGAAAAGGTGTGACGGCCGGTAGCCACTTCTTGTAGTTGTGGTGTAAGGGCGTCTGCCGAGAGGCATCCTATAGTCCGTAAGAACCAAAACACTGGCAGTGGAATGATACGATTGTAAAGAAAAGCCCCTCTTTCATTCGCGACTGCTATTTTTAGAAATTATAATGACTCAAGAAGATACATTTAGAAGATTGAAAAGATTGGACTTTAATGAAGTCTATAGTAAACTCATGGCTGCTCGAAAAAGAAGAAGCAATATGGGCGCAGATATAAAACTTCTTCGACGGCTTGGATGGACATATAAAGAATATGTGGATGGACTACAGGACGACATCGACCGAAATCCCAACTGCTGAGGAAAATATATGATCTTCGATACAATCAAATATGGAACATTCACAGCAGATGATTTCATTAATGCTCACACAACCAACGACTTCTCCAAATTCACCCAACTACCAATCGATCTACGAAAGAAGTTTATTTCTGATGTGATTGATAAACATCCAAACCAAGAAAGCAACAACTTCAAACAAGCCGCAT
>Ga0315278_10001453_pt1 | contig 20746 bp, 25 predicted proteins | sample YL17G06_0_MG_FD_203880 | JGI IMG/M metagenome (GOLD analysis project Ga0315278, IMG submission 203880) | Sediment microbial communities from Yellowstone Lake, YNP, Wyoming, USA - YL17G06_0 | ecosystem: Environmental > Aquatic > Freshwater > Lake > Sediment | place: USA: Wyoming | collected... | reverse complement strand
TTTCTTATGAACCTCATTGAGCATTTCCGCAACCTTATGATCGCCAAGGTAAGCCGCGGCGATCAGAAGCTAATCGATCTGCCGCAGGATATCTGCGACAGGCTACTGAAGCAAAGCGATTGCCTGACCATGGAGGAGATCTTCAGCGCTTTTAATATAATGGTAAATACGCAGGAAATGAGCAAGCGCCTGGATTCGCAGCGCATACCCCTTGAGATAAGCCTGGTGAGGCTGGCGCATGGCAAGAGAGAGGCAGCGGCTCCTTCGCCTTTAGCTGCCGCAACCGTTAAACCTGCTCCGGTTTCAAGGCCTGCGCCTCTTCCGGCTGTTGAGAGGCCGGCATATTTGCCGCCTAAACCTAAGGTTAGTCCGGCGCCTGATGAAGATAAGCGGCTTGATACAAAGGCTCAAGTTCCGGATATCTCTCTTGAAAGCGTCAAGCAGTCGTGGAAGGATATCGTGGGGAGCTTAGGGAGCATTAAGATGTCGGTTGCGACTTATCTTAATGAAGGGGAGCCCCTGAAGGTCAAAGGCAATACCCTGACCGTGGCCTTTCCTAAGAATTATTCACTGCACAAGGAATCCCTTGAGGCCAAGGGTAACCGCGATATCGTTGAGAAACGTGTATCCGAGGTGTTGAATGCCGAAGTCAGGATAGATTTTATACTTTCCGAGGATGTTGCCAGGCATAAGGAAGAGGTTGATGAGCATCAGTTCCTTAGATCCGCGCTGGATATGTTCGGCGGAAGGGTGATCAAAGAGGGTTAATGGCTAATTACACTGATTCAATAGAAAAACTAATTGAGAGCCTGACTAAGTTCCCCGGCGTAGGCCGGCGCAGCGCTGAGCGCATCGTAAATTATATCCTGGGAGCTTCCAAGGATGAGGTGAAGAACCTTTCTGAGGCGATAACCAAAGTCAAGGAGAGCGTCCGTTTTTGCAAGCTCTGCAATAATTTAAGCGAAGAGGAGCTTTGTAGGATCTGTCAGGATGTGCGCCGCGAAAAAAGCGTGGTCTGCATCGTTGAGAAGCCCACAGACGTCAATGTCATTGAGAAGGCGGGGGCTTTCCACGGGGTTTACCATGTGCTGCTGGGCGCCATATCGCCGCTTGAGGGGCGCGGGCCTCAGGACCTGACCATAGACGGGTTAATGGAGAGGATCAAGCAGAACGGGATCAAAGAAGTGATCATCGCAACCGATGCGGACACAGAGGGGGAGACTACGGCGATGTACCTGGCCAAGCTCATCAAGCCCTCAGGGATAAAGTTGACCCGCATCGGCATGGGTATCCCGATGGGTTCAAACCTTGAATACGCGGATGCCGGCACGCTCTCCATGTCCCTCGAGGGGCGCCGGGAATTATAATTGACTTTTAAAGCGGCTTCTTTATAATAATCTTGTTCTTTATAGATCTATTCCCCCTTAGCTCAGTTGGTAGAGCGAGTGGCTGTTAACCACCAGGTCCGAGGTTCGAGTCCTCGAGGGGGAGTTTTTAAAACGCCAAGCGTAAGCTTGGCGTTTTTGTTTAAAACTCCCCCGAAGAGGACGAGAACCCTAGCACCCCGCTATTACCTGTATGGTGCGCAGGGTTCGAGCGACTGAGCTCGCTGCGTATGCACCCCGCCGTATCGGATCGGCGGGTGCCCCGCCTTCTGCGGGGAGTGCCGAAAATACACAGTATTTTCGGCGCCGAGAGGGGGAGCCAATCTCGGAAAACCCTTGCATATAAATAAGTTGCGAGTGTCTTTTGTTTAGAGTAGAATAAATACATAATGGAAACCAACAAAAATATGTTAAATAACCCGGAAAATAAACGCCGCCGTTACGAGACTAAATTCAGCTTTGGTGCCACATCAGCCATTATTACTAATTTAGGGATAATCACCGGCCTGGATACTCTTATACATCCAAAACTGAGCATTATTGTAGGCATATTGACGGTTGCTTTAGCCGATAACATAGCTGATTCCTTCGGCATCCATATTTATCAGGAATCCGAATGCATTGATATTAAGGAGGTATGGTTTTCCACTTTTACCAATTTTCTTACAAGGATATTTGTTTCTTTCACATTTGTTGTTTTGGTGGCTCTGTTGCCGATAAGCCTGGCGATGCCATGCTCGATCTTCTGGGGGCTGGCGTTATTAGCCGTGATGAGTTACATAATAGCCAAAGAGAGGAAGGTCAATCCATATTCGGCTATCTTTGAGCACATTATTATCGCTGTCCTTGTGATCATTTTGAGCCATTTTGCCGGAAGGTATGTAATCAGTAAATTCTTAGTTTAAGTAACAGCAGCCGGTTTTTCAACTTTTATCATGCGTCAGTTGGAAATTGGCGGAATTGAGTCGAAAAAAGAGGGAGGGAGAATGAAAGCTTTTTTCATAGGTTTAATTTTTCTAATTGCTGTAGGCATCTTAACCGGCGCAGCATTTCTACTTTATCCTCTGATCATAGTTCTGAGCTTCTTTTTGCAGATTTTGCTTGCTCTGCTTTTTGTAATATTTTCTATATGGCTGTTAGGTAAATTTATTATTTTTATCTGGGAGAGTATCTTTAAAAAGAGCGAGGGAGGGGCTAAATGAGAATGAAGAGATTTGAGCTGCTTGTCTTAATCGCGTTGGCTTTTTGCTGTTTATCCGGGTTGCCGTATAAAACGAGCCTTGCCGGCCAGGGAGAGCTGGTTTTTGAGAAAAATGCGCAATATGATATTTATTACCAGGTTGAAAATCATATACAGTATATTGCCGGAGTCAAAATAACCGATACAGTAAAGATTGATAATTCGACATTCCTGCAGATCGAGCCTTCCACTTCCCCGACTGCTAAATCCGGCTATGTCGCTGTTTCAAGCGTGATCGCTATTCTTCCTGCGGGCTCTCCAAAGCCGCAAACTGTTCCTAACGTAAAAGAGTAGCTTAAAAGCAATAAGATATTCGTGAAAGAAATAGGAAGGGACGGTTCTGATCCAGAAGCGGTAATCAGAGCCGTCCCTTTTTGTCTACAACCCTACAGACCCGTCTTGATGCACGAATACAATGACGTCCTTCTTTGGCAACTTGCTCGGACGGGTATCCCTGAAAACCAGCCTATAGCTGGGGAGGAATTTGGAGATGTTGAATTTCCTTGACCAGGCGAAAGAGGCGCTTTTGAAGGCGTAACCCGGGCCCAGCTTCTTTTGTGCAAGGCTCACCGCTTTTTGGCGCGATATTTTGGGGAATTCTTCTCCCGCTACAGCCCAGCTTGCCTGCTTAAATTCTCCGCTCTCCGCGTTAAGCATGAGGGCGGCTTTGACCTTAGGGCTGGATGGTTTATCTGCAAACAACGCCAGGATATAATGGGCCTTGCCGTCCGTATCTTCGGCTTTCAATACCCTCGAAAACTTAAGTTTGTCGAATATGGCGGTAAAGCTTGTGTCCTGCTTAAGCTCCTGAGGAAGAAGGCTCTTCCAGTCAAAGCCTCTTATCCGGCTGGCATCTTGAAAATCATCTGTCGTATTTGCGGCAGAACTCTCTTTGAGCCTGCGGGCTACAGCGTGCTCTTTGCCTTTGGCAAAGCGGATCTTTTGTTTGCGCAGTGCCGAGTCCAGCTTTTTGCGGTCAACCCTGTCAGGCGGCTCAGCCACGGAGATGTAATTCCCTCCAAGCGCAGAATACATGGTAAGGAATTCCGTAGCCGTAAGGTAGACGTTGAATCCAAGCCCAGCGCTCCTGGGGTCATTCAGCCAGAAACCGAATACTTGCGAATCGGGGATCCTGAAAAGGTCCCCCTGATCGCAGGGATCGCGGTCGGAGACAAACCCCCTGACCACCTTCCAGTTGTACGCTCCATCAGTGGGGATAAGTACGGGGACATTAGGGGCGCCGGTGGCCCCGATGACCTGGTAATCCATCCAGTGGATGAGCCTTTTGACCGCCAGCAGCTGGTCGGTATCGGTTAGTGCCGTGAAATTATACACAAGCGGCGCTTCCGCGTTCAGCGCCGCGGCGACCTCGCCCTGGTTCATCTCTTGTCCGGGCGCTCCCGAATGGTAGGTATTATAAATAGTATCCTGCGATTTGTTGTACGCACCGTCCAGGAACTTCAGATTCATAAGTGCGCTTGCCGCGCCGGAATAATACGGCTGGCTCTGGGTCTCTTTGGGGAAAATATCGACGGTGTCCTGTATGCCCAGATGCAGGGTGTAATATCCTTTAAGCAAAAGATACCCGCTTTTCAGGAAATCGTTGGCCATTACCTTATCTAACAGCTCTTGTCTTAGCACGGGGTTAGCCATTGCCCAGCCCTCTGCCTGTAAGGCAAGGTTCCAGGAGCCTTTGAAGTGGCGGATCGTTTTACTTCCCGTAGTTTTGTTTACGCGCATGCTCTCGATGTTGGTTAGCGGGCTTAAGTCTCCCCGGTTGCGCAAGAGTTGCCAGACCCGGGCCGCATCAGCAAGGCGTATATCGGAGATCATCCCTCCGTAGTGTAGGACGATGACTTCAGCATTTCCGTCTTCAGCAGGTATCATGCCTCCTGTGCCGTAGGCTTTGTATTTCTCAGTTACGGCCGGGTCATCAGCTTCGGGGACCTCGGCTGCGGAAAGGCCGAACAAGCCGTCGGCATGCAGATAATGGTTTTTTGCCTCAGTGTACCAGCCTATCTGTGCATTAGATTTATCATTGCGGTAGGTGTCCCAATTGTTTCCCCAGCGGTCAAGCCCGGAAAAACACATAGGATACTGCGCGTTATCAATAAATCCTGAACCGTTGTAGTTGGGTGGGGCAAGCATGGAGGTGAAGTTTCCCGTAGCGGAGGCGTAGGCCCAGTTAACACCTACCGATTCCATACCGAAACAATCCCAGCCGTATCCTAGGAGGGATCCGGAAGTGCCGTACCCTAAGGAAATATACCCTGTAGGCAGTATCATTGCCTGCCAGTTTATGGCGCGCAGGAAACTCTCCAGCGACGGAATTTGCGATAGAGGGTCTCCGATCAATTTTAATGCGGTGATCACGTCTAGCGCAGCATATGCGGTGTCTCCGGAGGCCCATTCGGAGCTAGCTTCCTTGGCAGTACCTCCGTTTATGGTGAAATGCGGCCAGAGGGTGTTGATGCTCGAAGGCCCTTTAGGAAAACTTGCGTTGGTAAGCCTTCCGGCGATCTTGGTAATGATTGCTTGCGCATCGGTTTGGGAGGTCATTCCTTTTTTCCAGGCGTAAGCAACGACCTTGGCGGTTTTCCCGGTTGCGCTGACATTTTCCTTTGCGCCGTTTACATAATTACTGTGGTCCTGGACCATCCCCGATACCTCGTCGTAATTTGCCATAAGCCAGGCGTAGCTCCACAAAAAGGCCTCATCCTGTATTGGTAAAACAGGCACCTTCACGCGCAGTTTAACAGAATCTACGGTTATTTCATCATTGAGCCTGGCACCGTCAATTAACCAGTTGAGGGTTTCTATATCTCCCAAATTAACCGAGGACAAATCTATATAATAGGTATAGGGGTATGTTCTTGTAATGAGTTGCTCCAGATACCACGGAGAAGGGGAGACAGGGTTTTGGCTTATGTCCTTCGCCTCGACCTTAAGCTTTAGATTCGGATTATTGCTTGGCGAGCTTACCGAGCTGATCACTATTTCAATGCCTACAATTTCTCCTTGATATGCGGGTAAGACATGCATGCCGAATACGCTGTCAAAATTCAAGGGAATATTGGCGTCCCAATCGCGGATCAGATTATAAGTCATCCCTCCCCAGGTCCAGCTTCCAGTCATAACCTTGGCGGTATATTTGGAATCGTTGTCCCAGCTAAAGCGTATGGTCCCGGGCGCGGGAGTATAATCATAATCATTCATCGTGCCACGGCTTCCTCCGGCGCGGTGAAAGCCGTAGCCGTCCAGCGGCTTGGGGCGGTCGCATTCATCGATGGTCGCTGTGTAGTACTGGTAATCAAACGCCCATGCCTCGGCCTGCGCAAACGTAAGCACGGCCAGAACTAACACAGCTGTTATCCACCTCATTCGCCCTCCTTGTTAGGGTGCCTATAAATAAAAAACCCAAGCTGAACCTGGGTCATCATATCCCGTTTAGCCTGGGTTTGCTTTTCACGCATAGATTTTATTGCCCTCTTTGTGCAGTGAAGTAAGTTTAACACATGTTTGGTGCGATTTCAAGGAAAGCGCTTTCAAAATCGGGTTTTTTTACCTAATTTGTTGATAAATAACAGCTTATGCTCTGTAAATAAAGGAGGAGCTTGGGAGGAAAACTTCTTGCAGACAATACTTTTGCGGGGTAAAATAGTAAACACGAAGAGGGAGGCGTTATGAGGAAGCTTGTTTTAGTTTTTTTGTTCATTTCAGCTCTGGCTTATGCTCAGGGCTTGATTGCCGCTCAGCAGGATATCGGGCAGTTGATATCCGAGGCCTGCCGGGAGGACCTGGCTAAGAGCTTAGGTATAGAAAAAGATAAGATCGAGGTTAAATCCTGCGAAGAAGTGACCTGGAACGACAGCGCCCTGGGTTTTCCCCAAGCAGGGCGCTTTTATATGCAGGTCCTTATGCCGGGCTACAGGGTGGTATTGTCATCCGCTGGCGCCGATTACGAATATCATACCAATGCATCTATTGATAAGCCTGTAATAAAGCTTAATCCTGCGTTATCTATGCTGGCTGCTGCAGAGCAGAAGATGGTCAGGGAGATCATTAAGGAGGGGAACTCCCTGGCAATAGAGAAGATCATACCTGTGGATTTGGATGAGGATGAGCAGAACGAGGCCGTGGTCATCTATTTTTACGGCGCGCATTCGAGCGGGGCAAAGGTTATAAAGTTTGATAACGGCAAGGCGCTGGTAATATTCGAGCGGGAGGCGAGTACTCCTGTTACGGAATACAAGTTGATCGATGGCGCGCCTGCTTTGGTATTCACCGAATCGGATTTTACGCCTAACTACGCCGAGAGTAAAAAGTATCAGGTCGTATATAAATGGGATGGCAGGACTTTCGTAAAAAAGGAGCTTTGATATGCGCGTTAAGAAAGGCTTGGCGTTGTTTTCTCTGATGGTTCTCTTGAGCGTTTTTGCCGCGGGTTGCTTTGATACCCCCACCGAGGTGATCCTGGCGTCGGATGCGGTAAAGATACCCGGCCTGCCGCAGAAGTACCTGTCTTACACTATAATCCCCGTTCCCGGGTCTAATGACTACCGCTATTCAAAACCCGCGGAGGCCGGCGAGAATGCCTACTCAGGATACGCACGGGCCTTGTTGCTTAAAGATGATATTTACATTGTTCAGACTCGCGATGATAACCAGCCGACTTATACCATTGATTTTTATAAGCTGGTGAATAGCGGCGGGGCGATTGAGCTTAAGTCCGCATTTCCGGCCAACGAGTTTAATCCTGAGGATTTCGGCGTAAAATGGGAGATGGATGATATGGGGATGGAGACCATGTATGGCTCTCGCGAGAGCATTCTGGCGTATCTGAGGGCTTACGTGGGCACAAGCTTTACGGTGAGCGCAAACCCTGGTTAGGAGATAAAGGAGGCTTAAAATGAAAAGAACAGTATTGGTTTTGTTTCTTGCGATCCTGTGCGCCACAAGCTTATCCGGGCGCGCGTATTCTCAATCCCCGGATAAGAAATACGCGGTCATCTTGAACGAATCGGTGCTGCAGGATGAATCTGTGGGTGCTGCCTGGATGGCCTATGGCTTAAAGCGCGTCCTTTGGCTTAAGGGAGATTTCGTCAAGAATTTCCCTAAAGAAAAGGAGTACCGCTATACTTTCCAGGAGGAGGTGGATGCCCGGGGCACCTTGGCCCAGGTCTGGATTGAATTGCAGCAGGCAGATCCATCGCGCAAGGACAAATACCTCGATGAGTTGGCCCTGGTCCATAAGAATAATTTTATGAAAGAATACGTTGCGGTTTACCTTAAACGCCCGGGGTGGAAGATAGATAATAGCCTTAAGCTGGATGACTTCAAAAAGTGGGCCAAGGCAAATATCCCCGGCCACAAGGCGTTGACCCTGGCGGATGTTAAGCCGGCGGAAGGGCAGAGCGGGCCTAATGTGTATATCCCTTAAATATGAATAAAACAACCGCAAAGATAGTGATCAACGCTTACGGGATCGCTTTTTTAGCTTTAGGCGCGCTGGCGCTTTTCGGCGGCTCCAAGGCCATAATCGGCGTCTTGGTCCTGATATCTGCAGGGGTTGCACTCTTGCGCAGGAAGTATTTCGGCGTGTACACCGTTTTGTTCCTGTCGCTCGGATTATCCGGCATAGGCGGAATATTCGAGTGGATAGCCGTAAATGACCTGTTGCATAAGAACTTCAAGCCCTTGATGCTTCTTATGGGCCTGGTGCCGATAGCGATATCCGTGGTCTCCTTTTATTTGTTTACCCGCAAGGCGGTGGCCGAAGAGTTCGGTTTAGGAAAGATCACGATACTGGAGAAAATAGATAAGAAAGAGCTGATCGCAACTTTCCGCATCCTGCTTTGGATCATCGGGATCATCATAGCGGTGCTTTTGTTTTCTTATTTCGTGGCCTGGCGCATGTCGCGCTAAAATAAGGGGGGTTTGATGAGGAGGCCGGTCTTATCTTGCGTCTTGGTTCTTGTTTTCCTCCTTTTACTTAATTCCGCGGCTCAAAGTTATACTGAAGAGGAGTATCTGAAGTTCCCCGATGGCCAGATCGATATTGCCGAAGCGGTTCTTCTGATCGTCAAAGGTTACCGCCCGAACCTCGATATCCAGAAGTACCTTTCCCGCATCGATGCTATCGCCGCCGAGATAAAGAGCCAGTTGAAAGGCGAGACCGGCCCTGATAAGATCATCGCGGCGATCAATGATAAAATTTACAATAAGCTCAAGCTTACCTACGAACTGCACTCTCCATTTTTAAACGATATCTTTGACAAAGGGAAAGGCAACTGTATAGCCGGATCTACGCTTTACCTGGCGCTGGCCAAGAGGCTGGGCTTATCGGCTTACGGCGTATTTGTGCCCCGGCATATCTTTGTAAGGTATGATGACGGCAAGAGCGTTTTTAATATCGAGACCACGGCCAAAGGCGCGTTCACGACGGATGCAAATTATATGGATAAGGATACTCCTGAAGAAGGCAAGACCCACATAAGCGAGGCTTCTATCGCCAAGGGTGTGTATCTTAAGAACCTCACCCCCAAAGATGTCCTCTCAGGGATCCTTAACTGGAGAGGGGTCAAATACCGCGAGAATGAGAAATATGACCTTGCCTTACGGGATTTTCAGTCTTGCACCGTCCTTAGCCCCAAGGAGCCCCTTGCCCACGCTAATCTTGCCATCATTTACAGCGAGATCGGCAAATATGATAAAGCATTGGCTGAGATTGAAGTGGCTGTTGGCCTTGACCCTGAGCTGGGGAGCCCTTATGATGCCCGGGCCCATTTATTGCTTAAGAAAAATGATACCGACGGTGCGCTGCGTGAAATCGATGCATTGATCAAGCGTAAGCCTAAGATGCTTGATGCCTATAAGACGCGCGCCTACATCTGGCTTAAAAAGAAAGAAATAGATAAGGCCTTGGCGGATTTTACTAAAGTTATTGAACTTGACCCTGGAAATGTGCGCGTCCTGCGCGACCGCGCTAAGATCTACTCCGACAGAAAGGAGTATGATGCGGCGATCGCGGATCTCTCAAGGGCCATCGAGGCCCAGCCGGAGGAATATTTTACTTATGTGGAGCGCGGGATTATCTGGAATAAGAAGAAGGAGCCGGACAAAGCGATTGCGGATTTCAACCGCACCCTGGAGTTGGCACCCTGGGAGATATCCGCAAACCACTACCGCGGCTGGTCCTGGATCCAGAAGAAAGAGTATGATTTGGCGATCGAGGATTTTAGGCTGGCTAAGGGAAAACTTCCTTTTGATATCCCGGAGAACTGTTACGGCAGGGGGGTTGCGTATTTCATGAAAAAGGATTATGACTCGGCGATCATCCAGTTTGACGATGCCGCGCGCAACTTAAAAGATGCCGGGCTGTTTTTCTACCGCGGACGGGCTTACCTTGAAAAGAATGAACCTGAGAAAGCGAAAGCGGATTTTGAGGCCGCACTGTCCTTTGACCCGGGGATGAAGGCAGAGATTGAGCCTTACCTTAAGAGGGCTTCCGGAAAGGGCGAAATAGCAAAGCAGGATATGGGCAAATTTAATGGAGAGTAATATGGGCCAGAATAAAGAAGACAGGAAGAAAACTTTACGCCCCAGTGCCGGGGATTACACCATAAGGGACCTTTTTATTTTCGGGATAATATTGCTCTTGGCATTAGTAGCGGCTCATTACTTCGGCGTGCTTGTATTTATTATAGAGTATGTAGACAAGCGGCCGGGGGCGGTTATGTTTTTAGATGAATTTGTAGCCGGGCTGCTGGTCTTAAGCATCGGATTATTCATATTTCTCCTGCGCAAGATGAGCGAGCTTAAGAGCGAGACCGCCGAGCGCATGAGGCTTCAGGAAGAACTTCTTAAACGCTGCCAAACAGAGGCAGAGATGGAGAAGATCATCAGCCATCAGCTACATGTTGAAGTAGAGGAGCGTAAGCGCCTGGAAAGAGGGCCCGGGCATAAACCGCACCCCAAATAAAGATGAATGAAACCTTATCTAAAATGAAGAAGATAGTATTGCTGGCAGTTGTTGCGGTTTTTCTGTCGGTATTGGAGGCATGCGCCTATAGTAACGGTGATTTTCAGGTTTGGAACACGGATGTCGAAGAACTTAAAATCAGCGATAAGGCTAAGCTGGCTTTCGAGGAGGAGTTTCGCTGGGGAAAGAGCGCCCGTCAGTTTTACCTTTCCCATTACGATGTGGGCTACTTTTTTGATTTGAGCAAGTATCTAAACGTGGGGGGAGGATACCGCCGCGTATATTCTAGATCTAAGGATAAGTTCAGGTCTGAGGATGAGGCGTATTTAACCGCCACGCCTTCCTGGGAGATCGTGGGCTTTAAGTTTGAAGACCGCAGCCGCCTGGAGTATCGGTATTTTGATTATCAGGATGATTCCTGGAGGTATCGTAACAAGCTCACGGTAAAAGCGCCCTGGAAGTTCACCAAGTATGCCATCCAGCCATATTTATCGGATGAGGCGCTTATCAAGCTGGATGACAGCTGGCACATGAATGAAAACAGGTTCAGCGCCGGTTTAGGAGCTACTCTGACCAAAAACTTGAAGGCGGAGCTTTATTTCATGCTGCAAAATACAAAGAACAAGGATAAGTGGCCTTGCGCCAACGTTCTGGGCACCAAGGTAAAGCTGGTTTTTTAGGCTTGAAAAGAAGGGGATCATTTTCTTGGGGGAGGCAAAATATGGTAAAAAGGATAGTTGTACTGGCAGTATTCTTATCATCGGTGGCCTATTTTAGCCAGGCTTACGCCGAGGCGCGGTATGTATCGCCTAAGGAACTTGCCGGCAAGGCTGATCTTATAGTAGTGGGGACGGTATCCAAAGTGGAGCAAAGCCAGGAAATACAGCCCGGCCCGGGGAAAACTGTGGCCTTGGTCAAATACGCGCAGGTTTCGGTTGAAGAAGTTATCAAAGGCGCTCCGGCAAAGGAGATTTCCGTAATATTCGCCTACAATGAGGATGTGGAAGCGGATGTCCAGGACCCCAATCTTAAAGAAGGGCAGAAGGCGCTTTTTTATCTTACAAGTATCAAGGGAAAGGAAAATGTTTACCGGGTGGCTAACGGCTGGAGCGGCAGGTGCAGGATATCCGGCGATAAGATCTACCACCAGTACGATACCCTGGGCTTAGGAGAGTATATAAAGGCGCTAAAGGATAATAAATAAAGGAGGGGCCGGTGCGCAAGGCAAAAGTCATTTTTATCATGACAGCGTTATTGCTGGGGTCATTTAATTCAGTTTTTGCTACGGCCCAGATGCCTGATATATTAATATATGAGGGTAAAGAGGAATCCATATTCACAAATCCCCTGGAGAGTTATTTTGGGGGGGAGCATCCGCGCCCGGAGGGCCTGTTTAAATTCAGCTGCACAGCCAACTGGCGGGGCTATATGGCCACCTGGGAGATAAAAGAAGGATCCCTGTATTTGGTCAAGATCGTCGAGGGAACATGTTCAATGGATGCCCCTGAGATTCCCGTATCCGGCATATTTCCGGGCAAGAAAGCTCCGGTTCTGGCTGATTGGTACAGCGGATCTTTGCGTATCCCGCAAGGGGAGCTCTTGTCCTACACGCACATGGGTTACGAATCCGTTTACGAGAAAGAATTGGTCCTGGAGATTAAGAGCGGGAAGCTGGTCAATAAGGCTACGGTTAAGAATACAGCGCCCGGTCCGGTAGAGCTTGAATTCTAGTTTCAGCTGTTTTAAGCCGACAAAGAGGAGGCTGGCATGGTTTTGAATGAATTCCAATCAACGGTGTTCTTGCTCTTGACCGAGCATGAGGAGCTGATCAGCCAATTATACAGGACTTTCGCAGATGAATTCAGCGGACTGGCGGGTTTTTGGAACAGTATTGCGGAAGAGGAGCTTGTCCATGCAAGTCTTTTGAAAAGTCTGCGCGAAAGCATCCATGACGGGGACGCGCATTTTTCGAAAGGCAGCTTTCCGTTGGAGAGCATAAAGTTCTCCATTGTTTCGGTAAGAAAGACGATAAATGAGGTCAAATCAGGGCAGGTGCCCTTGTTAATAACCGCTCTGGCCTTGGCCAAAGATTATGAGAATTCTTTGATAGAAAAAGATTACTTTAAGGTCGTAGAAGGCGATTCGGCCGAGGTGAAGGCGACATTGTTAAGGCTGGTTGAGGATGGCAAGAAGCACAGGGCAAAGATCGAGCAGAAGCTGGCGGAGTTAGCTTAGCATGGGGAGCAGGATGGCAGAAGCAAGCGGATACAGGAACTGCTGGGATCACTGGCATTGCAAGAAGGAATTCCAGGGCCGCTGCCCGGTTTACAAGGCTAAGGCGGGGAGGCAGTGTTGGATGTATACGGATAACCTCGAAGTTTTTGACTGGATAAAGCCTGAGAGGCATTTTAAAAAGTGTACTGATTGCCCTTGGTACAAGCATGTAAACAAGCAATGAAGATCTGGGATATCCCGCAAAAGTAAGTTGTGTCGCCACTATTCACGGAGGCCGTAATTTATGCCTAAAGATGTCGTTATTGTGGGGGCGGGAGTCGGAGGCTTGGCTGCCGCAGCAAGGCTGGCTAAATCAAAGCACAGGGTGAGGGTTTTTGAAAAGCTCGGCCGCTGCGGAGGCCGCAACCATATCGTTGAGGATAAAGGTTTTAAATTCGATACCGGCCCGTCTTTTGTCCTGATGCCGGATTTTTTTAAGGAGGTTTTTGATTACTGCGGGCGCGATATTAATGATTACCTTGACTTAAAATGCCTTGATATAAATTACAAGATATATTATCCCGACCGAGACTGCCTTACGGTGCACAAGGACAGCGGGCGCACCAAGCTTGAGCTGGAAAGGATTGAGAAAGGCGCAAGCGAAGGCTTCGATAAGTTCATTAAAGAAACTGCAGGCATTTACAGGCTTGTTAAGCCCCTGCTTTATAAGTGCTTTACCGCCCGCGACATGTTGAATCCTTCCTATTGGCCGCTTTTAGGCGGCATTAAGCCTTTTGATTCCTATTGGCAGCTGGCAAAGAGGTTTTTTAAGAGCGAAAAGCTTTGCTACGCCTTTACCTTTGAGGCGATGTTCATGGGGGTTTCCCCTTTTGCGGCTCCGGCTTTCTACAGCATCATCACTTACGCCGACCACGTCCAGAAGATATTCCACCCCATGGGCGGAATGTATCAAATCCCGATGGCGCTTGAAAGGATGGCCAAGGAATTCGGCGCGGAGTTCCATTATAATTCGGAAGTAGGTAGAATCTCAAAGAATGGAAAATTCAAGTTGTCGCTACCGGACAAAGAAGTGGAAGCGGATAACGTCGTGGTCAACGCCGACTACGCCTACGCTAAAGAGTCTTTATTGGGCCGCAAGCTCCCTGACTATAAATACTCCTGCTCAGTGTATCTTATTTATCTGGGCCTAAAAGTAAAGGTGGAAGGGCTTGCCCACCACAACCTTTTCTTTTCAGGAGATCTTGTCAAGAATTTAAACCAGATATTTACCGACGGCAAGTCCCCGGATGACCCGTCGTTTTACGTGCATGTGCCTACGGTGACCGATCCTTCACTGGCTCCGGCAGGCAAGGATATCTTTTATATCCTGGTGCCTGTTCCGAACTCCAAGATCTCGATGCGGGCGATGGAGGCGGATGAGTTAAGGATCAAGAATATTGTTTATGGCAAGGTCAATAAGCTGCTCGGGATCAATCTTGAGGAGCTTATCGAGGTGGAGCACAGGTTTTACCCGCGCGATTTTTCCGGCCGCTACAATATAAAGTACGACGCGACCTTTGGCCTGGCCCACAACCTGACGCAGAGCGCTTTTTTTAGGCCGGCGAATATCGATTCTAAGATGGACGGGTTATATTTTGCGGGCGCCAGCACCCAGCCGGGCGGGGGATTGCCGGTAGTTATCGCAAGCTCCCGCATCGTGGCGGATCTTATCAATTCCAAAGAATAAAATAGCAGGGGACACAGCGTTCTTAACACTAGGGGACACTTTCCACAACAAAGCTATAGCTTATGCCGGGAAAGTGTCCCCTACTAATAGGGCGGTTGTGTCCCCTATTCTATTAGGAAGTAAGTTTCTTGATCCGCTCTATTATTTGTCTGATCGATTCTTCCGGAGTAGAAGCCCCTGCCGTAACGCCTACGCTTTCGGCGCCCTTAAACCACGTCTTTTTAATTTCCGCGGTTGAATTTACCCAGTAGCTTCTTTTATTCAGGGATTTGGATATTTCATAAAGCCTTTTGGTGTTTGCGCTTTTCTTCGAGCCGATCACCAGCATCGCATCATTTTCAAGGGGCATTATTTTGATCTCTTCCTGTTTGGTTGATGTGGGCTTGCAGATGGTGTTGCAGAATTTAATGTCGGGTATATATTTTTCCAGCCTGGCCAGTATTTGCATCACTTTGTCTTTGTTTTGCGTGGATTGGACAACGATACAGGCTTTTTTTATGCCAGCTGTTGACCGGGCCGTAATCCCGCCGGCTTCTTCTATCACGAGGGTATTTTTCTTAAGGTCCCCTATGATCCCCCGCACTTCATCATGCTCCCTGTCACCTATTACTACGATCCGGTAGCCGTGGTTTTCATTGATTTTTGCGATCTTGTGGATCTCTTTTACCATGGGGCAGGTGGCGTCGATTATCATGTAGCCCAGCCGGGCCGCCTCAAGAAAAGTCTTTTTGGGAGCGCCGTGGGCGCGGATAAGAAGCACTTTGTCTTTTTTGGGGGAGGGGGAGAGCTTGCCGATCTCCTTAATTCCTGAATTCCGTATTCTCTTTACAACAACTTCATTGTGCACGATATCCCCGAGCATGTAGATTTTTTTTCCGGAGCCGGCTGCCTGCAGGGCGATTGCCAGCGCCCGTTTTACCCCAAAACAGAATCCCGCGGAGCGGGCGATATTTATCTTCATGGTTATTTTTCCGTAAGTATTATCTTGGCTAATCCCGCGGCTTTCCTCAGATTGTTTACATGCGCTCTTGTTGAGAATACATCATAGTTGTTTTTCTCAATCTCATCAAGTATCCCCGAATACATTCTTCTTATCCCAGAGGCGACAATGCGCGAACCTTTGTTGTCTATGAGCTTTATCCCTATATCCGCGACTGCGTAATATTCCCGGGCGCGCCCGATCTCTAACTTCATGAATGTTTTAAAGTTTTCGCTTACTCGGCCCAGGGCGATGTCGTTTTCGGATACTTTGTATTTGATCAATTCATCCTGCGGCAGGTAGAATCTTCCCCGCGCCCAGTCTTCTTTAATGTCCCTGAGGATATTGGTTATCTGCAGGGCGATACCCAGGTCAACTGCGTATTTTCTGGCTTGCTTTTCCTGCGTGCCGAATATCTTGAGCATGATCAGGCCCACTACACCGGCGACTTTATAGCAATATTCGTAAGTTTCCTTGAAGTCGGCGTATCGGGTTTTTTTAAGGTCCATCTCCATCCCGGACAAGATCTCGTCAAAGTAATCTTTGGGTATGCCGTACTTCATTACTGAATCCCGGAAGGCCAAAAGCAGGGTGTTATCCGGCTCCGCGCCACCGTAAGCGGATGCAATATTCTGCTTTATCCTGTTAAGCTGTTCTTGCCGGTCTCTACTGCCTGCGCTGTCTACGATCTCATCGCTTATCCGGCAGATAGCATACACGGCGTAGGAGGCATACCGTTTCTCCTTGGGCAGGAGGAGGGAGGCCATATAAAAGGTCGTGGCGTATTTCTTGGTCATCGCCTTGGCCTCCTTAAAACCCTCATTAAGAAGTTTATTATTCATGGTAGTTATTTTACACCAAATAATCGCTAATCCAAGTCAAATATACTTCTAGGGCCAGCGGGTTTGGGCTTGTCTGTGCTTTCGTGGGGACGCTCATTTTGCCCCCGCTAGCCTTAGCGGTATTTATAGTTGAAAATACAACGTTAAAGGTATAGAATAAATGCATGTCAAAGTATATGATTGTTTTGGCGCTTAGCCTTTGCGTGCCCTTGGTGCTTAGCTTCCGGCTGCCGCTGGGGATCTGGCGGAATTTCCGCGCTTTATTTGCAAGCCTTGCGCTGATTTTAGCCATATTCGGGACTTGGGATATGCTGGCTAGCCGTATGGGACACTGGTATTTTAATCCCGACGGGGTCTGCGGTGCCTATATCGTGAATCTCCCTCTTGAGGAGTGGCTTTTCTTTATTGTAATACCTTTCTGCTGTATTTTTACCTGGGAAGCCCTGCATTATCTGAAGGCGAAAACCAAATGAAAGAATATACCTTGTTTGCCGTTATTTCCGTGGCAGTAGCAGTTATAGCGGACTTTGCGTTAAGGACGCGGATACTTACGAAGCCTATATTTTGGCTTTTTATGATGGTCATATTCTGTTTTAAGCTGGCTGTCAACGGGTATCTTACCGGAGCGCTTATTATCATTTACAATCCTAGGTTTTTCCTGGGGGCCAGGTTAGGCAGCATTCCTTTTGAGGATTTTCTGTTTGGATTTTCCATGGTCACCCTGACCGTGATCTTTTGGGAGTACTTTAAGAAAAAGGCGTGATGAGAAGATTTGCTGTTCTTTTGCTTGTCAGCATTGCGTGTTTTAACGCTTGTTTTGCTTCGGATTGGAAAGCCCTTCACGAAGCAGCGGACAATAAACCGCTCCCACAGGCCCTTGAGGCCGTTAAGAATAACCCCGATTCTTTAAACGATCTGTATGTTTTGGGCCTGGTTTATCTAGATTTACGCGATGACCGGAATTCTGCAGCAGCCTTTTCGAAGATCATTAATAAGGATCCGAATAACATTGAGGCGAGGTGGGGGCTGGCTGAGGTTCTGCGCAGGCAGCATAAGGATAGCCAAGCCCAGCAGCTGCTCGATGAGGTCATTAAATCTGACCCTTGGTTCTTCCCAGCCTATATAACTTTGGCGTATATAAAACACATGAAGATGGATTTTGAAGGTTCATTGAGGTTGACCTTGAAGGTGGTAAGCCAGGGCAGGGAGAAGGTCGATGAGGCCAATTACATCCGCGCTTACGCTCTTTACGCCGGCAACAAGGGCCTGATTGCGCATTATGGCGGGCCGGTGGCCAAGGTATTAAACGGCACGGTCGTCTTGCCTACTCTTAAGAAACTGGAACGGATCCGTCCGGATTCCCCGGCTGTATTGTTCGGCCTTGGCACTTTTTATCTTTTGGCTCCGGGTTTGGCGGGAGGAGATATTGAGCTGGCGGAGGAGTATCTTAAGGAAGCCGTTGAAGCTGACCCTAAGCTTGCCGATATCTATGCGCGGCTCGCCCAGCTATATCAGGAAAAGGGCGATAAGGAGAAATATGGCCTATATATAAAGAAGGCGTTTGAGCTCGACCCGCAGAGTGAGCTGGCGCTGGATGTAAAAGCGGGCAGCTGCAAGTACGCCTGTCCCCATTGATTTAAAGGATCATCTCAGCGAAGGCGTGCAGGGCGGTTTTGTAGGGTTTGCGAATTGAAGATGATAGGAGCAGGTGGTCAGCCTCGCATTTAAGCGAGGCTATTTCTTTTTTGGCGTAATCGAGGGCTCCGGACTTTTTAAGCAATCTCCGCATCAAAAGCAGCTCTTTTTCTCTGGCATTTCTGCTGGATAAGAGGCGCTTGATGACTTTTTTGTCATTTGAATTTGAGTTCCTGTAGGCGTACCAGATGAGTATGGTCCTCTTTCCTTCCTTGAGGTCGGCAAGGTTTGATTTGCCGGTCTCTTGCTCTTCGCTGAACATTCCGAGTATGTCGTCTTTTATCTGGAAAGCCCTTCCTAAACGGTTCCCGTAGTTAATAAGGATATCCAGCTGTTTTTTATCCGCCCCCGCCAGCGTCGCCCCGATAGCAAGAGGCGAGGAGAAGGTGTAGTTGGCGGTTTTTAAATCGTATATTTTATAGATGTCTTCACGTTTGATCGAGGATATATCCTTAGCCCCGTATACGAGTTCGATGAATTCCCCGCCTCCGGTATAGAGGGCGGCCTGGATCAACCTTCTTAAGGCGGATTCTTTGCGGGATGCGTTTTCCTCAACCGCCAGGAACGCCTCAAGGGCCATGGCGTACAGGATGTCTCCGACGCAAATACCAAGATCCTCGCCGCTGAACTTTTCGTTTTTGCCTGCGTATGCTTTCAGCATCGTATGCATTGCGGGCTCCCCGCGGCGGGTTGGGGATTTGTCGATGATATCATCGTGCACAAGCATGAAATCATGCAAAAGTTCAATGGAGATAGCGCTGTGGTATAGGCCCGGTGCGGCTTTTTTGGCAAATCCGAGGTACCCGATGCAAAAAAGTATCGGCCGGACCCTCTTGCCTTCCCTCAGGATATATTCGGTGATATGCTTATGTAATACAGGGGAGACTTTCTTTAAAGAGTAGAGCTTATCGAGGCCGCGGGCGTAACTGTTGAGCTCCTTGTCTATCTTTTTTTTGATTTCTATGAACATGGTTTTATGTTAACATATGGGTGTTGCTAAGGCAAATGAATTAAATCTTAAGTTGTCATTGCGAGCGAAGCGAAGCAATCTTGGGTTTTAGATTGCGCAACCTGTTGCGTGCCTGTCACTTTAGATTGCTTCGGGCCTTTGTCCTTCGCAATGACGGGTTGTAAAGTAAAATTTGTGCTCTAGGAGTATCTATGCTAAAGAATATAATAAGAGCTCTAAGGCTGCCGTTTTTATCCGCCAGCATCCTGCCGTTTGTTTTCGGATCGCTTGTCGTCAGGAAGCAGTTTAATTTACCAGCATTCATTCTGGGGCTTCTGGCCGCGGCCTTCACGCACTTGAGCGCCAATCTCATCAATGATTACGCGGATTCAAAGAGCGGGGTGGATTGGCAGGATAAGAGGTTTTTCGGTTCCTTCGGCGGCTCAAAACTCATACAGGAGAAGGTGCTATCCGAGCAGTTCTACCTTGAAGCCGCCTTATTGTGCGCAATGATCGCATCGTTAAGCGTGACACTCCTTGCGGTTGTCCTGAAAGACGCATCCGCGATCGTTCTTTATTTATTGGTTGTATTCTTAAGCTGGCAGTATTCCTCAGGGCCCTTGAAGTTCTCCTACCGCATGCTGGGGGAGGTTTTTATATTCCTGCTTTTTGGCCCGGCGCTGGTCATGGGAGGGTATTTTATACAATCAGGTATCTTCCCTGACCTAAATAGTTTTTTATTGTCTCTGCCGTTCGGCTTCTTTACTTTGGCGATACTTTTTGCCAACGAGATCCCGGATTTTGCCGACGATAAAAAGGCGCACAAACACACTTGGGTAAACATGCTAGGGCCGAAGAACTCATTCATTTTATATTACGCCATTATGCTTATGGGTTTTTTATCAGTTTCCATGAATATCTATCGTGGATACCTCGCTCCTTTAGCCGCGCTTTCTTTTGTTTTTATCGTCCCCGCGATCAAGGCGATGAACATCTTGAGACGCCACTATGAAGATAAGTTTAAATTGGTCCAGTCGTCGCGGCTTACCATCATGATACAGTTTTTGGTGAGCGTTATCCTTATCCTGGGGATAAAAAGATGAAGAAGGTCGCAATTATCGGATGCGGCTTCTCGGGAATAGCTGCGCTAAATAAACTTAAGCGCTCCGGCCTCAAACTGGATATCTCGGTAATAGATAAAAAACGTACCTTTGACTTTCTGCCTGCGCTTCCTGATTGTCTAGGCAGGGGGATCCACCCTGAGGATCTTGTTTTTGATATAGAAAAGTTTGCTCCGGGTTTTATCAATGAGGAGGTAGTATCGCTGGATTTAGAAAAGAAGGAAGCCGCTACCATAAATAGAACTCTTGCCTATGATTATCTGCTTATCGCAAGCGGCAGTGAAACTAATTTTTACGGCAATGATCAGATAAAGAAATACGCCTTAAAGTTAGATAGCGCAGTAGACGCCCGGAAGATAATTGCGGCCCTGAAAAAAAACGTGCCGCCGGTGATCGTCGTTTCCGGAGGAGGCTATACCGGCATTGAGTTAGCCACGAATCTAAGGGCATTTCTGGATAAGAATAAAAGAGAAGGCAGGGTCATTATCGTGGAACGGGCGCCTGCGATCCTCGGCCCGCTTCCGGAGTGGATGAAAAGTTATGCCGTCGAAAATTTAAAAAGGCTTAATATCGAGGTGATGGCGAACAGCTCT
>Ga0315278_10001452_pt1 | contig 20751 bp, 22 predicted proteins | sample YL17G06_0_MG_FD_203880 | JGI IMG/M metagenome (GOLD analysis project Ga0315278, IMG submission 203880) | Sediment microbial communities from Yellowstone Lake, YNP, Wyoming, USA - YL17G06_0 | ecosystem: Environmental > Aquatic > Freshwater > Lake > Sediment | place: USA: Wyoming | collected... | reverse complement strand
GTAGAAGCGGAGGTTACCCGCTGTCGGATGCGGCCGCGAGAGGGTACCCAGAATGGCGTGGCGCAGATTGTCCAACGGCACGCTGACGAACAGCTGGCCGCCTGGCTTGAGGATGCGGAAGGCTTCACGCACGCAGTCCTGCATGCCCGATTCGAAATGCTCGAACACGCCCCACGAGAAATAAGCATCGAAGCTCGAATCGGGAAAATTCGTGCGCCGGATGTCACCATCGACGAATTCTGCCTCCGGGAAACGCGCCTTAAGCTGCTCAACGGTCTGACGGCTGAGGTCAAGGCCAACCACCGCAAAGCCCTGCCGAGCGAAGAACAGTGTCCAGTCACCCAGACCGCAACCGCCATCCAGCACGCGCGCTCCCATGGGCAGCTTCGCCATGTAAGGCGCCATGGCGAGATACTCATCCTTGTAGGGAATGCGGTCAATCTGCCCTTGCGGTCCCCCCTCCTGCTCCCACACGGCGGTCCAGTATTTCTCGACGAACTCGGTTTCGTGGTCTGCTGGCTCAGCGGCTACGACGTAGTCCTTGCGCATGACTTTTCCTAGAATGGGAGCTGGTGGCGCAACAGAAGCCAGGGGTTGCGCCAAAGGTGGCGGGAAGCAAGAATTTGGTTACGCGATTTTATCAGTTCGTCGAACAGGGCGAGATAGTTCGCGCAGGTCCGCTCGGCAGTATGGGGATAGGCAGTCATGGCGGCCACCAGGCTGTCATATTCTGCGATCAACTGTTGCAGACTGGATTCAAAATCGGTTTTATCGAAGGAAACGCCGAAGCCATCGCAGTACTCAGGTAGGCAGCCGCTGCGCCGATAGAGTAGCGGAAGACCGCACAGCGCACCCTCATTCTGGTGGTTGCCACCCGGTTCGTTCATCGAGGCCGTGACATAAGCATGGTGGGTTCGCAATTCGGCTGCAAGAGCCTTCCCGTCAAGCGGCGCAACATAACGCGCGTTCCGGAAGGCGAAGCCTCGTGGTAGATTGCCTACGTAGGTGAACTCAATCCGCCCCTTCCAGGCCGGTTCCGCCAGCATCTCGTCGAGTCGTTGGTAAATATCGAATCCCTTCATCCAGTTGCCGCCCCAGTGATGGGTGACAAGTCTCAACGCCCCGTGCCCTCTCCATGGACTCCACTCCTCCCGGTTGAAAACACCAGTATCTGCGCCATTGGTGATAACAGAATACCGCGCATCCGGCCGACATTCCCAGAGCGGCAAATCCTTCAACCATGTACCGACAAAAACGGTATGATCGGCACAATAATTGGCACGCCTTAAGAGGCGGTTCATCCCTCTTGAATTCTTGCGCTCATCACACTCGTTGATACGGTGAACAACGAGAGCGCGCGGGTTACGGAGCAAGAGATACCGTAATACTGCACCCGGACCGAATGCAGCACTTGGGTGCCGGCAGCGCGGATCCGTCAGCAGAATGATATCAATATGATTTTCGCACAGAGCATATACAACTTCGTGACCGGTCCTCCTCAAGGCCGCAGCTAGCACCACGGCAAAACGGTTCCCTCCCCCCCATGGCCCATCAACAGGGCGATAACCCAACGCCACCTTCATCCGTATTTGTCACCCTCAACGCGTAGAGATCAAGAATTTAATAACGATTGTCTTGGGCAACTAGGCCATTACGCCGCAAAGCCAATTGTAACTATTTACGAGCGGTCAGCCCCCATCCGGTAGTAACGTAGGATGACATTCCTGGCATAACCCTGTCCGCCAGAAGCGCAAGTGGTTTGATTAACCGCAAGACAAATAGGCCAAGTCTGCGCGCCAAGACGTTCTCAGTCCTCCATGAGAGAGTCCAGAGCACGTCGAATATCACACTAAACGCGCCTCCCATCGGCTCTATCTTTATCTCAGAAAACCCCGCTTGCACAAATTCCCTCGTGAGTCTTTCGGATGTCCATCGTTGATAGTCGTGTGGGTCAGCGTGAACTGGATACATGAAAGGCATCGCAACATATCCGTGACCGCCATGTTTCAGCACTCGATGAGCCTCAGAAATAACTTTCTCTGGACTCATGACGTGCTCGAGAACCTCGATTAACAGAAAGCAATCAAACCTTTCGCTCGGAATTAGCATACTCTCGGCGTCACAACAATAATCCGGTTCGGTGGAGCGATCAATGTTGAGGTATTCCCAATGATCGACAGCCTGAAGCGGAGGCCTAAACTTACCCCTCGGGCGCACCTTCTTTCCGCCAATATCAAGCACACGACCGTGCATCCGAGATAAAGCAGCCTTTAAAAATGCGTCAACATGGAATCGGCGGCAACTAGTACTCATCTGGGGTACAACAGTTAGCATGGCAAGCCATAGCCTGTACTCTGGATGAAGGCTTCATCGCGCCAAGAATGTTTCAATCGTTTTCGGCGAAATCTTATGTCCCTTGCGCAGAAACCAATTGTAATCCGAGGGCACAAAAATCTCATCGATTGTCTTAGGAATCTCAGGGAGCAGGTGCAACTTAGAAGTGGAAATAAAAAAGGCATTCGTTCCGGTCAAATTGCAGCACACAAGCGAGTACTCGTAATCGTCGAATAAATCGACCAAAGACTGAATCGACGCTCCAAAGTAATCCATCAAGTCCCACACATGATTTACGTCATACTGAATCTGAAACCTGATTGGCGGCGGAAACTTACCATTGTATTCAACAACAAAAACGTCAGGCCTGACGCCTGACTTAAGCAATTCACTGACGATATGGTAGTCATTTCCATCCAGGTCGACGCTCACAATATTGGGATGATCCGCCCCTACGGAAGACAATCCATCACTCATCAGTCGATAGCAGTTGTCTTTCGTCACCCAAGTCCTGAGAAAGCTCAGACGACAGCCAATTGGCACATTAAGCATTAGAGGAACATTCCCTATCCATGTACCAGACCAACCGCTCATTAACAGAATGATTGAGTTATTCTCCAGCCCATTTCCGCATCCGTACTCGACAAATACACCATTGACGATACCAAGTCGTCTTACAACTTCAAGGAGGATCCCATCCTCATCGTTCTGAGAGTAATATTTCTCTCCGAATTGGTTAAGTGGGTTCTTTAATCTCGTCTTCTTTTCGGCCCAATACCACTCGATATTGATGTCGAGTCGTCTTCTTAACTCACCATGATTTAGAAAGAAACCAATGAGGTGGTCAAGAAAATATTTCAGGGGTTTTGCAAGGAGTTTCTTCACTGCTATGACCATCGTTTTTGAGAGCAAGCCCCGGCAATTTTAGCTATAGTGAAAAAATTAAGAACAACAAATGGATCGTTTATGAAAAAGAACCAATTCCACATCTCAGTCGTTAAGTTTCTGCGAGAGCCGCGCTGCAAAAGCCTTAAAAGTATAAGCCTGAACTGACGACGCAACATCCACCTTATCTTGCCTATCGTACGCCTGATCAATGTAACCTAAGAGCGCTGACATATCATCGGTGTTCGGAAGGATAAAACCATTTTCCCCATGTTTAATTAGGTCCGGAGCAAAACCCGTACATGTGGCCACTGGGTAGCAACCGCTCATCATCGACTCCAGGAGTGCTAGCGGCCCACCCTCAAGCCTCGACACGGAAACAAAAACCCGCATTAGGTTATAATAACTCCGATATTCCGAATAATCGGCTTCCACGTACTTCAGCCGTTTAAGCGACTCCAATTGAGGCCTAAACTCCGATGAGAGGAACCTCCTTCCCACCAATAGCACGTCATATTTCTTACACAGCAATCCGATCAGTTCAAATAGCTTTTCGTAATTCTTTCTCGCCCTGTAATGGGCATTATCCAAAAAATTTGACACGAATCCGACGGCTTTACGCTCCCCATTCATTTCCGGAAAAAACCTAGTCGGGTCTGCATAACCCAACTCGACGCGCACTCGCTCTGGTAGAACCCCGTCTGAAATCAGTTGCCCGCCGGCTGCTGAGTTCATTACCAGAATCTGGTTGCAAACATTGAGGTGAGTTACGAGTCGATCAAGTCGTTGTTTGGCTTGGAAATGCGTAAAAAGAACGACCGACTTGGAATCTTTTGGAAATATCAATCTGAGCAATCTATCGCCAACCAGCGCGTGATGGCTAAGAAAATAGAGTTTTCCTCGCGGAATCTGGCCAGGCCACTTGGCTATTTCGAAGCTATGACCTTTAGCGGCCAACTCCACTCCAAGATCCTTACAAATTCCATAGAGCACCCAGTCACGTTCAAACACGACAAACACGAAATCGTACTCTTCACGATAGCGATGCTGCGTATAAACACTGCGTACCGCTTCCACAACCCTCGACAACCTAGCATTCACAATAATACGTCCTATGCATCTCTGCTCACCACCAAGTGGATCTAACGTTTGGAACCTGCGGCACGCAAGTACTGAAGGATCCTCGTGGGAAGACTAGTTAGTCTGACGATCGCGGCAAGCGCCCTATTGGCTCGTATCTCTGTATAAAGACCTCGTCGAACCATCCCACCACCTAAATAGCTACTTCTTTTCACAAACTTTGCTTTTCTCGCTGTAAAGGCAAATGCGAAACCGTATCGCAAAGCACCGACGTACCGCTGGTGCTCGGACGGGAACCCGCTAAAATCCCCTGTTTTTGCTTGGCGCACCAAGGCGACTAGTTGCTCATGGGAATCAGGATGCGCCGCAAGAGCGAACGCCTTATAAAAGCCAGCGCCCACCACAATCACTGGTTTGCGCATGAAAGCAGCCTCAGCTCCAGTCGTAGAACCGAACGTCAGCACTAAGTCTGCACCGGCCATCAACAAATAAGTGTCGGCATCGGATCGGGGAGAAATAACGTTTACGCCCGGATGACTGCCTTGGAGCGACATTATTTTCTCGGCAATAAACCATTCATCATTGGCTGAATAGGGGTGAATTCTTATTGTGAATGTTACTTCACCTGCAAGGGTCGAAAGGATTTGCTCAAGAGCGTCAAGCTGGTTACGGTAAAAGTAGCCAATTCTTCCTTCTACCAAACCAGCATATTCGTACTCCGTGCTCGTCGTTATCAAAACAGTAAATCCGGAAACACCCGACTGCTCAGCAACGGGCTGAATAAGATTGCTCTGTGTGGACCTCGCAATTCTTTTCTCATACCATGTTCGTGCAAGTGCAAATTTACGTTTTTCCGACAGCCGACTTTTTGCATAGGCCTCCAACAATTGCTTCGACACCTCCGGAAGATCATGTGGATAGACATCCTTGATCAAAGCGTATCTCTTGAATCCTTCCAATGGATACTCGTAAGTATAAACAGGCATACCCATGCGTTGGCATACGCGTAAAGCTGGACGATATCGAACTATCCGACCGTTGAAGATGTAGCATAGCTTGGGAGTGTTTTCTTGGACATGGTTCTGGAAGGAGTAATAAGAAATCAACCCCACCCGAATGAGCTCTTTAAAATTATCGGGGTTATACTCAGCCGTCAAGGTTGGATTGCGATACCTTCCAATTAGGGTAGATAAAGCAGCTTCGAAAATATCAACCCCGTCAACGTTACACGCCTCGATAAACTCCGCTGACCCCTGCGGCGCCCTTTGAATCTCGAGAAGACGCCTCCTCACTTCCTGTCCTTGTTCCCTATTCAAATTCTCAAAATCAACGACCTTGAGAGATCCGCAACCCTCCCTCAACCACTCCATGCCGTGCTTGGCTCTCGACTTACAAAGCCAACAATGTCTGAGCGCCGGCCGTGTAGGGGCGTTATTGGCATGACACTGTAAGACGTTTCCGGAGCATTTCAGAAATATGACTTTATCGCCCTCGTCAAGATGTCGCTGCGCGATATCTAGCTCATACTCCAACATAGGGAACAACCCATACGCGGAGTGAATCATAACGGTTCTTCGCATGCTTAAGGGACCTCAGTGCGCTTGCACTGCGAAGACATCGTCCATACTCATGTCACCCTTTTACCAACCACAACATTTACTGAACATATGGGGAGCCTTTATTCCTCAGCCATTTCCAGCTTCCGAAAGCTCCCGCTGTCACTGAGCAGCTCTTCATAAGTGCCGATCGCAACAATCCGTCCATGCGCGAACTCAATGATCTGGTCGCAGTGCTGCACCGTTGTAAGGCGATGGGCGATTATCGCTATGGTCAGATCTCGGTCGAGTCCCTCGATCGCCTCCATTACTGCTCTCTCCGTCTCATTGTCTAAAGCGCTCGTCGCTTCGTCAAACACGAACACAGAGGCGCGTTTGTATAATGCGCGCGCGATGCCAATACGTTGCCGCTGGCCACCCGAAAGCCTGATTCCACGCTCTCCTACAACCGCCTCGTAGCCGCCCGGCCGACGTTCAATAAAGTCATCTATCTGCGCTTGCTTCGCGGCCTGCCGCATCCGTTTCATATCAATTTCATTTCGCGGCACACCGAAAGCAATGTTCTCAGCGAATGTTGTATCTGCAAGAAAGAGACTTTGCGGAACATGTGCGATCGCTAGCTGCCACGCCCTACGACGATTCCCGCTGATTGTTTCACCATCTACCAAAACCTGCCCTTCTGTGGGATCCAGTAGCCCCATGAGCAGATCAAGCGTTGTGGTTTTTCCGCTGCCAGTGCTTCCGACAAACCCAACCCTCGTGCCTTGCTTGATGGTCAGGCTGACGCCGTCAAGCACCCACGGCCCATCATCGCCATAACTGAATCGAACATTGTCAAATCGGATTTCCCTCTCCAATACCAGTGGTGACGGTGGCGGCCGCAACGCTTCCTCAGGAAGAGGCTGCTCTAATATGGTCAGCACTTCAGCCAGAGACACTTGGGTGCCAGCAATCTGCACCCAGGCGCTGTAACTATTTTGAAGGGCCGGCAGCATCCGCTGCGCCCCGAGTACTAGGGCGCCCAACATGGGCAGCGCGTTCGCAACGCCTCCAGGTTGGAGGCTAAGTCCATATGCCAATGCAGCAATGAGGGCCATTCCCAGAGCTTCCATGACGATGCGGGGGCTTCCTGCGACAAACGCGTTGCTGGCGAGTGCCTTACGCAGTCGAACATCGTACTGACGATAGGTCTCGCAATAGGTTGGCTGAGCCCCGTCGAGGATGACATCGCGGATACCCCCGAGTCCTTCCTGCAACGCCTTGACCATATGGTCGTACTCGCATGCGATCCGTTCGCTGTTGCTTTTTATCCGACGCCGAAGCACCAACGTTACCAGCCCGTAACTTCCACCAAAACCAACAACCGCAGCCGACGCCACGATCGGATCAATAAAGATAAGCATGATCGTTACCGCGGCTAGAAGTACGATCGAACTGGCGAGTACCGGTATGGCCTGCAACACACTGACAACACCGCCAACCTTCATCAAGGTACCGCTAATCACTTCGCTGCTGTTACGAGCAATCTGGACGCAATAGGGCTGGTACAGCGCTCGCTGATATACCTCACTGCTGAAATCGGCACCGGCGGCAAATGCCAAGCGGTTGCTCGTCCATAGCAAGAGCAGCCGCACACCACCAGCAGCCAACGCCGCTCCGGCGAAAAGCAGCGCCAAGGGCATCACAAGCTGATCGGGTGTAGTAATACTGAACGCCCGAGCTAGGTACGCCACGATCGGCTGGCTAAATGCACCTTCCTGAGCAGTCAGCACACCAAGAAATGGCAGTATTGCGCCCAAGCTGACTACTTCAAAAAAAGCGCTCGCCACCATCAGCATCAGCAACAACAAGACCTGCTGTTGCCGCCGGTGCCCGAGATGACTCCAGAGGCGAAACAGTAAGCCCAAAATACCCGAGCGCAGCTCCCGCAGCATCGTTTCGGCTATTCTAGACATAACCAAACAGCTCCATTTTTCGCGGACTAGCTCCTATACGATAGTGTTTCAAATCCGTGTTCCGCTGGCATGACGGATCATCAACTGGTCCTGTCACATCCTGGCCTTTTCATGGATTACTTGCCAGATGACCGGCGTCCATCAGTGGAAAATCGCCCGTGATATCGACGCAGATGTCTGCTTGCGCGGCGCGCAGTGCGCCACATACACGACCTAACACGTCGTCATCGCTTCCCCGGAAGACACCGACTCCCAAGTGTTTACCGAGCCCGGACGCAGGGTTGTCAGTGGAATTCTCCGTGGTTGCAATCACAATCTCATCCAGTCCAGAAACACGCTGTAGCCGTTCAATGAGGATCTGGAGAAGCGGTTTTCCATCTGCAGGCATAAGAACTTTGCCAGGAAGACGCGTTGAAGTCATCCGGGCCTCTATGGTGGCAACACATCTCAACTGCGAGGTCTGCGCCATATGTTATGCCGAACTTCTGTGCCTAACGCTCGCATTGATTGCCGCGACGGCAGGGTTAGCACGAACATACGTTAATATTTCTCGGTATCCAACCGTCCGCTCGCCTATGCCCAGCTCTTCGTACAGTCGTCGTACCATCTCCAGATCTTCCGGAAAATCCACCGTCCAGCGAAGATCTGAATTATCCTCCATATCGGTCACAGATCCGATGATGAAGAGGTCAGGGCGCTCGTTGAGAATAAAATAGGTTACATGCTCGCGCGCCGGCGGCGATTGCCCAACGCGCCCCAGCCGTTCAAGTGTATCGGCATACATACCTTCTGTATCCAATCCTCGAGGAAGGGTGCGGCGTACAATATTAGATGCGTAGTCACATCGATCACGCTGCGCGACCAATGCTTCCACCACACGATCCGCTTCGCCGGCATCAATCAGCGGACAGTCTGCCGTTACACGAATGACCATGTCGGCGTTTGCGTCGCGGGCAGCACCTACATAGCGGCCCAGCACATCCCGTTCATCTCCCCGAAACCACCGCACGCCCGCTTGCCGAGCGGCTGCCACCACGGAATCGTCCGTAGCATTGGTGGTCGTCGCCACAACAATTTCATCTATCTGTTTGCAGCCAGCTAACCGACGAAGTTGCTGCGCCAGCATGGGCCGTCCGGCCAAGTCCATCAGCACCTTGCCTGGCAGGCGGGTTGAGGTCATTCTCGCCTGGATGATAATGACTCGTTTCATGCGCGTGGCTTCTCAAACACCCAATAGGTCACATCATCCCAGCCTTCGGCTTTTGACAGAAAACCTTTCTTGCGGAGGCTGAGATCAGGAAAGAGCTGCTGATACAGGCTGCCAAAATCCCGTTTGAACAACGCGCCGGTTTGCTCGCGATACGCCACCTCGATCGGCTCAGGCGAGAAATATTCCCCGCAGAGCACAAACCTGTTCGAGCAACGAACAATCTCGGTCATCACCACCGGCAGCGTCTCCGGCGGCTGATGAATCAGGACGCCCATGGTAAAAACCATGTCAAACCAACGATCGCGAAACGGCAATTCTCTGGCCTGGCTGTATAACGCGTTGACATCCGGCAATCCACGGTGCAACTCCTGCAACGCCTTGAGATTGATATCCACGCCGTAGACATCCTGCGGCGGGAGATGCGACGCGACCCACCGCAAGTTCCCGCCAAGATTACACCCAACCTCCAGAACACGGCGCGCAGGGAATTCCCTCAGGATCTCCTGCCAGAATGGCGCCCGGTTACTCCCCGCCGCCTGATTGCGATCAGTGTAGGCATTGCCAAACTCCCCGCCCCAGAGACCTTCAAGCCGTTTTGCCTGCAAGCCCGCTCCGTCTTTTTCTGCCATATCTTCCTACCTCTCGCGCTCGATCACAGACGAACCCGGAAGCCTTGTTCCCGAAGATAACGCTTCGCTTCCAATGGTGTCTGCTCTGTAAAATGAAAGATGCTCGACGCGGCCACCGCCGATGCTCTGCCTTCGCGCAACACCTCTGCCATGTGCGCATAGGTTCCTGCCCCGCCCGATGCGATGACGGGAACGGACACGGCCTCGCAGACCCGCCGGGTTAACTCGACATCATATCCGGCCATCGTACCGTCGCACTCGATGGAAGTCAGAAGAATCTCCCCCGCTCCGAGCGCTTCCATCTCCTGCGCCAGCCACACAGGATCCTTGCCCGTCGCCACCGTGCCAGAATGTGTATAGACCTCGTAGCTCCCATCGGCATGACGCCTGGCATCAATCGACAGAACCACGCACTGCGAGCCGAATCGTTGCGCCATCTCGCGAATGACAGCGGAATTTTCCACGGCGACGGTATTCACCGAGACTTTGTCGGCCCCGACCTGAAGCAGGCGCCGGACGTCTTCCACTGTCCGCACGCCGCCGCCGACTGTCAACGGCATGAAACACTCATCGGCCAGTTCGTCCACAGATTCGAAATCCGGAGGATGCTTGTCGGCGGTGGCGGTAATGTCCAGATAGATCAGCTCATCCACCTCGCGCATGTTGTAGACCTTGACCGCCTGCATGGCGCTGCCCACGCGCCGCCAGGAATCGAACCCCACGCCCTTCACCAATCCGACCTCCTTAAACAAGAGTGTCGGCATGACTCGAATCTTCGGCATACAACCATTTCAGACCGACAGGAAATTCTTGAGCATCTGGAATCCTGCCCGCTGACTTTTCTCCGGATGGAACTGGACGCCGAACACATGCCCTCGCCCCACGGCGGACACAAACCCGCCGCAGTACGAAGTCTGTGCCAGCACGTCGGATTGATTCCGACAGCAGAAGTGATAGCTGTGCACAAAGTAAAAATCCCTCGCCTGCTCGAGACCGGCGAATAGAGGCGAGGGCCTCGCCACGATCACTTCATCCCAACCAATGTGAGGAATCCGTCTGTCGGCCCCGGTCGGTTCCAGTTTCTTGACCTCGCCATCGATCCAGCCCAAGCCTTCGGTCTCTCCGCCTTCCCACCCTTTCGTGGCCAACATCTGCATCCCCAGACAGATCCCGAGAAAGGGAATGTGTCTCGCCACCACCTGCTCGCGCAAGATGATATCCAGCGATCGTTGCTTGAGATTGTGCATCCCGTCGCGAAACGATCCCACGCCGGGCAACACGATGTGCGTCGCTGTCTCAATGGCCTCCGCTCGATCGGTCACAACCGGAACCCCGCCACACTCTTCGACCGCCCGTTTGACTGAATCCAGGTTGCACATCCCGTAATCGATGACCGCGACGGTTTTCATGCGTTGTCGTAGTTGATCTTCGTCAAGTTACCATCCTTGTCTTTGATCAGGTTCCCTCTCGAATCACACATGAACAATTTTTTATTGGTAAACCGGTCGCACACTCGGACGAATTCGTCTGCCGTCATCTGCATTCGCTTCAAGACATCCTCGAGTGCAATGCCCAGGTACGCCCACGGAAATTTCCCGTCGTGAAGCTTCACTAATCTCAAAGCATCTTCTCGAGAAAGTCGCCCCCGCCGGACATGCATGCAGGCTAAATCCGTGGCCCGCCCGAACCCGTACTTCAGAAACTTGAAGTAGTCGTGAATGCCGGTCTGTGCATTGTCGAGATTCTCGTAGTTGACGAGCGAGCCCTCGACCATCTTGTGATACGTCTGAAAACCGTGCGCCTGAGCAATCAGCGCATTGCTGTACCCATCCCACGCGACGTAATATCCCAGGAACAGACCGGTCACTCCTACACGTTTCAACTCATCGTCCGACGGATAGGTGAACTGAATCAGATGCTTCTGCTCGATACCCTCCTGCCCAACGAGATCGGAGACCCGAAGCCCCAGCAGACCGCCGAACTCTTCGAGCCAACGACGGGTCAACGTATTATTGTCGGCCGCAGCCGCCGGGCCGCCGTACTCGTTCTGCGGGTTTTCGCCCCAGACGATCAACGGGATATTGAATTGAACGGCGATCCGGACCGGCACGGTGAAGATCGCAACATGTTCCGGCCAGGAGATGTCTCCCACCTGTGTGAGCGCAAGCCGGTTGATGGTTCTGCGTACAACCGGATTCGTTGTGACCTCGATGTAATCCAGCCCCTGCATCTTCAGATTCTCGATGTTTCTCCTGCCAAGATCCGTCAGATGATCCGTCGTCGCTGTGACGCACAACGGATTCATTCCTAACTCGATCATGCGGATTGCTTGAAACGTGCTGTCTTTCCCCCCGCTCACAGGAACAATGCAGTCATAGTTTTTGCCGTCCTTGGAGCGATAGCGATCAAGAATCGTGTGCAGATCATTTTTCCTGACGTCCCACTCGACGTTCTGTCGCTGCGCGAAACTCCGGCAAGCCTTACAGACCCCCTCGCCGTCAATGAATAGGTCCGGTTTCGTCTCCGGCATAACACAACGCTTACAATATCTGATCACGTCGTTCTCCTTGCAGCATGGCCATGACGACAACGTCACGGTGACGTCCGTTCTTGCAAACATGTTGATGCAAAAACCCCTCTTGCGTGAACCCAATTTTTCTATACAGACGCAGTGCGGGCTCGTTGTCGGTGAACGCATGCAGGTATAGGCGGTGCAGTCCGAGCTTGTTGAATGCGTAGTCGAGCAGCAATCGGCTCGCCTCAAACGCCAAACCTTTGCCGCGGGCCTCCGCTTCACCGATCACAATGCCGTATTCAGCCCGACGGTGCTGACGATCCAGATGGTTGAGGCCGGTAATGCCGATGCTCCGACCGGTGGCACGCTCCACGATCATGAACTCATGCCGGGTCCCGTCCTTCTGTATCCGTTCGAACCACCGCAGATGTCCTTCCCGATCAAGCGGCTCGTCGCAGAACAACTGCGGCAGGACGGCCGGATCGTTGCGCAGACGCACAACATCGTCCGTGTCGGTTCGCTCCATCGGTCGTATCAGGACTCGCTCGTTCTCGATCACGTAAGATCATCCAGTTTGATCAACGTTTCAGCGGCAATTGCCCGTCGCGTTGTCCGGCCCAACACTTGGTCCAACGCCTCCGGCTGCAGACCGGCTCCTCGCTTGCCGCAACGCAACACGGCGACATTTCCCTGGCTCAACCGCTCGCCGGCTGCAATGTCGCGGCTCGCGAAAATGCTACGGCGGGCAAAAGCACGCAACTCCTGCTCTTCCGGAAGCGGTTCCTTGCGGCCATGACCGAGCACGCGTTCCGCGTCGCGTACACGTTGGACCAGCATTTTGAGTTCATGCGGTTCGATTGCAAACGCGTGATCCGGCCCCGGCATCCGGTTGTCGAGGGTGACATGCTTCTCGATGAGACAGGCGCCCAGTGCCACGGCTACCACGGGCGCCAGGATCGGATCTCGCGAATGATCGGACAGGCCGGTCGGGAGGCCCGTCGCGTCCCGTAAAGAGACAAGCGCCCGTGCGTTTACGGCCTCGAGCGGCGTCGGGTACTTTGCCGTGCATTGGAGCACAATGATGCGCCCATTGCCTTCCAATCGAATTACCTCCACTGCTTGTATGACCTCCGCCAGCGACGCAGTCCCGGTCGAAATGATCATGGGCTTGCGCTTCCGGGCAATGTGACGCAGGAGCGGTACATGCGTCATCTCGTAGGATGCGACTTTGAAAGCCGGGACGTAGGGATCTAAGAGGTCGGCGGAAGCCTCGTCGAACGGCGATGACAGAAACGCGATTCCCTTCGCGCTGCAATGATCGGCCAGGCGCGGCACCCAGTCATCCGGCGTTTCCATGTCCTGAATGATGTCATAGATCGGCCGTGAGATTTTCAGGTAGTCACTCTCCCCGGCAGACTTCGGGTAGAGTGTGGCGGCCTTGAAATGTTGAAACTTGACTGCATTCACACCCGCTTCGGCCGCCACATCGATCAGTCGCAGAGCCTGTTCGAAATTGCCGTTGTGGTTGCTTCCGGTTTCCGCCACAAGGTAGACGGGCTCGCCGTCGCCGACCCAATGTTCCCCGATTTGGAATCGGGTCATGATGACCGCGCCTCCGTCAGTTCCAGGAGCATCCGCGCCACACGAACTGCGCCTTGTCCATCAACCAGCCTTCTGCCCTGACGGCTCATCACGGCTCGCCGGGAGGCATCGTCAGCCAACGAATTGAGTTCGTGCGTCACCTTCGATTCAAGATCACTGTCCCTCACGTCGCCGCCCCCCACGAGCGAACCGGCCGTCACGAGGCCCTTCAGATTGACCGTCTGATTCTCCGCCGTCCTGATCGCAATCGCCGGCGTGCCGGTTGCAGCTAATTCATAGGTCGTCTGCCCGCCTCCGCACAACGCCAGGTCAGCGGCCAGCATCAGACCCCGCATATCCGCGGGGTCTCTGTGCAGGGCAATCGAACTGGCCGCCGTCTCCGCTTCCGCTTGAAGGGCCGCTAGATTTTCGAACAGAGGCCCCACCACAACATCTTGATTGACCGACCCAAGCACACGGGCAACCCATTGCATCAGCCGCACGGTCAAGTTATTCGGGTCGCTGCCTCCCACGGTGATCAACACACGTCCGACGCGATCCGCAATAGTTCTGGTCGGCACTTCAGCAAATTCTTGGCGGAGCAGGATGTATTGCGGCCCCAACAGGTACGTTGTCTCGGAAGAACCACGATAACGTAATTGCCCGGCGCCGGCCGACCCATTGACTACAAGAGTCACCGGCAATTCCCGATCCGCCAGATCATCGAGGACCACTACCACGCGAGCTGCCTCGCCCAAGCCTCGGAAATACGACGTGGAGAACGAGTAGGAATCGGCCACAATCGCGTCCAAGTTGGAATCCCTGCACTGGCTAACGGTGTCCTCCACGTCATGTCCGATCCGAATGCGCGTGGTCTCATGCCCAGCGGCTACCACCAGTTCAAAAACTTCGGGGTCACCGTCCAACAAAAACAAGCTCTGCGCTCCCAGGTTCCGGAGCGCCAACGCTAGAGAGAGACAGCGGCGGACATGACCGAACCCGATACGTCGCCCGCCTCCTGTACGAAATGCCACCCTCACAACATGTGTCATTTCCGGAAGTGGCCGACCACCTTCGTCACGGCGGCAATGACGTCTTCTACATCTCCGTCCATCATCGCCGGGAAAATCGGCAGGCTAATCATGTGCTCGTAGGCGCCCTCGGCCACTGGCCACTCGCCCTTCCTATAGCCCAGGGCCTGATAATAGGGATGCCAGGGAACGGGTATGTAGTGGACGTTCACACCGATATTCTCAACCCGCAGAGCTTTGAACACCTCGGCACGTCCCGCTCGGAGACGATCCAGGTTCAACCGGATGTCGGAGACATAACTTACCAACTCACGATCCTCCAGAATCACACCCCGTAACGCCCCATTCCCAGATCAAGCGATCGTACAAAATCCCCCTAAAAACCCCGCTCCAGCGACGGCCAAGACGTGCGCAGAAATATGAAAATCTTTTACCATACTTCGAAATCAGCATCTGTCCATTTAAAATCCAGCCAGTTATTCGCTGTCATAAATCAAAGACTGTACCGCAAATCTCTCGTGAACGGTGAGCTGCAGATCGCTTAGAGTAATATCATGAGTGTCAAGTATCTTTGAAAGTGTTCGGCCTTGATGGTCCTCAAGTACGCTTCGCAATCTGGCACGCTTAGGGTTTTCAGAGAAATGAATGATTACATGCTCCGGAGACGGACTAAAACTGACCGCAGTTGCCTCGGTCAGATCACTGAGGTTAGATGGGATACTGACAGTAAACTGATCCACCTCAATGTCCAATGCAGGGAACCTCGTAAAGGTAAAGGTAGCAACGGCATCTAGCACAGGTCCAGGAACATGCCCGAGTGATCTAACAATGTGCTGTATGACGGCGTCGAAAGCCTGCTTGTAGTTTTGCAGAAGAATGACGCTGAAGGAAATATTAAGCTTCTCAAACTCATGGTCGATTAGGCGCTCAAAGTTCCGCTCGCTGGCAAAAAATGCCTCGATCTCCTCAGCGGAATCGAACCATTCAGAATGAGACATCTGGTCGAAGCGAATGAGAAAATCATTAATCTGCTTTTGGGCATCCGCAAAGGCAGTATCCGGCAAGGCACGATTCTCAAGAATAGCTTGCAGTACATCTATAGGGTTAACGCCATAGAGATGCGCTACTTTCAGGAGAGGCTTATACACTTCCATGTTCCAGGCAAAATTAACGAGGAAGTGCAACTTCCGCAGATAAAACAAGTCGTCCTCACTCATGGTGCCTGTCTGACGAAGACTTTCCTCATATTCAAAAGCCTCGAGAGTTGTACCGTCGGGACAGCGATAGCGGCCTGCGTCTCCGTGAATAAGACGGTAGCGCGTGCGGAAATTAAACTTTTGGCGTGTTTCGGTTGAGTTAGTTTCTGCTCCTGCCAAGAGCCGCATATTGTGATTCGCGATCATATCAACGCCGAAGCCAAAAAGACTGCTCAAGGCCTTAATATGTGTCTGCAGAGTTTCGCCAGGCAGTGGGACGATTAGATCCGAGTACGTCCTACTTCCTATTTTGTGAAACTTTTTCTGATACTCGACATATGTTTCTGTAGATATGTTATCGCGCTTGATATTAACCAGCACCTCGTCATCTAGACTCTGTATAGCCATAACTGGAACCGTCATATCCCCAAGAATACTTCCAATCTCCAAGTTTCGCTCCGTCACATTCTTTGCAAGCCAAATATGACACTTCTCCGGGCACCCCTTTTCGTCCTTAATCTGGCGGATTGTTTTTGCAATCTCTACATCCCTTTTCAGAATGCCGAAGTTAGCATCACATACTATCCACGTTTGTGCGACAGAACGCTTACCGACATAGGCAATCTCAGCAAGACAAGTATCGAAGTCAAGTCTCTGCACTAAATTCTTTGATGCAGCACCCCAAGCGCAGAATGTGCACAGGAATGGGCATCCACGATTGGTCTCAAACATGGGAACCATCCCAGCATCAATGAACTCGTCCAAATGCCCTTCAAGGTAGGGCGAAGGTCTTTTATCTATGTTTTTTTTCAGTGGTCGTTCATCGCTGCACTTTACTTCACTACCTTCCAGCCAAACGACGTTCCGAGGTAACAGATTGTAGTTGCCTCCTCCATCGCGCCACCAATCTATTAGTTCTGCGAACGGCTCTTCCCCCGCATCAACAATTAGGAAATTAAGATAGTCGTGACGTTTCAGAAAATTTCTGCGCAGATCTGGATCAGAATCAATATTTGGTCCGCCTGCCACAATTAGGGCCTTGGGAAGCAGTTTCCGAACGTATTTCCCCACGGTCCAATTCAAGTTCTGGTTCCATCCATAGTTAGAGAAGCCAATAATCTCTGGCTGCTCATCACTAATAGAGCAGAGAAATTTCTCGGGGTGCTTAAATAGACTGATGTTGACACTGGAGCTGTGGACGGCAACAGCGTAGGATTTAACGAACCCTATGTTGAGGGGAATCGTCAGAGAAGAATTGTCTACAGAATGGGTATGAGCTAAATCGGCTAAAAATATTTTCGTGGGTTTCATTTTTAGACCCTAAACCTTCCCGTCATTAAAGTGCCTCGACCAAGGCCGAATGTCCAGTACGGGCGATTCGAAAAGAGTCTTCACCCGTATTCCATAAGCGCCCATGCCGGAAGCGTCGCTCCAAGTATTCCTCAGTCGCAACAAACGCCGCTGCGGCAGGTTGAGCCGCACCGCCCGTCCTCACTTGCGCTGAGAGTGCGACTGGTTCTGCGCGGTATACGTGTTCGATTCGGAACACTTGACGGCACTCTGCGTGATCATGCCCACGCAATGAGCTCTCCACTGACAGGCGTCGTCCTCCAAATCATGTTTAAAGCGAACGCACACAATTTCACAACCCTCTGCCGCCACCAGCCACACACTTCGAAGTCTCCGTCCAACAGAAACAGGATTTGTGCCCCCTGTGCTCGAAGCACCACCTCCAATGACAAGCACCGGTGGACATGACCGAACCCGATACGGCGCCCGCCGCCTGTGCGAAATGCCCCCCGTACAACATGTGTCATTTCCGGAAGTGGCTGACCACCTTCGTCACAGCGGCGATGACGTCTTCCACATCTCCGTCTGTCATGGCCGGGAAGATCGGCAGGCTGATCATCCGCTCATAGGCGTCCTCGGCCACTGGCCACTCGCCCTTCTTATAGCCCAGGGCCTGATAATAGGGATGCCAGGGAACGGGTATGTAATGGACGTTCACACCGATATTCTCAGCCCGCAGAGCTTTGAACACCTCGGCGCGTCCCGCGCGGAGACGATCCAAATTCAACCGAATGACGTAGAGATGCCATGCCGACTCGCGATCCGGCAGCACTGTCGGCATCTCGATTTCAGGCAACGAGGTAAAGGCCGTCGTGTATCGAGCCGCCATCTCGCGGCGACGTACAACCCACCCATCAAGCTTACTCAATTGCGATAGTCCGAGCGCGGACTGGAAATCGGTCAGGCGATAATTGAAGCCGAGCTCTACCATCTCGTACAACCAGGACCCTTCCCGCTCGCGGTCGCGAAAGTCTGTCGTAATCCCGTGCGTGCGAAATCTACGGAGGCGCGACGCCAGTTCATGATTGTCGGTCGTCACCATCCCGCCTTCGCCTGTCGTAATGTGTTTCACCGGATGGAGGCTGAAGGTGGTGAGGTCGGCCAGCGCCCCAATCCGACGCGTTCGGTACGTGGCCCCAAGCGCGTGCGACGCGTCGTCGATCACGGTCAGACCTTGTCGCGACGCGATGGCGTTTAGTTCATCCAGGTCCGACGGCTGTCCCGTGTAATCGACCGTCACGATGGCTTTGGTCTTCGGCGTCATGCAGGCTTCAACCTCCGCCGGGTCCAGGTTAAGGGTGTCCTTCCGCACATCGGCAAACACGACGATCCCGCCTTGATACCGTATGCAGTTCGCCGTCGCGGCAAAGGTCATGGGAGTGGTGATCACTTCGTCGCCTGAACCGATTCCAGCAGCAAAGGTCGCTGCATGTAACGCCGCCGTTCCGCTGCTGACCGCCACGGCATAGCCGGCCCCCACGGTTTCCGCAAAGGCTGCTTCAAACTCCGCTACCTTCGGGCCAGTCGTGAGCCAATCGGAGCGCAAGGCGGCGACCACAGCCTGGATGTCCTGGTCGTCCACGGACTGCCTCCCGTATGGGAGCATTGTTGCCCGAACCGGGGAACCACCGTTGATTGCGAGAACGACCTGCGCCATTACGCCATAGAACCCATGAGTTTCAGCAAGGACTCCGCCGTCAGTTGCTGGGGGTTCTCATCGCTGGTGTACCTGAATCCCTGCGGCAACGGTGTTCCACCCGGCCAGTTTTTCATCGCCTGCTCTGTGTCAAGCGGAAGGAGCACAAACCGATCCTTCAGTTCGAGGACATATCGGGCTTCTTCTTCGGATACGAGCACCTCGTGCAGCTTTTCGCCGGGCCTGATCCCGATGAATTCCACGCCACAGTCTGGCGCCAGCGCTTTGGCCAGCGCCATCATGCTCATGGAGGGAATCTTTGGAATGAAAATTTCTCCGCCGTGCATCTGCTCGATACACTGAATCACGAAACGCACGCCTTGCTCTAACGTAATCCAGAAACGGGTCATTTTTGAATCGGTAATCGTAAGCTTCCCCTTGCGCTTCTGTTCGAGAAAAATAGGGATGACGCTACCCCGACTTCCCACAACATTGCCGTACCGGGCGCAGGAGAATCGTGTCTCCCGATGTCCTGCATAGGCATGCCCACCGACAAAGAGCTTTTCCGCACAGAGCTTCGTCGCTCCGTATAAATTGACCGGGTTGACGGCCTTGTCGGTGCTGATCGCCAGAACACGCTTGACCCCGCAATCAATCGCCGCATCGATGACATTTTTCCCGCCGATAATGTTCGTCTGCACCGCCTCGAACGGGTTGTACTCGCAGGCAGGAACCTGCTTCAAGGCTGCCGCATGCACAACGATATCCACGCCATGAAAGGCCCGGTAGAGGCGATCCCGGTCACGCACGTCGCCGATGAAGTACCGGACAGGAGAATCAGGCCCATCTGGCAATCGTTGCCGCATCTCATGCTGCTTCAGTTCATCCCGACTCAAGATAATCAACTTCTTCGGTTGATACTCGGCGAGGATAATCTCTGCGAATTTCCTCCCGAACGATCCGGTGCCACCCGTGACCAGAATACTTTTGCCTGACAGAAACGTCTTGCTCATCATCAATCCTTTGCGCTACATGTAAAAAAGTCTATCCCCTAACTGCTGGCCCGGTTACCTGTTCAAAGCAGGATGACGTCTGCTGCATCAATCTTCACAGCAGCCGCTTGTTTAATACGATGCTTCGCCACGACAAGCCGATGCCACTTGTCCTCTCGTCGCAGGACACCACGAACACCTTTCAACGGACCCCGTACTACCTCCAACCTCATTCCCTCGCCCTTTCTTGCCACGCGAACCGGACAAATCAATACCCTGAAAAGAGAGGGACTTCAATTTCTCTCTTTCAATTCTTCCATTGACTCATACGCTTGAACGTTGATTTGGTTGATCTGGTTCATCTGGTCTCTCTCGTCTATTTGGTCTGTCTGGTCTTTCTTCGAAGATACTTGATGCGACCAAGGATGATTCAGCCCATCTCGTCGCTTGCCTTCAGCTCCCCTCAAGTAGATCCCTTCTCCAACACAACGAGAATGCGAAAGGCGAGGTATCGACTCAATACACCCAAGAAACGTTCGAGAGTTAGGAGAGGAGGCATCATCCACGTCGGGATGAAAGACGGGCGCTCAAAGCCGCCGCTGAGTGGATAGGCGAAAAATGCCAGTCGATGGTGCCGAAGTTTCTTCAAGCTTGGATACAACTCATGAAAGAGCCGGCTCGATCGTTCGAAGAAAATCGTCGAGATGGCCTGGTTCGCGTCAAATGGTTTTCGTCCAGGCTGCATAGCGCTCAGCACGAGAGGATCTTGGTTAAAATCTACTGGTTCAGGATGCAAGAAAT
>Ga0315278_10001450_pt1 | contig 20768 bp, 17 predicted proteins | sample YL17G06_0_MG_FD_203880 | JGI IMG/M metagenome (GOLD analysis project Ga0315278, IMG submission 203880) | Sediment microbial communities from Yellowstone Lake, YNP, Wyoming, USA - YL17G06_0 | ecosystem: Environmental > Aquatic > Freshwater > Lake > Sediment | place: USA: Wyoming | collected... | reverse complement strand
ACGCCCGCGGCGCGCGCGCCCCCCCCCCCCCCCGGCCCTCAAGTGTCGGCCCCCCCGCCAAACGCGCGCGCCGCGCGCGCGGCGCGCGCCGCGCCGCCCCCCCGCGGCGCCCGCGGCGGGTGCGCGTCCATCATCGCGCGCAGCTCGTCGCCCGACACGTCGCCGTCGGCCAGGAGCGCGTCCCGGACGGCGGCCACGGCGGCGGCGTGCGCGCGGACGAGCGCGCGCGCGCGCGCGTAGGCCGCGCGCACCAACCCCCACGCCTCGAGCCGCGCCGCGTCGCCCGCGGCGTCGCCCGGTTGGAAGCCGGCGCCCCGCGGGGGCGCGCCCCCAAAGGCGTCGGTGTCGAGGGACGCGGCCGCGACCTGGTACTTCGACGCGACGACGGCCGCGGGGCCGCCCGGCGCGGCGGCCGCGTAACTCGGCGGCGGCTTCTTCGGGTCGCCCAAACCGTACTCGCCCGCCGCCTTCTCCGCCAGGGCGCCGGCCTTGGCCAGCGCGCCCGTCTTTTGGGCGTAGGTCGACGGCCCGGTGGCGCCGCCCAACTCCGCTTCCGCGGCGTGCCCGGCGACCAGCACCGCCAGCCGGTCCCGCACCCGCCCCCGCGTCACCGCAAAGTAGGCGTCCTCGCCGCGCCGGGCGAGCACGGTGCGCGACCAGGAGTCGCCGCGCGGGACGATGGAGACGCGCTCGACCGCCTCGACGCGGGGCGTCGCGCCCGCGGCGGCCGCCTCGCGCCGCAGCGCCTCCGACACGACCCCGATGCCGGCTTCGTGCGCCGCCATGGACGCGCGCGTGGGCAGGCGGGCGGGGAGGGGGGGGCGCTTGAGGCCAAACAGGATGCGGTCGAGCGCGGTGTCGACGTCCCCTTGCTCGACCGCCGCCGCCTGCCGCCGGCACGCCGCCAGGGCGGCCTCGTTGAGCACGTTGGCCAGCTCGGCGCCGGAGAGGCCGGGCGTGTCGAGGGCGAGTTGCTGGAGGTCGACCGACGGCGCGATCGCGCGCGTCGCGGCGTGCACCTTGAGCACCGCCAACCGCCCGCGCGCGTCCGGCAGGCCGACCTCGATGCGCCGGTCGAAGCGGCCGGGGCGGAGGAGGGCGGGGTCGAGCAGGTCGGACCGGTTGGTCGCCGCGAAGAACACGACGCCGCAGCCCGGCGTGAATCCGTCGAGCTCGGACAGCAGCTGGTTCAGCGTCTGCTCCCGCTCTTCCGACGCGCGCCGCCCGCCCTCGGCCCGGCGCACGCCGACGGCGTCGATCTCGTCGACAAAAATGATGCACGGCTCCCCCTGCACGCGCGCGCGCTTGAACAGGTCGCGCACGCGCGCCGCGCCGACGCCCACGATGGCCTCCACGAATTCGGAGCCCGACATTTGGTAGAACGGGACGCCGGCTTCGCCCGCAACCGCTTTGGCGATCAGCGTTTTGCCGGTCCCGGGGCCGCCCTCGAGCAGGATGCCTTTGGGCGGCACCGCGCCCTGGGCCGCGTACGCGGTCGGGTCCTTGAGGAAATCGACGACGAACCGCACCTCGTCGAGCGTCGCGTCCGCGCCGGCGACCATGGCGAACGTGACGCCGGTCGTCCCCTCCTTGCGCGCCTTGCCTTTGGACTGCGCAAACTCGATCGCCTCCTGGATGTCGGTCGGCATGCCGGTGCGGCGCCGGAAGATGCCCAGGGCGAGGGCGGCGCCGAGGAAGCCGAGGGAGAAGAAGATGGCGACCGCGACGGGGGCGCTGTCGGCCAGGACGCGCAGGGGGGCCGCGCGCGTCGGCGTGAGCACGTGCGACACGTGCAACAGGGAGTCCGCGGGGCAGTCGTACTCGTGCGCGGTCCGGTCGGCCCAACCTTCGACCGCCAGTTGTTCGAGCGCCGCGTCGGGGAGCCGTTGCTCGTACGCTTTGAACAGCGCGTCAAACACCTGGTTGTGGCCCACGTCGCCGGGGCGGCCGGGAGGGGGGGCGGCCCGCTTGGAACGGTGGTGGCCGCCGTGCGTGCCGCCGGCGAGGTGGTCGGCCGCGTGCGTCGGCGGGCCGGGCCGCGGCAGGTCGACCCAATGCTCGGGGCCGTACGACGTGCCGTCGCTGTCGGTCGCCACGCTCACCAGCGCCCGGTAGCCGGGCCACGCGGGGGCCGCGCCCTGGCCGGTGTCGCGGAAGAACGAGAGCTTGAGCGGCGGCGCGCCGTCGCCCGCGTACGCGGCGCTCGTCCAGTCCCGCTCCCGGATGAGGCGCAGCAAGTGCACGGCCGACGTCTCGGGCAGGGCGGCCCACCGGGGCTCGGCGCCGACAAAGGCGGCGCCCGCGACGGTCGGCGGGACCCAGCGCCAGGGCGCGGCCTTGACGTTGAGCGCGTCGGCCTTGCCCCGCCCGCCGATCGCGCGGTCCCGCACCGGGATGAGGCGGACGGCGGCGACGTCGGCGGGGGAGGGGCCCGAGGTCTTGATGCGCACGGCGTCCTGGCAGAGGCGGGGGGGAGGGGAGAGGGGGTCGGTCGAAACCCTTGCGGTCGCTCCACGCACCCTCCACCCCTCCCCTCTCTCCCTGCACTCACATCTTTGAAGAAGCGCTCGTTGGGCTTGGGCGGCCGGGAGGACGGCGGCCGCGCGGGGGCCGCGACGGCGGCGTCCAGGGTCGGCGCCGGGCCGCCCGCGCCGCGCACGCTCACGGGCATCGGTGCGGGCACGGCACGTGCGGCCGCGACGCGCAGGGTCGAAGGGCGCGGGGTCAGCGGGCGGCGCGGCGCGTGGGCTGAGGGAAAAGGGGGCGCGTCTCGGGTGGCGCGGGGCGGCGGCGCACGCGCATTGTGCGCGCAGCAACCCGCCAAGGGGGTGGCCGCGACCGCGCGACGGCCGGCAGCCGCTGGCCGCCCCGCCGTCGTGGCGCGGCGAGCTCCGGCCGGCGGCGCCCCCAGCACCCCCACCGTGCACCCCCATTCTCACCGAAACGCTGCGGCGCGTGCATTGCGGGCGGGAGGCGGCGTGCGCGCTCGGATGCGGCCCCGACGCGCGACGGCTGACGCCGCTCCCGGGGCACGGACGCTGCAGGCGCCCTCACGCGAACGCCACGGTCGCGCGCATGCGCCGGCGCTCGCAGGGGGGCGCGGCCGGGAAGGGCGCGCACCGGCAGTGTAGGGCCGGGCGTTGCGTCGCCGCGCCGCACTCTGCCCCGCGCCCGCCGCCCCCGCCCGGCCCCCACCATGCACCCCTACTCTGGCGGGTCGACGTTGGCGTCGGTGAGAGGGCGTGTGAAAGGGGGGAGGGCGCGTTGGCGGAGAGGCGCGCGGCCGCAGCGCTCACGCCGCTTGATCGTGGCCCGCTCGCGCCTCTGCGCGATCGGAAACGTCACGCCACATCGCGGGAGCGAGACGCGGGGCGCGGGCGGCGCCTGCCGGCGCCGCGCCGCGGGCGCGCCGCTCGGCGCCCCGATCGCGGCCGCCCGCGTTCGCCCTGCGCCCGGGCCGCGCTGGGCCGCCGCGCATCGCGCAGGGAGCCCAGCACCATGGCCCTGGGGAGGGCTGGAGCGCCCGTCCCCGACGCCCACCACCCCTCCCCCCCGCCTGCAGGTCTTGCGCGTCTCCGTGTTCTCGGTCGGCCTCGTGTACGGCTCGTGGCGCCTGTCCTCGCTCAAGGCGCGCGCGGCCAAGGCGGCGGCGGCCAAGGAAGGTGGGGCCGTGGCGGCGCACCACTGAAGGAACGCGGGGGGGGGCTGCCCGCGCCGGCGGCGGGCGTGTTAACACTCTCTGACAGCATTCTCGTTGACGGGATGGAGGGTGGCGGCGTGTGGAGGGAGGGGGAGAGAGCGTCTGGGGGCGCGCGCGCCCCTCCCCCCCTCCTCCTCCACCATCGACAGCCACAGAGGGGGCGGTTGACACAAGCAGCACCAGGGCAGAGAACGCGCGCGCAAGGCGCACACCCCCCCCCTCTCCTCACTTGGCCTTGGCCGCCGCCGCGGGCGCCGCCGCGGGCGCCGCCGCGGGCGCCGCGCCTTTGGCCACGTCGACCCCCGCCCCCGCCAGCCGCTCGTCCCGGCGCGCCGCCTTGCGCGCCCGGGTCGCCTTGTTCTTGGCGCGGCGCGCGGAGAAGGCGTCGGCGATGGCGCGGTCGCGCGCTTGCTCCGCCTTCTGTTTGTGGATCGCGTCGATGAGGACCCGCTTGTTCTTAAACACGTTGCCCTTGACCCGGTTGTAGAGCTCGGAGTAGAGGTGGTTGTCGATCTAAGAGGAAGAAACGGTCGAGGGAGCGCGCGCGTCGGCGGTCGCCCCGCGCCGCGCCCCCGCGCGCCCCACCCTCCCCTCCCCCACCCCTGACCTTCTTGGCCGCGCGGTACTTGCGCAGCAGACGGCGCAGCACGCGCATGCGCCGCATCCAGAGCAGTTTGGTCGGCAGCCGCGCCTCGCGCGTGCCGCGGCGCTTGCCGAAGCCGGTGTGCCGGCCCTTGGCCTTGGCCGCGGCCGCCGCGCGCGCGCGCGAGCGCGAGTGCACGACGGCCGGCTTGCGGATGATGAAGCCGTCTTTGACGAGCTTGCGCACGTTTTGGCCTGGGGGGCGGAGGGAGGCGGGGCGGGGGTCGGCGGCGGCGTCGGGGGCGGCCCATCGGGGCGCCTGGCCCGCTCCTGCCGCCAGCGCGCGGGTGCGGGCGACCGGCCAACCGTCCGCGGGCGGCGGGCTGCGCAAGCGGGCGGCGCGCGGCCGCGATCGGCAGCGGCGGCCGCGGCGCGCGCGGGTGCGCAGGCGGCCGCGGGCTCGAGCGCGCCCGGCGCCGCCATGGCCGGCCGCCTCGTAGATGGCGCGCCTCACGGGGGCGGGCGGAGGGCGGGCGCGAGGCGCGCAGCTCGCGCCCGCGCCGCCCGACGCGGTGCGCCGCCGCCGCGCGGCGCGGCGGCCGCGGGGAAGCGTCCGGCGCCGCTCACGCCCCCCATCGGGCGCGCGGTCGCGCCCGCCACCACGCCGGGCGGGCGGCGCCCTGGCCCGGCGCGTGCACACGCCCCCGCGGCGCCCGCCGCCCGCGCCACCCCCCTCCCCATCCCCCCGCCCACACTCACGGGAGTTGGCCATGCTCAGCTCGGATGACTCATTGGGGTCGAGCCAGACCTATGGGGAGGGCGGGTGGTGGCGTCGGCGGCCGCCCGCGCGCCCCGCCGGCCGCCGGGCCGCCCCATCGCCCCCGGCGCCCGCCCCGGCGCCCGCGGCGACCCCGCACAATCGCTCGCATACCTTGCGCTTCCCGCAGCCGAGGACGGAGGCCGAGAGGCGCTTGACGAGCTTCAAAGACACCATCTCGGCGCGCAGAGTGACGGTGCCGTTATCGCGCCACTCTCTGCCCCCGCCCGGGCTGCCCGCACCCCAGCCGCGGCGCGTGTCGTTCGGCCGTCGCGCGTCGCGCGCGTGGCGGCCGCCGCGGCCGCCCCGCCGCGCGCCGGCCATGGCGCGCGACTTGACGGAAGAGGAGCGCTACTCCCTCGCCGCCCTCTACACCCTGGCCCTGCACGTGACCCAGGTGCGGGAGGGAGGGCGGGAATGAGCGCGGCGAGGGGCGTGCCGGCGGACGCGCGCGAGAGAACTCTTCGCTCACGCTCCCTCCCCCCCTCCAGGTGGAAAACGGGCAGCACGGCGACCCCGAGACCGCGTGGGGAGAACCCCCGGACGACGGCTCGGGAGTCGGCCCCGCGGGCGGCCCCGACGCCGACGCCGCGCGCCGCTCTTTCTGGGGCGCCGACTGCGTCCTCCCCGGCGGCCTCCTGGACCGCGCCTACGCCCGCCTCGCCATCCCGCGCCGCGCCTGGCCCGGCCTGAAGCGGCTGCCGGAAGTGGGGGGCCTCGCGCGGTCGGAGCGCGGCGCGCTGCTCGAGACCGTGGCCGCCCACCTCGCGCCGCTCGGGGGGCAGATGCCGACCGTGAGGTCGACAACGAGTGTTGTGGCGAGTGCGGCGGCCGCCGCGGCGGCGGCTGAAGCCGAGGCGGCAGCCGCGGCCGCGGCGGCGGCGGCTGAAGCCGAGGCGGCAGCCGCGGCCGCCGCCGAGGCGGCGGCCGCTCCCTCCACCCCCTGCACCCCCGGCCCCGCCGGCGGCGACGACACCGACTCCGACCTGGAGGACGACATGCGCACGCTGAAAGCGCTGGCCGAGGCGACGGGGTCGCCGCGGTCGGCGGTCGCGGCGGCCGCGGCGGCGCCGCGCAGCGCGGGCTGGGGCGCGGGCCTCGTGCTGGCCCCGCCGCGGCCGCCGCCGCGTGTCGACTCCGTGGGGGACCTGTTGTCGGGCGACCTGCTGGCGTGCGACTTTGGCGCCCCCCCTCCCGCGCCGCCCCCACCCCCCACCGCCCCACCGCCCTCCCGCCGGCGCCCGCCGCCGACCGCCAAAGCGGTGGCCGCCATCATGGAGCTGCTGGAGGGGTGCGTCGACGTGGAGGCGGCAGGGGCGGGCCGGGACGGGGGCCACGTCCCGGCCGCGGCGTGGGGGGGGGGGGGGGGGGGGGGGGGGGGGGGGGGGGGGGGGGGGGGGGGGGGGGGGGGGGGGGGGGGGGGGGGGGGGGGGGGGGGGGGCGGGGCGGGGGGCCACGCCCGGGCCGCGGCGACCCCCCCCCCCCTCCCCCCCCCGGCCTCCCGCTGGTACGACGCCCGGTCCCGCACCGCTCTGCGCCGCGTCGCGCACTGGCTGCACGTGCCGTGGTCCAAGGCGGCCGCGTTTGAGCGGCTGCTCGCGACGACGCTCGCGCCGCCGCCGCCGCCGCCGCCTGCGGCCGCGGCCGCGCCGGCGGCGTCGGCGTGGGATCGATCGGTCAAGGCCGCCGCCGTCGCCGGCACGACGCTGGGCGTCGGCGCCCTGTTTGCGGTGACGGGCGGCCTCGCGGCGCCCGTCGTCGCGGCCGGCGTGGCGTCCGCCATCGCCGCCGTCGGCGGCGCCGGCGCGGCCGCGTCCGCGGCCGCCGCGTCCGCCTTTCTCACGACGAGCGCCGGCACAGCGCTCGTCGCGGGCGGTGTCGGCGCCGGCGGGGGAGCGTTTGCGGGGCACAGGATGGCGCGCCGGGTCGGCGACGTCAAAGAGTTTGGCTTTGTGCGGCTGCAGGAGGAGGAGGAAGTGAAGGTGGTGGCCAGGGCGCGCGTCGAGGCCGACGCGCGGCCTGCGCCGCCACCGCCACCGCCACCCCCGCACCTCCCGGTGCCCGCGGACGACGACCACCCCCAGGCCGCGACGTTCAGGCCTCCATCCCCGCCCCGCATGGACCGCGGCGGCGACCGGTCGCGGTCGCCCTCGCCGCGCCGCGACCGCGGCCCGCCCCCACCCCCTCCCCTCCTCCCGGCCCCCGCCACCCCCGACGGCGGCGCGGACGAGGCCCGCCTGGCGGCCACCATCTGCGTCGCCGGCTGGGCGCGGGAGCGGCGGGACTTGTGGGCGGTGTGGGCGCGCGCGCGGCTGCCGGCCGACGGCGAACCGTTTGCGCTCGTGTGGGAGTCGGCCGCCCTGCTCGCCCTGGACCGCGCGATCGGCACCTGGATGCGCAACCAGGCCGCCCAGGAAGCGGTCAAGCTGGCGCTGCAGCACTGGCTCTACACAGGTCGGGGGGGGAGGGGGGAGAGGCGGCGGGCGCGAGGGCGCGGCGCGGCGCCGACGCCCGCCAAACCCCTCCTCCCCCCTCTCCAGGCGTCGCCGCCGCCGCCGCCGGCCCCCTGGCCCTCGTCTCCTTCTCCCAGGTCATCGACTCCGCGTGGGCCATGGCCCTCGACCGCGCGGTCAAGGCCGGCCGCCTCCTCGCGCACGTCCTCCTCGCCCGGGCGTCCGCCCCCTCGGCCGCCCGCCCCGTCACCCTGGTCGGGTACGGCATGGGGGCGCGGGTGGTGTTCCACTGCTTGCTGGAGCTGGTCCGCGCCGGCGCGGCGTCGGGCGTCGTCGAGCACGCCGTCCTCCTCGGCGCCCCGGTCACCGTGCGCCCCGAGCGGTGGGCCATGGCCCGCGCCGCGGTCGCCGGCAGGTTTGTCAACGGGTACTCGCGCGCCGACTGGGTGCTCGCCGTCGTGTTTCGCGCGTCGACCGGCTTCGTCCGCCCCGCGGGCGGCCTGTGCCCCGTGCCCGTGGCGGGCGTGGAGAACGTCAATTTGGGGGCGCTCGTCAAAGGGCATTTGGATTATGGCGACACGCTGCCCGAGATTGTGGAGTTGATCGGGTTGGGGGGTTGAGGGGTGGGGGCAAGGGGGGGGTGCAGCGGTCGTCGGGGTGGTGCGTGCTTGTCCTTGTGATTGTTGGGGTCACTGTGCCGGTCCGGGCGGGCGGGCGGCTTGCGGGTCTCTCGCCGGCGAGCGCGCCGCGCTCACTCCCGCGCGGCATTCGCCCCGCCACCGGCCCCGCCGCCGGCGCCGCCGCCGCCAGCGGCCGCCGGCATGGCGACCCGCGACACCGGCGCGCCGCCTCCGCCGCCGGGAGCCCGCGCGCCCGCGCCGCGCCGCCGGCTCTCCCTCGCCGACGTCGACCGCGACTGCCTCGTCTCGCTCCTCGCCCTCCTCCCCGCCGAGTGCGTCGTCGCCGCGTCCCGCGCGTGCCCCGTGCTGACAGATGCGGCGGCGGACCCGTGCCTGTGGGGCGGGAGAGAAGAGGGTGGCGTGGAGGCCGACGCGGTCGGCGCCGCGCTCGCGGCCGCCGCCGCCGCCGCTCTGGGCGCCCCGCGCCAGGCCGCGCCGCTCATCGTCACCGTGCGCATCGCCCCGTTTCCACGCATGGAGCCGCCGTGTGTTGAAGCCACGATTCTGCCGCACTCCGCTGCCCTGCGCGCGCCGCGCCGTGCGCTGGCGGCCGAGCTGGCGGCCGCGCTCCCTCGCACGCCGGGAGGGCCGGCCGCGGCGGCGACGGCTGCCGGGGGCGCAGTCGCGGTCACGCTGTGCCCGGCGTGGTGCGCGGCGGCTGCGGAAGCCGCGGGCGCGGCAGCCGGCTGGCCGCCGCAGCGCGGCCCGGCGCCGCCGCCGCCCGCGCGCCGCGCGGGCGTCGCCCCGGTCGAGCTGGGCCTCTTTTCGTCCCTCATGTTCGACTGGTCGGTGCACGCGGGCTCCCTGCGGCGGGCGGCGATGCGCCGGGTGACCGCCGCCGCGCCGCGGCTGCTCGGCGCCGCGCGCGCCGCGCGCGCCGCGCGCGGCGCGGCGACCGCCGGCACCTGGCCCCTCGTCCTGGCGGCCGGGTGCGAGGCCATGGACCGGGCGGCGGCGCAGGCGGTGGCCGACGCGCGGGAGCGGCCGGGCGGCGCGCCGTCCCTCGCGCGCGCCGCCGTCTCGCTCGCGCTCCTCACCCCCCGCCTCGCCCCCAACCGGCCCGCCTGCTTCGGTGGGGGCGGCCCCCCGCTGGCCGCGCTGCGGGACGGGGCGGCGATCGCGGTCGAGTTGTCGAGGCTGAGGCGGGAAAAAGAAGGGCCGCCGCCTCCTCCTTCCCTGGGCCTCCCGCCGCCCTCCACCCCCGCCGACGCGCTGCTGGCAGTCCTCGCATCCCGCCTGGCGGACGCGGTCGAAGAGTCGATCCGGTCCCGGTCGCCCGCGCCAGTCGCTGGCCTCGGCGCCCAACTGGCTGCCGCCCTGCGCGGCGCGCCCTCCCCCCCGCACCCGCGCGTCGCGGCCGAGTGCGGGCGCGTGCTGGCGTGGTGCGCGGACCTGTGTGCGGTGGAGGTCGAGTAGGGCGGGGGAGGGGCGAACGCCGCCGGCGCCCACGCGCCTCGCGCACACCCGGCGCTGACGCTGCCGCCACGGACGCCGCCGATGCCCCCCGCCCCCCTTGACGCCGCCACCGACCTCCTCCCGCTCGCCCCCGGCGGCCGCCCCATCTCGCCCGGCCCGCCCGGCGGCCGCGCGTCGGTCGGCGTCGCGCTCTACAAGCGCACCGGGCGCTGGGTGGCCAACGTGTGGACGCCCTCCGGCGACCGCGGGCCCGGCAAACGCCGCGGGACGCAGGTGAGAGGAAGAGGAGGAGGCGTGAGGGGTGGAGGCGCGCGCGCGCACGGGACCCAGGCGCGAGGCCGACCCTCGACCCCTCCCCCGCCCCCCAGCTCCACATCGGCGCCTTCTGCACGGAGGAGCAGGCCATGGTCGCGTACGACCGCGCAGTGTGGCGCGCGCGCGGCCGCGGCGCGCCGCGCAACTTTCCGGCCGCCGACCCGGGCCGCGACCCGTTTGTGCTGGCGCGCGAGGGCGGCACGTGGGCCGAGTTTGTGGGCGATTTGCGCGCGTGGGGGCAATCCACTTTTCCGGGCGACGGCGGCCGGCCGGCCGCGTCGCGCGCGGCGCGCGCGGCCCGCGCGCCGGCGCGCTCGTGCAAGCGCAAGCGCGACGATTCCAAGGTGGTGACGCCGCCAGCGAGTCTGTTTCCTCCCACCACGAACGCGCTGGACGTGGTGCGCGCGGCGGCGGCCGGGGCCGCGGCCGCGCGCGCCGCCGCCGCCGCCGCCGCAAACCCGGTTCCCCGCGCCGACGCCGTCGCCATCCTCGACGCCCTGCTCGCCGCCCAGAGCGAGCCCGCCCCCCACGCCTTGGCCGCCATCGAGGCCCAGGCGCGCGTCGTGAGCCTCGCGCGCGGCGGGGAGGGCGGGTGGGTCGCCACGGCGCTGCGCCAGGTCGCGCCGCTGTCGCCGCCGCCGAGCCCGGCCGACTGGGACCTGGACCACCTGCCGCCGCGCACATCGCGCACGGACGGGTGAGGGGGGGCGTGGTGATGGTGTTTGGGTTTTTTTGGGGGGGGGGGGGGGTAGAGAGGCCGCGGGGCGTTATTCTGGGCCGCGCGCCGCACCCGACAATTTTACGCACTGGCGGGGCCACGGCCGCGGTTGGGGAGGGGGTGCAGAGGGTCTCGCGGCTCAACCACCGCCACGCACACCGCGGCTCGGGGTCTCTCGATGCCCGCGCTCCCCGGCGACGGCGCCGCCGCGCGCCGGCTGGCGCTGCTGGCCGCCCAGCTGGCGCCAGAGCGGGCGCGCGTCGGCTCCCATGCGGCACGCGCCGACGCCGCGACGGGCCCCGCCCTGCTCACGCCGGATGAAGCCGCGGCGTGCGTGGCGGACGACGATGTCGTAACGGTGGGTGGAGGAGGCGGTGGAGGGAAGGAGGAGGCGGGGCAACCCGACGCCCACACCCCCCAACCCCGACTTTAGCTGTCGGGATTCGTCGGTTGCGGCCACCCCGAAGCCCTGACGCTGGCGCTGCGTCGTCGTTTCGACGCGAGCGGGACCCCGCGCCGCATCCACCTGCTCCTGGTCGCGGCGGTCGGCGACGGCAAGGGCCGCGGCGCGGGCGCCCTGGCCGCGCCCGGCCTCGTCGCCCGCCTCACGTACGCATGGATCGGGCTCTGCCCCGAGCTCGGAGCGTTGATCGAGGGCGGGTCGTTGACCGCCGCCCACAACCTCCCCCTCGGCGTCGTCTCCCACATGCTCCGCGACATCGCCGCCCGCCGCCCCGGCCCCGTCACCGCCGTCGGTTTGGGCACCTTTGTCGACCCGGCGCACGGCGGCGGCAAGCGGGCGGGGCGGGAGGAGGTGGTGACCCGGGTGCGGGTCGGGGGCGAGGACGCGCTCCACTACCGCCCCCCCCCCCGAGTCGACGTCGCGTTGCTGCGCGGCTCGGTGGCCGACCCGGACGGCAACATCGGGTTTGGGCGGGAGGCGTTGCTGGGGGACGCGCTGAACCAGGTGGGGAGGAGGGGAGGCGGCGAGGCGAGGGCGGGGCGGCGCGCCCGATCCACCGACGCGCCGCCCCCTCCCCCACAGGCCATCGCCGCCCACAACACGGGCCGGGGCCGGGTGCGCGTCATCGTGCAAGTCGGCTCCCTCGTCGCGCGCGGCGCGCTGCCGCCGCGCGACGTGGCCGTCCCTGGCGCCCTCGTCGACGCGGTCGTCGTCGTGGGGGATGACTCGCCGTGGCAGAGCCAGGTGGTTGGTGGAGGCGGGTGGGACGCGGCGCTGGTGTCGGCGGCCGCGGGCGGCGCGCCGGCGCGCGCGCCGCTGGCCGGCCTGCGGCGCGTCGTCGCGCACCGCGCCATGCTGACCATCACCCAGCACGCCCTGGTCAACGTGGGCGTCGGCATGCCCGAGGCAAGAGAGAGGGGACGAGGGGAGCGGGGCCGGGCGGCGGACGCGCCGCACCCGCCCCCCCCAACCACCACCTTTTTTTTTTCCTTTTTTTTTCTTTTCAACCCCGCCCCCCCCCCAGGGCGTGGCCGCCATGGTGGCCGAGCGCGGCGCCCGCGACATCCCCGGCGCGTCCATCCTGCTCACGACGGAAGCGGGGTCGATCGGGGGCACGCCCGCGGGCGGCCCCGCGTTTGGCGCGGCGTCCCACCCCCTGGCCCAAGTGCCCACCGCGACCATGCTCGACTTTTACAATGGGGGCGGGATCGACGTCGCGTTTTTGGTGGGGAGGGGCGCGTGGGGAGGGCGGCGCGAGGCGCGCGGGCGCGGCCCCGCCCGCGGCCGCCGACCCGGACCGCGGCGCCGGCGGCGGCGCCGCCCGCCGCGACGAGCAGCGCAGTCGCCGGCGCGGGCGGCCCCGCGTCCCGGCGCGCGGCCGTCGCCCCGCGCGCCGCCCCGCGCGCTCGAGCGCCCTGCGCGCCGCCCCGCGCGCTCGAGCGCCCTGCGCGCCGCCCCGCGCGCGCGAGCGCCCGCCCGCACACACCACCCCCTCCCACCCCACCCACCCCAGGGCGCCGCCCAGGTGGCCCCCAACGGCGACGTCAACGTCTCCTCCTTCCCCGGGCGGGCGCCGGGGTGCGGCGGGTTCATCGACATCAGTTCGTGCGCCAAGGCGGTCGTGTTCGTCTTCTCCTTCACGTCGGGCGGCCTCGCGGTGTGCGCGCGCGGCGGCAAGCTCACCATTAAGCGCGAGGTGGGGGGAGAGTGGGGCCGCGGCGGCGGCGGGGCTCCCCGGCGCGCGCCGGCCTCGACCCCGACCCTCTCCCTCCCCACTCCTTCCGCCACAGGGCCGGCACCCCAAGTTTGTGCCCGCCGTCGACGAGGTCACGTTCGCGGCGTCCTCTGCGCGCGGGCGCCGCGTGCTGTACGTGACGGAGCGGGCGGTGTTCCGGTTGAGGGACGCGGGGGGGCTCGAGCTGGTGGAAGTCGCGCCCGGCGTCGACCCCGCCGCCGACGTGCTGGCGCGGCTGCCGTTTGCGCCCGCGGTGGCGAGCCCGCTGGGGGTCATGGACGGGAGGTGCTTCGAGGGGTGAGAGAGGAGAGAGCGCGGCGTGCGACGGGCGACAGGTTTCTCACCCCTCGTCAACCCCTCTCCCCCGCCGCCTCCTCCCCGCCTCCCGCCCCCCCCACAATCGCCACCCCCACCGGGCAGTGGTCGGACCCGCCCACGTGCGGCAGGTGAAAGGCTTCGTGGACGGGGAGGGCGGGGGAGGTGAGAAAATAGTCGAGCCGCCACCCCAGGTTTTTGGGGCGGCACCCCGCGCGGTACGACCAGTAGGTGTAGCCGCGCGCGTCCGGGTGGGAGAGGCGCCAGGGGTCGGCGAACGACGCGGGCGGGCCGAGGAGGCGCGCGCGGAACGAGTCGCGCTCTTCGACCGTGAACCCCGCCGACCGCAGGTTCGACTTGGGGTTGTGGATGTCGACCGGCTCGCGGGCGACGTTGAGGTCGCCCGCCAGGATGACGGGTTTGGAGGCGGCGAGGCCGGCGCAGAACGACGCGAGCGCGGCGTCCCACTCCTCCGTCCGGTAGGACAGCCGCCGCAACCCTTCCCCGCTGTTGGGGACGTACACGGTGACGAGCCAGAAGCGGGGGTATTCCACGGCGACGAGCCGGCCCTGGGGGGGAGGGGTGGCGGGGTGGCGGCGTTGGGGTCGGTTTCGCGGCGCGCGGTCGCGCCCCGGCAACCGGCCGCCGCCACCCCTCCACCACTCCCGAACCACCCCACCACCTCTCGCTCACTCTCCCGTACCTCGTCGTCGTGGTCGGCGTCGCCGAGGCCGACGCGGACCGAGAGCGGGGGCAGTCTCGACGCGATCGCGACCCCCGAATATCCTTTCTTCTCGCCCGACGTCGCCCACGTGATGTGCCACCCCGGCAGGCCGAGGCGCGGAGCGGTGAGGGAGACATTGGAGGCCTGGAGTTTGTGTTCTTGCAGGCAGAGCGCGTCTGCGCCTTCCGCGGCCACCAGGTTTTTAATCGCGTCGGGATCCTTCTTCAACAAACCGTTGAGGCCGGCCACGTTCCAGGAGAGGGCGACAAAGGCGGACGGGTCGCGGGGCGGGCGGTCGCGGGAAGGGCAGTAGTGGCCATCGGGCCGCGGCGCCGGCTCCGGGTATGGCTTGTGCAGCAGACGGGGCGCGGGGCCGTGCTTGGACTTTTTGGCGGGCGAGGAGGTGGTGGTGGCGCTGGGAGGGGGCGGCGGGGTCGGCGGCCTTTGGCGGCGGTCGGCGCGGCGGGCGCCTCGTCTCCTCGCCGTCCCCAGTCCGCACCCGACCGCGTCCTTTTTAATGCCGGCCGCCACGAAAAAGGGGTGGGGACGCTTGGGCCTGGAGAAATGGGGGGAACGGGCGCGCGTCGGCGGATGCGGCGCGCCACCATTCCTCCGCTCGCGCGCCCGCGGAGCGATCTCTATATCACATGGTGCGCAGGCCCAGGGCGCGGGCGACGAGCATGCAAAAGCGGGACCGCGGAGTGAGGGCGGCACTCAGCGCGCGCGCGCTGTCGCTGTCGCCGTCGCAAGGCGCGTGCTCGGCCCCTCCTTGCGGCGCGCGTCTCTCGATCGTTGCACGGCGGCACACTCTCGAGCAGGCGGAGGGGTGGGCGGCGAGCGGCGCGCGGGCTCCCTGTCTCTCCGCGCCGCGCGCACGCGCGCGCTCGCGCCCGCCTCACCCCGCGCCCGGCGCGCGCGTGCGGCACGCAGAGCAGGCATGCAGACAAGGCAGGGCAGGCAGGGCAGGAAGCTCAGGCAAGGGGCAGGAGGGGACGACACGAACCAAACCCTCAAATCGACGCCTGCAGGTCCCGGGCCGACGGCACGAGCACGCCGTCGATCGGCACGATCGTGCCCTTCCCCGCGGTGTAGAAAGCGGGAGCCGTGGGGGTGGAGGCGGTCTCGTACGAGGCCGGCGAGACGGAGTTGCGCGCGACCTTCACCTTGGCCCCGGGGAGCAACGATTCTTGAATTTCGGGGCCGGAGACGTACTCGGGGATGACCTTGTTTTGCATGACGTGGAAGGCGACGAGCTGGGAGGGGGGGGAGGGGGAGGAGGGAGGGGTCGGGGCGCGCGCGTGCGGGGCGGCCCCGGCGGCCCCCCCCCCCCCCCCCCCACCCCCCCCGCCGGCGGGGGGGTGGGGGGGGGGGGGGGGGGGGCGGGGGGCCGCGCGCGTGCGGGGCGGCCACCCGCCCCCCCCTCCCCCACCTTCCCCCCTCGCGCCTTCTTGATGTCGGTCGGGTTTTGGGCGAGCAGGGCGTCGGTCGTCTTGCCCTGCTTCTGGGCGTACACAGTGAACGCGTCGTCCGACGGTGCCATGACAGTTCCCGCAAAGTTGGCACCCAGCGCGGGGCCGAGGCCCGCCTTTTTTATCAGGGCCGCCAGGATCGAGAGGTCCGCGTTGCCGTCGATGGCGTCCACGACCGAGTCGGCGACCTTGCCGCCAGGGGGGATGATCGGCGCCGAGGGCGACATCGCCTCGCCCAGCGTCGCCAGCGGCTGCGCCGCCGCGGGCGCCTTGGCGTAGAAAGAGGGGCCGGCAAACGGGGACGCGGCGACGAAGGACGGCGTGGGGGCCGACGCGGGCGCAGAAAAGGGCGACGCCTGGCGCAAACGCCGCGCCCCCATCCCAGCTTCACCCGCCTCCTCGACGCCAAACGGCGCATTGCCCTTGAAGGAGGCGGCGGCGGGCGACGGCGCCTTGCCCTCCACCAACGCCTGCGGCGCGACCACCTGCGCGAGCGAGCGGCGCATGCCCATCGAGGCCGGCGCCTCGGCCAGCGCGCCGGGCTGGATCATCTCCACCTGGCGCAGGGCGCGCTTGGGAGGAGGCTGGAAGAGAAGGGAAGGGTGGACAAGGGGACGGCGCGCGCGCAGCGCCCTCTCCCCTACTCCCCTCTCGCCTCTCGCCTCCTTTACCTTGGCCGGCTCCTTGAGCGCGGGCGCGGGCGCGGCGGCCGGCTTCTTGGCGGCGGCCTGAGAGAAGGGAGGAGGAGGGTCGGCGCGCGCCCGTCTCCCTCCTTCCCCCCCTCCCTCCTCTCGCCCCCCTCTTCTGCCTTGGCGGGGGCCTCGGCCAGGCTGCCGGCCGGTTTGGCGGGGGCGGGGGCGAGGGCGGCGGGAGGAGGCTGGAGAGGTCGGGGAGGGGGGGAAGGGGGGTCGGCCGCCGCCTGCTGCCCGCCCGCCGCCCGCCCGCCGCCCGCGCGCATCCACGCGCCCACCCATCCCTCCTCTCCCTCGTACCTTTTTCGCCGCGGGTTTGGGCTCCGTCGCGGCTTCCGGTTCGTCCTGCGTCAGGCGGCGCGCGGCAGGCTTCTTCGCGACCTGCGCCGCGGGCGCGGCGGCCAGGGGCTGATTGGTCTTGGCTATGGAGAGAAGAGGAGAAGGCAAGGGGCGGCGGGTTGAGGGACGCGCGCGCGGCGGCCGGCCCTCGCGCGCACGTGCCCAGCGGCGGCGCGGCGAGCGCAGCGGACAGCCGAGACGCTCGACCGCGCCCGCTTGCCCGGCCATAGCTTGACCGCAACCTCTGCCCGCGCGCGGGCCCGGGTTCACGCGGGCTCGGGCGCCACAGGGCCGCCTTCGCGCCCACGCGCCTCGTCGGCACTGCGCGCGCCAATGGCCGCGCCCGCCCCCCCTGTTTCTCTCTCACCATCCGCAGCGGCGGCGAGAGCGGCGCCGGACGCCAGGGCGAGGAGGAGGAGCGCGGTCAGCCGCATGCTTGCGGGGAAGGGTGGGCGGGCGGACGAGTGTGGCGGCGACCGGCGGCGCGCGCGGCGCTAGCCGAAGCCGGCGCCAACGCTCGCGTCGCCGCCGCCGCCGCTCGCTTCGAGGCCCACCGCCGCGCTCGCTCGCGCGCGCGGGCCGGACGCGACGCCGCGGGGCGGCCGCCGCGCGCTCGCCCGGCGGCGACCGGCCCGCCCCCACTTTTCCCCCGCGCCAGGAGGCTCTCCGGCCTTTGCTCGACCAACCATGAGAGGCGCGCCGGCCTGGAGGAGCGCTGGCGGGCCTGGGCCGGTGTTTGATGCCGTTTTGAGGGCGAGCCTGCTGTCGCGGCGGCCAAACCCGCCGCGCACAACCTTCACCGCCACCCCCCACTACCCCCCACCACCCCCACCCCCATCGCCTCCATGTCGCGCATCATCGCCCTGCTCCTGCTCATCGGCGTGGCGGCCGCCCAGGGTGCGCGCGAGAGTGGAGGGACCGGCGGCCCGACGCTGGCCGGCGCATGCCGGCGACCGCGGCCGGCGACCGCCGCCCGCGGCCCTCCAACAACGCCCTTGTTGCGCCGATGGGTGTCTATGACGAGCCCCAGTGGAGAGAGGGGGAGCGGGCGCGGCACTCGGGGCGCGGGCGGGCGCGGCGGCGGCGCGCTAGGCTGGCCGCCCGCGGCCGACGCGCCGCGCCCGCCCGGCCGCCCGCACCGCGCGGCTGCCGCCGCCTCGTGGGCTCCATTAGGGAGCTCACCCGACACGAATGGGGGACGCGCCCGCCGCGGCGCCGCCGGGTGGCGGCGGGCGCGCGGGCGCCGGCGCGTCCTGCCAGGGAGCAGCGCCGCCCGCCGATGCGCACGCCCACCCCCCATCCCTCCTCCCGCCAGCCCCCGCCTCCCCCCTGGCCGCCATCACGGCCAACAAGGACCTGACGACGTACGCCGCGCTCGTCAAGAAAGCGGGCCTGAACGACAAGCTCACCGGGTCGGACCTGGTCGTCACCGTGTTCGCGCCGGTCAACAGCGCGCTCAAGGGCGTCAACGTGGAGACGATCTCCGTGGACGACGCCCGCGCCATGGTGAAGCAGACCGTGATCAAGGCGACCGCCGCACCGCTGGTACGAGCGCAGAGAGCGGGCGAGCGGCCGCCTCCCGGCCTCTGCGCCCCACTCACACACCCCACCCTCTTTCTTTAGGCCGACTTGAAGCCCGTGTCCAAGTCGTGGCTGTCCGACGCTGCGCCCCTGACCATCAACGCGGCCTCGAAGTCGGTCGCGTCCGTTGGCACCCCCGCCAAGGTGCTCACCACCACCAAGGCCGGCGCCGGCGTCGTCTACACGGTCGACGCGCCCCTGGCGCCCGCGCCGGCGGCCGTCGCCGCGCTTAAGGCCGCGCGCGCCGCGGCCGCGTCGGCGGGCCGCCGCCTCATGGAGGCCTCGGCCTAGGCGGAATCGCTTTGACTATGGAGGGTGGGTGGTGCGGTTAACGCGATGAGGAGGCAAGGGGGCGCGGTCGAGGGCGCCGGGCGGGCCCGCGAAGAAGCTGGGCCCGCGCGGGCGGGCGCGCCGCCGCGGCGGCCGCGCGCGCGTGTAAGCGCCAGGCCTCGCCGCACAACACGGGAGCGCGGGGGGTGGCGCGCCCGGCGGCCCTCGCTCAGCCACGTGTCGTTGCGTGCTGCGCGTGAGCCGCGGGGCCGCAAAAAACGGCACCAACGGAACCCACGTTGGATCTACACACACTTCCTCCCACCGCCCCTCCCCCTCCCTACCGCACCCCCACCACTCCCACCATGCGCTCCGCTGCCGTTCTCCTCGCCATTGTGGCCCTCGCGGGCTCCGCTTCGGGTGCGTTGGGTTCGCGGGATCGCGGCTAGCCGACGGAGATGGCGCGGGCCCGCCGCCTTTGCGCGCCGCCCTCCACCCCCAACCACTTTTGGGTGCCCGCATCGTCGCACATTGGGCTTTTTGGCGCGGTTGGTGGCGGCGCGCGACAACGGCAGGGCGGGTGCCGCCGGCGCGTCGTGGCACCGAATCTGACGGCGTGGCAACTGCCGCCTTTCCTCGGCCGCGCCACCCCCGCCGCCCCGCCAGCGTCCACCCAAAGCAACAATGCTTGATCTAGCGCGGTCGGTGGGGCAGCGGGCGGGGCGGCGGCGGCGGAAGCGCGCGCGCGCTGCCACGTCGGCCACGTCGGCCGGAAGTCGGGCCGCACCCGCCCATGCCGACCCGCCGACCCGACCCCGTCCTCCCTCCTCTCCCCTTCAGCCGCCTCCGTCGCGTCCGTCGCGGCCGACACGCCCGACCTGTCGACCCTGCTGGCCGCGGTGAAGCAGGTGCCGAAGCTCGCGACGAAGCTGTCGAACGACACCCAGCAAATCACCGTCCTGGCCCCCACCAACGCCGCGTTTGCCGCCTACCTCAAGGCGAACAACCTCACGGCTGAGCAGCTCCTGGCGTCGCCGTCGCTCGGGTGGATCCTGAAGCAGCACATCATTAAAGGGGCCATCCCCGCCTCTGCGATCAAGGACGGGGCCTCCGTGAAGTCTTGGCTGCCCGGTTCGAACGTTACGTTCTCCACGGCCGGTGGCGGCGTCACGGCGTCGACCCCTGGCTCGAAGGCCAAGGTCACGAAGGCGGACGTGGCCGCCGGCGCGGGGATCGTCCACGTCATCGACGCGGTCCTCGTCCCGCCGCCGCAAGCGCTCGCCGAGGCGCCCGCCAAGTCCGCCGCCTGGAAGGCCAACAAGGCGGGCGCGCCGGCCAAGGCGCCGACCGCGGCGCGCAAGCTCGCCGAGCGCTCGTGAAGAGGCGGTGCGGTGGAGAGGGGACGGCCCGCGCGGCATCCTCCCTTGCCGCGCGGAAGCCTGCGCGGTGGAGCGCGTGCGCGCGCGCGGCTCGCTGTAAATAAACGGCCGTCCCGTCTCTCGCTCGCTCTCGCTCTATCGCTCTCTGTCTCTCGCTCTCTCGCTCTCTCTCGCTCTCTCTCGCTCTCTCTCGCTCTCTCTCTCTCTCGCTCCGGGCGGCCCGAGGGCGGAGGAAGCAGGGACGAGGCCGCGCCGCGTTGAGGCGCGGCCGCCGCACCGCCACCCCCACCCCGCCACTCCCGCGTCGTCTCCGGCGCCTGCCGCATGCCCCGCGAGCGCATGGTGGGCGGGCGCGCCGCGTGGGGGCGGGGCGGCGGCGCCAGGGTCATGGGCACAAGATGCTCCCCGGGGCGCGGTTAAGGCCGTTTTGCGAGAGATATGGAATAATCGCCCGCCCCTCGTCACAACTCTCCACCGCCTCCCCGCGTCCCCACCTTTCCGCCACCATGGCCCGCGCGCTCATGTTCCTCGCTCTTCTTGCGTTTGCTGCGGGTGAGCGCGGGCGGGGGCGCGGGGCGGGCGGGCTGCAGGCGGGCCGCATGCGGGCTCCAGCCGTCGGCCTGCCACCGGCCGCGGCGCGCCAGCGACGCGCCCCCACTTCCCTCCGAATGCCACCCTTTTACCATATCGAATGATGGCAGGAGGGGCGGGCGGGCGGGCGGGTTGCCTCCCATTTGGGTTCCCCGACGGCGGACAACTCGGCGCTTGCGCGCACGGCGCCGCCGGCCCAGGCCGCCGATGACCCATCGACCCGCATCGATGGTCTGCATTTTGTGTGCCTCACCAACCGGAGGGAGTGGGCGCCCGTCGGCGGCCGCCGGCCGCCGACGGCGGCAGCGCCGCCAGCGGAGGACAGCGGGCCGCCCGCACCTCCGCGGGGTTGCCGACGCTCCCGCCCTCGTCCACCCAGCGGCTTCCGCCCCTGCGCCCGCTGTCAAGAAGGTTGCGGCCGCGCCGGCGCCCAGCGCCGGCAAGCCCAAGACCCTGCTCGCGGCCGCGCCGGCTGCCGCCAAGCCCAAGGCCGCTGCGCCCGCGCCCAGCGCCGGCAAGCCCAAGACCC
>Ga0315278_10001447_pt1 | contig 20811 bp, 18 predicted proteins | sample YL17G06_0_MG_FD_203880 | JGI IMG/M metagenome (GOLD analysis project Ga0315278, IMG submission 203880) | Sediment microbial communities from Yellowstone Lake, YNP, Wyoming, USA - YL17G06_0 | ecosystem: Environmental > Aquatic > Freshwater > Lake > Sediment | place: USA: Wyoming | collected... | reverse complement strand
CGCTCGACCCAGGGCTCGATCAGCAGGCGATCACGTCTGCCCAACAGTGGCGCTTCAAGCCGGGCATGAAGGAAGGGCGGCCAGTCGCGACACGAGTCCAAATCGAACTCTCGTTTTCCATTCGCAAGTAAGCGGTCCACGACTCGGACAGCGCGTAAGTGACTCGTCGCGAATCGGAAACACAGGAACAGATGCCGAACATCCGACGACCAGCGCGCGGCGTGTGGCCCGCCTCTGTCATTGGTCTACGGGAGACTGGCCGCCCAGCTGATTCACGGCCGATTCATCAGCACGTAAGATGGTGCTGCACGTAACACACGATATGAAGGCGAACGTGGCGCTGAAGCTCGATGCTGATCTCCTCCGTGAAGCACGGGTCATGGCCGCCGAGGATGGCAGCTCGGTGAGCGCCCTGCTCACGAACAGGCTGGAGGGCTCACTGGTCGTGACGGCGGACGCGCGGTCGGGATGGCTGTACGTCAGCGGCGGTCCAGCCCCAGCCGTCCTGCAGTCTTCTTCCGTGCTGCCAGGCGGCAGCGTCGTCGTCGACATTCGGCAGTAGCGGGCTCCAGACGGGCCCTCCCGACGCCTCGGAAGTGCATCGGGTCACAACGACATTCAGGCTTGCGAATCGAGCAAAGAGAGCCCGAATGGGGCACAAGGGGCGCGTCTCGGGGTACGATGCACACGTACCGGGGGTGCGTGGTGGGTTCAGTCATCATCCGAAACGCCAGAACCGTGATTACGTGTGCGGGGACCGCGCCCAAGTGCGGCCCCGATCAGGCGGATGTCCGCGCCATCGCCGATGGCGCGGTCGTCGCCATCGACGGCCGCGTTGCGTTCGTCGGGACGACGGCGGAATGCGACGAGCGCTACTGTGCTGGCGATGGCTTCGAGGTGATCGATGCGGCAGGATGCACGGTCCTTCCGGGCTTCGTCGATCCACACACGCATGTCGTGTTTGGAGGCGATCGCCGTGACGAGCTGCGACGGCGGCTGGCCGGTGCCACGTACGCTGAGATCGCCGCCTCGGGCGGCGGAATCCTGTCGACGGTCCGAGCCACACGGGCAGCCTCCGAGGACGACCTCGTCGCCGCCACCAGCGGGCGGCTTGATCACATGCTCCGGTGCGGTACGACGACGTGCGAGGCCAAGAGCGGCTACGGGCTCGAGACAGACACAGAACTGAAGATGCTCCGCGTCATCAAGCGCCTCGACGAGTTGCACGTCATCGATCTCGTGCCGACGTTCATGGGGGCTCACGAAATCCCCATCGAGCACCGCGCGAACCGCCGTTTCTATATTGACAACCTGGTCCGGCAGATGATCCCCGCGGCAGCACGCGATGGCCTGGCGGAGTGGTGCGACGTGTTCTGCGAGGCCGGTGTCTACACGCCCGAAGAGTCGATGGAGATCCTCCAGGCTGGAAAGCGGCACGGACTGAAGGCCCGCATCCACGCCGACGAACTGGAGGAGAGTGGAGGCTCGCTTGTCGCGGCCGCCGTCGGCGCGCGATCCGCCGACCACCTGCTCTACGTCTCGCCGCGCGGCATTCATGCGATGAAGCAGGCGGGCGTGGTGGCGACACTGCTGCCCATCGCGGCCTTCTATCTGAAGCTCGGGAGGTACGCGCCGGCGAGGGAACTCATCGAGGCGGGCGTGCCCGTGGCGCTGGCCACCGATCTGAATCCGGGCGGCGGCTTCTCGCCGTCGATGCCGTTTGCGATGTCGCTCGCGTGCTTCTCGATGCGGATGACACTCGAAGAAGCACTCGTCGCCTCCACGATCAACGCGGCCTACGCGATCGACCGGCACGATCGGATCGGCAGCCTCGAAGTGGGCAAGCAGGCCGACATGGTGATCGTCAACGGCGAGGCGGTCGATCTGCTGAAGGTGGGCGTGCCGGCGATCCGGATGGTGATCAAGAAGGGTCAGGCCGTCGCGTAGGGGCGGACCCCCGTGTCCGCCCGTCGGAGTTCAGTACGACGTCGAGTCCAGCTTCACCTTGCCGCGGAAGATCCAGTAGACGCTGACGGTGTAGGTCAGCACGAGCGGAATCCCGACGAGCGCCATGATCAGCATGATCCCCAGTGTCTTCGGGGAGGACGCGGCGTTGTAGATCGTCAACTGTCTGGCCGGTTCCCACGCGTTGACGAGCGTGGGGTACATGCCGACTCCGACCAGCCCGAACAACCCCAGCACGGCGCACGACGACGACAGAAATGCCTCGCCGAAGCGAAGGCGATGAATCGCGCGCGGCACGTTCGCGATCGCCAGCATCGTCAACACCGGCAGCGCGAGCAGCACTGGGTTGGCCCTCATCGTCGCCGTCATCTCCGGTCGGAAGATGATGGTGGCCATCGTCGTGGTCGCATAGCACACGAGGAAGAAGATGATCGTGTTGGAGACCCACCCCTTCACCATCTGCTGGGTCTCGCCTTCGGTCTTCAGCAAGAGGTACATCGCCCCGTGCATCATAAACAGCGCGACCGTCGTGACGCCGGTGAGCAGCGCATACGGCGTCAAGAGTGACACGAACGACCCCGCGAACTCGCCGGCGGCATCAAGAGGAATGCCCCAGATGACGTTGCCGAACGCCACGCCCATCAGCAGGCTGGATGCGATCGACGCGAAGGCGAAGCTGCGATCCCAGGCGCGCCGCCAACGCGCGCCGGGCTGCTTGCTGCGAAACTCGATGGCCACCGCGCGGAAGATGAGCCCGAAGAGCAGCAGGATCATCGCCACGTAGAAACCCGAGAACACCGTCGCATAGACGATCGGGAACGCCGCGAACAAGGCTCCCCCGCCGGTCACGAGCCAGACTTCGTTGCCATCCCACACGGGGCCAATCGCGTTGAGGAATGTCCGACGCTGCACGTCCGTCCTGGCGAACAGGTGCAGCGCGCCTACGCCGAGATCGAATCCGTCGAGCACGGCATAGCCGGCCAGCAGAATGCCAACCAGCAGAAACCACGCGGTGTTCAGATCGAAACTCATGCCGACAGCCTCACGCCCGGTGACCCGCTTCGCCCGGGTGATCCTCGGCCAGCGGGCCGTGCTGGATCTTCTCGTTGAGGAGGAACATGAACAGCGCAAACAGCAGCGCGTACACCACTGTGAACAGCACGAGCGAGAAGATGACCTGCGGCGCGTGAACGACAGGCGACAGGCCATCGATGGTCCGCATCACCCGGTAGACGATCCAGGGCTGGCGGCCGATTTCGGCCGTGGCCCACCCGAGTTGGTTGGCGATCTGCGGCCCAACGACGGCGCCGACAAAGATCCAGAGCAACCACCGGGTTCTGAACAGCCTGCCCTTCCACAGAAACGCCACTCCGCACGCCACCAACCCCGCCATCGTCGTTCCGAGCGCCACCATGAGGTGAAACGCCTGGAACGTGGCGTTGAGCGGCGGGAGATCGCCTGGCGGAAACGCTTTGATGCCAGGGATGGGCGCGTTGGCGTCTCCTGCGATCATCCTGCTCAACAGACCAGGAATCTCCACGCCGATCACGCGCTGGTTTGCGGCATCAACCCAGCCCAGAACGTGCAGGCCGGCGGGCGCCGAGGCCTCCATCACGCCTTCCATCGCGGCGAATTTTTCCGGCTGATGCCGCGCGACCAGACGGGCGGACAAGTCACCCGTGCCGATCGACGCCAGCGTGGCCACCGCCGCCAGCGCGAGACCAATCCGCATCGACGCTCGCGCAAATGCCTCGTGGCGCCGCTTCAGGAGGTAGTACGCGGCAATGGAGAGCACGAAGAACGCACCCGTCGCCCAGGCCCCGACGATGGCGTGCAGGAGGCGATCAACGCTCGATGGATTGAACACGACCGCCCAGAAATCGGTGATCTCCGCCCGCGGCCGGCCGGCCGCATCAGCGACCACATGGTACCCGGCTGGCGTCTGCATCCACGAGTTGGCCACGATGATCCAGATCGCGCTGAAGTGCGCGCCCAGACATACGGCCACTGTCGACAGAAAGTGCAGGCGCGGCCCGATCCGGTCCCAGCCGAACAGCAACAGTGCGAGGAATCCGGACTCGAGGAAGAACGCGAAGAGGCCTTCGGCGGCAAGCGCGCTCCCGAACACGTCACCAACGAAGCGTGAGTAGGCGGCCCAGTTGGTGCCGAACTCGAACTCCATCACGATGCCGGTCGCGACGCCAATGGCGAAGACCAGGCCGAAGATCCTGGTGAAGAACCGCGCCATCTGGTGATAGATCGGGTTCTTCGTGGCGAGCGACATCGCCTCGATGACGACCAGCATCATGCCGAGGCCGATCGAGAGCGGCGGATAGATGTAGTGGAACCCGATGGTCAGGGCAAACTGCAGGCGAGCCAGCACACCGACATCCACAGCGTGTCCCCAGGGGGCGGGAAAACGTTTCTGGTGGCCCCAGGCTACTTGGTGAGTCCGCCCCGCACGTGCCAGCTCTCGACCTTGACCGTGAACGCCCAGTTGTACCGGTACCACGGCAGCACCTGGACGGACCGTGTGTAGGCGATGTCGATGTAGATGCGCTCCGCCGCCCTGCGGATGCTCACGCGGGCGGGATCAATCGGGATGCCCACCCTGGTGGCTTCCACGACCACCGCGGCGCGGACGGCGCTATCGTCCTGGTCAGCGCCGAACTCAGCAATCTGCCGAACCGCGTCTTCGAGCTTGAAATGGTCCAATTGGGCGGAGACGGCATGCCAGCTGCCGTACACCACAAGCGCGACGATGGCGAGTCTGATTAATCTGCCCATGCTAGTGAATCTGGTGCAGCAGACGACCCCAGCGTGTGCTCGTCAGGAGGCTGAAGAGCCCCCCGGCGTCGGGGTCGTAGGACCAGTAGATCACCAATGCCTGGCCCTTGATGTTGTCGCGAGGCAGGAATCCCCAGTAGCGCGAGTCCTGGGAGTTGTCCCGGTTGTCTCCCATCACGAAGAGCGACCCGGCCGGCACCGTCTCCGGGCCGTAACGATCGCGAACGTCCTCGGAGGTCACCTCCGCCAGCGTGCCGCCATCCTGGCGTGGAAGGTAGTGCGCGTACGGCTCGTCGAGCGGTCTTCCGTTGATGTGGATCCGGCGGTTCTTCAGCTCGACCGTCTCCCCTGGCAGGCCGATGACGCGCTTGATGAAGTCGCGCTCGGGGTCGGCCGGGAACTTGAACACCACGATGTCACCCCGCCGGACCTCCCGGGTGGGCAGAAGCGCGCGTTCGACTGCCGAACTTGTCGGCGAGAAGACGAATTTGTTCACGAGCAGATGATCGCCGACCAGCAGGTTGGGCTCCATCGACCCGGTCGGAATCTTGAACGCCTGAACGACAAACGTCCGAATGAACAGCGCCAGGATGACGGCGATGACAATCGACTCGAAGTACTCGCGAGGCACGGACTTCCTGAACTCGGGCACCTATTCCTCCGTTCCCATCTTGAGCACGGCGAGAAACGCCTCCTGGGGGATCTCCACGCGGCCCACGCGCTTCATGCGCTTCTTGCCTGCCTTCTGCTTCTCGAGCAACTTGCGTTTGCGCGAGATGTCGCCCCCGTAGCACTTCGCGAGCACGTTCTTCCGCAGGGCCTTCACGGACTCGCGGGCGACAATCCGGCCGCCGATGGCGGCCTGGATGGCCACCTCGAACATCTGGCGCGGGATCAGCTCTCGCATCTTCTGTGCCAGCGCCCGGCCCCGCTGATACGACGCATCCCGGTGCACGATGGTCGACAACGCGTCGATCGGGTCGCCGTTGACCAGAATGTCGAGCTTGACCAGCGGCGATTCCCAGTACCCGCTCACATGATAATCGAGCGACGCGTAGCCGCGCGAGATGGTCTTGAGCCGATCGTAGAAATCGAGCACGACCTCGTTGAACGGCATCTCGTAGGTGATGAGGACGCGGTCGGTGGCGAGATACTCGAGCGACTTCTGCACGCCGCGCTTTTCCTGACACAGGTTCAGAATGCCACCGACGTGTTCGGACGGCGTCAGGATCATCGCCTTGATCACCGGCTCTTCGAACTTCTGGATTCGCCCGACGTCGGGCAGCTTGGCGGGGCTGTCGATTTCGTGCACCTCGCCATCGGTCGTCGTCACGCGATACAGGACCCCCGGGGCTGTGGTGACCAGGTCCTGATCGAACTCGCGTTCGAGCCGCTCCTGCACGATCTCCATGTGCAGCAGTCCGAGGAAGCCGCACCGGAATCCGAAACCCAGCGCCACTGACGTTTCCGGCTCGTAGAAAAACGACGCGTCGTTGAGGCGCAGTTTCTCGAGCGCGTCCCGCAGTTCCGCGTACTCGTGCCCCTCCACCGGGTACAGCCCGGCGAACACCATCGGCTTCAGCTCGCGAAAGCCCGGGAACGGCTGCGCGGCCGGGCGGGACAACTCGGTGATGGTGTCGCCAATCCTCGCATCACTCACCTTCCTGATCGCCGCCGTGATGAATCCGACTTCGCCGACGCCGAGTTCGTCTATCTCTGCGGGCTTGGGCGTGAACACGCCCACCTGCTCGACCTCGTACTCCTGCCCTTCGGCCATCAGGCGAATCTTCATCTGCGGCCGAATCGCGCCATCGAGCACCCGGACCACGATGACGACGCCGCGGTACGGGTCGTACCAGGAGTCGAAGATCAGCGCCTTGAGCGGGGCGGCCGGATCGCCTTCCGGGGCCGGGAGGCGTTCGACGACCGCTTCGAGCACTTCGTGCACGCCGGTGCCGGCCTTCGCGCTCGCGAGGATCGCGTGCGACGGGTCGAGGCCGATGATGTCGGCCAGCTGCCGGCGCGATTCCTCGGGCTGCGCGCTGGGCAGGTCGATCTTGTTGATGACGGGGATGATCTCGAGGTTGTTCTCGACGGCGAGATACGCGTTGGCGAGCGTCTGCGCCTCAACGCCCTGCGAGGCGTCGACGATGAGCACGGCGCCTTCGCAGGCGGCAAGCGACCGGGTGACCTCGTAGGAAAAATCGACGTGCCCGGGCGTGTCGATCATGTTGAGCACGTACTGATGACCGTCGTCCGCGTTGTAGGTCAGCCGGACCGGGTGCGCCTTGATTGTGATGCCGCGCTCGCGCTCGAGGTCCATCGAGTCGAGCACCTGCGCATCGAGCATCTCGCGCGGCTGGAGCGCGCCTGTCACCTCGAGGAATCGATCCGCCAGCGTCGACTTGCCGTGGTCGATGTGCGCGATGATCGAGAAATTGCGGATGTACTGCTGGTCCATGTCGGTCTGCGGTGCTTACGATGATACCCCGGAGCGAAAATGGGTCGGACCTATTTTCGCTGCCGGTCGCGCGAAAACAGGTCCGACCCCTTTTCGATCTGCCGGCCACGCGAAAACAGGTCTGACCCCATTTTCGGCTATCGCCGCCCGGCGATGGGCTTGTAGATCACACCGACGATGGCGCCGTACGTGGCCATCTCGATGATGCTGTCGACGACCATGGCCGTGGCGAAGACCGCCGAGATCGGCATCATCACGTAGCCCCAGACGCCGGCAAACACGGCCAGCAGCAGCCCGATGAGCACGCCGTACCGCAGCCCTTCGACCAGTCCGGAGCCGCCCTCGTAGCCCTTGGCGTAGACATACGCGAAGACGAAAAACCCGACGAGCGACGCGCCGTACCCCAGCACGAGGTTCATGTCCGACGGCGCCCTGAGGAGCGATGCCTTCTGGCGGATCAGGTCGGGCAGGACCGTGCCCCAGATGATGGCGGTCAGGGCGAGGTGCGCGAGCCAGCTCACCAGCGCCGCCGCCGCCAGTCGTCCGAAATTCATCGGGGTGTCTCCTGACCACCTCGGCACGGGCCCGGCGCAGGCCCGGGTGTACACGCGTCAGCGGGCCGCGAGAGCCGCGATCGGTCCTACTTGCCGCGGGCGACCTGCGTGTTCAGCACGACCCCGCCGCCGCCGAACTGCTGGACGACCGACATCAGCCCCGTGTACAGGAACCCGACCTGGAACAGCACCAGGAACGGGAGCGTGCCGTAGATGCCGTTGGCCAGCGCGTAGAACACCGTCATCGTGAAGTAGAGCCCGAGCGCCACTTCGATAAGCGGCTGGATCGCCACCACCTGGCGGTACTTCTTCGCGCCCCAGTCGTCCGAGCCGCGCTCGATCCCGTACTTGGGCGTGCGCGCAAAGGCCGACTCGTGTCCCATGAGCGCTTCGATGACCGCGCGCGTGTTGTTGACGGCGAGGCCGATGCCAATCGACATCAGCAGCGGAATGTACCGCAGCCGTGCCTTCCAGTCAGGATAGAGCTCGCGCTGGGAGACGACGTAGAAATTGGCCACCGACGCGGTTGCCAGGAAGAACAGCGGCACGTCGATGAGCAGCATCTCGTACCAGCCCATGTTGTAACGAATCACCATCGACGGGAACATCAGGATCGACAGCAGCGACATGAGCGGGTAGTTGAAGTTCGCCGTCAGGTGGAAGAACGCCTCCGCCTTCACGCCAAACGGCTGATCCGACCGCAGGATGCGCGGCAGCAGCTTGAGGCACACCTGGACAGAGCCCTTGGCCCAGCGGTGCTGCTGCGACTTGAAGGCGTTCATCTCGACTGGCACTTCGGCCGGGGCGACCAGGTTGGGCAGGAACATGAACTTCCAGCCGAGCAACTGCGCCCGATAGCTCAGGTCGAGATCCTCGGTGAGGGTGTCGTGTTGCCATCCGCCCGCCGCGGGAATGACCTCGCGGCGCCATACACCGGCCGTGCCATTGAAGTTGAAAAAGTGCCCGGCGCGATTGCGCCCGCCGTGCTCCAGCACGAAGTGGCCGTCGAGCAGGATGGCCTGGGTCTTGGTCAACAACGAGTAATCGGCGTTGACATGGCCCCAGCGTGCCTGCACCAGAGCAATCCTCTCGTCCTGGAAATACGGGATCGTCTTCTGGAGGAAGTCGACGCTCGGGATGAAGTCCGCGTCGAAGATGGCGACAAATGCGCCGCGCGCGACCTTCAGGCCGGCATCGAGCGCGCCCGCCTTAAACCCGGTCCGGTCGGTGCGGTGGATGAGCGTGATGTCGAACCCTTCGGCGGCAAGCCGGTCAATCGCACGCCGCGCAACCTCGGTCGTCTCGTCGGTCGAGTCGTCCAACACCTGAATCTCCATCAACTCGCGCGGATAGTCGATTCGCGCGGTCGCCTGGAGCAGGCGATCCACCACGTACATCTCGTTGAAGAGCGGCAGCTGAATCGTCACCGCGGGGAGAGGACCGTCCCACGCCGGCGGGGGCCCGGGGACCTTGTCCTTGTTCTTCATGTAGGCGTAGACCAGATAGTAGCGGTGCCATCCATACACGCCGAGAATGACCAGGATGAAGAAGTACAACCCGAGGATGAGAGATTCAAATGGGCTCATGACCTTTTCGCCAGTCCAGTGTTGTGCCTCAGGGCACAATCGGACATTATAGCCCTCATGTGCCGTGCGTTCAAACGACGGGCCGTTCGATGAATCCGCCCCTCATCCACCAGGTACTCGCCGAACTGCAGGACGGGTCGCTCTCGCTGGAGGCGGCGGAATCACGCCTGGCCGAGTACGTGCGCGACCTGCCGTTCGAGGATCTGGGATTTGCCCGCATCGACCATCACCGGGCCATCAGGCTGGGCATGCCAGAAGTGATCTTCGGGTTGGGCAAGACCCCGGAGCAGATTGCGGCGATCGCCGAGCGGATCGCCAGCCGCGGTCAGACGCTGCTGGTGACTCGGGCCAGCGAAGCCGCCTACCAGGCGGTTGTGGCCAAGGTGCCCGACGCCACGTATCACGCAACCGCGCGGATCATCGCGCGGCGCCAGGACGACATCCCCCGGGGCTCGGGCACGATTCTGGTCGCATCGGCGGGCACCTCCGACCAGCCCGTTGCCGAGGAAGCCGCCATCTGCGCCGAAGTGATGAACAACGCCGTCGACCGGCTCTACGACGTGGGCGTGGCCGGCCTGCACCGCCTCCTCAGCTCCCGCGACCGGCTCGATGCCGCCCGGGCGGTGATCGTGGTCGCCGGCATGGAAGGCGCGCTTCCGAGCGTGATCGGCGGGCTGGTGCGGGTGCCGGTGATCGCCGTGCCCACCAGCGTCGGGTACGGCGCCAGTTTCGGCGGGGTCGCGGCCCTGCTTGGAATGCTGAATTCCTGCGCGCCGGGGGTGGCGGTAGTCAACATCGACAACGGCTTCGGTGCGGCCTGCATCAGCAGCCAAATCAATCACTTATAGCCAGACAGCTCTTGACACCAGGGGCCTGGCGGCCGATATTTGAGTGTTGCGGGCATTTCGGCCGCTGTGTTAATGTTAAGGGCTTTCCTCCGGCCGAAGGCGGTCGGCCGCGTACAGGGGGTTATCCCCTCAGGTTTAGCCCCAGGTGTCCCTGACGGATCATGCATCCAGCCGTCCTGCAGGCGCTCGAATTCACACGCATCATCGATGTCGTGTGCGGTTTCGCCGCCACCCCGCTGGGGGCCGAGCGGCTCGCCAACCTGCGTCCCTCGTCTGATCCACGCCGGGTGACGCAGTGGCTGGCGGCCACATCCGAGGGGGTTCGGTTCAACGAGCAGGTCGGAGCTTTCGCCCTGACGGCGCCCAAGGACCTGCCGTCAATCCTGTCAAGCCTCGCCATTGAAGGGCGCGCCCTCGAACCGCTCCGGCTGATCGCGCTCTCGGACTACCTCGAATCGGCGGATGCGACGCGCGCGGCCATCAAGCGGGCCGAGGGCGTGTTCCCGACGCTCAAGTCGCTGGCCGAATCCGGCGCATCGTTCCGGGCCGAGGCCGCCGAGGCGCGGCACAAGATCGACCCTTCTGGTGAGGTCATCGACGAGGCGACACCGGAATTGCGGACGCTGCGCGATCGGCTCCGGCGCCAGCGGACGCGGCTGCGGGGCACGTTCGAGTCGTTCCTGCGCAACAAGGACACCGCCAGGTACCTGCAGGAGCAAATCGTCACGGATCGCAACGGCCGCTTCGTCCTGGTGGTGCGCGCCGAGCATCGATCCGCGATTCCGGGCATCATCCATGGCAGTTCGGCCAGCGGCGCCAGCTTGTTCCTCGAACCGCTCAGCACGGTCGAGATTAACAACGACATCGTGGCGCTGGAACAGCAGGAGGCCGAGGAAGTCCGGCGAATCCTGCTGCAGCTGACCGATCAATTTCGCCGGCGGGCGCTCGACCTGCAGCGGACCATCGAGTCGGCGACCGAGTTGGATTGCATCCAGGCGAAGGCGCGGTTCTCGGCGGTCATCAACGGCGTCGAGCCCGCGATTTCGGGCGACGGGGCGTTCGAACTGCTTGCGGCGCGCCACCCGCTGCTGATGCCGGCGGTGACGAGTCGGCTGCCGGACAAGCGGTCTGCGACCTCAGGAACGGGGGCCGAGAGAGACGCGAGCGAGAACGGGCCAGCGCGCACAGACGATCCTGAGCCCGTCGACATTCGGATGGTGCCGCCCACCAGCGCGCTCGTGATCACGGGGCCCAACACCGGCGGAAAGACCGTCGCGCTCAAGACCGCGGGGCTGCTCGTGCTGATGGCCCAGGCCGGCCTGCACGTGCCCGCCGCGGGCGGGTCGCGGCTGCCGGTCTTCAGGTCGGTGTTCGCCGACATCGGCGACGAGCAATCGATTGCCAACAGCCTGAGCACCTTCTCGTGGCACATGACCAACATCGTGCAGATGGATCGGTCGCTGGCGCTGCCGGCCCTGGTGCTGCTCGACGAGGTCGGCGTGGGCACCGATCCCATCGAAGGCGGCGCGCTCGGCCTCGCCATCGTCGACCATCTGCGGCAGCGCGGCGCGCACCTGGTGGCGACGACGCACTACGAGCAGCTGAAGACGTACGCGGCCACCACCGAGGGCGTGGCGGGCGCCGCGTTCGGTTTCGACGCGGATACGTTTGCGCCAACGTATCGACTGATGTACGGCACCGCCGGCCGGAGTCTGGCGCTCGAGATCGCCGGGCGGCTTGGACTCAACCCGACGATTCTCGACGAGGCGCGGCGCAACATCAGCGCGCGCGAAGCGCAACTGGCGGAGCACCTCGCGAAGATCGACGCGGACATCAGAAGTCTGGAGCACGAGCAGCGCCTTGTCGGGCGCGAGCGGGAAGCGCTGGCCGAATCGGAATTGCGTCTGCGGACGCGCGAGCAGGCGCTGAAGGAGAAGGAAGACCGCGTCCGCCAGCGCATAGACGAGGAGCTCGAGACGCGGGTGCGCGCCGCGCGGCAGGAGATCGATCGGGTGGTCGACGGCCTGCGCACGCAGGTTGAGCAGTTGAACGCCGAGGCGGCTCGGCGCGCGCAGCATGGAGCGCAGTTGCCGACCAGTGAGGCAGGAACCGCGAAGGCTGGGGCGCACGCGGCGCTGGACACCGTGGCCGATCGGATTCGCGAGAGCACCGACCGTCACGCCGGGCCACACGCGATCGAGACCGGCGCGGCCGCCGTCGTCGGCGATCGGGTCACCGTCAGGGGACTTGGACTTGAGGGCCGCGTGGTGGCCATCTATGGCAGCGAAGCCGAGATCGATGTGCTGGGCAAGCGGCTGCGGGCGCGCACCGCCGAACTCCACGTGGTTGGCGGGGCGGCGGTCGCGACAGAGCCCCGGATCAATGTGAGTGTGCAGGCGCAGGCCCGTGAGCCGATCGGGACTGACATCAACGTGATCGGCTGCAGGGTCGACGAAGCGCTGGGCCGTGTCGAGCGATTTCTGGACGACATGCTCATGAGCGACGAGCGGTCCGTGCGCATCATCCACGGACACGGCACCGGGCAGTTGCGTCGCGCGATTGGCGAGTTTCTCCAGCGCCACCCGCTGGTGGCACACCATCAACCTGCCCCGCCCGAACAGGGCGGCGGAGGGGTCACGGTGGCGGAGTTGAAAGACTAGTGGCACTGTTTCCGTCCACCTTCATCGACGACCTGCGGACACGCGCGGACATCGTGCAGGTGATCCAGGAACACGTGTCGCTCAAGAAGGCCGGGACCAGTTACAAGGGCCTGTGCCCGTTTCACGGCGAGAAGACGCCATCGTTCCACGTCAATGCCGAGAAGGGGTTCTTCCATTGTTTCGGCTGCGGCGTGGGCGGCGACGTGATCAAGTTCGTGGAGATGCACGAGAAGATCGGGTTTGCCGAGGCCGTTCGCCACCTCGCACGCAAGGTGGGGCTGACGATCCCCGAATCCGGACCCGATGCCAACGAGGCCGATACCCGCGAGCGCGAGGCGCTGCTCAAGGTCCACGAAGTGGCGGCGGCGTACTTCCGCGAGCAACTCGAGGGGCCGGCGGGCGCGCGGGCGCGCCAGCAGCTGACGGCGCGGGGCCTGACACCCGAGACCATTGCGACGCTCGGACATGGCTACGCGAGCTCGGCCAGGGAGGCGCTGAAGAGCCGGCTGCTTGAGCACGGCTTCTCGATTCCCCTGCTGGTCCGATCGGGCCTCGTCGTCGAACGCGACAACGGTGAGATCGTCGATCGGTTCCGCAACCGCCTGATGATCCCGATTGCGCGCGACACGGGTTCGGTGGTGGCGTTTGGCGGACGGGCGATGGACGCCGACCAGGTACCGAAGTACCTAAACTCGCCCGAGACGCCGATCTACACGAAAGGCCGGACGTTGTACGGCCTGAACCACACCAAGCCGCTTCTCAGGACCACCGGATTCGTGGTGCTCGTCGAGGGCTACTTCGATTTTGCGCAGGTGCTTCAGGAATGCCGGCTGCCGGTGGTTGCCTCCTGCGGCACGGCGCTGACGCCGCAGCACGCGCAGGTGCTGAGGCGGTTCGTGTCGAAAGTCGTGCTGAGCTTCGACCCGGATGCCGCCGGGCAGGGCGCCGCGGCGCGGTCGTGCGACATGCTCGTGGCGGAAGGCTTCCAGGTGAATGTCGTGGTCCTGCCGGGCGGGGACGATCCAGACGCGTTCATCCAGAAGCGAGGCGGACGGCAGTACAGCGCGCAACTCCAGCAGTCGAAGCCGTATCTCGAGTACCTGCTCGACCGCACGGTCGCGTCGCACGATCTGCGCAAAGACGACAGCCGCCGGGGGTTCCTGCAGGAGATGCTGGCGGTGGCGGCGCGGATTCCGGACGCGGCCGCCAGGGACCAGTTCGCCGACCGGATTGCTCACCGCGCGCGGATTACAGAATCGGTGGTCCGCGACGAAATCCGCAAAGCGGCGGTCGAGCGCCGTACCTCTGTCGGCACACGCGAGATGCCTTCGCTCGGCCACCTGAAGCCGGCCGAACGGGGCCTGATCTGGGCGCTGCTGAATCAGCCAGACGAGGCGGTCCGCGCGCTGGTCACCCTCGACCTGGAGGATGTGGACGGACTGGCGGCCTCCCCGATCCTGAAGCAGGCCTTGGACTTGGCGCAATCCGAGGCGGACTTCTTACCGGCATCGCTCCTGGAGCGTCTAAGTACTGAAGAGGCCCAGCTGGCGACAGGCATCGCGGCCGAACCACATGCGACCGCCCCGGCACTGGCGTGCGCGCAGGCGCTGCGCCGCCTCCGGTTCGAGCGTCAGAACGCCGCCGTGCAGCGTGAAATCGACCGTCTCCAGGAGTCGGGCGTCGAATCAGATATCGATAGATTGTGGCAGCAGAAGCGTGAACTGATCCAGCGCATCGCCGCGCTGGAAATTACTGGCACCTGACGGGAGGACGCCTTGTCAATCGAGGACAAGTTCGACGAAGTGCAGCAGCTCATCATCATCGGCAAAGAGAAGGGCTACCTGCTCTATGACGAGGTCAACGACCTGCTGCGTGCCGACATCACCTCGGCCGACGATCTGGATGATCTGTTCAGCACGTTCGGCAACGCCGGAATCGAGGTGGTCGACTCCGACCAGAAATTCCGGGAAGAAAAGCCCGACGGGGACGATCTCGAGCTCGACCTGACGCCGGGCGCGCTCGACAAGACCAACGATCCGGTCCGGATGTACCTGCGCGAGATGGGCACCGTGCCGCTCCTCACGCGCGAGGGCGAGGTCGAGATCGCCAAGCGCATCGAACGGGGCAAGCTGGCGGTGATCAAGTCGATCTCGCGCACGCCGACGGTGGCCGCCCGGGTCATCGAGAAGGGTGACAAGCTCAAGCTGGGCGAGCGTACGATTCGCGAGCTGGTGATCTTCAACGACGAGGAGATCACCGACGAGAGGCTCGAGGAGCGCACGCGCGAGGTGCTGCGGCAGACCGATGCCGTCAAGAAGGCGCGCGTGCTGTACGACAAGGCCCAGGGGAAACTCGACGCGACGCTCAAGAAGGACAAGCGCAAGTACCGCCGCGTGCGCTGGAAGGCGATGCGGGCGCGCATCAAGGTCTCGCAGCTCATCCGCGTCATCGAGTTCACCGAGGGCGTCAAGCGCCGGCTGATCGAGGACATCAAGGAAGCCGTCGAGCGCGTCCAGCGCGTCCAGCGGGACGCCGATCAGGTCGACAAGCAGTTGAACGCCAGGAGCCGCAGGGCGCGCCTCAAGGAAGACGACCGCAAGGTCGCCATGGTGAAGCATCGCGAGCTTCGCGGCGAGGTCAAGCGGCTGGCCGACGATCTGGGCGAGACGCCCGTCTACCTGCGCCAGACGCTTGACACGATCCGACGCGGTGAGGCCCAGGCCGAACAGGCCAAGAAGGAGCTGGTCGAGGCCAACCTCCGCCTGGTCGTGTCGATCGCCAAGAAGTACACGAACCGCGGATTGCAGTTTCTGGATCTGATCCAGGAAGGCAACATCGGGCTGATGAAGGCCGTCGACAAGTTCGAGTACCGGCGCGGCTACAAGTTCTCGACCTACGCGACGTGGTGGATCCGCCAGGCCATCACCAGGGCCATTGCCGATCAAGCGCGCACGATCCGCATCCCGGTGCACATGATCGAGACGATCAACAAGCTCATCCGGACGTCGCGGTCGCTCGTGCAGGAACTCGGGCGCGAACCCACCTCCGAGGAAATCGCGCAGCGCATGGACATCCCGGTGTCCAAGGTGCGCAAGGTGCTGAAGATCGCCCAGGAGCCCATCTCGCTCGAGACCCCGATCGGCGAGGAGGAGGATTCGCATCTCGGCGACTTCATCGAGGATCGCAACGTGGTGTCGCCGGCCGAGGCGGTCATCAATCTGAACCTCAAGGAACAGACCGACTCGGTGCTCAAGACGCTCACCCCGCGCGAGGAGAAGGTGATCAAGATGCGGTTCGGCGTCGGCGACGGCTCCGAACACACGCTCGAAGAGGTGGGCCAGAACTTCGCGGTCACCCGCGAGCGCATCCGGCAGATCGAAGCCAAGGCGCTGCGCAAGCTGCGCCACCCGTCTCGCAGCCGGAAACTGCGTGCGTTTCTCGAGGGACGGTCAGAGTAAGCAGTAGACTGTTTCGGGCCCATAGCTCAGTGGTTAGAGCCGCCGGCTCATAACCGGCTTGTCCCAGGTTCGAATCCTGGTGGGCCCACCAGAACCGATATGCATCCTGACCTTGAACGCGTCATCCGTCTTCAGCAACTCGATGACGCGGCCGAACAGGCGCGTCGCACGGTCACCGGCGAACCGGTTCGACAGCACGAACTCGACACCGGGCTGGCTGCCGCGCAGAAGACGCTCGATGACGAGCGTCAGCGCCTCGCAACCAACCAGATCAGCCGGCGCGAGATCGAGAAGGACCTGGCCGAGCAGCAGGGCCGGTTGTCGAAGTTCAAGAACCAGCTGATGGAGGTCAAGACCAACCGCGAATACCAGGCGATGCAGAAGGAGATCGAGTTCGCCCAGCACGAGATCCAGAAACTCGAGGATCGCCTGCTGGACCGGATGATCGAGTTCGACGAGATGACGCGGCAGGTCAAGGTTGCCGAAAAGGCCTTCGGGGAGCAGACGGTCGCCATTGAGGCCGAGCGGAAGGAACTGGCGGCCCACCTCACCGAAGCCCAGGCCGCGATGGTCCGCCTGGCCGCCGACCGCGAGGCGCTGATGGCCCAGATGAGCCGATCGGTGGTCATGATTTTTGAGAAGGTGATGAAGTATCGCGGGATCGCGGCCGTCGCCACGGTGGAGGAGGGGCGGTGCAGCGTGTGCCAGGTGCGCATGCGCCCGCAGGCGTACAACGACCTGCGCCGCAACGAGATGATTTTCCAGTGCGAGAGCTGCCAGCGAATTCTCTACTTCACCGGTCCCCCGCCGGCCCCCAACACCAACGCCCCGCCCGACGCGTCGTAATGATCTTCTTCATTGACGGCGGATCCAGAGGCAATCCCGGCCCCGCCGGCTACGGCGTGCGGATCGTCGATGCCGCGGACCAGCTGGTCGATGAACTGTACGAGTCGATTGGCGTCGCCACCAACAACGTCGCCGAGTACAGCGGCCTGCTGGCGGCGCTGCGTTACGCCGTTGAACACGGCTGCCGGGACATCACCATCAGGTCGGATTCCCTGCTGCTCGTCTGCCAGATGAAAGGCGAGTACCGCGTCAAGAACGCCCGCCTGAAGACGCTGCATGCCGAGGCCCGGCAACTCGCAAGCCGTCTCGGGCGTGTGCGATTCGTGCACGTGAGACGCGAGGAGAACGCAGATGCCGACGCGCTGGCGAACCGGGCGATGGACGAGGGAAAGAAGCCAGAAGCCGGAAGCCAGAAACCACTGGAGGCCGGGGCTTCCCTTCGGCACCGCTCAGGACAGGCGGACCCGGCGGCGACAAGCAAGACGCAAGAGCGCGGAACCTGGCCGCCGACCGGGCGCCTGTTCTGACGTCTTCGGGCCGACACGGGGGTCGGCCCCTACGACTTCAATGCCGGCGTCTTGACGTAGGGGCCGGCCCCTGTGTCGGCCCGGCCCTAATCACTCCCACCATCCGGCCGGCCGCTGGTCCATCGACCCGGTACGAATGGAACACGTCGCGGGCGCAGGATGTACACAGCCGCGCGACGTGCACGTTTTCTGCCGCCAGCCCCGCCAGCACGAGTTGATCCGAGACGACGCTCCACATGTTGAGCCACACAGGGGCACGACCGTCGGGCACGTCCGGTTCCGAACCGGGAACCCCCCGCAGCGCGACGGCGGGCGGCGAGGGTGTGAACCAGCGTTCGATGGCGTCCACCGGGTGGCCGGCCTCGAGATACTGATCCCGCAGTTCGGGGCCGACCCGGTAACAGCACGGTCCGATGCTCGGTCCAACGGCCGCGACAAGATCGGCCGGGTTGGCCGAGAAAGCCGACGCGAGTTCGCGCACGGCGGCGGCGACCACTCCCGATGCCGCACCGCGCCATCCGGCATGAATGGCCGCGGCCGCGCCCGTTCTCTGATCGCCAATCAGCAAGGGAACGCAATCGGCCACCCTCACGCTGAGGGCCACCGCTGCGTTGTCGGTCACCGCGGCATCGGCGGCGCCCCACTCGGCGGTCGACGCGTGTATGGCATCGGTCGTCCTGATGGTCATGACGCCAGCGCCGTGGACCTGGCGGAGCCGGACGATGGCGTGGCGCGGCAGACGAAAGGCCAGCGCGAGGGCGTGCCAGGCATCGCCCATCGCGCCATCGCCGGATGGAATCACGGGCCGGCGCGTCGTGAAACAATGGTGCGCGACGCCAGCCAGCGGTCGGCAGCGCAGAGCCAGGCCCCACGGGTATCGCACCCATTCGAATGCGTCGGAGGTCTGGAGTTCGGGCATACTGAGTCTATGAATATCATCGGCATCGGGATTGACGCCACCGATATTCCTCGCATCGACCAGGCCCTCAAGCGATTTGGCGATCGGTTTGCGCAACGGGTGTTTACCGAGGCCGAAATCGCCTACTGCTCGGCCAAACATCATCCCGCGCCACATTTCGCCGCCCGGTTCGCCGCGAAGGAGGCGACCATGAAGGCCCTCGGCACGGGGTTGTCGCAGGGCGTGACCTGGCGGGATATCGAGGTTGTGCGCGGCGGCGGCCCACCCCGGCTCATCCTGCGTGGCGGCGCCCTTCGGCGATTCGAGCGACTCGGCGGGACGTCTTCCCTGTTGACCATCACGCACGCCGACACCCTCGCGCTGGCGCATGTCCTGCTCATGAAGACCGCGTAGACCCGGCCGATCGACAACCGGCGTTTGCAGGCGCGCGGCCAGCCTCGTGCCGCCCCGCCAGCTCCTCCGCGCACCGCCCCACCCAACTCCTTTCTCTTCCGCGTGTTATGCCGCCCAGGTTCGGTGCGTGAGACACCGGCATCGGGCTTGCCTCTGGTGATGGCGTGACGCGGGCCGGCTTCAACAGTGCCGCTCCTGTGCGCCTGGGGTCAACCGCCCTTTACCGGCCCGCTCACTTTCAATGCAGCAGCCACCTGGCGCCCGGGCACACGACGGCCGAACGCGGAGTTCATGATGATCGTCAAGTTCTCGCCCAACGACAAGGGCAATCCTCCCGGCAAGCTCGCAGAAGCCGAGTTGCATTTTGGCGAGGGCAGCCTCGATGGAATGAAGCTGATTGGCTTTGGCATCTGGGAGCGGCGCAACGGCGGCGGCCGAAACGTCACGTTTCCGGCGCGCCAGTACTCCGTGAATGGCGAGCGGCGCAGCTTTGCCCTGCTCAGACCGGTCGCCGACGCGGCCAGCCAGGAGCGTCTGCGCGAGGTCATCCTGCAGGCGTACACCGAGTACGAGTCGCAGTTGGCGATGGCGGAGTAGGGGCGACGGGCGACGGCTGCCGGACCGAACTACCGGCTCGAACCCCCGGCCGACATCGAACGGACGACGATGCCGCCGTTCGGGTGGACGATGGCCGAATCGATGGGCTCGCCGTTCCGGAACTTGGCTCGGGCCAACGGGTCGTAGAAACGGACGACCACGTTCTGGCGCAGGTCCGCGAGTGCCGGCCAATCCAGGCGGCCCAGCGGGCTCGCGGCCGAAAACCGCTCTCGAAAGGCGTCTTCCTCCTGTATCTCGAGGGCGAAATAGGGGTGGTACCCGGCCCGTCGGAGATGGTCCACCGTGCGATCCAGCCAAGCTGGATCGAGCCAGTCCCAGCGGAGCGTGAGACTGCCGCCGTAGAAACGCAGGCTTCCGGAGTGCTGCACGCAGATGAACACCGATCGAAGCGGCAGATGCTCGGCGGCATAGCGCCCGGCTCTCACGTAGCGCTGCTCGCCCTCACGGAGGGAAAACGCCAGGCCCTCGCGCGCGGTCTGCACGTAGATCGATGCCAGCGCGAGAATCAGCACCACCGTGACCGGCGCTCGCCAGTGTACGGCCAGCGCTCCGATGGCGCGGCATGCGACCCAGGCCGCCAGTGCCAGCAGGACGGGCAAGGCGGGCAGCAGAAAGCGGAGGTACCACCACGCGTCAAAGGGAAAGTACCCGAGGTAGCAGCCGATCACGACGGCGGCGAACCCTGTCGCCCACAGCACGCGGCCGACAGCAGGAAGGTTGTTCTCCGTGTTCGAGCGGCGGCCGCGATGTGCCAGCCACGCAAGAAGCGGTGCCCCGAGCGCCAGGTAGACAAACGGCGTCTGCGTCTGCCACAGCCAGACGGGATAGCGCGCCAGGTTGCCGGAAATGTACTGGAGGCCGAAGAGATCTCGTGCCGCCCCATAGCCGGACATCAGCGGGTCGCCGTAGATTGTGTAACTGAGCGTCAACACAGACGCGAACGCCAGCGCGAACGGCACACCAAATTCCAGTACGGCTCTCGCGGCGGCACTGCGGGTTCGCGCCCGCACGTACGCCTCGTAGGCGACCCATGGCACGACGCACAGGCCCAGCGGCGTCAGATTGGGTCGGGTCAGCAGCGCAAGTCCCGCGCACACGCCAGCTCCAAGGAACCGCCCCCGGATCATCAAGGCGAGCGACGTGACCCACCAGGCCGTCACCGGTACATCGCTCATCGGCTGGAACAGCT
>Ga0315278_10001446_pt1 | contig 20812 bp, 29 predicted proteins | sample YL17G06_0_MG_FD_203880 | JGI IMG/M metagenome (GOLD analysis project Ga0315278, IMG submission 203880) | Sediment microbial communities from Yellowstone Lake, YNP, Wyoming, USA - YL17G06_0 | ecosystem: Environmental > Aquatic > Freshwater > Lake > Sediment | place: USA: Wyoming | collected... | reverse complement strand
TCAACCCCGGAACAGGCGGAAGATGCTCGTAAAAAGTCCCAAGCGGCGCATGATAAACACATGAAGCATAACTATATTGGTGAAATTAGATTTTATCATCAGTAAGTTAATTCTTGACAACCCCGCTTGTTCTGTCGTATGATTTAAATATGGAAAGTAATTTGCAATTATGTACTCGTTGTAATGTTCCTAAGGAGTTGTCTTTATTTTTAAAGAAAGGGTCTGGTAATCTTTGTAAACCGTGCCGATCTGAGTATAATCGAGAGTGGTACTTGCGTAATAAAGAGAAGAAGGGCGCTCAGAATAAAGAGTGGGCTAAAAATAATAGAAAGGTAGCGTCCGAGAATTCTAGACTCTGGAGAAATAATAATTGCGAGAGACTTAGGGAGCGTTCTCGAGAGTTATACTATAAGAATCGGGAACTTATTTTAGAAAAACGTAAGCAGTGGCGGGAAGAAAATCCAGATAAATATCTACTTCGTTTGAAATCTAGTCGAAAGTGGAAGGAAGAAAATCGAGAACGTGTGCTCAAGTGCAAAAGGGAGTACGGGGTCAGGGTCGACAGGAGAAAATACGCAGCTTCTTATCAACGGAAACGGCGGAAGGAGCCTGCCTTTAGGATAGCGGGTAATCTTCGTTCTCGAGTCATATCTGGTATTAAACGTCAGCAAAATGGACAAGATTTCAGTAAGGCTACTTCTACTACCGGAGCACTTTGTTGTACTATTCCGGAATTAATTGAGTATTTGGAAAGTCTTTTTACCGCGGAAATGTCCTGGGAAAACTATGGTAAAGGTATAGGTAAATGGAACGTAGATCACATAAAACCTCTGACCGCTTTTAATCTTTTCGACCCACAACAGTTTGCCGAGGCTTGCCACTATACAAACCTTCAGCCCTTGTGGTGGGACGACAACATTGCTAAAGGCGGAGCTTGACTTTTAGGGAAGTTCCCCTTATTATTATAATGAGACCTGATGATAAGTTAGATTAATTTTTTATAGAAAAGATAAGGATACGGGGCTCTCATGACTGAACAAGAACCTATTTGTCCGGCTTGTAAAAACGAAAGAGTTATTCCGATTTATAATGTGTACGTCCTGGGCGAGGACGGGTTGCCTACCGCGGAACCCCAGCCCTGTGATCGTTGCACAGTAGCTGTTTCCTCTTCTATTAACTAAAGGAAGTTCAATGAACACCCCTATTGTTATTGAGCGCGATGAAAATAATAACGAAAAAGCGTATGATCTCTATTCCCGTTTACTAAAGGATAGAATCATCTTTCTTGGATCAGGTGTAGTAGATTATGTTGCTAATTCAATTATAGCGCAACTTCTTTTTCTGGAGAGTCAAGACCCGGAAAAAGATATATACATGTACATAAATTCTCCGGGTGGGTCCGTAAGTGCGGGTATAGGAATTTATGATACGATGCAGTATATTAAACCCGACGTCGCCACTGTTTGTGTGGGTTTTGCCGCCAGTATGGGCTGTTTTCTTTTAGCGAGTGGGGCCAAAGGTAAGCGCTCATCTTTGCCGCATTCAAGAATTATGATGCATCCTATTTCTGGAGGATATAGCGGGCAGCATCCAGATATTCAGATTCAGGCTGCAGAAGCGTTGGCTGTTCAAAAGCAAATGTTAGAACTTTTATCTAAGCACGCTGGTAGGACTTACGCCGAGGTTGAAGAGGCTTTTCAACGAGATAAGTATATGAGTCCGGTTGAGGCGTTAGAATTTGGGTTCATAGATAAAATACAAGAAAAAAGTTCGAGGACTAAAGATGAGTGATATTAAACACGTATTAGAGACTAAAATCTCTGTGCTGACAGACGAGATGGCCGAACTTAGCGCCTCGTTAGAACGCACTAAAGAAAGACGTCAAATTTATATCGAACTATTAGAGGAGGAGGCGTTAGGTGACGCGGTACCCACCTCGGCGCTTGTCGCTGCGGGGTTGTCTGCAGTGGTTCCGAAGAAGCGGGGTCGTCCCCCTAAAGAGGGGCAAGGGCAGGTTATCCAGCCGTCCGCAGCAGAGTCTGTACATGCTCCCAACGACCAACTATTTGAAGAAGCGGTGCGTACACTACCCGTGGCTGCTACGACATCCGAGGAGCAGCAGAGGGCTATCAAGCGCTTCCAGAGCGTTCCTAGAGCCCTTCCTGAGCGGGGCGGGGTTACGGCGGGGCCGGGCAAAAAAGATTTGCCTACTAAAGCCGCCGCAGGGCATACTACAATTTCCGTAGACGAGGATGAGGTTAAATAATGTCTGAATTTACTCCCGGTGCACAAGTTAGATGCGTGGAATGTATGAAATACACAGAAGAGGGAAAGTGTTCCTCTAAGTTTAGACAACCCACGACGGCTCCCCGGAAGAGAAGGGCTTGTACGAAGTATTCTTTTTCCGGAGTCGTACACAATCGTACGCCTCTTCCTTTTGAAGAGAGACCCTTCTGGTGGTTCTTTACTAAGAAGGAACGGGCTATTTTGGGTAGAATGCTTGCTTTAGGAATAAAAGATAAAGCTATGGCTGTTCCCCAGAGCAGTGCTACGGTCAACCCACCCGAGTCTTCTGTTGGAGAGCCTAATGGAACCGAAAATAGTAGCGGGGGTTGATGAGGTAGGCAGAGGTAGTCTTTTTGCAAGTGTGGTTGCCGCTGCTGTTATTTTTCCGGTGCAGCCCTCTTGGGAATGGATTAAACTCTCTTCCTATATTACAGAGATAAAGGATAGTAAGCAACTTACGGCAAAGAAACGGGCAGAATTATCGGGTATAATTAGAGAAACTTGTGATTGGTCTATAGCTGAGGTTTCGGCAGATAAGATAGATGAGATGAACATTTTTCGAGCCACACTTTATGCTATGTTTCAAGCCGTGCATACCCTTCATTGGAAACCTGACTTGGTGCTAGTGGATGGATCCGCAGAAATACCGGGACTAGGGATCGCTCAGCAAGCAATTATAGACGGGGACAATATAGATAAGCGTATCGCCGCGGCCTCCATAGTAGCCAAGGACTATAGAGATACCCTTATGATAGAGATTTCGCCCTCATATCCCGAGTATGGGTTGGATAAAAACAAGGGATACGGAACTAAGGCACACAAATTAGCAATTGCAACCTACGGGCCTACAGCCCTTCATCGTAAATCTTTCAGGGGAGTTTCTGAATATGTCAGATGAGAGTAGGGTTAGAACTTTAGCTGATAAGATACTTCGCAACCCTAAGTATGTCTTTGCTGACGAGGGTCGCGCTAATGAAGTTTCAGATAGTTTAGCGCACTTAGACTTTTCTATACCCACGTGGGACTATCCAGAGATATACCCCAGCGGTACCGATTTTGAAGATATAGCCAGTTATTTTTTGGTGTTCAATTCTATAAATTATTGTTATTTTACTAAGTCCGGGGACAGATTTGAAGATAAGGGGGTTGGTGGTTCTACCCTGTTGTCTACCCGCCTTACAAAATATTGGGACGAGGTCAAAGACCCTTTATTTCTTTCCCACATAGATGAAAACTACCTTTTGGGAGAGCTTTTTGCGGCGGAGAGTCCCTTACCGATGATTAAACAACGGGTTGCTTGTCTACGAGAGGTAGGTGCTTTTCTAAATACGAACGCGTCTGTCTCGGATTTAATGCGAAAGCTTTTTATAAAGTATCGTTCAGATGCGTACCTCGTGTCTCAAGTTTTACCGACGCTACTACCTCTCTGGGCTGACCCTTTCTATAAGAGAACGCAGTTGTTTGTGGGAATGGTTTATGGTCGGTTTCAAAATGATCCAGATGTCCCTATACGTAAGGATAGTTTAGATAAACTTACTGTGTTTGCTGATTATCGAGTACCGCGGTCGTTGTTTGGTCTTGGTATTCTTCGAGCCTCCGCCGCCATGAGAAGTAGTCTTTTTAATAAAGAACGCATGGCCAGTGGAAGTAGAAAAGAACTGGAAATAAGAGCAGCGACTATTCGGGGTGGGGACCTGCTTCAGAAAGCGTTTAATGATAGGCATAATAAAGGCCTCAATTCTTTACATGTCGATTCTTTTTTGTGGGGGCTGGGTAGAACTCCAGAGCCCTGGCTAGATAACGTGGTTACTAATGGGTTTCCAGAACATCATAGAACAGTTACAACCGACTACTGAGGAGTCAGAATGTTTGAAGAGATACGCTTAGCCGGTAACTTTACTCTTTCCTCGGGCAGAAAATCTTCGTACTTCTACGACTTTAACTTGTTACTGCCCCATGAAATGACTATACATGTAAAACAGTTGGTAAATAGTATACCAAGAGAACTTGTCAAACGCGCTAGTTTTATAGCGTCGCCGGCACACGGGGGCATAGTTCCTGGTTTTTTAGCGGCGTTTGCTTTAGACAAGCCTTTTGTTATTTTGGGGAAGGATGGCGAGCTTCGCGGACCTAGTTTTATGGATAGTCCATACATCATAGTTGATGATGTTGTAACTTCCTTTCAAGCCGTTTCGAAAGTACAGGCGGCGCTAAAGAAGAATACCTGTATTGGTGTAGCCGCTCTTATGTATCGGGGATCCGTAGACGAATATAGCGTGTATACCGCTAGTAAGAAGTATCCTTTGTTTTATTTGGCTCGTGGAGAGCAAGAGGTTTAGAATGCCCGAGCTTCCTGAGGTCGAAACAATAGTACGGGACATGCGTCCTGCTGTTATAGGTAAGTTGATTGGGGGTATGATTATACGCCCAGCGTGTATAAAGCATATGCTCAAAGTGACCCCAGATACGTTCTATGAAAATACTATAGGACAGAGCATAACCTCTGTATTACGTAAGGGAAAGTACATACTTCTTACCCTATCCAATAGTAGCGTAGTCGTATTGCATTTGGGTATGACCGGTAAGTTGTGGTTGAGACCTTCTGTCGATGCTTCTTTTGAAGAGCGGTTGGCGGATGGAAAGTTAATAGATAAGCATACGCATTTAATCATTGAACTCATAGACGATACTGGCGATGCCGAAGATTTAGAACTACATTTCAACGATGTTCGAATGTTTGGCAATATTTGGGTATCGGTAGATGTGCGAGATGTAACGACTATAGATATTCCTGGGCTTAGCGAGTTAGGTCCAGATGCTTTGGGAATAACTTTGGATGAGTTTTCTAAGTCTGTAAAGATTAAAAGAAATATTAAATCCGTTTTGTTGGATCAGAGAAAAATAGCAGGTGTAGGCAACATTTATGCAGACGAAGCCTTGTTTTCTGCCGGTGTTCACCCCCTCAAGTCTGGTTTGAATCTGACTGAAGAGGAAATTGCTAAACTCTGGTTAGCGGTTAAGTACGTATTAAAGCAGGGTATAAAGTACCGGGGGTCTTCTATTTCCGATTATACAGACACCTCGGGTAGCATTGGTTCTTTTCAAAACTATCATAAAGTGTATGGTAAAGCAGATCAGAAATGTGAGGAGTGTGAAGACGTTGTAGTCAGAATTAAAATTGGCGGCCGCTCTACTCATTTTTGCCCCGCTTGTCAACCCTTATAAGGTCGGAGGAGACACATAATGCAGCAACAGCCTATAACTTGCCCCACATGCCGTAGTGGTAATGTGGAGCGGCGAGGGTTTTCCAAGGGCGAAGAGCCACGGCAGCGAGTGGTTTGCTATAATTGTGAGAAATGGTTTTCTGTTCCAATAGCATACGAGAAGGAACCCAGTTGGGAGCGGTCTGATAAAGAACTAAAAGACATGCTTCAGTCAGAGAGGTTCATTATTACGTCTGCTCAGAATAACACTGCGCTCGACGAGAAGTTTTGGGCGGGGTTAAAACAGTTATCTACTTACTATAAAGCTCAGATTTTAGTAATACCTGTCTTATATAGAAATGTACATTCTATACAAACTGGAGAGGATAAAGAGGCGTGGTGGCCTAAAGAAGTAATACCATATCTGGTACAAAATCGTATGAAGCTATGCAAGGGATTACGACTTCTAGGTGATATAAAGGTTCAAGCTACAGCTGTGAATCCTTTAGTTGGCTTAGAGGCTCTTAGTCAGGGAGACAGCGCGATTGTTGGGCATGCTCAAATTCAGATGCGTACTATTGCTACTCCTCAACACAAACTTGCTAAGATTATGCACACTACCGGTTCTACGTCTGTAAAGAATTACTCTAATACTAAGTACGGGGCAAAAGGTCGTTTTCATCATAGCCTCGGAGCTCTGATTCTAGAGAAGGACAACGGTTGTTTCCATTTACGAAGCGTAGTTGGCGACGAAAACAGTGAATTCTACGACATAAACCTACATGTTACGGCTGTGGGTGTACGTAAAATTCCGGCTGTCGAGGGGCTGGTTACTGGAGACACTCACGCTATTTTCCATAGCCCGCTGGTCAGAAAGGCCACTTTTGAAGACGCGGACTCGATAGTCAATGTTACGAAACCTAAGATTATTGTGCGGCACGATCTTATAGATAGTTATTCTATAAGTCATCATCATCGTGGGCGTACCGTGACCAACTTTAAGAAGTGGTTAACTGGAACTAATTGTTTACAGGCGGAACTCGAGGGAACCGCTAAATTGGTTGAGGAAACTACTCCGAAAGGAACTCTGAACGTAGTTGTGGCGTCCAATCATCACGAGCACATTGGTCGTTGGCTAGAGGAAGCAGACCCTAAGGAGGAGCCTTGGAATGCAATTCTTTATCATGAACTAATGCTGTCTTGGTTAAAGGCTGTCCGTGGGGGAGATGAAGATTTTGATCCCTTTACACATTGGATGCAGAAGCATTGCGCGGCTAAATGTCAGTTTGTTAAGAGAACGGAGCCGTACATTATAAAGGATATTCTAATCAGTATGCACGGTGATAAGGGCCCCAATGGGTCTAGAGGGAGTTTAGCGAGTCTGAGTAAAATGGGAGTTAAGACCGTTATCGGTCACTCTCACACTCCGGCAATAGAGAAGGGGTGCTACATGGTAGGAACCTCTAGTAGCCTCAGTATGGAGTATAGTAAGGATGGGCCAAGCAGCTGGCTTAACTCTCATTGCCTAATTTTCCCCAACGGAAAAAGGCAGTTGATAAACATTATTAAGGGAAAGTGGCGAAGGCCGCTAAAATAAGGAGATAATTATGGCACGACCTAAGAAAGAAGAGATTGTGGAAGTAGATGTTCAGCCCAGCGGTGTTGATTTAAGTAAGACTCTGTGGGCAGTTAATGAAATGCTAATAAATGCAGATTTCTGTGAGGATGTAAAGGCGCATAACGGATGGCCGGAAGATATGTCGTCCGACCGAGCAGCTCTGCTGTTTTTAACAGCTCGTTATCAAAGCACTGTTGACGTACTTGTTCGAAGAACAGACTATCTTCTTAGCCAAATGGGTGGTAATGAAGGTAGGGTAGTAGCTTTAGAGGATGCTGTGTTTATTACTAAGGTATAAGCATGTTTGAAGATTTATTAGACGAGGCTTATAAAGATCTACAGCGAGCTATGGCCGAACTTGAAGACGATCAACAGGCGTCTATGGCTTTTATAATCGCGGCTATGAACAGCATAATTGCGTATTTACATAGTAAGAGTATAGAATAAGGGAGATGTCCTATGGACGATGAAGAAAATAAACTTCTCTTTCCATTATACGAAGATCTCTATTACGCGGTAGAAGATTTATGGCACAGCCACTGTGATTGTAATCAGCCAAAAGAGTTTAGATATGAACTTTGTGCTTACCATTCCGCTATGAACAAAGTAAGTGCTGCTCTTGAAGTGATAAGAAGGTATCAAGAATGAATAGAGAAAAAGAGACTTGGGATGAAAAAGTAAAAGATGCGGCGGACAAGATGGATTTGGAAAACAATCCGAAACTCCAAGATCTTCCGCCTAAGGCTTTGCGTGCATTAGGTGAGTCTTTGGCTGCACATATTCTCTGGGATCTTGACCAGATGAAAGAGCCCGGTATAATGCATAAGGCTTTGCAACATGGATAGATGGTATAAAATTACTGATGATATACTAGGTCAATTTGAACAGACTACCAAGGGAAATATCTTTGGATATCGTTATAGTGATAGAAATTGGGTCAGAGGTGTTTGTCTGGGTACAATTAGAGAACTTATAGATAAGGCTTTGAATTCTGCTTATGAGGCTGGAGTTAAAGAAACGCAAAGAGCACAACTTGCAGAATATTATAAGAGAGATTTATAAAGTTTCTCCGGTTGTCTTTTAGAGACCGGTGAATAATGATCGTAGACGCTGTTCTTGAAGGCTATTCGTACGGGGGTTCGATTCCCCCCACCTCCAGCCAGGTGTTATCCTTCATTTATACTGGGGGTGAAATGGTGTCGCCGGGTAGAAATAGAGAATGGACGCGATCCGAGGATGAAGGTCGGCCTCGTAAATAATCCTTCACACACTATCTGCCAGTATGGTAGATTATGCCAAGGCTCTTGAGGCACGCGAAGGTCTTACACGTCGCACTGTTCGAAAGGCTTTGGCTAATACAGTTTCTGCCTAAAAAGCAGTAACGGGGTTTCGCTGGTTTTTCCTGGCAACAGAAAAAGCCAGCACCAGGAGATTTATAAAATGGTTGATTTTCCTTACTTGGCAGACTCTGAACAAACTAAAAAAGATAGGGAGAGGTTTGAGGCCGCAGGTTCTCCAATAACGACTACTCCTATACATTTTGATCCCGCCCGCTTAGCAAAAACGTGGAGAGTACTCCTAGATATTCAAAACGGAGAATCCTTCGACGACTACACTTTTGTAGATGACAATAAAATAGAAAGATATTTCAAGGCACTTCCTCCGCCCCCCGCCAAGGTTCTATTTCTTGGAACTGGTAGTGGTAGAGAGGTATACGGGGCTCTGAAGTATGGGTATGAGGCTTACGGTACCACCCTGGGGCAAGCCAACCTACCCTTCGCTAAAATAAACTTTGGTATAGACTTAGAGTACGTTGATAATTGTACTATGCGTTATCCCTCTAAAAGTTTTGATATTGTGGCGGGGTTTCAGATTTTTGAGCACTGCCACTCTCCTCTTATATTCCTATTCGAGTGTGCTCGGGTTCTTAAAGAGAATGGGTATTTTATTTTAGAGTGGCCGCCGGGACTTTCTCCGGAAAGTAAACCCACCTTATCAGAAGGGGCCGACCACGTGGGAACCGAGGATAACCTGCACCACGTCTGTTGCTGGACGCCTTTTCAGGCGTATTCCATGGTTAAACGCAGTGGGTTTGCCGACGTTCGGTTATTCTATGGTAGCATTCTTTCTGGAGAAGTTGGAAAAGATGATCCCGAGTTTTATTCTAATATTACCCCTAACGGGGGAGACGTAATTTTAACAGCAAGACGAAGACCGGACGGTCTTCTTCCACACTACGTTCGAAAGAGTATTTATTAATACGGAGAAAATCTGTATGCTAGACACCGAAAGGGAAAATCTGCCTAACGTATTGTGGGAGATAAATAAAGGGACCCCTTTAATTATAGCTTTTACAGGTATGGGGGATAGACTCCACGAGCTTAATTTTGAATGGATAAATTTTACAAGGCACGCTAGCTGTAATAAGATTTATTGTAAGGACCCGGATAAATCTTGGTTTGTAACCTGGCCCATAGAAAAGTTACAGAAAGAACTGTCTGCGATTATTCTGGAAATGAATCCGTCTAAGATCATATGTGTGGGTGCTTCTGCTGGGGGGTATGCTGCTCTTTTTATTGGTCATTTTTTGAAAGTAGATACAGTCCATGCGTTTGGAGCTCAAACATTTATTTCTCGTGGCATGAAAAATTATGAAGAGAAAACAATTAGACTATATGACCAAGGACATGTTTGTCAGGATTTGAAAGATATACTAGTTGAACCCAATGGAAAGACCCAGTACTATTTACATACGGGAACTGAAGAAGAGGATTATAAACATGCAACGCATCTGGAAGGTATTCCGCAAGTAGAGATAGTTACTTATGCTTGTAATACGCACGCGTGTGCCGGGCAGTGGTTAAAATCTAATGGAAAATTACATGAGGTTATACGTATATGAGATTATTATTTCAAGGAGATCCGTCCCACAGGGACTTAGATACATATGGTGGTTTAGAGTTACGTTTTAGTGTTAATTGGGCACACTACATAGAGCAGAACGGGCATCAGGTATATTTTTTAGGAGCGGATCAAGTGGTATCCTCTGCTAAAAATTACGATTTCGTTTTTGATGCCCCCACTTGGACTTCTCTTCCTTGTCCAGACCATCCTCATTTTCATAGTTATTTTAGTCCCGGTGCACCAGAGTGTTTGAAAGGGCACTGTGCGTGGCCAATACTACACCCATCAGTAGATGGTTATAAGATGGGAGTGGCGTTAGACGAGGGCATCCCCAGAATGTTTGCTCCTATACCCTATCCAAACAGTTTCTTGCCTACGGAAATGCAAGAGCCTTTTGATAGGAAGCTAATACTTTGGGCTAATAAGGGAAGCTTTACTCCTGGATTTGGTAGACAACAGTCAAGTATGGAACACCTGCGCGCATTAGCCAAATTAGCTAAAGAGTTTGAGTTTAAAGTGTTATTCGGTGGAGATGCTTTTATAGATGCAGAGCCTTTTAAAGATGAAATAGGTGCGTTGCTCGCTATCATACCACATGCTCTTATGGGTAGAATACCATGGACAGAACTGGTACGCTTATCTGCGCAAACAAAGTTAAGTTTACACCCGGGAGGAATTACAGGTTGTGTCTATGAGAGTGTTTTTGCCAAGTCTCTTCCTCTTGTGCCTCCCGGATTTTGGGCTTTTCAAGAGGCGCTAAAAGATACTAAATTGCTTTCGTCTCCCTTTGCTGACGAAGCAGAGGTAGAAGAGGTATTGCGTCATTTCTGGACAGATAAAGAATATTATTACAAAATACATGCTATTATCCAGGAAGACTTTGAAGTGAATAGAAATCCCCAAAAGCAATGGAAAGAGTTAGAAGCATTTATGTTAGACCACAGCAGCAGGAGTGGCGTATGAGTCATCCAGAACAAAGACGTATGTGTTTAGAAATAAAAAATAGGTTTCCTCAGTTTTTTGTTGGGTCTAGTGTTCTAGATGTTGGTTCCCTTGATATAAACGGAGCTAATAGGTACCTATTTGAAAACTGCACTTATACCGGTTTAGATATAGCCGCCGGAAAGAATGTAGACGTTGTCTCGTTGTGCCATGAATATATACCAGAAATTTTTATCTTCGATACGGTGGTCTCTACAGAGTGTTTAGAACACGACAAGTACTGGAAAAAGACTATCCCTCACATGCTTAGTCTTGTAAGACCTCGCGGGTTTTTACTAATTACCTGTGCGACTCATGGAAGAGAAGAGCACGGTACCCGTAAGAGTAAGCCACATCACTCCCCTCTCACCGTGGCCGTGGGTGGAGATTGGGGGGATTACTATAAAAATCTGGATGAACTAGACTTCAAGTCTGTTATAGATTTCAATAAAGAGTTTTCCCAATACGGTTTTGAGGTGGATACTTCTCGCCACGATTTATTATTCTGGGGTATTAAAAGAGCAGCATAGCTTATAGGAGTATTAGATGGTTTATAGGTTAGATCCTCCGTATACAAATAAAGATTTCATTTCGGTAGTAATTTTGAGTTTCCAGCGGCCAGAGTATACCATCAAAACATTACAAACGCTACATGCGTACGCAGATATGCCCTTTGAAGTAATTGTAGTGGATGACGCTTCTACCAATGTTCAACAGGATTTTAACGTGCAAGAGGACACACAAAAGAAACTCTTCGACTCCCTGCCTTTGATTTCCAGTCTGCTTCTAAATAACGGGGTGAATAGAGGTTTCACTAACGCCGCTAACCAAGCGGTAGCGCTGTGTAACTCTGATTACGTGCTGTTATTAAATAATGACGTAGAGATGCTTGGTCCCGCTTTCCGAGTTATTATGGAGTCGCTTGACACGCCCTATATTAGTGTTCTCGGTATTACGGGAGAATCTCCTAGTGCAGGTGGTCCCGTAGTTACTCCCGGCTCTGTAAAGATAGAACTGAGTAGTAATCCACAGGGTAGCGGTGCCTTTGCTTTTAGACGGGAGGTATGGGCTGAGTTGGGCGGGTTCCCAGAACGACACCATTCTTCGGCAGATATAGGCTTTTTTTATTCGTTCCTCAAAATGGGTTATTTTAACGGATTTATCGTCGGGCAGCCAAGGATGTTTCTCAATAGAGACCGTGAAGAAAACTATGCCAATCCTACGGAGCGCACAACCAGATATGCTAATGGCTACCCCATGTTATTTGGTATGCCTAAAGAGCAGTATTTAGACGCTAGTTATAGTAGAAAAGAGCTAGTATACAGGCGCAGTTCTGCTGAAGATAATGTTGCGGAAGGTACTGGTAATAATGACTGGTGGGCAAAATGGTTTGCTACCACGCATTCAGAAGGAAAAATGCTTTGGGATACCGCTAAGCTGTATGGACAAGAGCGGTTTAGAGAGTTGATAGACAAAGACATAAGGAGTTAATACATGTTTTTAAAATTTGATAACGAACTTGCCAATGACGCGTTTCTGAGTTTCGTAATATGTTCCTATAAACGAGCAGACATGACCATAGATTTGGTCAACTCTATCCACCAGTACTGCGATTGCCCTTTTGAAATCATAGTTCATGATGATCATAGTGACGCTGCCACAGTTAGTGAGCTCTTGACAATCAAGGATAAAGTAAGTACTCTTATACTAGGGGGAAGTGAGTTTAATATGGGCTTATCTTCCTCTTTTAATAGAGGCGTAGCTTTAGCTAACAGTAAGTATATTGTTTTACTAAATAATGATATAAGACTTGTAGCCCCGGGAATACGAAGAATTGCTGAGCCTTTAAGTCTTCCTTATATTGGTATTTTAGGACCTATAGGCGTTTGTAGTACTCTGGAGAATACTTCAGACCCCGATTTGCTGCGGATAGCCACGGATAGTATAGGTCTTACTCTTTCGGCGTATTGTGGAAGTGGAAGTGCCATGGCTTTTCGTAAAGAAGTTTGGCAAGAAATTGGTGGCTTTGATCAATTTGGTTGTGGGTCTTCTGATACAGGGGCTATGTTTAAAGTTATGCATGCTGGTTATTTTAATGCTTGTTTTTGGCGCGTGCCTGAAGAGGTAGTAGAAAATGTTGACGCAAAGAATGATTTTAAACGGGGTACTATAGGTTCTAATAGGTTTGACGGGTGCTATCCTACTATATTTAAGGGGCCCGCTCTTTATGAGGCAAACGCAAATAGAAAAGATCGTATTTGTCACGAGACGGGACGCGTGGAGTTTATTGACGAGGGGCATACTAACGGCGTTTGGTGGGATAAATATAACCGTAACGCGTTTATAAAGGATCAGAACAACTATGATTGGGATAAATTGAAATTTCATGCTAAATGGAAAGATCTCGTAGAGTCGCATAGACTAAAGTACGAGGCCTAGTCCGGGAGTACAACGATGTTAAATTATGAAGAGTACAGTACTTTATATGATGGGTATAGAGATGTTCAGGGTGCTTTAGCCCAAGATAAAGCAGAGTTTTGGGAGCTGGTTCAAAGAGTCCAGTCTATAAAATCTTTAACTAACATTTTAGAGATCGGTGTGGAGTCAGGAGGAACCTCCTATTTCTGGAATAGACTGTGCGGAAGCGCGGAGACCCCAGGTAAGGTTATTGGAATAGATCTCAATCCGAACGTACTTGTAACATTTCCAACATTCTTTGCAGATACTCGTTTTATTAAAGTAGATTCGCATACCCAAGAAGCGTACGACCTTGTGCGTGTTGAGTTCCCGGATCAGATAGACTTTCTATATATTGACGGAGATCATGACTATGCGGGTGTGAGACAGGATTACGAAGTGTTCTCTCCCTTGGTACGCTCTGGAGGTATTATTGGTTTTCATGATATTGGGGGCACAGGGGCTAGAGATTTATGGAATGAGATTAGTCCTAGATATGTACGCACAGAAAAGTTTCACATAAATATAGGCACAGGCGTGCTCTATGTTGACTAGGAGTAAATAATTATGGCCAACGCAAGAGAGAAATTTGTCTGGGATAAGCATCGTGATATACTTAGTCATTACCGTGCATGCTCTGTTGAAAATGGGCGGTTGGTCGACTGTCCAGAGGACGCAAGTATATATTTTGATACTATACAAAGAGTTGTGAATTTTTTAGCTACTATTTCCGCTAAGACTCGTGTTTTGGATGTTGGTTGTGGGGTGGGATTATTCTCTCCTTTATTTGCCAATTTTGAATATACTGGTGTAGATCAGAACGAGCTTATGATAGAGACGGCTCGGTTGCGTTTTCCGGATCGGAATTTTGTTTTGTCCAACGCTTTGGAGTTAACGGCTATATTTCCTCCTTATAGTTTTGATCTTCTTTTTACGCGTGCCGCAGTTCAGCATAATACTGGGCCAGATAAACTTGCTTTTATTAAGCAGTTAAGTAAGGTACTGGTTCCTAATGGTCTTTATGTGGCGGTAGAGGACCAATTTCTTATAGAAAACTCTACGGGTGCGGACGTGGCCGACTACATGTCCTCTTGTGGGTGGTCTTTGGAAGAATTTGTTAGTCCAAACTATTATGTGTTTAGAAATAAACCACTTGGGGAGAACTATGAATAATTTAGTTTGTTTAGTAACCCCACCCTCTGCCTTTCTTTTAGATGAACGTGTTTTCGTTAGTCTTGGTATCTTGAAGGTCGCCTCTGTCTTGGAACAGGCTAACTACAAGGTAAACTTTCTGGATCTTTCTGGTATTTCTAATTATTTGGAATCTTTAGAAACTTATTTAGAAACTTCTAAAGATTTTGCCATTGGTGTAACTACGACTACCCCGCAGTTGCCCTATGCTATTAAGATTATAACAACTATAAAGAGAATGCGGCCAGAAATTAGGGTTATTCTTGGCGGCCCGCATGTAACTCTAACGTTAGCAGCTGTTAAGTTAGAGCAAGAGGGCGGTATAACCGGGAGGGCACACCGGGCTAAAGATAAGCTACAAAGTCTAGTAGACGTTATGTGCCCAGGAGACGGAGAGAAGGCGGTATTGGCGGCGCTGTCGGAAAATCCCCCTCAAATAGTAGACGGAGACGACTTGAAGGGTGGTTTCTTCATGAGTAACGCGGAATTTGATGCTAGTCCATTTCCCGCTCGACATCTCGTGGACATGGCTTCTTATAAATACAGTATTGAGGGGTACAACGCCACCAGTCTGATTGCACAGTTAGGGTGTCCATTTTCTTGTGGTTTCTGCGGAGGCAGAAACAGTAAGGCCCTACGTGTTATTAGAACCAGGACTACAGCGTCCGTTTTAACAGAGTTAGAGTATCTTTATACTACTTACGGTTATACAGGTTTCATGTTTTATGATGATGAGTTGAATGTCAATAAGGGTTTTGTTGACATGCTTAATCGCATAGCCGCCTTGCAGGAACGTTTGGGTGTAGAATTCAGACTTCGGGGGTTTGTGAAGTCTGAGTTGTTCAATACCGAACAAGCTGTGGCAATGTATCGGGCTGGTTTTCGGTGGTTGCTCTGTGGTTTTGAAGCCGCTAATCCGCGTATTCTTATCAACATAGATAAGAAAGCCACTTTGGAAGATAATACACGGGCAGTAGAAATTGCGCATGCCGCGGGACTAAAAGTAAAAGCCCTTATGTCTATTGGGCACCCCGGGGAGTGTGAAGAGTCTATTACAGACGTTCGTAACTGGCTTTTGAAGGTCAGACCTGACGACTTCGATTGCACAGTTATTACTACGTATCCCGGTACACCTTACTACGATCAAGCCCTTCCTCACGAAACTCAAGAGGGCGTTTACACTTTTGTTCAGCCCAAGACGGGAGATAAACTACACGCGTATGAAGTAGATTATACTACGACTTCTGATTATTATAAAGGTGACCCTGAGGGGGGCTATAAGGCTTTCGTATTTACTGAGTATCTAACTTCGGAAGAGTTAGTGAAACTTCGTGACTGGGTTGAAAAGGATGTCAGAGATAAGTTAGGTATCCCTTTTAATACCGCTCGGCCTGTTCTTCGTTATGAGCATTCTATGGGACAGGGGTTACCAGCTTTTATTCTTAGGTCTAGTGAGGGAATATGACACGTGAGCAGTTCTTAAGTTATGTCTGGGAAGAATGTAAGAACAACGACGTCCGGTTTTATCTTTCTCCCGGAAAATCTGTGCGTACTTCGGGGGGATGCTGTGCCGGTTGGTTTGGGCCAGAAGATGATGACGACCAGCGTTATGTTTTAGCCGTAGCCACCGGTTCTCCTGCCAGCGCGTGGTTTGAAGTTCTTGTGCACGAGTTCTGCCACATGCAGCAGTGGTTAGAAGGTACAGAGATTTGGAAGAAATCCGAAAAGGCCGATGATTTTTGGGATTGGGTCGATAAGGATATAGAAATTTCTCCTAGCGAGGCGAAGAAGCAGGCCTTGTTGTTGATAGACGTCGAGCTTGACTGTGAACGGCGGGTTGTGCGAATGGTGAAGAAATTAAAACTTCCGGTGGATGTTCCCAGTTATATTAAACAAGCCAACTCTTACGTGTATTTCTATCACTTAGTGCTTAAACATAGGCGGTGGTACAAGATTGGACGGGAACCTTTCCGTTCCCGGAATATTTTGGAAGAAATGCCTAATACTCTTAACGGGAATCACCATACTTTGTCTCCGCGAGTTATTAAGGTGTATGAAGAATTTTTAGGTTGGCATTAAGACTATTATACCTTATACTTTTAATGTGGGGTCCTCACGAAGGGCCTGGGGGAGACGGTCTCGAGCATGACTTGTAATCTGCGCTCTGGTGCCCCGGATCTATCGGGCCGTCCTGAAACGACGTTAAAGGTTTCTGGTCGGGGACGCTGAAAAGTATCCCGGATCGTGAGGTCCGATCTAAAATGATCTCTGGTGGAGGCCGCGCATTAGCCGGCCCTAGCGGTGGCCACTCCGCTTGGTTAAAGTGGCACAAGGGGGAATTTATATGAAGAAAGATTGGGGAGTATTAGTATTGAAATGCTCACACTGTAAAATAGTTCAGCACATTTCTCTGATGTCGCTGTACACAGAGTGGGCCGGTCTGATAAAGAAGGAGGAACAAGAGAAACCCGCTGCTGCCACTCAGAAGTTTACCGCCACAATAACTTGTACTTGCGGTAATACTGCCCTGCACAAAGGTCCTATGTTTACCTATATTTTTCAGCTTATTTTCGATGAGATTTCGAGTGAAAAATCAAAAAGTAGGCGCTCTTAAGGGTTTTTTTAAAGGAGATGTTCCTGAATGTCTCGTAAAAAAGTACATAAGCCTCCTGTTGTAGAAGTATCTCCGCTTCCCAAAGAAGTAGAGACTAGAAAAGAGTATCGGGCTTTACGGCCGGTAGATCCTAGAAATGATGCTCAGAAGAAGTATCTGACCGCTATAGAAAATAATATCGTAACCTTAGGTGCCGGGCCAGCAGGTAGCGGAAAGACTTTTATTGCCGTCTACGAAGCCCTGTGTCATTTATGGAATAAAAAGACTACGGGTATAAAACGTATTATCATTACACGCCCTGTTGTTGAGGCGGGTGAAAAGCTTGGATTTTTACCCGGCGATCTAGAAGACAAGCTAGATCCGTACATGCGTCCTATTTACGATGCCCTCTATGATATAGCAGGGATAGACATGGCTAAGGAGAAAATTCAGAAGGGTTACATAGAAGTAGCACCCTTAGCTTATATGCGTGGTCGGTCGTTCAACGACGCGTTTATTATTTTGGACGAGGCGCAAAACGCTACTCTTGAACAATTAAAGATGGTTCTCACCCGGGTAGGAAATAACTGTAAATTAGTTATAGACGGTGATCCTTCCCAGTCCGATCTTCCTTCTTATCATAAAAAGTCGGGATTAGTTGAACTTTTAAGCATTGTAAAAGATGTTCCTGACTTAGGGATAGTTTTATTTGGTCCTAACGATATTGTAAGAAGTCAGGTGGTGAAAGATATAGTAGCGGCCTTCGATAAATTTGAAGCTCATACTTGACAGGTATCCTCCCCTGTCGTATAATTACTTTGAAAGGTAGGTGTTTGATATGTCTGATAATCCGGTAGATAATTTTAAGGTTCAGTCTTTTACTAATCTTGGCGAAATAACTGTGGGTGGGACAAGTGATCCACTGCGTGTTGTTCTTATTGCGCTCGCCAACCTGAATAATCCAGAGGTAAACGAAGTCTTACAGGCTTTTCAAGTAAAGTTTGTTGATAGATTTACTTCAACCAACGTGTTTCCGCGCGATGGTATGGCTTTACCTAACGGTGCGGTTTATAAGACGCCAGTAGGAGAGAATATTTCTTTATCTGCGGCGACTATTTTGGAGAGTAAATAACGATGTTTGAATCTAGTACAATAAATGTGATTACCCGCCCCCTTCCTAGGGACCAAGTTAGGTCTCGCCCCGGACCGGGAAAGCTGACCTTTGATTATATACCTGCGGAGTTTGTTATTCGTCTTTTAAACGAGGCTTTTAATTACTCTTGGTGTTCCAAGATTTTGGACGCACAAAGGGTCGAGAACGAAGTGGTTGTTTTACTTGAGCTCATGGTTAAGGATTTTGAAGGCGTGTTGATTTACAAGCAGCAGTACGGGGCTGCGGCAGTTAACAAAGATATTGGCGATGCCTATAAGTCCGCAGCAAGTGACGCGCTAAAGAAGTGTGCCACCCTGTTTGGTATCGGTCTTGAACTCTATGACGGGGTGTCCTCTTCTGGGCCTGTTCCGCAGACGACAGAGGTCGTAGCTTCGGTTCCGCCTCCGGGTGCTCCTCGTCCGCCGGGACCAGTACGTTCGGTTGTTCTGCCCGCACCGCCCAAAGCCAACCCCTTCGAAGGGGCGCCCCCTTCGGTCCCACAGCGCCCTGTGCCGGCCGTAGTGCCTGCTCCTAGGGCCGTGGGTATCCCTAGGCCGCTACCATTACCAACGGCTGTTCCTGCGCCCCCTGCGCCCCCTGCGCCCCCTGTGGCGTCTGCACCGGTAGTCCCTGTGCCCCGACCAAATCCGTTTGCCAATGCTAAGCAAGCGGCTGTCGGGGCTACCACGGGGCCTAATCCTACGCAGTTTAATGCCTTGACTAACATAGCTACGCGAAGAACCCTTTCTCAAAGGGATTTAATCGCGCTGGCTGGAATTGTCAATGAAAATGGGCAGCCGACAGAAAGTTTTGATGACCTCACTTACGAACAGGCTATCAAAGTGATTAAGGCAGCGCAGTAAGTACTGTGACTGGTTTACGTAGTCCTTTGCGGATATAAGAAGGGTTTAAATGGCCTCAAAATATCAGGTTCGGAAGATTTTCTTAACATCTGCAGACTTCTACGTATTGGTTGTAGAGTTTCCAGACGAAGACATTACAGATAAGCTCACCATGCTCTCTGCGGAGAGAGGGCTTATCTATAAGAGTTTTTACGAGGATTTTGTTCTTAATACCTGTATGGTTAATGCGGGGACGTTTTTTTACCATATTCGGCGGCGGCCAGAATTACTGTCCAAGTTCGTAGAAATAAGAGCAGAGGCGTTAGCTGAGATTTATAAGGCCAGCCCTGACTTTCTGCCAGAAAATATTGTAATAAATAGCAATAATATATTCAAAACTAAAGCAGAAGTTCGTCCCGATGAAGTAGTTAGGCCGATGACGGATAACGACTTATGGGATAAAGAACCGCCGTTATCGTCCTTTGGCCCGGCCATCATTACTGGTGTGCCTCAAGACGATGACGAAAATCCTTTTGAAGATTTGGAAGGTAATGAAGGTGACGACGGTGATAACGAGGAAGATGGCTCTAATTTACCACAGAACCCTTTTATAAAAGATACCAGCTCAGACGACGGTTCCGGAGGAGACGACATGGAAGTCCCTTATGAGTTGGTTGGACATAGGTGGGCTAGACCTGGAATCCATATCAATATTCGCAAATATGAGAATAACGAGGGGGCTGTTTCGGCGCTTCTAGGAGGAACACCCTTTGAAAGCGTAAAGGGATACCACCTCTTGGTTGTTAAGCTCTGCATAGAGGACTTCTCGGATATCTTCCATCTTTTGGACCGTATGGGTATGTCTAATGCTATCCCACCGCACGTTTTAGTGCAGGAGTTGTACGAGATTGCTATCCAGTACAACACGTTCTTAAAATACGAGTCTGTAGATTTACAGGCTATTCGTAACGAATTCAAAGAGAAGCGAAGACGTTCAGGTAGAAATAAGAAAGCAGCCTCTTTTTCGTCCGAAGATAAAGCAGCGGCGGCGGCTAAAAAGGGACCACGCTTCGCCGATCTTTCTAATGAAAAGTTAGCGGGATTGGCTGCTGCGTTAAAGAAGCGAATTATTGGGCAAGACGATGCTATAGAGATGATTGCAGATGCAGTTCTTCGAGCTTCCGTGGGGCTAAAGAGAGCCGAACAACCTGTAGGCGCTTTCTTATTCATGGGGTATAGTGGCGTAGGTAAAACAGAGACCGCCAAGGCTTTAGCAGAGGAGTTATGTGGAGGGAACTTAGTCCGCGTAGACTGTTCTGAATATCAGCAACCTCATGAGGTGGCTAAGTTAACTGGAAGCCCACCTGGGTATGTAGGATATGACGATGGCGGCCATCTGACCCGGGAAGTGGCTAAGAAACCCTTCTCTGTCGTGCTATTTGACGAAGTGGAGAAAGCGCACGGTAACTTTCATGAAAGAGTGTTGCAGATTTTAGGGGACGGAATTCTAACTGATAATAAGGGGCGGAAAGTTAGTTTTTCCGATACAATCGTAATTATGACTTCGAATATTGGTGTACGGGA
>Ga0315278_10001444_pt1 | contig 20820 bp, 17 predicted proteins | sample YL17G06_0_MG_FD_203880 | JGI IMG/M metagenome (GOLD analysis project Ga0315278, IMG submission 203880) | Sediment microbial communities from Yellowstone Lake, YNP, Wyoming, USA - YL17G06_0 | ecosystem: Environmental > Aquatic > Freshwater > Lake > Sediment | place: USA: Wyoming | collected... | reverse complement strand
AGCCCCGCGTTGGCGCCGTGCCCCGCCTCGGGCGCGAACCGCATCGTCGCCCCGTTGGACCCGCCGGTGCCCGTCTTCTTGTCGTACGTGCCGGCGCAGTGCCAGGCGAGGCGGACGAGGACTGGGGGGTGGGGGGTGGGTGGGAGGGGGGCCCGGCGCGCGCGCGCGCGCGCGACCCTCTCCCGCCTCGCCTCCCCCCTCACCCGGCCCGTAGCTGCCGTCGTCGTAGTCGTCCGCGTCCAGGCGGTCGGCGATGGCGGCGCGCACGGCCTTGTAGTCGACGGGGCCGGAGGCCTGACGAGGAGAGGGACGGGAGGGGATGGGGGCGGGGATGGGGCGGCGACGACCGCGGCGGCAACCGCGCCCGCGGCGGCGCGCGGGGGCGGCCGACCCCGGCCGCCGCCCAAGCCGGGGACGCGCGGTCGTGGCTCGCTGTCGCGGGGGCGCGCGGGCGCGCCCGCGCCCTCCCGGCCCGGGCGCGCGCCGCCGCGCGCGCGCCCCCAACGGCTCCTCCCCGCCTCCTCTCACCTTGCCCCCGGGCACCGCCCCCAGGAAGTCGTCCAGGAGGCCATTCTCTTTCGCGTACCACAGGCCGGCGCCGCCGGCGAGCAGGACGAGCGGCCACGCCGCGCGCTCGGCCTCGCGGCCGGCGGCGGGCGCGGCCGCGCGCGTCACCAGGGGGGCGACGCGGCGAAAGGCGACGCGAAACATGCGAGGTGGTGAGGGGGAGGAAGATGGGGGAGTGTGGAGTGTGCGGCGCGGCATCGGCCGCGGCGTCCCCACTCCCAATGCGGGCCGCCCTCGGCGCGGGCGCTCGCGCCTGGCGCGGCGCGGCGCTCGCGAGCGCGCGAAAAGCCGCGTCGGCCGCGGGCGAGGCGGGAGGGCTGACCGTCGGGTGAGCGCGTCAACGGCGGGGCTGCCGGCCGGCCCCGGCCCGGGCGCGGGCGCACGCTCGGGTCGGGAGACGATGAAGCAGCGCGCGCCGACGCGGGCGCGCCCCTCGACCCCTCAGAGAGACGCTCGCGACGACGCGCGCGTTCTCCGCCGCCGACGTCGCGGCCTTCCTCGCCCTCTCCGGCGACGCCAACCCCATCCACGAAACCGGGAGACATGGTGGCGGTGACGGCGACACGCGTCCTTTGCTGCCGGGTCTTCTCACCGCCTCTCTTTTCCCGGGCCTCGTCGGCACCGCCGCCCCCGGCTCCGTGTACGCCTCCCAAACGCTGCGCTTCATCGCGCCCGCCCCTATAAACGTTCCTGTGACAGCGACCGCGGTCGTGGAGGCCGTGGCGCCGCTCCCGCCGCGCGGGCCGGCGCGCACGTTCGCCGCGCGCGCCACGCTGCGCACGCGGGCGTGGGCGGGGGGGGTGATGGTCGTGGATGGGACCGCGGTCGCGCTGCTGCCGCGGGAGAGGGGAGGATGGGGGTAGAGGAGGCGCGACTGCAAGGCGTGAGCGCGTCACGGCAGGCACACTCTCCCTTCCACAACCCTTTTCACCGCCCCGCGGCGGCATGGCCGCGGACGCCTCTCCCGCGCTGCACGCCCGGCGCTGACGCCCTCTTCTCTCGGCGATGCGGCGTTCGGCGGTCGCCGTGGCCCGCCTGGCGCGCCGCCGCCTCGCGCCGCCCGGCTGTGCGGGCGCCTGGAGCGGCTGTGATCGCGACGCCGACTGGCGGCGCGAGGGCGGGCGGGCGGCGGCGCCAATCCCCACGGCGGGCGCCGCTTTTCGCGCCCCATCCTGCCCCGCCCTCCGCGGCTTTGCGGCCAACGCGGCGCCAGGAAAGGGTACCGACCCTCCGGCGGGCCTGGCCAAAGCTAAGCCCCCCATCCCCTCTCCTCCCGACCTGCCGACCGACGCCGAGATCCTTCGCACCCTCGCCGCCGCCGTCCTGGGCCGCGACAATGCCGACCTGCGCTGGCGCGTCGGCGTCGCGGTGGCGCTGCTCGTCGCCGCCAAAGGGATCGGGGTCGGGGTCCCGTTTTTGTTCAAAGGCGCGGTTGACGCGCTCGCCGCCGACCCGTCCGGCCTCACCGGCGCCGCCCTCCCGCCGCTCGGCGTCTGGTTGCCCTCCTCCCTGCTCCTGGGTTACGGCGCCGCGAGGGCGGCGGCGGCCGCGGCGGGCGAGGCGAGGAACGCGGTCTTCGCGCGAGTTACGCACGCGACCGTGCGCCGCACCGCGCGCGCCGTCTTCGCCCACCTGCACGCTCTGGACCTGCCATTCCACCTGGGCACCCAAACCGGCGCCCTGCACCGCGCCATCGACCGGGGCACGCGCGGCATCACGTTTTTGCTCTCGTCCGCGCTCTTCAACGTCGCGCCGACCGCGCTGGAGGTCGCCCTCGTCGCCGGCGTCCTCGCCCACCGGTGCGGTTCCTCCTTCGCATTCCTCACCGCGGGCACGGTCGGGGCGTACGCCGCGTTCACCCTGGCCGTGACGCAGTGGCGCACGCGCTTTCGCCGCGAGATGAACGCGGCCGACGCCGCCGCCGGGGCTTTGGCCGTCGACTCCCTCATCAACTATGAAGCCGTGGCGCTGAACGGGGGGGCGGAGCGCGAGGTGGCGCGGTACGACGCCGCGCTCGCGGCGTACGAGAGCGCGTCGCTCAAGACCGCGGCGTCCCTGGCCTCGCTCAACTTTGGGCAGGCCGCCATCTTCTCCGCCTCGCTCACCGCGGCCATGCTGCTGGCGGCGGCCGGGGTGGCGGCGGGGGACTTGACCGTGGGGGACGTCGTGCTTGTCAACGGCCTCCTCTTCCAACTCTCCCTCCCCCTCAACTTCCTGGGCTCCGCCTACCGCGAGACCCGGCAATCCCTCGTCGACATGGGGGCGCTGTTCGGCCTGCTGCGCGAGCGCGCGGCGGTGGGCGACGCAGCGGGGGCCGCCACGCTCGTGCCCCCCCCGTCTGGCGTCAGCGTCGACCTGGCGGACGTCTCGTTCGCCTACCGCCCCGGGTCCCCCGTACTCAACGGCCTCACCCTGCACGTACCGCCCGGCACGTCGTGCGCCATTGTGGGCGGGACGGGGAGCGGCAAATCCACAGTCTTGCGGCTCGTCGCGCGCCTCTACGACCCGGACGCCGGCACCGTGTCCGTCGCCGGCGCCAACGTCAAAGACGTCACCCTCGAATCCCTGCGGGCTTGTTTGGCGGTCGTGCCGCAGGATGTGACCCTGTTTGATGCGTCGATCGAGTACAACATCGGGTACGCGGACCCGGCCGCCTCCCCCTCGGACATCCGCGCCGCCGCGGCCGCCGCCCGCGTGCACGACGCCATCGAAGCGCTGCCCGACGGGTATGAAACGCGCGTCGGGGAGCGCGGGCTCAAACTGAGCGGCGGAGAGAAACAACGCGTCGCGCTCGCGCGCGCCATTCTGCGCCGCGCCCCGCTCCTCCTCGCCGACGAGGCGACGTCGGCGCTGGACGCCGGCACGGAAGCGGACGTCATGGCGGGCCTCAAAAGCGCGGCGCGGGGGCGGACCGCTCTTTTCGTTGCGCACCGCCTCTCGACCGCCGCCGCGTGCGACCGCATCGTCGTCCTCGAGGCAGGCGCCGCCGTGGAAGCGGGCACCCACGCCGAGCTGCTGGCCGCGGGCGGGCGGTACGCGGCGCTGTGGGCGGCGTCGGGAGGGGCGGGCGGACTGACGGACGACGGCGGGGCGGCCGAGCGCGCGGCGGAAAAGGAAGGCGCGGCGTCGCGGCGGCGCCAGGAGTGACAGTCTGGCTGGGAGGCGTTGTCACCTGCATCCCGCACTGAGAGACATGGGAGGTGATGTGCGTGCGCGGGGCATCTCACATTGTCGCCGTGCGCCGGCCCCCTTCGTCCTTCTCGCTGCCCCTCGCTCCTCCCTCTCACGAGTAGAGCTGGATCAGCTCATCCGACACCGCGGCCGGCGTGAGCACGCCCAGGTCGGTGAAGAGCAGGGAGATATACTCTGATGGAGGGGAGGGAAGAACAGGGAGGGGGTGGGCTCGCGCACGCGCGGCGCGCGCCATCTCTCTTCTCTTCCTCCCACCTCCCCGCCTCCCCCTCTCTGACTCACTCGGCGGCGTGTAGTCCCGGCTGGGGTTGTCCACCTCCACCCCCCGCGGCATGAGCGGGCCAAAGTCGACGTGCTTGCGCTCGGCGGGGAGCGAGCGTTGGGACAGGGGGTAGATCCGCGCAAACTTGTACGACTCTGCCGCGACATAGAGCGGCACCCCCGCCGCCGCGCACGCGACCGCGATGCCGTACGTGCCCAGCTTGTTGACGGCGCCGCCGGATTCCACGACGGCTTCCGCGCCGACGAGAGCGAAATCGACGCGCCGCGTCTCTAGAGCCGCGGCCGCGCCGCAGTCGAGAATCGCGACCACCGGGACGCCGAGCTCGGCCAGGGCGCGGGCCATGATCAGGCCGGTGCCGTCGGGGCGGCCTTCGGTGACGAGGACGGAGAATTGCGCGCCGCGCGCGGCGGCGCGGCGGAGCAGCGCGAGCACGACGCGCGACGCGCCGTGCGTCAACACCGTCGCGCCGGGGCGCACGAAGCGGGCGCCCAGGTCGGCAATGGTGGCGCGGGCGCGGGTGGAGGTTTCAGCGAAATGGACGCCACGCTGAGGAACGGAGAAGGAAAGAAAGGGGGTGGATCGTGAGGGCGGGGTCGTCGCCGCAACCATTCCTCCACCCCTTTTCTCTCTCTTCTTACGTCCACAATGTGCGCTTTGGCCGCCGCAAAGTCGGCCATCTCCAGCGCCGACGTGCGCGTCGCAAAGCGCAGAAACAGTTCGCACCCAGCGCGCAGCGAGAGCGCAGTGGGGTTGCACCGCTCCAGCGTCGCCGCCGCGTCCTTCAGCTCGCGCTCCAGACCCATCATGGTGGATGCCTTGGACCGCTTGATGACGCCGGTGAGGGCCTGAGGAGGGAGGGAGGGGTGTGGGGTGGGGTGAAAAAAACAAAAACAACTGGCCCCGCCGCTGCGATTTGCCGCGCCGCCGACGCGTCGCCGGCACCACCGCCACAGGCACCCATCCCGTCTCTTGCCTTGATCGCCGCGACCGCGACCGCCATTTCCGGCGCGCGCGCCAGCGCCTCGTGGAACTCGCGCACGACGGCGTCCGACCCCATGGCGTCGCCGGCGGCTGAGGAGAGGGGAGATGGTGGGGGTGGGAGGGTGGTGAGGGGGGTGATTGGGGTCGGCGCGGCCGCCCGGCCTGCTTCCCGGCTCCGCCGCCGCCACCTGCACCTCACACGGCGCCCATTATGCCTCACGCATCCACCTCCCTCTCTCTCACTCACCCGCGGGGAACGACGGCGTCGCGGGCCCGGGCGCGCCGCCCGCGTCGTCAGCGAAGCGCACGGCGCGCGGGGGGTCCATGCAGGAGAGAGGGTTGGTTGCGGCGACTGTGGGGCGGCGGCGCCGGTCTGCTCGCGGCGGCGGCGGGAGGAGAGTGTGGGCAGCGACCGCGGCTCGCTGCCTCCGTCCGCACCTCCCTCGCTCGCGACGCGGCGACAACATCAGAATCAGCAGTACTCAAGTTTCTCTCCCTCACTCACCCGCGGACCGCGGCGGGCGCGAAGGCCGGCGACGGCGCCACGCTCGTCTCTCCCTCACCCCAGCGGCGGCAGTTGCGGCGCCGGCTGGGGCGCGCCCATGGCGTCGTCGCCTGCACCATCGTCGGCGCCCTGCCTGACGACGCGGAGCGGCGCGGGCGCGGGCGCGGAACGCCTCGCTCCTTGCGGCGCGACCGCGTCGACCGTCGGCCCGCGCGGCGCGGCCCGCCCGCGCCGCCCCAGCAGGGTGCAATCGTAGCAGGAGGGGTCCAGCGGGTCTTTCACGACGTCTGTCGCCACGGCGCCGACGCCAGGCGGAGGGTCGTCCGGCACCCAGTCCCACGGCGCGGTCAGCGCCCTCGTCGCGCCGCCGTGGCGTGGCGCGACCGCGTGCGACATGGCGACATGGGTGAAGGAGGACAGGGCGGCGAGGGCGAGGGCGAGAGCGCGCGCGCGCGCGCGGCGCATGCCGGGACGGCGCCGCCGCCTTGGCGCGTGCCCTGTGTCGGACGCTGCACGCGCGATGACCGCGCCGGGATTGGCGGGCGCGGCGCGCGCGGCCGCGCGGGCGCGCCGCCGCCGAGAGTGTGGGCCCGGCGATGCGCCCCTTCCCCCCCCACAATAACGCCCACGGCCGCCCCCGGCGCGACCTACGCTAAGCTCCCCGGCGGCAGCGCCGCCTCTCCTGGGCAGGCGCGGCGCTGGCTGGGCGCGCGCCCCGGCGCGGGGATTCGCGCCCAGCGGGCCAGCCGCGCTGCGGCCCCTGCGCGCCGCTGCGCCCCGTGCCCTCTGAAAATCGCGCATCGTCGATCGACATGACGAACAGCGGCGAGGTGCGGGTCGGGGAAGCGTGGTGGAGGCGGCGGCACCACAGCCCGCGGCCAGGTTGCGGGCCCCACGCCCTCCCAGCCCCCCCAGCCGGCCACCCCGCCACTTGCCCGCCCCGCCGATGCGGCCGCCGCGCGCGCCGACGCGGCCGCCGCACGCGCCGCGCTGGCGGCGCTGGAGGCGGCGGTACTCGACCCCGGGTACAAGCCGCCGTCCGCGTGGGCCGAGCGCGAGGTCGCCCACCGGGCCGACCGCGCCGCGTGGGCCGCGGAAGCGGAGGCGGCGACGGCGCGCATCGCCGACCTGGAGGCGCAGGTGGAAGGGCTGGCGAGCGGGCGCGCGGCGGCCGGCGCGGCGGCGCGGGCGCAGGCGGCCGAGGCCGCGGCCGCGGCCGCTCGCTCCGAAACCATCTCCCTGGCCCACCAACTGCACGACCTGCGCCTCGCGCTCGCGTCGAGCGGCGCGAGCCTGGAGAGGGCCGCGGAGCTCGCGCGCGGTGGCGGCTCCCTCACGTTCGCCGACGAGCCGTTTGGCTCGGGCGCCGTCTCGTCCCTCGTCGCCGACCTGAACGGCAAGAGTGCTGGAGCAGCGGCGGCGGCGCTGGCGCCCGAGCGCGGCCGGCGCGGCGCGCCTGCGCTCTCGAGCGGCGCGGCCTGCCTGGCTGTCGCGTTTGAGAGCTTGACCGGCGGCGGCTGCGACGCGGGCGCGACGCCGCGCGGCGGCGAGGAGGAGCGCGCGCCCTCTGTGCCGGCGACGCCGTCGCCCGCAAAGGCCGCCCGCCCCGACGGCGGCGGCGCACCGACGCCGCCCGACGCGGCGCCTTTGCAAGAGTCGCGGTCCAGCGCGGACGCGGCCGCCCAGGCCGCGCCGACCACCGCCGACGCCTCGACCCAAACCAGTCCCGACCCCGCCGCCGCCGACGCGGCCGCCACCATCGCCGCCCTCGAAGCCCGCCTCGCCCTGGATGATGCCCAACTGATGAAGCTGGCGGCCGCGCTGGAAGCCGCGGCGGCCGACCGGGCGGAGCTGCAGGCCGCGCTCGCCACCGCCGGCGCAGCGGCCGCCGCGCCGCATGCCCTGGACACGGCGGCGGCAGCGCTGTCGGCGCGCGCGGTAGCGGCGGGGCGGCAGTCGGCGGAAGGCGAGGCCGCGTCGCCGCGGCGCGCCCCTCCTCCCCCTCCCCTTCCTCGCTCCCCCATGGCCACCGTCCCTGGCCTGACCGACGAAGAACTGGAAGTCGTGCTCGTGCGGGACGAGCGGGACACGCTGATGGAGGCCCTGGTGGCCAAGAGCGTCGCGCTCGCCGAGCGCGACGCCGACTGCGTACGCGCCCGCCGCGCCCTCGCCCGCGCCGCCGACGTGCGCATGTCCGCGGCGGCCGCGCTGGACGGCGTGGCGGCCGCGGTGGCGGGGGCGAGCCCGGCGGGGGTGGACCCCGCAGTCGCCGCGGCGCTCGCGAGGGCGCGCGGAGGGCTCCTCCAGCGCGCGGCGTCGCAGAGAGAGTGAGATGGAGACGGTCGAGGCTCGGATATCTTTCCTCTGCGCGTGTGAAGACGCCCCGCCCCGCAACACAGCCACCCGCGAGAGCATTTGGAGCCCGCCCGCGGCGCACCCCGCCCGCCTCCCCGCCGCCACCCCCCTGTTTTTTAGGCGCGCCCGCCGCCCCTCCCCCCCCCCCAATGAAAACAGCCCGCCCCCCCTTCCTCACGCCACCGTCAAGCGCGAGAATGAGGGCGGCGGCCCCGGCACCGGCGGCAGCGGCGGCGACGGCGGCAGCGGCGGCGGCGGCGACGGCGCGTCGCCGCCCCCGCCGCGCGCCGCGTCGATCAGGGAGACGAGGAGGATCGCGGTCAGCGCCGTGATTACGACGGCGGCGAGGCCGAGCGGGCCGCGCCGGTCGTCGATGTAGCCGATCTAAGGACGGGAGAGGGGGGGGGCGGGTTGGAATCCAGGGGACGTGGGCGCGCGCCGCGCCGACCCCTGTCTGCCCCTCCTCCCGCCGCGCCTGCTTCTTTTGGATGGCTTTCGACCGCCACACAAACACCGTGAGCGAGTAGGCGACCATGAGCACGGCGACGGGGAGCAGGATGAGGGCGATGATCTCGACGAGGGCGGACGCGCGCGCGCCCGCGTGCGAACCGCGCGCGCGTTCGGACCCCGCGAAACCCAGCAGCGCCGCCGCGATCGACCCGACCGTCACCGCCATGTGGAGCCAGGAGAGGAACGTGCGCTCGTTGGCCAGGAACGTCTTGGGCTCGACGCGCATCGGGGTCGTGCGCGCCATGGGGGGGGCGGTCGCCGTCGGCGCAGACCGCCCGCCGAACCACCACCCGAGGAGCCCGCCCCCGGGGCCGTCGCCGCCGTCGTCCCGCCCGCCGCCGTCGCGCGGCGCCAGCAACTGCAGGGTGGGCGCGTCGCCGAGGAGCGGGTGGGTGAGGTCGTCGCCGCCGCCGCGGCGGCGCGGCTTGGCCGCGCGCGCGGGGGCCGCGCCCGAGGAGCGCGACGGGGGGGCTTCCAGCGCGGGCGCGGGGGCGGATTGGAGCATGGAAGGGCGCACGCTCTCGTCGTCCACCCAGTAGGGGACGGCTTGGACCAATTCGGGGAGCAGGGTCGCGCCGCCGTGGATGAACTTCGAGAATTTGTGCACCTGATGAGGGTTGGGGTTGGGGTTTTTAGGGTTGGGGTTTGGGCGCGCCCTCCAACTCGCTGTCTCGGGGCCGCAGTTGCGGCTCGAGGGGCGTGCGAGCGGTGGCCCGGGGCATGGCCAGGGTCGGCCGCGCGCGCGCGCTGCGCGCGCTCGGCGCCGACCCTGCCGACCCTTCCCTCCTCTTCTCTTTTGTCCCCCACCTCGGTCAAGAACCCGCTCTCAATCAGGTCGGTCACCCACTCCGGCGCCGACTGCCCCTCCGGCAGCGACAGCTTGACCTCGAGCACCGCGTGGGGAAAGCGCGTGATCTCCGTGCGCGGCACCGGGAGTGCGGGGTCGCGAAACCAGCGCCCCGCTTCCGCGCAGGTGGGGCCGTCGTCCGGGTTTTCTTTGAGCATGACGAGGTTGGTGTCCAGGGAGACGCGCACGGTGGCGTCGAACGGGATTTGAAACGCAGTGCGCCAGTACTGGGTGCGCAGCATCGGGGTGAGTTGCTTGGCGTCGATTTGGGCGTAGACCTCTTCGGCCTGGAGAGGGGAGAAGGGGTGGGGGGTTGACGCGCGAAATAAGAAAGAGAAGGACAGACGAGCGGGCAAGGAAAAAAGCCGGCGAGCGCGCCGGCGCCTCCTCCTCCCGCCCCTGCCGCGGGCGGTCAGGGCCTGGCCAGGCTCTGGGCGCGCCCTAAGCCGGCGGCGGCGGCGGCGGCCGCCAAGCCGCGCGCGCGCCGCGCGCGCGCCGCCTCCGCCCCCGACCTCCGCCCCCGACCTCCGCCCCCGACCTCCGCCCCCGACCTCCGCCCCCGACCTCCGCCCCCCCCTCCCCCATCTCACCAGCTCGACAAATTTCGCGACGTCGGCCTCCGACTTCCCCTTGGCCCGCAAGTCTTCGGCCGCGTCCGCCGGCGTGTAGCGCCCCTCGAGAAACGGCACGACGCACGGCTCCGCCAGCGTGAACCGCTCCTTGACCGATTCTTCCCCCTTCCACGACTCGCGGTGCGTCTTGCGCTCGACGAACGCGAGCCGGGGTTGCCCCTCGCCGTACCACCGCACGCGCACCGCGATGGCGCCCGGGCGCTTGTCCAGGCGGCCGTGGTAGAGCTCCATGGACGAGTTGTCCAGGTAGCTAGAGGGAAGAGGGAGGGACACGGGAGAGGGGTGTCCGGGTCGGGGGTTGAGGGCATCGGCGTGCGCAACCCTTACTCTCCCCACACTCTCTCCCTCTCCCTCCCTCTCCATGCTACTCACGCCGAGTTGATGAGTTGCGCGTCCCCCGCGCCGTCGTCCACGCCGTCCCCCGCCGAGAATTGGAAGACCGGGAGGTGCTGCAGGATGTGGTGCTTCACCGCCGACACGTCGGCCGTGCGCACCCAGTACTTGGTCGTCGAACGCACAAACCCTTGGGCCGCGTCCTCGTTGCGGGTGCCGGCCGCGTCGCCCCGCAGGGCCGAGTAGACTGCCGACAGCTGCACCAGCAGCCCCGAATAATTGCCTTGCACCCACGGCTGGTGGTGCAGGTGGGCCACGTAAAACTGTTGGCACGGCGCGTGCGGCACGTTTTTGTCGTGCTTTTTGAGGATTTTGTGGAACCCGAGGTAGTTCAGGTTGACGTACTTCTCCAGCGCGAGGAATTCGTCCCCGACCGCCTTGGCCTCGTCGAGCAGCGCGCCCTGCGGGGCTGCCTCCAGGTCGGACGGCGCGGCAGCGTCGCCGTCGCGCGCGGCGGCGGCCGCGACGCGGAGCGCTTTCAGCCGTTTCTTGAGTTCGGACACGCGCCCGACCGTAAACTTGTTGACCTTCGAGACTTCGGCTTCCAGCAGTTCGTAAAAGCGCTCGTCCGCGGTGCGGCGCCCGCCGGCGCGCGCGACGGTGAGGGAGGTGGTGCGCGGGGAGAAGGAGGTGCCCGCGCCGGCGGACGCGAGCTCGTCGGCGGCTTCCTTGATCAGGTCTTTCAGGGCTTTGTAGTCCATGTAGGACGCCTGCCACTCGGGGCGGGCCTGCAGTCAAGGAAGGAGGTGGGTCGGCGAGGGCGGCATGGGCGAGGGCCGCCCTCCCTTTCTCTCCCTCTCTCCTCTCTTTTTCCTGTACCTTGCTATCCAGGTATTTGCCAAATTTCATGGCGGCAGGCGCCCGGGGGGCGGCGGGCGCGGCTGGGGAAGGTCGACGGGATGGGGGTCGGCTAGTGCGCGGTGGCGGGCGGCATTGGGGGCGCCGCGGCGGCCGATGGCCGTCAATCAGTCGCTCAAGCCGCCTGGGGGCAGCGTGCGGGCGCGCGCGCCCCGCGCCCCCCCCGCGCTCCGACGCCGACGAAGGGTGCCTCCGCAGCCCTGCGCCGTAAACGCGCCGGCGCTCTGTCCGGGATGGTGGCTCTTTCAACCATCGCACCTGGGGTGGGGGCCGGGCTGCGGAAGAGTGTGTGTGGGGGTGGCCGGCGGCGTGGAAGGCACAATCCGGCCGAACGCCGTCACTCTTCACACCCGCCGAGACCACGCGCCCCGCCCCGCGCCCCTCCAGGTACGGAAAGAATCTGGCCGGCCTCGAACAGGCCGCCGCAGTCCGCCCCCGGCGCCCGCGCGCGCGCGCGCTGCCGCCGACCTAGCTGCCCGCCGCGCCGGCGGGCAGCCCTCCCACGTTCCCAACGCGCATTTCAGCAACAAAAATCCTCCCAGCAACCCGCAGGCGCGCGTGCCCGCGAGCGTCCCCAAGCCGAGACCTCAACCCCGCCGTCGACCGCCATGTCCGCTGCCGCCGCCGCCTTGCGCCGCACTGAAGCGAAAGCCTTCTTCGCCAACGAGCGCACGTTCCTGCACTGGATGAACATGAGCGTGACCCTTGGATCGATCGCGGCGGCCCTCCTGGGTGTTTCGGGCGTCGCCCACCGTTCGTGGGGCCAGCACTACACCCACCACGCCGCCGCCGTGCGCGGCGTGGCCACCCTGGTTATGTGCCTGGCCATCTTCATGGCGGGGTACGCGGCCAAGTCGTTTGTGGTGCGGGGCAACATGTTGATGAACAAGGCCGACGGCCCCTACGACTCGCGCGTCCTCCCCGTCCTCCTCGCGAGCGTCCTCATCGGCTGCCTGACGCTCGTGTTTGGCGGCGCCGTCGCCGAGCTCGCCGGGTGGTGAGGGCAAGAGGGGGGGCGTGTTTTGGGTTGCAACCTTTTATCAAACCTCAGAGCGCGGCCGCCCACGCGGCCGCGGCGACGACCGCCGCGGCGGCGAGGGCGTCGGCGACAGTGGCGCGCGCGCCGCCGTCGGCCCGCGCCGCGCGCCAGAGGTCGTAAGCCGCCAGCAGGGCAGTGGCCAGAGCGACGCCAGCGGCGCCCGCGCGGCGCGCGAGCGGCGCCTGCCGCGGCAGCGCGGCCGACAGCGAGGCGGCGGCGACGACCGCAATCCGCGAGGCGAAGGCCGGAGCGGCGACCGGGGGCTCGGCGGCCGGCGGCGGAAAGGCGCCCCACTCGCGCTCGCCATCCTCCTCTTCCTCCTCCTCCTCCACCCCGATCTCAAACTCCTCCAGCTGCCGCCGCAGCGCGTCCGCGCGCGCGTCGGCGCGGGCGAGGGCGGCGTCCACGTCGGCGACGCGGCCGTGCGCGGCGCCGACCGCGCGGCGCAGCGTGGCGGCCGAGGCGGCGGCCTCGGCCTCGGCCGCGGCGTCACGCTTCGCGGCCTCCTCCTCCGCGGCCGCCACATCGGTCCTCCACTCGGCCCGGGTCGCGACGACCGCAGCGAGCAGCGCGCGCGTCGCGTCGGCCTGCGCCGCTTGCGCGCGGCCGGCGCCGGCCAGCCGGGCGTTCAGCTCGGCCAGGCGCTCGTGCAGGGCGTCCAGGTGGGCGTCGACCGGCCCCGCGCGCGCCGCGCGCGGGGATTCAAAGCGCGCATGCCGCGGCGCGCGCCGCGCGGGGGCGCCGCGCGGGCCGCTCGTGCGAAGGCGCATATGCGGCCGGGTGTGGACGCACGAGGAGCCTCCGGCGAGGTTTGGCGGGGCGGGAAAGGGGTGCGCGGTGTGCGGCGAGACCGGCGGCGCGCGCTGCAAACCCGTCGAGAGACCGCCGCGCTTGCAGGCAGCCCCCAAATCAGTTCCTCCCCCCCCCCTCCGCCCCTCCATTCCTCAGTCGCACTTGATGTTGCGGTAGATCCTCCGCACAAACGCGGCCGCGCCGAGGTGGCCCAGCGCGCCGGTCGCGGTGCCCAGGGTCAGGGCCAGGATGAGGGTGTACCCAAAGTACCACGCCTGCGGTGGGGAGCGGGGGCGGAGGCGGGTCGGGGCGGGGCTTTCAAGGAAAGGCCGCGCGCGCGCCGGCGCCGGACCCGGCGCCTGGCCCCGGCCGCGCCCAGCGCCCCGCGCGCGCGCGCCGCGCCCTCCCTTTCCCTTCCCTCTTACCGTCTGAAAGAACCCGGTCATCGCCGTTTTGGCCACGTAGTAGTGCACGGCGTACCCAAACACGTAGACCGCGCTGGAGGCGGCGCCCAGGTAGGACGGCCAGTGCCAGCGGTGGTTTTCCGACGCGAGGAGGACGTACGTCGACACGACCGACACGCACGCCGTGACCGCGGCCAGGATGGCCAGCACGAGCACGGCGAAGCCGTACACGTAGTAGACCTTGTAGTTCCAGAACGAGGCAAAGACAAAGTAGGTTTCGATGAAAATGGATCCAAAGGGCAACAGGCCCGACGCGGCCACCACCGCCGCCGGCCTCCTCCACCAGGGCGCGGGCGGCACCGGGCTCGGGATGCGCTTGACGCGGCAGGGGGCGTCGGGCGCGCCGGCCCAGTTGCGGCCGACGACGGTGCCCACGAGGGAGAGGGGGACGGCGAGGAGGAGCCACAGGCCCAGGACGCCCGCGACCCCGCCCCACGGCACCGCCGCGAGGGACCGGTGCGCCAGGGCCACCGTGTTGAGCGCGGCACCAATCGCCAGCACGGTGCCGGGGTACAGGAGCGCGGTCGTGAGCGCGGTGCGAGTCCACGCTTTGCCGCCGCCGCGCGCGTACATCCCGCCCGACACATACCCGCCCACCGCCGCCGTGAGCGCGTACGCGACGACGGCGACGGTGGTGGTGGCGCCGCGGTCGGCGAAGAGGTCGCCGGCGGCGGCCGCGGCCGCGACGACGGCCGCGAGGACCCACAGTTGGGCGCCGGTGCCGACCAGGGCGCACAGCAGGCCATGCTTTGGCGGCGCCCGAAACACGTCGCCGTGCACCAGCTTCCACCCGGTCTCGTCGCCGGCGTCGCCGTCGATCGACTCGGGGTCGTCGCCGGGCGAGGGCGCGTAGCGCCGATAATCCGCGCGCAGCGTGCGGACCAGGATGGCGGACACGAGGCCGGTCAGGAAGGCGACCATCATGGCCGAGTTGACGACGGAAAACCAGTGGATCTAAGTGGAAAAGGTGGGGGTGGAACGGGGCGGGTCGAGAGAGACGGACGAAGGAAAGAAAAACTTTTGCCACGCGCCTCCCCTGCGCGCCTGGTGCTCGAAGAAGCTCGCGTCCAAGTACTTGTCAAACCGCCTCCCAAACGGGGTGTCGGTGTCGGTCCAGTCGACGGAGTAGGTGAGGGACAGCGCGGCGCCCGGCGCGACCGCGACGGGGTTCTCGTTGGTGAGGTTCACCTGGATGACGCGGTCCCCGTTGGCCGCCACGTGAAACGCTTTGTGGGTGTAGACGTGGACCGGGGCGCCGGGGTCGGCGGGGGGGGCGCCGGCGTCGCGGCCGCCCGCCGGCGGCGGGCCGACAAAGCCCCACACCGGCAAGTCGTCCGCGAACATCTCATACCAATAGTGGCGCGTCACGGCATGCGTCAGGGCCGCCGCGTCCCCGGCCGTCAACACCTGGTCGCAGACGGGCGTCGGCGGGACCGGCACGCGAAACGCGAGCGGCAGCCCGCCGTCGACGAGGGCGTCTCCGCCCAGCGCCTCCCCGAGGCCGCCCCACCGCGTGGCCGGTTTGCCGGGGGTCGGCGGGCGGCACAGGGGCAGGGTGTCGTAGTGGAAGGTCTTTGGAAGAGAGGAGACGAGGGCGGGTCGGCCCGCGCGCTCCGGGGACCCGTCACCCACCCCTCCTCCTCCTGCCCCCACCTGCTGCGGATTGTTGTACGGCCCCACTTTGTTGACCCAGAGGGTGACCGGGTCGCCGGGGGCGTACTGTGGAGGAGCGGAGAGGGCGCGCGCCATTGGGCCGCTGCGCGCGCGGTCGCCGGCGCGCCCGTTTCAAAATCAGCGCCTCCCACCAATCCGCCTCCGCACCCGGTGATTCTTGTCGTCGGCGAGCGCGGTCGCCGCGGCCGCCAGGAGCAGGGCCGCGATCGTCGCCGCGCGCATCGCGTGTCGCGGTGGCCGTGCACAGAAAGACTGATGCAGGGACGGTCGCGGGGGCGCGCCTGCGCGCGGGGCGGCAGCCGGCGGGGCGAGTGACGAGCGCGCTGGGCATCGCGGCCGCTCACAGCCGGCCGACGGCCCGACGGCCGCGCTTTCGCGCCCCGCGCCCGGCTCGCCATGACCGCGCTAGATCGCGGACTCGCCGCAGGCGGCGCGTCGGCGCCCCGAAGGGCGCCAGGCCGGAATCGGACACCCGCCCGCGGCGCGGCGCCCGCTCTTCCCCGCCCGCACGCCCCTCTGCGGCTCACCATCGACTTTTTTATGCGCGCTGTACCCGCCGCGGACGACGACGAGAGAGTCCTCGACGCCCCCACCCCTTCCACCCTCTCCTTCCCCCCCTCGTCGCGCGACCGCGCCGCCTCCGACCCCGCCGACTTTGCCGTGGGCGACGTCGTGGCGGAAAAATACGAGATCGTGGGCGTTGTGGGCCGCGGGGCGACTGGAGTCACTTACTCTGCGCGCAGGGTCGGAGAAGGAGAGGGCGACGCCACCTCCCCCACCCCTGACCTCGTGGCCCTCAAGGTCACCCGCCTGCGCGGGCCGGGCGGGTGGAAGGCGTTCGACATGGCGGCGAGGGAGGCGGCGGCGTTGAGCTCGCTCGATCACCCCGGCATCCCAGCCTTCATCGCCTCCTTCGACCTCGACACCCCCACCGACGCCCTGCGCATCCTGGTGCAACGCCTCGTCGTGGGGCGCACGCTGGCCGACGTCGTGGCGGCGGGCGGGCGCGGGTCGCCGGCGCAAGTGGAAGCGTTGGCGCGCTCTCTGTTGGCCGTCGCCGCCCACCTGGCCTCCCGCGCCCCGCCCGTCGTGCACCGCGACATCAAGCCATCGAACATTGTGCTCGAGGGCGGGGCGTGGGGGGGGGCGCCCTTTGTGGTCGATTTCGGGGGCGTCCAACGCGTCGGCGGCGGCGCGGGCGGCGACGGCGACGCCCTGTCGGACCTGCTGGCCGCCCCTCCCCCGCCCGGCACCACCATCATCGGCTCCGCGGGCTACATGGCGCCCGAGACCGTGTGGGCGGCGACGCCCGCGTCGGACGTGTACAGCGTCGGCGGCTGCGTCCTATTCGCGCTGACCGGGCGCGCCCCGAACGCGTTTGCGGGCGCCCGCCTGCGCGTCGACACCGGGAGGCGAGTGTGGGGCGGGGGTGGGGTGGGGCGTGGAGGGGCCGCGCGCCGCGGCAAACGCGCGCACCCGGCCGACCCGTGTCCCCCCCCTCCAGCGTCGCCGCGCCGCCCGCCCTGCTGACCCTCGTCGACGCCTGCCTGGAGCCCGCGCCCGAGGACCGGCCGACGGCGGCAGGGGCGCTGGCCGCGCTGGACGGGCGGGAGGAGCGCGGCGCCGGCGCGCCCCTCGCGCGCCTCGCCCCTCCCTCCCCCCCTCCCGGCGCCCTCTCCCGCCTGGCCCTCGCCGGCCGCACCCTGACCATCGACTGCCCCCCCGAGCCCCTGCTGACCGGCGACCGGGCGGGGGCGGCCGCGTTTGCGCTGGTGTGGAACGGGACGATTGCGGCGTGGACGGCGACCGCGCTCGCGGCGGGCGCCCTCGGCGCCGCCCTCTTCTCCCTCCCCTTTTGGATCGCGGGCGCGGCGGTCACCAAGGATGCGCTCGGCGGGTCGATGGCGGCCGACACGCTGTCCGTCGGCCCCAAGGCGTGGCGCCTCGAGTCGCGCGCCGCGCTCGGCCGCTTTGCGCGCGCGGGGCGCGGGGACCCGCCGGCGGCCGCGGGCGACACGGCAGACTTGCGGGGCGCGCGCGTGGCCGTCGTGGCGGTGGTCAACGGCGTGCCGCGCACGCGCGTCGAACTAATCCACGGCTTCCAAACCCTCACCCTCGCCGAAGGCGTCCCCCCCGACGAACAAGCCTGGCTCGCGGCCACCATCAACGCCCACATTGAAGCGGTGACGGGCAAACCCGTCGACGTGCCGCCCGCGCGGGAGTTGCCGCCGCCGCCGCCGGGGTGGGGCGGGGGAGGGGGCGGGCAGTATGGTGGGGGCGGCCTCGACCGGCGGGGGCTGCGCGGCGGGTTTGGCGGGTTCGACCCGCTCGACCCGTGGTGGTGAGCGGGAGAGGGACGGGAGAGGGCAGGGCGCGCGCGCGCGGCGGGCGTGCGTTCCCGCCGCGCCGCCCGCGCCTGTAGCCGCGAGGCGCGGCAGCGCGCCTCTCGCTCGTGCGCGCAGTGCTGATGCAGGCGACAGTGTGCTGGCTCGAGTCCCGGTCCGTCGCTCTCGCGTCCCTCACGCGGCCGCGACCGCGCCGGCCGCGCCGCCTCTCCCTTCCCCCCCTTCCACCAATTGATCCGCCACCCGCGCCCGCCACAGGCCCTCCGCGTCCACGCCGAGCGCCGCCAGCGCGGCGCGCGCGGCGGCTTGCTCGGCGGTCGCCCTGTGCAGGTCGGCGCCGATCCCGACGCGCTCCCCCGCCACGCGGCACTCGCACACCCAGATCCACGCGTCCCGGGGCGTGCTGGGGTCGGCCGCCGACGGCAACGACGCCGCGCCGGCGGCGACGGGCGCTCCCGGCGACAGCCCCCCCCACGCCGCCGCGTGGCGGTGCCGCGCGCTGTACTCGACGCCCGCCTCGCCCGCCGTCAGCGCGAGCAAGGACTTATAGTTGTGATCCAGGCCCAGGGTCGCGGGGTCGAGGGCCGGGGCGAGGCGGGCGAGGGCCCAGGCCGTGGCGGCGGCGAGGCCGTACCTGTCAAACAGGAAGCCGAGCACCGACTCGAACGCGTCGGCCAACGCGCCCGCGCCGCCCAGCCCCGCCCAGGTGGCCAAGTAGGCCGGGTCGGCCATGGCGTGCGCGTTGCAGGCGACGAAGGCGTCGAGGCGCGTCGCGCACGCGGCGGCGAGCAGGGTGCGCCCGCACACGAGGCCGCGGGCCACGTTGCAGAGGACGTGCTCGGCGGCGTTGGGGAAGCTGGTTAGGGAAGGGAGGAGGGTGGGCGGCGGGTCGTGGGAGGGGCGTGTCGGGGCGCGCGCGCGCGCGCTCCCTCCTCCCCCCTCTCTCTCTCTCACCGGGCCAGCGCATATTGGCGCGCCGCCAGCTCCAGCACGGCATCCCCCAAATACTCCAACCGCTCAAAGGCCGACCCCGCGGCCGCGGCCGAGGGCAGCGTGAGCGCCGAGCACAGGCGCGCCGCGTCGGCCCGCGAGAGGCCGCGCCCGACGAGCGCTTCGAGGCGCCAGCGGGGGGTGTCGTCCAGAGGGCTGAGCAGGCGGCCGTCGGCGCCATAGCCGAGGGCGCGGACGGCGGCGGCGCCGTCGCCGCGCGCGGCGGCGGCGCGCAAAGCAGCGGCCCTCGGCGACGCGTGGAGGGACGGCGGCGGCGGCGCGCCCACCAGGGGCCAGGCCAGACGGCGCAGGGCAAACGGGAGGAGGAGCCAGAGGGCGGAGGCGAGGGCGGTCAGACACCGGAGCGGGGCGGGGGCAGCGGCGATCAGCCCTCTGGCGCGCGCCGCCGCGCGCGCCAGGGGCGGCGGCGGCGCCGCCGCCGGTGGCGTGGGCGCGGTCGGCGGCGGCAGGGGGCGCCCGGCGGCGACCGCGGCCGCGGCCACCAACGCCGCTTCGGCCGCGCGCGAGCCGGGCGCCGGCCGCGGCGGCGCGCGCGGGCGAGCCACGGTCGGACGCGCGATCACCGCACCGCGCGCGCCCGACGGCGGCTTCGTGGCCGCCGCCGCCTGGGCGCGGGCAGAGGCGCCGAGGCCGGGCTCTTTGGCAGCGCGGGCGACGGGAGGAGCGGGTGCTGTCCGCCGAGGGCGCGCAGCGCGCCCGGGGGCGAGCGCCGGCAGCCCCAACCGCACGCACGCCTTCGGGCGCGATTTGGGGAGGCCGCCCAACATGCTGGCTTGGGCGCTGGAGGGGGGATGGGGTGGGCGCCGGCGTCGCATGCGCGCGCAGTGCCGCGCGCCACCACGCACCACGCACCAAGCGGCTGCCAGCTTGGGCGGCGATGCAGGCGCGCGACGCTGCAGGCGCGATGCCGGGCGGGCGGCGGGCGAAGAGTGTGAGGCCGGCACGGCGGACACGCCGCCGCAAAGCGCGACGCGGCCATGACGCGGCCCCCGCCGCCCGTGGCCCTCCTCGGCGCCACTGTGGCGTCCGCGCTCGACGCATCCACCACCGCTCTGCGCTCCGCGGCGGCCGCGCTCCTCCCCAGCGCGCACGCCGACCCCGACGCGCGCAGGCCGCCCCCATCTCTCGCCGACGCCCTCGCTGGCGCAGCCAACCGGGCCGAGGAACGCCGCCGCAAGGACGACCGGCGCCGGGATCGCTCCCGCGCCGACCGCGCGCGGCCGCGCGGCGGCGACGCCGCCGCGGCGTGCGAGGTGCCCGGCGCGGTGCCCCAGGGCGAGTCCGAGAAAGGGGCGTACTGGGCGGTCATCGAGGTGGGGGAGCGATTGGCGGATCGGGGGGCGGGACGGCGCGCGCGTCCTCGTCCCACCGTCCCTCCCCTCCCCTCTGCAGGCGTACTTCCGGCGCCTGACGCGGGAGGACGTGGCCGACCTGCTCCCCCCCGACGGCCTGGCCGGCGGGGCGGGCGCGGCGGACGCCCTGCTGCGCCTGCCGGCGCCGAGCGGGGAGTTGGCCCCCGTCGGCGCCCCGGCGGCCGCCGAGCCGCGCACGCCCGCCGCCGGCGGCGCTGCGCCTCGGTCCGAGTCGCAGCCGCTGCCGGAGGCGAGCCCCGCGCCCGAGGGCGGCGACGGCGACGCCCCGCTCCCCCCCGCGACCGCGCCGGCCGGCCCTCCTCCAGCCAAACCGCCGCGCAAGGACCGCCGCCGCGACTCGCGCGACCGGCGGCGCGACCGGGACCGGGCGGGGGCTGACCCGGACGCCGGGGTGGTGGGTGGGCGGCGCGTCGACGGGTCGCGCGCGTCCTGCCTCCTCGAGCTCTGCCCCGCCGCCGACGCCGCGGCGGCCGTCCCGCTCGCGGCCGCGCTCGCGGGCGTGCCCACGGCGCGCGTGGTGAGCGCCCTGGTCGCCGCCGGCGCGGCGCGCGCCGACGCGGCGCGCCTGGCAGAAGGGCACGCGGTGGCCGCGCCCGCCGCCGCTGCTGCCGCGCGCGCGTGGTTGGCCGACACGGGCACCGCGCTGCTGGCGACCGCCGGCTGCCCCGACCCCGGGACGGAAGCCGCCGACGCGCCCGCCGGTGCGCGCCCTCCGTCGGGCGCGGTCCTCCCCCTCCCCCCCGACGCCACCACCTGGGCCGCCTGGCACGAAGCGTTGTCCGCCGCACCTCGCGCCGCCGCTGCCCTGCCGGACGGCGCGGTCCCCCACGCGCACACCGCCGCCGCGCTCGCGGCGCCCGTCCCCGCGCACGCCCTGGCGCCGCCGCCCCTGCCCTCCGACCGCGACAGGGGCGGCGGGGAGGGCGGCGGCGGCCTGTTCGACCCGGCCGCGCCGGCCGCGGCCCCGCCCCCGCCCCCGGCGCTCGCGCGCGCCGCGTC